>Ga0308175_100003620_pt1 | contig 10736 bp, 9 predicted proteins | sample PhyCR1_3_FD_203893 | JGI IMG/M metagenome (GOLD analysis project Ga0308175, IMG submission 203893) | Soil microbial communities from UC Gill Tract Community Farm, Albany, California, United States - DLSLS.C.R1 | ecosystem: Environmental > Terrestrial > Soil > Agricultural land | place: USA...
TGTGGTGATCCTGGAGTCCGGCCTCGGCAGCGGCGCCTGGACCTGGCGCACGATCCAGCCGGACATGGCCAAATCCACCCGCGTCTGCAGCTACGACCGCGCGGGATACGGCGGCTCCGACGAAGCGAAGGACGCCCGTGACGTCGACGCGCTGGCCGCCGACTTGGCGGTGGTGGTCAGGGCGGTGGGCGGCGGACGGCCGGTGATCCTGATGGGCCATTCGCTCGGCGGCCCGATCGTGCGCCAGTTCGCCTATCACCATCCGAAACTGGTGGCCGGCGTCGTGCTGGTCGACCCGTCCGGCGACAACCAGATCGAGCGCTTCGGCGCCGTCATCCCGAAGTTCAAGGAGGGCCAGGAAGCCGCCTACGCGCCCGTGAAGGCCTGTCAGGCCGCAACCGAAAAGGGGCCGATCCCTGAAGGCACGGGCGACTACGCCCGCTGCGTCGGCCCACCGCCGGCGGACATGCCAGCCGACCTCGCGCACTTCCACGTGACCTACAACCAGACCCCCGCGCACAACCGCGCGATCCTGGCGGAGTTGCAGAACGCCCTGAGCCCGAAGAGCGTGCAGGAAGCGGCGGCCGCCAGGCGCCCGCTGGGCGACGTCCCGTTCATCGTGCTCACGGCCGGCAAGCCGCAGGCCAACCCCGGCTTCACCGCGGCCGACACCGCCAACGCCACCCGGGTCTGGCGCGAGATGCACTGGGAAATGACCAGCCTCTCCACCCAGGGCCGCCGCAGGTTCGCGGACGGCTCAGGGCACTACATCCACGTGGACCGCCCCCAGGTCGTGCTGGACGCCCTGAACGACGTGCTGGCCGAGGCGCGCGGCCGATAGACGGCCCGGTGGCTACGCCTGGCCGGGCGCCCAGCGCGGATCGTCGGGTGCGTGGCCGGACGTGCGCCAATAGTCGGCAAGGCCGATGTCGCGCATCAACGGCCCGAAGCGCGGATCGGCTCGCATGGCGGCGGTCGGCGGCATGAACAGGTGATGCGTCTGGCGGCGGCTGGCCACCTGGAAACGCCCGCTGGCGAACCGCGCCCCGCCGCCGATCAATTGCTCGTTCTGGTAGAGGCTGGCCGCGAGGCGGAACGCGTCGTCGAGCTGGCCCAGCGCCGCCGCCAGCGCCATCGCGTTCTCGGCGTAGCCGACGCCCCGGTGGGCGGCCGCCAGGTTGGCGTCCAGCGCCGGATCGACATCGGCGCGCGCGCGGGTGAGCATGGCGCGCGCCGCCGCCAGGGTCAGCTCGACGTCGTCGAAGCGGATGTTCAGCGGGCGGTTGGCCAGGTCCTGGCCCATCGCCACGGCCCGGTCGGCGCGTCCGCTGTAGGTGAAGATCGCCAGCTGCAGGAACCACAGCGCGTAGTGCCGCGGCCAGCGCGTCAGCGCCTTGGCGACCAGCTGGTCGGCCTCCTCGACGCGGCCCGCGGCCCAGAGCGCCGTCCCCAGCGTGTGATGGTGCCAGACCGCGAACTCGTCGCCCGCCACCGCCGCCTGGCCGTGGACGACCGCGTCCTTCGCCCGGCCGACGCCCAGCAGCAGGCGCGCATAGACCTGCTCCACCTGCGCGTCGTGCGCGTGCATCGACAGCGCCCGCTGGTAGAGCCGCTCTGTCGCGCTCCAGCTGCGCCAGACCGGCGCCAGCAGCGCGAGCGTGGCCGTCGCCTGCGGCTCGTCACGATCCAGCTCCAGCCCGCGCCGCGCCGCCGCCTCGGCCTGCGCCTTCACGCCGGCCTGCTGCCCCTGAGGCGTGAACAGCAGCGCCGCCTGGTAGGCGAACGCCAGCGCACCACAGGCCCGGGCGTAGTCCGGCGCGATCCCCACGGCCTCGCGCAGGAACCCCTGCGCCTGCTGATTGTCCTCCGGCAGGCCGGACGACAGCGCCTTGGTCGCCCGGTCGTAGAGCGCCTGGGCTTCCTTGGGGACCCTGGGGCGTCGTAGCCAGAGCGCCCCGCCGCCGGCCGCCGCGACCGCGACGCCGCCCGCGCCGAGCGCCAGCCAGGTGCGCCGCGAGGCCCCGCGCGCCGGCGCAGCGTCGGCGACCGCGTAGGCGGCCTCCGGGTCCTGCCCGGCCGGGACCAGCCGGTAGCCGACCTTCGGGATGGTCTCGAGCGTCCAGCCGTCGCGGCAGACGCCTTCGCTCGCGCGCCGCAGCTTGGACACCACGCGGGAGAGCGCGTCCTCGCCGACGATGCGGCCCTCCCAGCAGCTTTCGGTCAGGTCGTCGCGGGTTAGGATCTCGCCGTCCGCGCGGGCCAGCGCGATCAGCACCTGCATGACCCGCGGCTGGACGCTCTCGCGCCCGGCCGGCCCGATCAGCTCGCGCGTGACGGGCCGCACGTCCACCGCCCCGATCCGGAACGGCTTCTCGCGCGCCAGCACGATCCGGGCGTTTCGCGCCCCGTCTGTCGTCGTCGCATCCATGAGGTCAGCATGGTCTGCGGCGGCCAAGCTGCGCAATGCCGCAGGCGGCCGGGCGGGCAATGGTCAGGGTTTGGGCGGGCAAAGATCAGGTCGCGGTCCTGGCGGGACGGCCGGGGTGCGGGCGGCAATGGGCCATCGCCTCGACGCGAGGCCAAACCCAGGGAACGACCGATGAAAACCGCTCTCCTCTCCGCCCTCGCCCTCCTCTCGATCGCCGGCGCCGTCCAGGCCCAGACCCCGGCCGCGCCCAGCGTCTCCGTCGCCTACGCGGACCTGGACCTGCGCCAGCCCGCCGACGCTTCGGTCATGCTGAAGCGCATCCGCCATGCCGCCGGCCAGGCCTGCAGCCAGTCGCCCGGCCTGGCGGGCAACGACCCCGACACGGTCCTGCGGGTGCGCGACTGCTACCACCAGGCGATGGCCCGGGCGGTCGCGGGCCTCAACGCGCCGAAGGTCACCCAGGCGTTCAACCGCCGGGCCCGCGACGCGCAGCTGGCGCGCCTGCCCTGACCCGCATCCGGTCGGCCACGATGTGCAGGCCCAGCGTGGCCGCCGCGGTGGACGCGGCCGCTCGCCTGGTTCATCTAGTGAACGGCGATCAGGGAGGCCGTCGATGGCAGCGCGGGGCGCAAACAGCAAGGACCGTGAGCTTCGCGAGCGCGCGGCCGCGGTGATCCCGGGCGGCATGTACGGCCACCAGTCGGCCGCGCTGCTTCCCGACGAGTACCCGCAATTCTTCTCGAAGGGCGAAGGCGCCCACATCTGGGACGCGGACGGCAATCGCTACCTCGACCTGATGTGCGCCTACGGGCCGAACCTCTTCGGCTACGCCAACCCGCAGATCGACGCCGCCTTCGTGCGCCAGCTGGGGATCGGCGACACGCTGACCGGCCCCACCGGCCTGATTGTCGAGCTGGCGGAGGCGATGGTCGGCATGGTCAGCCATGCCTCGTGGGCGCTCTTTTGCAAGAACGGCACCGACGCCACGACCATGGCGCTGACCGTCGCGCGCGCTCACACCCGGAAGAAGACGGTGATCCGGGCCAAGGGCGCCTACCATGGCGCGGCCCCCTGGTGCGTGCCGCGGCCGACCGGGACGCTCGAGAGCGACCGGGCCCACCAGATCACCTGCGACTACAACGACGTGGCCTCGCTCGACGCCGCTGCGGCCGAGGCGGGTGACGACCTCGCCTGCATCTTCGCCGCCCCCTTCAAGCACGACGCCTTCATCGACCAGGCCGCGCCGGACCCGGCCTACGCCCGCCGCGCGCGGGAGATCTGCGACAGGACCGGCGCGCTCCTGATCATCGACGACGTGCGCGCGGGCCTGCGGGTCGCCCGCGACTGCTCCTGGACCACGGTCGGCGTGAAGCCGGACCTGTCGACCTGGGGCAAGTGCCTGGCCAACGGCCATTCGCTCTCCGCCCTGCTGGGCGCGGAGGTCGCCCGCAAGGCGGCTTCGCAGGTGTTCGTCACCGGCTCGTTCTGGTTTCAGGCCGCCCCGATGGCCGCGGCGCTGGAGACGCTCAGCCTGGTGCGCGACACCGACTACCTGGAGCGGCTCTACGCCCTGGGCCAGCGCCTGCGCGACGGCGTGGCCGAGCGTGCCTCGGCCGCCGGCTTCGGCCTGCGCCAGACCGGTCCGGTGACGATGCCGCTCTTCCTGTTCGACGACGACCCGGACCTGCGCAAGGGCTTCTGCTGGTCCAGCGCCATGCTGGAGCGCGGCGTCTACGTGCACCCCTGGCACAACATGTTCATGTGCGCGGCGATGACCGAGGGCGACATCGACGCGGCGCTGGACGCCGCCGAGGGCGCGTTCGACGCGCTCAAGCGGGACGCGGCGTCGCTGGCGCCCGTGGCGAAGATGGCCTTCCTGGCCGCCGGCGGAACCCGATAAGCAAGAAGGGGCGACCTCACATGGGCATGCCTGACTACTCCGACTACGACGGCCTGGGCCTGGCCGAGCTGGTCGCCAAGAAGGCGGTGACGCCGAAAGAGCTGGTCGAGAACGCCATCGACCGCATCGAGAAGCACAACCCGACGCTCAACGCCGTCGTCTTCAAGGGCTACGACGACGCCCGGCGCGAGGCGACCGGCGACCTGCCCGACGGGCCGTTCAAGGGCGTCCCGTTCCTGATCAAGGACCTGGGCATGCCGGTCGCCGGCTGGCCGCGCAGCTGCGGCTCGAAGTTCGCTCGCGGGCTGGTGGACGCGCAGGACGGCGGCCTGACCCGGCGCTATCGCGACAGCGGCGTCGTGCTGGTCGGCAAGACGAACACGCCCGAGTACGGCATCACCGGCACGACCGAGAGCGCCGCGCTCGGCCCCTGCCGCAACCCCTGGAACCCGAACCACATCGCCGGCGGCTCGTCCGGCGGGGCGGCCAGCGCCGTGGCGGCGGGCATCGTGCCGCTGGCGCACGCCTCGGACGGCCTGGGCTCGATCCGCATCCCCGCCGCCTGCTGCGGCCTGGTTGGCCTGAAGGTCACCCGCGACCGCAACCCCAACATGCCCGACGGCTACGACTATGCGCTCGGAAACGTCGTCGACCACGTGGTCAGCCGCACGGTGCGCGACAGCGCCGCCATGCTGGACGCCACCGGCTATCCCGAACCCGGATCGCCCTACGCCCCGCCGCCCAAGGCCCGGCCCTACATCGAGGAGGTGCAGGCCAGCCCCGGCAAGCTCACCATCGCCTGGTCGTCCGAGACCCCGTCCGGCCGGCCGATCGACCCGGAGATCCAGGCGGCGCTCGAACGCACCGCCGCCCTGCTGAAGGGTCTGGGCCATGAGGTGGTCGAGAAGGGCCTCGGCATCGACTACCGCGCCCTCTTCGCCTCGCGCGGGCCGGCCGCGGCCGCCAACTTCGCCGCCGGCATGGGCCGCCTGATCGAGACCCTGGGCCGCGAGCCCGAGCCGGACGAGCTGGAGCCGCTCACCTGGGCCTCGCTGAAGGCCGGCCGCCGCCAGACCGGCGCCGACGTCATGCGTTCGCTGCAGGACACCCGCATGCTGGCGCGCGAGGTCGTGGCCTTCTTCGACGACGTCGACGTCTACCTGACGCCGGTGCTGGGCACGCCGGTGCCGCAGATCGGCCACATCGACCCGGTGAACCTGGAGCCCCGCGAGGTGAACCGCCGCCAGTCGCGCGCCTTCCCGTTCACCCCGCCGTTCAACTTCTCCGGCCAGCCCTCGATGTCGCTGCCGATCGAGGTCGATGCGAACGGCCTGCCGGTCGGCATGATGTTCACCGGCCGCTACGGCGACGAGGCGACGCTCTTCCGCCTGGCCGGACAGCTGGAGAAGGAAGCGCCCTGGAAGGCTCGCCGGCCACAGGTCTGGGGCTGAGCCACGCCATGTGGGCGCGGGCCAACTGGCTGACGCTGGCGGCGCTGGCCGGGTTCGCGTCGGTGGCGTTCGGGGCCTTCGCCGCCCACGGGATCGGCGACCCCAGGGCGCAGGAGCTGCTGCGGACCGGCTCGCTCTACGGCTTCGTCCACGCGCTCGCGACGCTGGCGACGGGCGTGCTGACGCCGCGGGCCAGGCTGGCTCCGGCCCTGTTCCTCGCCGGCGTGCTGCTGTTCTCAGGCTCGCTCTACGCCCTCGCACTGGGCGCGCCGCCTCTGGTCGGCGCCATCACGCCCGTTGGCGGCCTGAGTTTCCTCGCCGGCTGGCTCGCGTTGGCGTGGGCGGTGCGCCGCGTCGATCGCGTCTAGGCCGTCAGCGGCTGCTTCTCCTTCGGCAGCGCCAGCAGGTGCAGGCTCGCCGCCGAGCCGGCGATCGCCGCGAACATCACCAGCGCCATCGGCCGCGGCGTCCCGTCGTGCAGCACGCCGGCAAGGGCCGAGGCCAGCGCGCCCATGCCGAACGAGATCCCGCCCATCAGCGCCGAGATCGCGCCCGCCCGCCGCGGGTCGACGTTCAGCGCGCCGGCCATGGTGTTGCCCTGGATGAAGCCGTAGGTCGCAAGCAGCGCGAACAGCAGCGGCAGTATGGCGAACCGCCCGCCGAAGCCGGTCACCGCCGCCGCCAGCAGGGCCGCCGCCACGACGGCCGCGATGACGCTGGAGCGGGCCAGCACCTGGTCCGGGGTGCGCCGGCGCAGCAGGTGGCGGTTCACCTGGTTGCCGCCGATGATGCCCACGGCGTTCAGCCCGAACACCCAGCCGAACGCCTGGGGCGTGATGCCGTAGGTCCTGATCAGGAGGTCCGGCGATGAGGCGATATAGGTGAAGAGCGTGGCCCCGTTCAGCGCCGCGGCCAGCGCATAGCCGATCAGCCGCGGCTCGCGCGCCAGCGCCAGGTAGGCCTGCACCGGATGCTCGGTCGCCGCGTGCGCCGCAGTCTCGGCCGAGCGGCTCTCGCGCAGCCGGAAGAAGCCCGCCAGCCCCACCAGCACGCCGAAGGCCGCCATGAACCAGAAGTTCAGTCGCCAGCCGCCGAAGCTTAGGAGCGCCCCGCCCAGCAGCGGCGCCAGGATCGGGGCCAGGCCCATGATCAGCATCATCAGGCTCAGCATCCGGGCGGTCTCGACGTGGCCGAACCGGTCGCGGATCACCGCCCGGCTCACCACGCCGCCGGCGCAGGCGCCCAGCGCCTGGACGAAGCGGCCGCCGATCAGCAGCGCCGGCGTCGCCGCCAGCGCACAGCCCGCCGACGCCAGGGTGAAGATCACCGTCCCCAGCAGGATCGGCGGGCGCCGCCCCAGCCGGTCGGACGCGGGGCCGTAGAGGAATTGCCCGATCGCCATCCCGGCCAGGAACGACGACACCGTCGCCTGCGCCTGGCCGGTGGCCGCATGCAGGTTGGCCGCGATCGCCGGCAGGCTGGGCAGGTACATGTCGATGGCCAGCGGCCCCATGGCCGTGAGCGCGCCCAGCAGGATCACCAGGCCCCAGGGCGTTCGTTCCGACGGTTCGGCCTCGGTCATCGCCCCTCTTTAGCCGCTTGCGCGCCCGCGTCTTCCCCCTTTGCTGCCCGCGCGTCACCTGCGGCAGAACCGCGGTCCCCGAGGGAGCGCGTCATGACCAACAGTCCCGCCCTGGATCGCCAGATGCCGCCCGTGCAGCGCGCGGCGGTGAACGGCATCGAGATGGCCTACTACGAAGCCGGGCCGAAAGGTCAGGGCGTGCCGGTGGTGTTCTGCCACGGCTTCCCGGAGCTGGCGTTCTCGTGGCGCCATCAGCTGAAGGCGTTCGAAAAGGCCGGCCGCTGGGCGATCGCGCCCGACCAGCGCGGCTATGGCCTCACATCCCGGCCGGCGGCGGTCACCGACTACGACGTCGAGCACCTGACCGGCGACCTCGTGGGCCTCCTGGACCACCTGGGCGTGGAGAAGGCGATCTTCTGCGGCCACGACTGGGGCGGCCTGGTGGTCTGGCAGATGCCGCTGATGCACCCCGACCGCGTTGCCGGCGTGATCGGGCTCAACACGCCCTTCATGCCGCGCAGTCCGATCGACCCGATCGCCGGCATGCGGATGCGCTTCGGGGAGAAGATGTACATCGTCTGGTTCCAGACGCCGGGCGAGGCCGACGCGGTGCTGAGCGCCGACACCGAGAAGACCATGCGCTTCTTCATGCGCCGGGCCGACGCGCTGGTGGGCGCCCGCGCCGAGCCTACGGAGGCGCAGCAGAACTTCGCGTTCGCCGAGCTCCTTCAGGCCTGGGACCCGTCGGACCAGTCGGGCCAGCTGCTCACGCCCGACGAGCTCGCCGCCTTCACCGAGACCTTCAAGGCCACCGGCTTCACCGGCGGCATCAACTGGTACCGCAACTTCACCCGCAACTGGGAGAAGAGCGAGGGCCTGGCGAACCGCGTGGACGGCATTCCCTGCCTGATGATCACCGCGGAACTGGACGCGGTGCTCAGCCCCGCCATGGCCGAGGGCATGCCCGGCATGGTCGGCGACCTGGAGATGCACATGGTCAAGGGCTCGGGCCATTGGACCCAACAGGAGAAGCCCGCCGAGGTCGACCGCCTGATCCTGGACTGGCTGGGAAGGCGCTTCCCGAAACCCTAACATAAGCTATTGGGGCGGGCGGTCCGCTGCGGTCGGGTCGCTGTTCTGATTGCCGGAGGATCCCGCTGATCCTGTTTCGGGTGCGTCCGTTGGAGATGGCGGTGGAGGCGCCTTCGCGGCCGCAGCCTGGGCTTGTGCGGTAGCGTCGGCCTGGCCGAGCGCCGACATCATTGCGAGCAATGAGCCGCCGGCGTTGTTCGCTATGTTTCCATCGATGGCGTAGATCAGACCTTTGCCATCGGCACTCGGCTGTACACTGTACGTGCCCTGCGCCACATCCTCGCCCCACGAACCGCCGGGCGAGGTCTGCTTAACCCGCTCCACCAAGGCCGTCGGCCATTTGAAGGTGATCTTCCCGCTACACTCCACCTTCTTGGTTGTCTTGTCGAAGCTCTCCAGCGCCGGAATTTCGACCGTGACGATCGCGCCGGTCTGAAACTGCTGCTTGTAGTTCGAGCCTGGAAAATCTGCGGGTCCAACCAAGTTGGTGAAGACGAGGTTCTTGATCTCCTCCATCGTCTCCTGCGTGGAGCAAACGCGCGCCGGACTGCCAGAGTCGATTAGAGAGCTGTTATCGGCGGACTCTTTGTTCGAACACGCAACGGTTGCCGAAAGGGCAGCCAATGCGGCGCATGCTGCAACGGTTCGCTTTTTCACTGTCTCCCCCAATCAGCCCGCGCATCTCGACCCGATGCTACCCGCAGGCGCACACTAGACGTCCGCGATGGACTACTGCAACGCTTGCTGGAGGCGGACCTCAAGGGACGCGAACGGTCTTCATCAGTCAGGATTCTAATTCCCGTCACCAACTATCCTGCCTAAATGGGCAATGGACCGCAGTCAGGCCACCCCGTCCGTTTCCGCGTCGAACCAGCGTCGGGGCCTTTTCCTCGAGAACGAGCCGTTCGCGTCGGGCTACCTGCCGGCCGAGGGCGGGCACGAGGTCTATTACGAAGAGTGCGGCAACCCGCACGGCAAGCCGTGCGTGATCCTGCACGGCGGCCCGGGCGGGGCGATCAACCCGACCATGCGGCGGTTCTTCGATCCGGCGAAGTGGCGGATGGTCCTGTTCGACCAGCGCGGCTGCGGCAAGAGCCGCCCCAACGCCAGCCTCGAGGACAACACCACCTGGAGCCTGATCCGCGACATCGAGCGGCTGCGCGAACGCCTGGGCGTCGAGACGTGGTGCGTGTTCGGGGGCTCCTGGGGCTCCACGCTGGCGCTGGCCTACGCCATCACCCATCCCGAGCGGGTGGAGAGCCTGGTGCTGCGCGGCATCTTCCTGCTGACCGAGCGGGAACTGCGCTGGTTCTACCAGGACGGGGCCTCGATGCTGTTCCCCGACGCCTGGGCCCGGTTCTGCGCGCCGATCCCGCCCGACGAGCGCGGCGACATGATCGAGGCCTATCACAAGCGCCTGACCCACCCCGACCGGCGCGTCCAGGCCGAGGCGGCGGCCGCCTGGAGCCAGTGGGAAGGCGACACGATCTCGATCCGCGGGCCCGAAGCGCGGCCGTCCAAGTTCAACGAGGTCGACTTCGCGATCGCGTTCGCCCGCATCGAGTGCCACTTCTTCGCCAACGGCGGCTTCTTCCCGCAGGCGGACTGGATCCTCGCCAACGCCGCCAAGCTGGCCGGCATCCCCGGCTGGATCGTCCAGGGGCGCTTCGACGTGGTCACGCCGATGGAGGCCGCCTGGAAGCTGAAGGGCGCCTGGCCCGGCGCGCGCTTCGAGGTGGTCTGGGACGCCGGCCATGCGTCCACCGAGCCCGGGATCGTCGACGCCCTGGTCCGCGCCACCGACCAGGCGCTCCAGCTCTAGCGAACGGCGGTTTCACCCAAGCCGTTGCGCCCCGCGGCTCGCGGGCGCAAGTTCGCGCCCGTGTCGGGTCGGGGTATGTGCGGGACCCTAGAGGGAGAGAAACAGAATGCGACTTTCGATGTTTGTGGCGGTTGCGGCCGCGGGCCTTCTGGCCGCCGGCGCCGCCTCGGCGCAGATGGCGCACTACTCGGCCAAGCTGGCCGGGACCGGAAAGGGCTCGGGCGAAGTGACCGCCATGCTCGACGGGAAGACCTTCACCTACACGGCGACGTACAAGGACCTGTCGGGCGCGCCCACGATGGCGCACTTCCATGACGCGCCGGCGCCGGGCGGCAACGGTCCGCCGATCGTGCCGGCCAGCAATGTCGGGACGAGCCCGATCAAGGGCACGGCCACGCTGACCGACGCCCAGATCGCCGACCTCAACGCCGGCAAGGTCTATTTCAACATCCACACGGCGG
>Ga0308175_100003621_pt1 | contig 10736 bp, 9 predicted proteins | sample PhyCR1_3_FD_203893 | JGI IMG/M metagenome (GOLD analysis project Ga0308175, IMG submission 203893) | Soil microbial communities from UC Gill Tract Community Farm, Albany, California, United States - DLSLS.C.R1 | ecosystem: Environmental > Terrestrial > Soil > Agricultural land | place: USA...
TCATGAATTTCCGCAAGCTGCCGGTCGAGACAGCGAAAGATCACGGCTCGACCGTAAGCCTGAGGTCCGTCGTCTTCGGCGAGTTCCAGCCGCATGGCGTGCTCGGCGAGCCTCGCCTCCTCGGCATGGCGGAACTGCTCGACGAGTTGTTCGCCGGCGAGCGCGATCAGGACCCCGATGACGATGGTGCCGATCTCTTTCAGCAATTCCCGCCAGCCGCGCCACGGCTTCGGCTTGTGAATCTCCACGCCCCGCACCCCCGAGCGAACCCAACCTGCGCGACGACGTAGCATCCGTTCCCCGGCAGGTCTCCTGGGGTCGAAGACAGAGCCTGTCGGAAAGGATGGCCAATGTCTGCTCTTCGGGCCGGAGCCAAGGTCCGCTCCTTGCGCATAGCAGACCGTCGCAGCCACATCGCCCTACGTCCGCTCCTGACGTCCCGCGCCGGCAGGCTCTCCGCCCATGCGCCCCCTCTACGACATCCCCGCCACCAAGCGGCTGATCCTGGAGCGGCTCGCGGTCGGGCAGACGCTGGCGCAGTTGGAGGCTGCGCCCGGGTTTCCGAGTGCGCCGACGGTGCGGGCCTGGGCTCGTGCGGACGCTGCGTTTGCGGCGGGGTTGGCGCAGGCTCGGGCGGCGCGGCGCGGGGGGCGGGTCGAGCGGCGGTGGGCGCGCTGGGCGTTTCCGCGCGACTGGGCGGATGAGTTCGTGGCGGCGCTGCGGCGCGGAGAGCCGGTGGGCTCGCTCGTGGGTGGCGGGGGCGGGCAGCCGTCACGGGCGATGCTGCGGGCGTGGCGGCGGGCGGAGCCGGGGTTCGATGCGGCGGTGACGGCGGCGGTGGCGGCCTGGCGCGGGTCGTGGCGGAAAGGGCGGTGGCTTTACGACGAGGCGGTGTCGGACCGGATCGTGCGGCTGCGCGCGACGGGGGCCACGATGGAAGAGATCTATGCTGAGGAGGGGCTGCCGGGGAAGGCGATCGTGGCGCGGTGGCGCCGGTTGGTTCCGGAGTTCGACGGGGGCCTAAGGATCGCGCGCGGGGCGGGCTCGGGGCGGAAGACGGCGGCCGGGGCGCGGGCCAACCGGCGGCTGGACAATGCGGCGCTGACCGAGGCGATCTGCGACCACATCGCGCTGGGGCGCGGCTCGCTGCGCAGTGCGGCGCGGTGCGTGCCGGGGGCGCCGTGCCAGGGGACACTCTATGCCTGGCGGCGCAAGTCCGCGGCGTTCGCGCGGAAGGTGGCGGTGGCCGAGGACTTCCGGGACGACATGATCGTCGACGAGGCGGCCGCCGTGCTGGGCGTGGTGGACGCGCTGGCGGAGCGGGGACGCGGGGCGCCGGCGGGGGTGAATGCCCAGCTGGGCGCGCTGCGGCTGCGGGCGGGACAGCTGAGGGGGGGGCGGCGGCGGGGGAGCTCCTAGCTGCCCCCTCTACCGTCATCCCACCGTCAGCTGAAAAGCTGATCCGTGGGACCCAAGCCGGCTGTCAGGAGGTGGCGACGCTGCTTGGGTCCCCCGGACCGCCTCTTCGGGCGACCGGGGGATGACGAAGAGATTTGACGCTATGCGGAGCTTAGGGTCCCGGCTCGGCCTACGCGGCTACGCCGCTCCGTTGGCCGGGATGACGGGTTTTGCGGACGCCTGGCGGCGGGCCTGGGCGACGGTGGCGTCGAGCAGGTCCTGGCCGCCGAGGCTGCCGGATTTGCGGCGGCCCAGCGCGTATTCGGGCGGCACGGCCTCGGGGCCTTCGCCGGGCGGGAGCGGCGGGGTGTAGTAGCCCAGCGCGTAGTTTCCCATGGCGTAGCCGAGGAGGCCATGGAGGTCGGGGTCGAGGGTCCTGGCGACCTCCGGCGGGCAGGAGAGGTACTGGTTCTCCTCCTGCCGCAGCCAGCCCAGGCAGTAGGTGATGTTGAGGCCCCAGCGGTCGTGGTGGCTTACGTTGGCGCCGCCGCCGTGGAACACCGAGCCGGTGTAGAGCAGCACCGAGCCGGCCTTCATCTCGGCGCGGGCGATCTCGCCCGCCTCGGCCTTGCGGTTGTCGGGCCAGGTGACCGAGCCCGGGACGACCTGGGTGGCGCCGTTCTCTTCGGTGAAGTCGGTGAGGGCCCAGATGGTGTTCACCTGCGGCTCCAGGTGCGAAAGCCCGCGGCCCCAGGCCCAGCGGTCGCGGTGGATCGGCTGGGCGCCCTGGCCCGGCAGGATGCGGATCACCTGGGTCAGGTGCAGCTGGTAGCGCAGGCAGTTGGGCTTCAGGATCGCGTCGCAGAGCGCCAGGATGCGCGGGTCCATGACCACCGGGCGGGTGAGCGGCGAGCGGGCGACCAGCGCGCCGGTGCGGGTGGTCCTGTCGCCGGAGAAGCTGTCGCGGCCGGGCTCGGTGGCGGCGACGTAGGGGGCGAGCTCGGCGACGAGGGCGGCGAGCTCAGCGCCCGGCAGGGCGTCGTCGAGGATCAGCGCGCCGTCGCGGGTGAGGACGGCCGTGACCTCGTCGGCCGGCGTGTCGGCGGGGAGATGGACGAGCGTCGGCGTGGGGCTGGGCATGCGCGTTCCTCCTGCCCGGCCATGCTGCGCCGGAGGAGCGCGATGAGTCACGCGTCTAGTGCGGCGCGTAGGCGCGGAGGAAGAAGGCGACGGTGACGAAGGCGGCGAGCGCGATGGTCGCGAGGCGGATGACCACGGGCGGCAGGCGCTTGCCGGCGACCACGCCCAGCCAGGCGCCCGCGACGGCGGCCGGGGCCATGATCACGACGGCGCGCCAGTCCACGGCGCGGGAGGCCACGAACCACGCCACGGCGGCGACGTTGGCGGAGATGTTGAGCAGGGTGCGCGGCGCCTGGAAGGCCTTCAACTCGCCGCCGACGATCAGGCTCCAGAACGCCAGCATCATGATGCCCATGGCGCCGCCGAAATAGCCGCCGTAGACGCCCAGCGCGAACTGGCCGACCAGCAGCGCGGTCCGGTCGGACGTCATGCGCCCGCGGATCGCCTCGGCGTAGCGGGGGCCGAGCCAGAGCGCGAGCGTCGCGGCCAGCAGGAGCCACGGCAGGATGCGGTCGAAGGCGTGGCTGGGGGTGGCCAGCAGGATCACGCTGCCGATCAGCCCGCCCACGAGCGTGACCGCGGTCATGGCCCGGATCGGCATCGGGCTGGGTTCGCCCCGGCCGCGGTCCCAGTAGGCCCAGGCGGTGGTCACGCCGGAGGGGAACAGGGCGACGGTGCTCGAGGTGTTGGCGGTGACCGACGGCAGGCCCGCGGCGATCAGCGCCGGCAGGGTCACGAACGAGCCGCCGCCCGCCAGCGCGTTCATGCCCCCGGCCGCAAAGCCTGCGGCGGCGATGAGGAAGGGGCCGTAGTCCATGGCCCCGCATGTGGCGCGTCACGCCAAGCGGGGCAATTCCCAATGCGCGAAGGGTCGCTTCGCGGCGCGCGCAAGCGCCCTCCTCCCGCGACGGGAGGAGGGCCGGGCGCCGTGCGGTTACCGCGGGACGACCTTGGTGGTCGCGGTGACCTCGTCCGCGGAGCTGGTGGGCGCGGTCCTGTGGGTCGTGGTGCGGCGCTTCACGACGGTCCTGGCGCCGGTGGCGTGGTGGGCCGTGGCGTGGCGGGTCGTGATGGTGGTCTCGACCTGCGGCGCGGGGGGCGGCGCCGCGGCGGCGGCCGCAGCCGCGTTGCGGGCGGCCTCGGCGTCGGCGGCCGACTGGGCGGCGGCCTGTTCGGCGTTGGCGGCGCGGGCGTTGGCGTCGGCGGCCTGCTGCTGGGCCTGCTCGGCCTGCTGGTTGGCCGCGTTCACCTGGGCCTGGGCCTGGGCCGCGTTCTGGGTGGCCTGGTCGCGCGCCGCGGCGACCGCCTCGCGGGCGGCGGCGTTGCTGGCCCGCTGGGCCTCGCGGGCGGAGTCGATGGCGGCGGTGTTGCTGCGCTGCTGGGTGACGCCGATCGCGGTGTCGGCCAGCGCCGAGGCGTGGATGGCGATGCGGATGGCGTCGTCGCGGTGGTGATCGGCGAAGGCTTCGCGGGCGCTGGCCAGGGCCGCGTGGGCCTCGGCCATGTCGCGCGGCGCGTTCACCGGCGCGCCGAGGCTTTCGGCGGTGTGGATCTTGGCCTCGGCGGCGGCGATGGCCTCCCGCGCACGGTCCTTCTCGTCGGCGCTGGCCGCGGTGGCGACCGTCAGCGTGAGCGCGCTCGAGGCGAGCAGCGAGGCGAGGATGGTCTTGCGAAGCATAGGTCTCTCCTGCCCGTGGCGAGCACGCCGCCGACGGGGCTATCGGTTTTGTGGGCCCAGCAACGGATGGGGCGGCGATTTGGTTCAGCTTGACCGGAGAAACGTGACCGGCTTGCAGGGCCGGTTGCGGCTCAGAACAGGCCCGCGAAGGCCCCGCCGTCCATCAGCAGGTTCTGGCCGTTGATGTAGCGGGCCTGGGCGCTGCAGAGCACGGCGCACAGGGCGCCGAAGTCGGCCGGGTCGCCGATGTGGCCGGTGGGATTGGCGGCGGCGACGTCGGCGCGGACCTGGTCCAGCGGCTGGTTCCGGGCCTTGGAGAGCGCGGCGTAGTAGCCCGCCAGGCGGTCGGTCTCGAACTGGCCGGGAAGCAGCGCATTGATCGTCACCCCGTCGCGGGCGACCTCGCGGGCCAGCGCGCCGACGGCGCCGGTCAGGCCGGCGCGCGCCCCGTTGGAAAGGCCCAGCATCGGCAGGGGCGCCTTCACCGCCGCCGAGGTGATGTTGACGATCCGGCCCCACTTTCGGGCGCGCATGCCGGGCAGGATTGCGCGGATCAGCATCAGGGCCGAGAGCATGTTGGCGTTGATGGCCGCCAGCCACTCGGTCTCGCCCCAGTCTTCGAACCGGCCGGGCGGCGGGCCGCCGGCGTTGTTGATCAGGATGTCGGGGTCGGGGCAGTCGGCCAGCAGGCGGGCGCGGCCGGTTTCGGTCGTCACGTCGCAGGCGACGGCTTGGACGGCGACGCCGGCGCGGCCGGCGATCTCCCCTGCCGCGGCCTGGATCGCGTTTTCCGTACGCGCGCAAATGACGAGCGACACGCCTGCGTCGGCCAGCGACTCCGCGCACGCCCTGCCCAGCCCCTTGCTGGCGCCGCAGACGATGGCCGTGCGGCCGGCGATGCCCAGATCGAGACCTTTGGCCATGGTTGTGCGCCTCCCGTAGTTTCGGCCTATCAATAGCCGTCTTCCCCTGGTCGCCCGAAGAGGCGATCCAGGGGACCCAAGCGGCATTTCCATTCGCCGAGACTCAGCTTGGGTCCCCCGGATCAGCCTGGCGGCTGACCGTGGGATGACGAGGAGGGGAGTCTGATGGACCCGATGTCTTTCGCCGCCGAGATTGCCCAGCGCCATGCGCGGCGTGAGCGGTTCACGCTGGAGATGCCGGAGGGCCGGGTGGGCGATCTGGCGTTCAGCTATGCGGCGCAGGAGGCGCTGTGGCCGCTGATGGGGGCCGATGCGGCGATCGTCGGCTGGAAGGTGGGGCTGACGACGCCGCGCATGCAGCAGATGTGCGGCGTGGCCGAGCCGATCGTGGGTGCGGTGCTGGCCGGGCGCGTCCACGCCTCGCCGGCGCGGGTGGCGGCGGGCGATCACGTGCGGCTGGGCGCGGAGAGCGAGATCGCGCTGCGGATCGGCCGAGAGGTCCCGGCGGATGCGGGCCCCGAGGCGGCGCTGGCCTGCGTGGACGGGATCTGCGCGGCGTTCGAGCTGATCGAGGACTGGGGCGCCGACTACGCGCGGCTGTCGGCGGCGACGCTGGTGGCGGACAATGCCTGGAACGCGGGGCTCGTGACCGGGCCGTTGCGCGCGGCGGCGGGGTTCGGGTCGCTGGCGGGGCGCAGAGGCGTGCTCAGCAAGGACGGCGAGCGGCAGGACGAGGGCTCGTCCAGCGACGTGCTGGGGGACCCGGCCAACGCCCTGGCCTGGGTGGCCCGCCACCTCGCCGACCGCGGCCGGCCGATGCAGCCCGGCCAGTGGGTCTCCACCGGCTCCATCGTGCCGACGCGCTTCGTCGAGCCGGGGCAGACCTGGCGGTTCGAGGTCGAAGGGCTGGAGCCGGTGGAACTGGTGGTCATCTGACCCTGCCTCCGCAGCAGCAGAGGCGCTCCAAGGTTCAACCACGGAAAACACGGGAATGCACGGAAGTGAGTGTCGCCCGGCGCCGCGCGCTTGGCTCAACTTCCGTGTATTCGGTGGGCAAACTGACTGAGCCGCCGCTGGCGCGGGGGCTCGGGGCTACTCCAGGGGCTTGGGGAAGGCCGGGAGGGTTTCGAAGTCGGCGATGACGTGTTCGCGGATCACCTTGGCGTGGGTGTCGGCGGCGAGCTTTTCGACCTTGTCCATGGAGGCCAGCGTCTGCGCCTTGTCGAAGTTGAAGCGCGGCACGCGGCGGGCCTGGCGGCTCTCGGCGATGTGCCACATGTCGCCGGCCAGGATCACCGGGCCCGCCTTCGGCAGCTTCACGAGCAGCACCGTGTGCCCCGGCGTGTGGCCAGGCGTGCGGTAGATGGTGACCGACCCGTCGCCGAAGACGTCGTAGGGCGCATCGCCGTCGACGACGATGGTCTTGGCGTTCTCCAGCGCCGAATAGCGGGCGAAGCCGGCCGCGTCCTTGCGGGCCTCGGGGCGGAAGACCCAGTCGCGCTCGCGCTTGTCGACGATCCACGTGGACCTGGCGAACATCCCGGCGTTGCCGATGTGGTCGAAGTGTCCGTGGCTGACCGAGAGGTAGGTCACCTTGTCGGGGCTGAGGCCCAGCTGGGCGAGCTGATCGGTGAGCTTGTGCTTGACCGTCAGGCCGCCGGGGCCCTTGCCGCCCGGCAGGTCGGCGGTCTCCTGCGGCACGCCGGTGTCCCAGACGAGGTCGCCCTTGGGGTGGCGGATCAGGAAGCAGGGCACGACCAGCTTCTCCGGCTGGCCCTTGTAGGCGCCGTCGTCGGAGAACATGTCGCCGTTCGCCACCTCGAAGAGGCCGCAGTCCATGGCGTAGAGCTTGAGGCCCTTCGGCGGCGCCTTGCCCGGCGCGGCCGCGGCCGGGAGCGCGAGAGCGGCCGCAGCGATGGCGGCGATGACGAGGCGGCGGGCGAACATGCGGCAGGGCTCCGGCGTAACGGGGATCTGCGGCGGAGCTTTGCGCGCAGTGGCGCTCTCAAACAAGCTCGTCATCCCCCGGTCGCGCAGCGATCCGGGGGACCCAAGCGGGCCTCTCCACATCGGGGGGCGGCGTCGATCTTATTTTGGACATGGCCGAAGGGTTGCTACGGCCGCTCGATGCGCGCCGCTCCGCTGATTCCCGCCCTGATCGCGCTCGCCCTCGCCGGCCAGGCCGCGGGCGAGGCGTGGAAGCAGGGGTATTCGCGACAGGCGCAGCAGGCGCTGAACCGCGGGCGGGCCGCCGCCGGCGGCAAGGGCTGGGAGTACCTGCGCGGCTGGCACGAGACCGGGCATGACGCGGGTCCGTCCGGGGCCGTCGCCTACGAGGCCTGGTACGACCCGGTGCGCTACGGCATGCGCGTCGAGCGCCAGGAGCCGGACGGCAAGGACGTGCACGGCTTCAACGGGCTGGGCGCCTGGCGGATCACGGCGGCGGGGAAGATCACGGGCACCGACGCGCCGGCGGCGGTGGCCGAGGCGCGCGGCGAGGCCTTCTACGGCATCCAGGGCTACTACTTCTCTGGTCGCTTCGACGCGGCCGGCCGCTACCTCGGGATGCGCAGGCTTGGAGCGAAGAGCTTCGAGGTGGTCGAGGTGAAGCCGTGGAACGCCACGGCCCGGGAGCTGTGGTTCGACCGCAAGACCGGCCTGCTGGCGCGGGAAGTCGCGAAGACGGCGACGGGGGCGGTGACCATGGAGTTCTCGGACTACCGCAAGATCGGGCCGGTGAAGGTGGCCTTCCATGCCGTGATCGACGACGGGACGCCGGGCGGGCGCCACGAGCGGACGATCGACAGCCTGGACTTCAAGCCGGCGGACCGGGCGCTGTTCAGCCTTCCAAGAGACCTCAAATAGATCGTCATCCCACGGTCGCCCGAAGAGGCGATCCGGGGACCCAAGCGGCCTCGCCACATCCCGCGCTTCAGCTTGGGTCCCCCGGCTCAGCCTGCGGCTGACCGTGGGATGACGACGTTGGGGGGTTGGGGAAGCTAAGCCCGCAGCCCCAGCTGCGGCTGCGCGGCTTCGATGTGGGCTTCTTCGGGGAGGTGGCAGGTGAAGGCGGCGCCGGCGCCGGGCTCGCTCTCCAGCGCCACCCAGCCGCCGTGCAGCTCGGTCAGCGCCTTGACCAGCGCCAGGCCCAGGCCCGGGCCGCCGCGCTCGCGGCCGATGAAGCGGTCGAAGATGTGCGCCTGGACGTTGAACGGGATGCCGCGGCCGGTGTCGGCGACGGTGAGCTGGACTTCGCCGAGCGCCTTCTTGGCGGCGATGGTCACGCGCCCGCCGGCCGGGGTCTGGCCGATGGCGTTCTCGATCAGGTGGTCGAGGATCTGGCCGAGGCGGCGCCGGTCCCCCTTGATCGCGCCCACGTCCTTCTTCGCGTCGAGCACCAGGCGCACCTCGCTGGCCTCGGCGTCGGCCTTCCACTTGCCGGCCTGGGCCTCCAAGAGCTCGGCCACGTCGACGTCGACAACGTCCAGCGCCATCTCGTCGGCGTCGATCTGGGCCATGTCCAGCACGTCGTCGATGGAGCGGGCCAGTTGGGTGGCGGCGGCCTTCACGGCGGCGGCGTGGGCGCGGCCGCGCTCGCTGAGCGCCTCGCCGGCGGTCTCCAACAGTTCGGAGTAGCCGATGATGGTCGTGAGCGGCGTGCGCAGCTCGTAGGAGACGTTGCCGACGAAGTCGCGCTTCAGCCGCTCGGCCTCGGTCAGCGCCGCCTCGCGGGCGGCCAGCGCGCTCTCCAGCCGGCGCGTGTCGGTGACGTCGGTGAAGGCGATCAGTGTGGCGCCGTCGGGCAGCGGGCGCGACTGGTGGAGCACGATGCGGCCGTCGGAGGTCTTCACCTCGCCCGTGACGGGCGCGCGGGCGACCGGGTCGGGATCGGCGATGCGGCCCTTCAATTCGCGCCAGAAGCTCATGTCGTGGAGCTTGGGCACGCAGAGTTCGACCACGCTCTCGAAATCGCCGGCCGCCTGCATCTGGATCGGCGTGGTGTTCCAGAAGTCGTTGAAGGCCTCGTTGTAGAGCCGCAGGCGCCCGTCGGCGCCGAACACCACGACGGCGTCGGAGAGCTTGTCCAGGGTCGCCTGCTGCACCTGGATCTGGGCGTTGTACTGGGCCTTCAGCTTCAGTTCGTCGGTGATGTCGCTGAAGAGGAGCAGGATGCCGCCCAGCGGGTGCGGCTGTCGCACCACCTTCAGCGTGCGCGCGTCGGGCAGCGACCACATCTCGTCGGGCGAGGCGCCGGTCAGCTCGTAGCGGGCGAGCTCGGCGGCCTTCCACTTGCCGTAGTCGGCGGTCTCGGGCAGGCGGCGGCGCTGGCGCAGCCGGTCCAGCACCTCGCCGTGGCCGGGGCGTTCGGCGAGCCACGCGGGCTCCAGCCCCCAAAGCTCGGCAAACGCGGTGTTGTGGAACATCAGCTTCTTGGCCCGGTCGAACACCGCGACGGCCTCGCCGATGTGGTTCAGCGTCTCGTCGTGCGCCTCGATGTTGCGCTTCAGGAGCTCGCGCAGATCCTCCTGATCGGTGACGTCCTCGGTCCAGACCCCGACGCCGCCACCCTCCAGCGGCTGGGCAGTGATCTGGAACGCGCGGCGCTTGCCGGCCAGGGTGACGTAGCGCACCGCCTCGCGGCGCAGCCCGAGGTTGGCGGCCTCGCTGGCCAGGGTGTCGGCCGCCTTGTCAAAGGCGGCGCCGCGGGCGGCAGCCTCGTCCAGGCTGGCGGCGTCCACGGCCTTCAGCCAGGCGGCGTTGACCCACACCGGCGAACCATCGGCCGAGGCGATCCAGGCCGGCGTGGCGCGCGCGTTCAGGAAGGCGGCGAAGCGGGGCGCGGTCGGCAGGCCCTGCTCGTCTCCGGCCCCGGCGGCCGAGAGGCGCACCCAGGCTATGGCCCCGGCCGCGCGGCCTTCCACGGCGACCAGCCCGCCCGCGCCCTTGGCCTCGAAGGCGCAGGCCTCGCCGCGTTCGAAGAGGGCGCGCAGCTTGCGCGCGTGGTCGGGGTCCGCGCGCATCAGGGCGTTGATCACCCCCTGCGGGTCGGCGTCGCCGACGCCCAGCGTCGCCGCGCAGACCGACAGCGCCTCCTCGCCCGAGGCCAGCGAGGCGCGGCCGTCCTCGACCGCGATCAGGGCCGAATCGAACGCCTCGGCCGAGGCCTGGGCGGCGTCGGCGCTGACCTCCAGCCCGGCCAGCCTGGCGCTGAGCTCGGCGGCCTGCGCAGCGGCCTGCCGGCGCTGAGCCAGCGCCCACAGCACCGCGCAGATGGCGAGCGACACCGCGCCCGCCGCCGCGGCCAGGATCAGATATTCCGCGCCCACGCGCCGCTCCGGCGAATCAACGCCGCGAGCTTAGCCCGGATTTGGCGGCGGACGCGTGGGTCGCGGCGCCGCGCCGTCGCCGGCCGCTCGAGGCGATTTGCGAGCAACTGAGCAAGCGGCGCCGAGCGTCTCGTGCCGGGTAGGCAGGCGACGAGCGCCGCCGACCCTGTTGCGGGGGTTGGCGCGTCGTCGTTGGCGTCTGGCCTCAAGTGACGGGCGTGAGTCCCATGGCCAGTAGAGCGCCATGTACGTCATCCGATATCTGGCTAA
>Ga0308175_100003622_pt1 | contig 10735 bp, 10 predicted proteins | sample PhyCR1_3_FD_203893 | JGI IMG/M metagenome (GOLD analysis project Ga0308175, IMG submission 203893) | Soil microbial communities from UC Gill Tract Community Farm, Albany, California, United States - DLSLS.C.R1 | ecosystem: Environmental > Terrestrial > Soil > Agricultural land | place: USA...
ATCTCGATGATCCGCGCGGCGCTGTGTTCCGCGGTGAGGACGTTGAGCTGGCGCGTCGTAAGGCCGACGTGCGAGCCGACCACGATCAGGCCACCGGTCTCCGACGGGGTGTTCCCGGCGTAGGCCTCTTCGGCGGTCAGCGCGGTGCGGACTTCCTGGCCGATGCGGCCGCGAACGAACGGCGGCCCCACGCGGTACAGGAGCTTCTTGCCGCGGCGCTCGGCTTCTTCCAGCCCTAGGGCGAGGGCGCGGAAGTCGTTCTCGGTGACGATGTCCGCGACGATGGGGGTTGAGTTGGTGGCCGGCTCGATGGCGTCCGCGATGGCCTTGGCGGAGATGGCAGGGTCCTGGGCGGATGATCCGGCGCGGATGATGTTGAGGTCCAGGACGATGACGGAGTCCGCGGGGAACCGGCCCTGTGATTTCTCCGCGATGTAATCAGCCATGACGGAGGTGCTGAAGCCGAAGGAAGCGTCCTTGGCGAACTCGGTCTCGGAAACGGGGACCAGGGTTCCCTTGGCGTCACCGGTGCCGCGCATGTAGTGGACGCCGCCGATGGTGAGGCGGCCGGCGTCGGGGAAGGCGGGGACCAGGACGACACCGTCGGTCTTTTCACCGCTGACCTCGGCGACCGTGGCTGCGATGACGTCCGGTTCCAGGGGGAAGTGGCCTCGGAGGGTGGAATCGCTGCGGCTGACGAAGCCCAAGCGGACGCCTGCATCGGAGGCTGCCGCCAGGGCGTTGCGGACCACTTCCTCGTTCCGGGCTGCCGCTTCGGCGGGGTCAAGGCTTCGGGTGTTGGTCAGGACATACACGGCGGGCTTGCCCTGGGCAAAAGCCCACGTGAAATCTTCCACTTCCCAGCGGGTGAGCACGGGCAGGTCTGCCACGGACTGCGTGCCGGTGGGGTCGTCGTCGAGCACTACCAGGACGCGGGGAACCGCAGCGTTGGAAGCTGCGAGGGAGGCCGCAACCACGCCGGCGGGAATCTCAAGGTCTGCCGGATAGGCGGCCAGAACGTCTGCTTCAAGCGTCACAGTGCACTCCGTTGTGTAGCGATCCGGGCTCGCGGATCCTGATGTAAAGGTAACTGTAAGATGTCTGACATCTTGCATTTGAAAAACAGTGTGGCACACAGCATACGGACGCGCAAGTACACTTGTCTGACATATCCGCCAAGCGTCGGCCGGAAAGAGTGATCGGGGGCAACATGGCAAGGAAGTCACTGGTGGGCGTGGTGGCCGACGAGCTGCTGGACCGCATCATTGAAGGCGAGTTTCCGCCCGGTTCGATCGTCCCCGGCGAGCATGAGCTGAGCGCGCGCCACGAAGTCAGCCGCATGACCGTGCGTGAGGCGATGAAGACACTGCAGGCCCAGCGCATCCTCAGCGTGGAGCGCGGCAGGGGAACCTTCGTCAATCCCTTGAGCCGCTGGGCCTCGCTGGAAGCCGTACTCCGGGCCGCGTCCGAGGGCAAGAACGACGCCGACGCCTCCATCCAGCTCATCGAGCTGCGCCGGATGCTCGAAACGGGCGCCTGCGAACTGGCCGCGGGACGGATTGCTGAAGAAGACATTACGGCGCTCTTCAACTACATTTCGGCGATGAAAGCCGCCCACAGCATCAACGACGTCGCGGCCTTCGTGGAAGCAGACCTTGCCTTCCACGACGTCATCCTGCGCGCGTCCGGCAACGTGTTCGTCTCCGTCCTCTTCGAGCCGCTGCACCGCGTGCTGGAAAAGCGCAGGACCGAGACCTCGGCAGTTCCGGCGATCCAGGAGCACGCAATCGGACACCATCAAAACATTGCCGAAGCCCTGGAGTCCCGCGACGCCGGCCGGTCGCGGCAGGCCATGGATGCGCACATGCAGCAGACGCTCGACGATCTGAGGCAGCTGGTCCTGGAAGCCAAGTAGCCCGTTGTCCTTGCGGTCTTGATTGGCCCGGGGCCCTGTTCAACGCTCCCGCAGTCCTACTAGGCTTCAGGGACGGCCCGCAACCGGGAGCATCGACGATCACGAGGAGCGAAGTTGTCCAACCACACGTACAGCATTTCTGAAATTGTCGGCACCTCCACCCAGGGTGTGGACGACGCCGTCCGCAACGGAATTGCCCAGGCTTCCAAGACCCTGCGGAACCTCGACTGGTTCGAGGTCAAGGAGGTCCGCGGCCACCTTGAGGACGGGAAGATCGCGGACTGGCAGGTCACCATCAAGATCGGCTTCCGCCTGGAAGAACACTAACGCCAGACACGACTGACCCGCAGCCAACATGTCCTTGAAGTTGGCTGCGGGTCAGTCGTGCTTTACGCCTAGTTTGCGGTGCCGGGGCTGCGCCGCCGCCAGACGGTGGGCACACCGTCGAAGGCCGGGAAGACATGGCCCTCGAAGAAGGACAGGACCGTGTGCGGGTCGAGGTCCGGGCTCCAGAGGCCGGAGACCGGGCAGTGCGAACCGGTGGCGGTGGAGGCGGCGCCGGCAGACGTCTGGCGCTCCTTCAGCAGGGCGATGCGTTTCATCGTTGAGACCATCCTGGGGTGATAAGAACTGGCAGGGAAAACTGGTACTCCCACCCTAGGAAAGGCCCGGTCCGCCACCAATGGGCGGCTGGCCAGAATCACTCCACTGCGCTGGACGAATGTACAGTGGCACGGCAGTCCAGGTACTGCTCAGCCCGCCGCGCCGCCGCTTTCGGCCACCGCGGCCGGGTCCCGCTCCAGTGCAGCATCCGGCGCCGCCCCGAGGCTGCCCAGCAGTGCCAAGGCGTCCGACGACGGCGTGCCCGGCCGGGCGGAGTACACCCGGAGCGTCTGGTCGGGGTCCTCCGGCAGGACCAGGTTCTCAAAGTTCAGTTCCAGGTCCCCCACAGCGGGATGGTGCAGCCGGACGGTGCCCGCAGCACGTGTGGCCACCCGGTGCCCGGCCCACCACTTGCGGAAGTGTTCACTGTGGACCGCCAGCTCGCCCACCAGATGGTTCGCCTGGGGATCGTTGGGGTGCCGGCCCACGTCGAGGCGGAGGGAGCCTGCCGCTTCGGCCGCCACCGTCTTCCAGTCCCTGAACAGTTCCCGCGCCGCGGGGTCCAGGATGGTCCAGCGGGTCAGGTTCCGCTCCACGGGCGGCAGCGCAGGGAAATCGGCGAACAACAGGAAGGCCATTCTGTTGCCTGCCAGGACGTCATTGCGCCGGCCCAAAACCAGCGCGGGCACCTCCCCCACGGCGTCCAGGAGCTGGCGCAGTGCCGGGCGGACACCCTGTGCTGCATTGGCGCCGGGTTCACGGGGAGCACCCGCGCAGTTCTCGAGGAGGTCCAGCATGTGCGCGTGCTCGCTGCTGTCCAGCCGGAGGGCCCTGGCAACGGCGTCCAGGACCGTGCGTGACGGGTGGATGTTGCGGCCCTGCTCCAGCCGGACGTAATAGTCGGTGCTGACGCCCGCCAGCCGCGCCACTTCCTCCCGGCGCAGCCCCGGAACCCTGCGGGCACCCGTGCTGGGACCTGCCCCGGCCACTTCCGGGCTCAACCGGGACCGCATGGCTTTAAGGAATTTTCCGAACTCGGCGCTTTGACCCATGCAGACCATTGTGCCTGCGTTGAGCGTCCTGCCCTACAACGAAGGTAGGACTGGCAGTCCTAGGAAAAACAGGAACAGCTTTGCCTGCTGACTTGCCGGCAGAAAATGCATAGGCTCAGGAGTGAGCCGGTGGAAACCGATTTCTCACTTCGGTTCCTCACTTGTCGAGCAGCCGGCATCATTCCCCAGCACCATACGTTCCAAGGAGCACACCATGTCAGAGCTGACACTCAACAACGGCGTCACCATCCCGCAGCTTGGCTTCGGCGTTTTCCAGGTCCCGCCGGAGGACACGCAGCGGACCGTGGAAGACGCCCTGGAAGCGGGATACCGCCACATCGACACCGCCGCCGCCTACCGGAACGAGGCTGGAGTGGGGGCGGCCCTCGCCGCCACCGGGATCCCCCGCGAGCAAATCTTCGTTACCACCAAGCTGCGCAACGGCGAGCAAGGCCGGGCGCAGGAAGCGTTCCAGAACAGCCGCAAGGCCCTGGGCCTGGACTTCATCGATCTCTACCTCATCCACTGGCCGGTCCCCTCGCAGGGGCTCTTCGTCCAGGCCTGGAAGGAGATGGAGCGGCTGTACGAAAACAAGGAAATCCGTGCCATCGGCGTCTCCAACTTCCTTTCGGACCACCTGGACGCCCTGCTGGAATCCGCGGAAACCGTGCCCGCCGTTAACCAGATCGAACTTCACCCCAGTTACCAGCAGGCGGACCTAGCCGCCAAGTGCCGCAGCCTGGGTATCGCCGTCGAGGCGTACAGCCCCCTGGGGCAAGGCGGGGACCTGAACGGAAATGCCGTCACCCAAATCGCGAATGACCACAGTGCAAGCACCGCACAGGTGGTGCTCGCCTGGCACCTCGCCAACGGCAACATCGTCATTCCCAAGTCGGCGAACCCGGGCCGGATCCGGGAAAACTTCGCGGCCTCGTCCCTGAAGCTGTCCGAAGACGAACTGTCCGCCATCACCGCACTGGAGTCCGGCGCGCGCATCGGTTCCGATCCCGCCGTCGCAGCCTTCACCCAGATGTAGGTCCCGGCAGACCCACCCGGCAACCCGCCAGGCTTCCCCGTTGAAAGGATTTTCATGCAGTACACCCACTTGGGCCGCTCCGGCCTGAAAGTTTCCCGCCTCTGCCTGGGCACCATGAATTTTGGTCCACAGACGGAGGAAGCGGACGCCCACAGCATCATGGACTCTGCCCACGAGGCCGGTATCAACTTCTTCGACACCGCCAATGTGTACGGCGGCGCCGACCACCGAGGCTGGACAGAGGAGATCATCGGGCGATGGTTTGCCAAAGGCGGCGAGCGCCGGGAGCACACCGTCCTGGCCACCAAGCTCTACGGCACCATGACGGACCGGCCCAACGAGTCCAAGCTCTCGGCATTGAACATCCGCCGCGCACTCGATGCCAGCCTCAAGCGCCTCCAGACCGACTACATCGACGTTTACCAGTTCCACCACATCGACCGCGACACGCCGTGGGATGAGATCTGGCAGGCCATCGAAGTGGCCGTGCAGCAAGGCAAGATCCTGTACTCGGGCAGCAGCAACTTCGCCGGCTGGCACATCGCCCAGGCGCAGGAAGCAGCGCGCCGCCGGAACTACACGGGCCTGGTCAGCGAGCAGTCCATCTACAACCTGTTCACCCGGCAGGTGGAACTGGAAGTCATCCCGGCCGCCCAGCAGTACGGGCTGGGCCTCATTCCCTGGTCGCCGCTGCAGGGCGGGCTGCTGGGCGGCGTGCTGAAGAAGGAACGCCAGGGAGTCCGCCGGACGGAGGGGCGGGCCTTGGAAACTCTTAAGAAGCACGAGGACCAGATCCGCCAGTACGAGGACTTCGCGGACGACCTGGGCCACGAACCCGGCGACGTGGCCCTGGCGTGGCTCCTGCACCAGCCCGCAGTGACGGCACCAATCGTGGGCCCACGCACGCAGGAACAGCTGGACGCCGCCATCCGCGCACTGGATGTCTCACTCGATGGCGAAGCCCTCAAGCGCCTGGACGACATCTTCCCGGGACACCGCACGGCACCGGAAGACTACGCGTGGTAGGCCTCGCGGCGGATGCGGTGGCGCCGAGGAGCATCCTGTTCATCGGCGGTACAGGGGTCATCAGCGCGGCGGCGGCAGAACGCGCTGCCGCGCTGGGCCACCGGCTGACCATCCTGAACCGGGGCGAGTCCAGCCGCCCTGTCCCCGAGGGCGCCGAAGTGCTGCACGCGGACGTCCGCGATGCGGCCTCCGTCCGGGAGGTGCTGGGCGGGAGGGAGTTCGACGCCGTGGCTGACTTCATCTCCTACACTCCCGACCAGGCGCAAACCAGCCTGGAGTTGTTCCGGGAGCGGACGGCTCAGTACGTCTTCATCAGCTCGGCCTCCGCGTACCAGAAGCCGCCCACCAGGCTGCCCATCCTCGAGTCCACGCCGTTGAAGAATCCGTTCTGGCAGTACTCCCGGGACAAGATCGCATGCGAGGAGCTGCTGTTCCGGGCCTACCGGGAGGACGACTTCCCGCTGACGGTGGTCCGGCCGTCGCACACCTACGACCGCACCAAGATCGCCATGGTGGGCGGCTGGACGGACATCCACCGCATGCGCAACGGCCTCCCTGTCATGGTCCACGGCGACGGCACCTCGCTGTGGACGCTGACGCACAGCAAGGACTTTGCCAAGGCGTTCGTCGGCCTGCTTGGCCGGCCGCAGGCCGTGGGCGAGAGCTACACCATCACATCCGACGAATACCTGCCCTGGAACCAGATCTACCGGCTCTTCGCGAGGGCGGCCGGGGTCCGGGAACCGGAACTGGTGCATGTGGCGTCCGAAACCATCGCCGCCCACGACCAGGAACTCGGTTCCAACCTCCTGGGCGACCGGTCCCATTCGGTGGTCTTCGACAACACCAAGATCAAGTCCCTGGTTCCGGACTACACCGCCACCATTCCGTTCGCGGACGGAGCACGGGAAATCGTGGCGTGGTACGACAGCCACCCGGAGCTGCAGCAGGTCAACGAGGCGTACATGCAGCTTTCCGACAAGCTGACCGGCTGGGCGCGGCAGGGCGCCTGAACCCGGCCACAAGCTGGCCTGCTGCCTTGCGGGGCAGGCCAGCTTGCCGGAGGGCAGCTGTGCTACATTTCGGCGCATGACTTCGCCCCCTTCCAGCCGTCCCGTCGACGGGCATCCTGCCGACGGGCCCGTTGCGGCAGCCATTGGCCTCCTGGCGAAGCAGGGCTTCGATGCAACGTCCGTCGAGGAACTCGCAGAGGCCTCGGGCATGAGCCGCAGCACGTTCTTCCGCAGGTTCGGGTCCAAGGAGGACGTTGTCTTCGCCGACCACGAGCGGATCCTGCACCAGGTCAACGAACGGCTGGCCGAATCCAGGCTCGAGCCGCTGGCCGCGGTGGCGGACGCGGCGCTGCTGGTCTTCGACCACCATCTGCGGAACCCCCAAACCTCCCGCGCCCGGTACGGGCTTTTGCAGGCAGTTCCCGCCCTCCGGGACCGGGAGCTGGTGACCTCGCACCGCTACGAGCGGGCGTTCCTCCACCACCTGGATGACAAGCTGCCCCGGAACGGCCGGCGCGAATACAAGGCCGTCGCCTTCGCTGCAGCGGTAGTGGCCGTGCATAACGCCTTCCTGCGGGAATGGCTGCGGGCCGCACCCGGGGCCGGGGACACCGCTTCGTCCGACCGGCACCGGGCCACAGCCCTGGCCACCGAGCTCCAGGCCTTGGCGGAGACGTTCCGGCCCGTGCTCCTGGGCGCTCCCGTTCCCGCTGCCGCCCAGCCAGCCCCCACCGTCGTCGTCACCGTCTTTCCCGGCCCCGCCGACAAGGACGCGATTGCCCAGGCGGTCCGGGACGCGCTCCCGTAAGCCCCAGCGGCGCCACCTCCCAGCATTGATACTCAGTTTCTTGACGTGGAACTGCGTTTCATAGCATCCTTGGATCGTGTGGTGCAGACCACACGGCCCCGGCCCTTCCGCGGCCGCTGATTCAAAGGATGCAGATACATGACGACGACGTCGCCCAGCCTCGCGCCCACCCGCACCACGGGAATTCCAGCCGGTTTCCCTTCCGGCACGGTTGAGCCGGAATACGTCCTGACCGAGGCCCTCGGGACGGACCCGGCGTCCATCCTGGCCGGAGTCGGCGATGAAGACCGCGTTTACTGGGACCGCGCCCGCGCCTTCGTCCAGGCTGAGGTCCTCCCCGTCATCGACGGCTACTGGGAACGCGGCGAGTACCCGCTGCACCTCCTCAAGCGCCTAGGCGAACTGGACCTGCTCCGCGATGGCATCACAGTCGAAGGCTTCGCGCCGATGAGCAGCATGGCTGCCGGCCTGGTGAACATGGAGATCAGCCGGGGCGACGGTTCCGTGGCCACGATGATTGCGGTCCAGGGCGGCCTGGCACTGCGTTCGGTGGCTGAATGTGGCTCCGCGGCACAGAAGGAACGCTGGCTGCCGGCAATTGCCAGGGGCACGGAATACGCGGCGTTCGCCCTCACCGAGCCTACGCACGGCTCCGACTCGGTGGCCCTGGAAACCACGGCAACCCGCACGGACGGCGGGTTCCTGCTCAACGGCGAAAAGAAGTGGATCGGCAACGGCTCCGTGGGCGGCGTGAGCATCGTCTGGGCCCGGGGCGATGACGGCCAGGTCCACGGCTACCTGGTTCCACAGGACTCCCCTGGCTACACCGCCACGAAAATCGAAGGCAAACTTGCCCTCCGCGCCATCTGGCAGGCCCACATCCGGCTGGAGGATGTCTTCGTTCCCGAAGACAACGTCCTGCCGGGCGCACGCACCTTCAAGGACACAGCCAGGGTCCTGTTGGCGACCAGGCTGGGCGTGGCCTGGTCCGCCGTCGGGCATGCCACCGCCTGCTACGAAACGGCCGTCCAGTACGCCAAGCAACGCAAGCAGTTCGGCCGGCCGCTGGCCGCATCCCAGATCGTCCAGGAACGGCTGGCCCGGATGCTCAGCGAACTGGCCACCATGCAGCTGCTGGTGGTGCAGATGACTCGCCTGGATGAAGCCGGAACACTGACCCCGGAGCAAGCATCGCTCGTCAAGTACACCTGCACCCGGACCGCCCGCGGCATCGCGTCCAACGCCCGTGACCTGCTGGGCGGCAACGGGATCCTGCTGGAAAACCGCGTCGCCAGGCACCTTGCCGACATCGAAGCCATCCACACCTACGAAGGCACCGAGACCATGCAGGCGCTCATTATCGGCCGCGGCATCACCGGCACCTCCGCCTTCGCCTGACCCCTGCCGCTTGAGTTCCGCCGCCCATCATCTCTTGAAAGGACTGTTCTTGAACCAGAACGCCAACATCCCCGTCATCCTGGGCGGTGCACGCACCCCGTTCGGCAGGTTCCGCGGCGGCCTCACGCCCTTTTCCTCCAGTGAACTCGGTGCCCATGCCATCCGCGCCGCGCTGGAACGCACCGGCGTGGCACCTGAGCAGATCGGCGCGGTCATTGTCGGGCAGGTCATCCAGGCCGGCGCCGGCCAGGGTCCCGCCCGCCAGGCCAGCCTGGCCGCCGGAATCGGCTGGGACGTCCCCACCATCACCATCAACAAGCTCTGCCTGTCCGGACTGACGGCCGTCATCGACGCCGCCCGCATGATCCGCACCGGCGAAGCCGACTTCATTGTGGCCGCCGGCCAGGAATCGATGACCAACGCACCACACCTGGTCCCGGGGCTGCGCGCCGGCGTCGTCATCGGCGATGCCCCCATGCTGGACTCCCTGAACCATGACGGGCTGCAGGACCCGGTGAGCAAGAAGCTGATGGGTGAGGCCACCGACTCCGGAAACGCCGAACGCGGCATTACCCGCGAAGAGCAGGACGCCGTGGCGGCCCGCTCCCACCAGCGCGCCGAAGCCGCCCGCGCAGCGGGGATCATGGCGGAGGAGATCGCACCGATCGAGATACCGCAGCGCAGGGGACCCGCCGTGACCCTTGAACACGACGAAGGCATCCGCCCGGACACCACGGCGGAATCCCTGGCCCAGCTCCGCCCTGCGTTCTCCAAGGCGGAGACCGCCACCATCACCGCAGGGTCGTCGTCGCCCCTTTCCGACGGCGCAGCGGCGCTGGTGATTGCCAGCAAGGCGGCGGCGGAAGCAGCAGGCCTGGAATGGATCGCCGAGATCGGCGCCCACGGCCAGACCGCGGGCCCCGACGGATCCCTGCACTCCCAGCCGGCCCGGGCCATCGAGCGTGCGCTCAAGGACCAGGGGCTGACCGTCCAGGAGCTGGACCTGGTGGAAATCAACGAGGCCTTCGCCTCGGTCCTCATCCAGTCCGCCAACGACCTCGGCATCGACACCGCAACCGTCAACGCCGAAGGCGGCGCCATCGCGCTCGGCCACCCCGTGGGCGCCTCGGGCGCGCGCCTGGTGCTGCACCAGGCGCTGGCGCTGAAACGCCGCGGCGGGGGCACCGGAGTCGTAGCCCTCTGCGGGGGCGGCGGCCAAGGCGACGCCCTCATCCTCACCGCGTAACCAACCCGACGAAGAAGCAGGCCATGACCAACACCAACTCCGCCGACGGCTTCGCCACCATCTCCGTCGCAGCGATCCTCGCCGAATCAGCCAAGAGGACTCCGGACAGCATCGCCCTCGTCGTCGGTGAAGACCAGGTCAGCTACGGCGACCTGTGGCGCCAGACGCGCGCCTATGCCGGTGCGTTGCGCGCCCGCGGCGTTGGTCCGGGAGACGCCGTCGCCGTCCTGATCCCAAATGTCCCGGACTTCGCACGGGTGTATTACGCCATCCTGTCGCTGGGCGCCATCGTTGTCCCGGTGCATGCCCTGCTCAAGGCCCGCGAAATCGAGTACGTCCTGGAGGACAGCGGCGCCAGGCTGCTGATCTGCGCGGCTCCGCTGCTCACGGAGGGCGCCGCCGGAGCTTCAGCCAGCGGGGTCGATGTGCTGACGGTCATGGCTCCCGACGACGGCGGGTTCCCACGACTGGAAGCGGAAGCTGCCGTCGCGGAGCCGATCCGGACGTACGAGCCCTGCCGGCCATCTGACACGGCCACCATCCTTTACACGTCGGGTACCACCGGCAAGCCCAAAGGCGCACTGGGCACGCACTTCGCCCTGGTGGAGCAGACCTCGGTCCTGCTCACGAGCGTGATG
>Ga0308175_100003623_pt1 | contig 10734 bp, 9 predicted proteins | sample PhyCR1_3_FD_203893 | JGI IMG/M metagenome (GOLD analysis project Ga0308175, IMG submission 203893) | Soil microbial communities from UC Gill Tract Community Farm, Albany, California, United States - DLSLS.C.R1 | ecosystem: Environmental > Terrestrial > Soil > Agricultural land | place: USA...
CCCCACGCCGTCAGTGGGTCTCGGAGTACGGGCCGGCACAGATCACGAGCACCAGCACGCAGCCGACCGTCACGAGCACGCTCGCCCAGCACAGCCGGGCAGTCGTCCGGGACGACTGGCGGGCGCCGTCGAGGTCGCCGATGGCCAGCCGGGTGCGCACCTGTCCCGCGTGCACGACTGCAGCGACACCGAGGGGCGCGAAGCAGAACAACGCGCAAAGGACCGCCGCCACCTGGTGGGTGCGAACCGAACGGGGGGCACGCGTGCGGGTGGGAGCGGACGTCGGAGCTGTGGTGCGGGGCTCGAGGGTCGTTTTCGTGGTCATGCCCTGACTGTGTGCCGCCGCGCCGGTCCAGCCATCGTGCGAAACCTCAGATCGGGCCAGCCGGTCCCTTAGCCCTGACATGCGCGAGGGCGGAGCCCGCACTCGCGGACGCCGCCCTCACCCAGGTGTCGGTCAGCGCCGGTAGTGACCGTCGTGCAGGCCGGCCCACTGCTCGAAGACGCTGCGCTGTGGGTCTCCACCCGCATGTGCCCAGTCAGCGCCGTACAGGGCGGGGAAGGCAGGTCCGAAGACGGCCCACTGGTCGGAGTGCCTCGCCTCGTGACGTTGCCGGTCGACGCCGTGCTGGTCCCCGTACAACCAGACGTTGCCCACCGTGGTGCCTGCAATGGAGTAGCCCCCGCGCATCGAGCCGCAGGTCACCAGGAGGTCTGGGTGGACGTCACAGCTGCCACCGTGCGCCCGGGCCCAGACGACGGCCACGGCGCTCACCGGCAGGTTGACCACCGCACGGGTGGCGATCGCCAGGTGCGGGCCGGCGAGGATGACGGCCAACGTCAGGGCCGCGAGAATGCTGACACTGCGACGGTCGCGACCGACAGGCTCGGAATGGCTGGTCTTCGTGCGGTGGGTGCTCATGCGCCACAGGTTCTGGCGCCCCGAGTCCCGCATCGCCCCGCATACCCTTACCCTCGGCCCGCACCACCCTTACGGGATTCCGGCCTCGTGGGGGCGATGACCTGGAAGAGCGCATGCTCCTGCCAGCGACCAGCGATCTTGAGGTAGTCGGGCGCGACGCCGTACTTGACGAAGCCGTTCTTGAGCAGGACCCGCTGTGATGCCTCGTTGTCGACGAGCGTCTCGGCCTGGATCCGGTGCAGTCCCAGCTCGCAGAACGCGACCTCCTTGGCGGCTGCCACCGCCGCAGAGGCAATGCCCTGACCGTTGCGCGCCTGGGACACCCAGTAGCCGATGCTGGCGGACTGGAACGCGCCCCGGATGATGCTGTTGAGGTTGAGCGTCCCGACCGGGGCGTCGTTCCCGTCCACGATCACCATCGGGAACGCCGTGCCGTTCGCGGCAGCCTCGAGGCTCGCGCGCACGGCGCGCTCCTGTCCCTCGTCGGTGAAGTAATCCTCGGTGCGCAGCGGACCCGACCCGGCAAGGAAGGCCCGGTTTGCACGGACCAGTCGGGCCAGTGCGGGAATGTCCGCGGGCTGGAGGGCCCGCAACCCTTGGTCGCTCATGGTGCAAGCATGGGGGACCGCCGTCGTTCACGCCCTCGTGGGTTCCCCCTCAGGAAGACACCTCGTCATCCATGTCCTCGCGACCCGAGATCAACTGCGCGTCTCCCGGTCCTCGGACCGGATTGTCGACTGGATAGCAGCCGGAACACACCGCCTTGTATCCCCACACTCGGTCGATCGTCCCCCTGTCGACGTCCAGGCCGCACAGGGTCCTGGTGGAGGACTCGGTCTCGCAGGCGTGCATCGTGGTTCCAGGGTTTTCGGTCCTGCATGGGTGCGGCATGACAGGTCTCCCCCACTCTCGTTGTCCTCGAGTTCTACACCTGTTCACGCTATGGCGGAAGAAGATTCAGGCGCTGGGCGGCAGCGGCCGCCTGGAGCCGGTTCGAAACGCCCAGCTTTGCGATGATGTGGGAGACGTGGACGCTCACCGTGCTCTCGGTGATGAAGAGCCGCCGCGCGATCTGTTGGTTCGTGAAGCCCTGGGTCAGCATGCGCAGGACGTCGTTCTCGCGCGGCGTCAGCGGGGCGACGAGTGGCGACGGCCCGGGAGCGTCGGTCGACTGGGCAGCCGCTTCGGCTGGAGCTGCGTCCAACGCGTCGGATGGAACGCCCGCGAGCCGGGCCAACGTGCGCAGCGACAGCTCGAGCGGGGCACACCGCAGTGCCGTCGCCGTCTCCAGTGCGGCCGTGAGCACGCGGGTGCCCTGCGCCCGCGCCCTCGCGCCGAACAGCTCCGTCGCCTGGCGCCACTGCGCGTAGGCCGCGGGGTAGGGACACTCGAGCCGCTGCCACTCCGCGACCACCGCACCCCACGCGTCGGCCGATGGCGTCATCGACGCCCGTGCGGCCTCAGCCCGGCACAGCAAGAGGTGGGCGCGGCCCAGCGCTCCGGGGTCCTTGTCCGCAGCGCGCTGCGCGACGTCGAGCAGGTCGGCAGTCTCCTGTCGGGCAGCCTCTCGGATCAGCCGGTCCGCCCTGGAGGTCACGAGGTCCGCGTGCGCCCGCAGCGCGACGCTGCACAGGCTGATGACCAAGCCTGCGTCCTGCTGGTCCTCGAGCTGCTCGAGCGCCTCTCGCGCGACGCGGTGGGCCCCCCGCGCATCGCCTTGCCACAGCAGGTGCTCCGCGCGCGCGACCGTGCCGTCGTGCAGGGTGTATGGGTCGTCGGTGCGCGCGAAGCGGTCGATGACGGCCAGCTGCACCGCAAGGCCTTCCTCGTCACCACGAGCCGCAGCGACGAGGGCGAGCTGGAGGTGCAGGGTCAGCGCCATGCCCTCGGCAACCCACTGTTGCTCCAGCTCCCGGGCCTTCGCGACGGCCTCGTCCCAACGCCCGGTGGCGACCAGGGCATAGACCCAATTCTCCGCGAAGGTGGGTGCCACGAGCAGCAGTGGCCCGAATCGACGGCAGGTGTGCTCGCCCTCCACGGCCACCTGGAGCACTTGGCGCAGCTGGCCTGCCGCGGAGTGCAGGAAGGCGAGGTTCCCATAGCAGCGGACCACGGCTTTGAAGGCATCAGCGGACAACGCCTCCGCGAGGCACCGGTGCAGCTCGGCGACCCCGGTGTCGAGATCACCCTGACGGGCAGTCGCGGTGGCAAGGGTGATGCGCGCCTGTAGGGCGGTCCGGGTGGCTCCGCACTCGCGCGCCAACGCAATGGCGTGCTCGGCGCTCTCCTGCCCGCGTTCGTAATTGCCGGTCACGACGAGTGCCTGGGCGAGGGCAGCCAGCACCCGCACGCGCAGCACTTGGGCGCTCGGACCCTGCCCCGGGGCCGCCGAGCCCGGACGCTGCTCCAGGGCGGCCTCGGCACGCTCGCACGCCGCCAGGGCCCCGGCGGGGTCGCCGGCCGCCCACAGCGCCTCGCCCAGCTCGAGTTCGAGACGAGCCTGCGCGAGCTCGGCGCGTGGCGTCGAGGAGAGCCCTGAGCGGAGCAGCTCCGCAGCCGCCGAGGGCTCCCCCGCCCAGCGCGCCATCTCGGCCTCGCGACGCAAGAGCTCATCGGACGACGACCCGCTTCGGCCCTCCGGATCGTCGACCCGGCTCCAGAGCACGTCCCGGGCCACCGACAACTGGCGACGCGCCTCCGCGAACGCGTAGACGCGCCGGGCCGACTCGGCCGCCGACATCACCACGGGAAGCGCCACCTCGTACTCCTCGGCCGCCACGAGGTGGTGGGCGAGCTGCACCAGACCCGCAGGCGTACCGTCCGCGTGCGAGAGCCGGACGCCCTCGGCCGCTGCCCGGTGGGCGGCCCTGCGCTCGCGGTGCAGCATCTCCCGGACCACGCTCTCGCGGACGATCGCGTGCCTGAAGTCGTAGCGTTCCTCGGAGGCCACGAGCAGCCCGTTCCCGGTGAGCCGGCGCAGGTCCGCCGGCACGTCGGCTCCCGTGCTCTCGACGGCCTTCTCGAGCACCTCCTGGGAGATGGACTCGCCCAGCACAGCGGCCACCAGCAGCGTCGATCGGGCGCTCTCCGGCAGCTCGTCGACTGGGCCCAGCAGGGCGTGGCGAAGCGCCTCGGTGTGCGTGCCCTCGGCACCGTCGTGCGCCGCGAGCTCGAGCGCGATGAACGGGTTGCCGTCGGCCAGCGTGACCACCGTGACGCGTCTCGCCGCGTCGAGCTGACACCCAGCTGCCGCGAGCAGCTCACTGACCTCTTCCGACGTGAGGGGGTTGAGGTGAATGTCGCGGGTGAGGCCGGCGCGGCTCAGGTCGCTGATCGCCTTGCGGCTGCCCGGGTCCGGGCCGAGCGCGTCGTCCCTGCACGTGAGCAGGAGCATCAGCGGCGCCCGCGCAGCGGTGCGGGCGAGGTAGTTGAGCAGGTCCAGGCTTGACGCGTCGGCCCAGTGGATGTCCTCCAGCACCAACAGCACCGGCTGTTGCTGCCCGAGGTGGTGCAGGAGCCAGAGCACGCTCGTGAACAGCCGGGACCGGGCAAGGCCCACGTCCGGGGGCTCGACGCCCGCCGACGGTCCCGAAACCGTCAAGGCCGTGCGCAACAGGTCCCAAGTGGATCCGGTGACCCGTTCCGAACCCTCGGGGGCGGTGTCGATCTGGCTGAGGATCTCGACGAACGGACCGAACGGCAGCTCGCCGCCACTGACCGGCGTGCAGTGCCCCGTCGCGACGAACACGCCGGCCCCGCGAGCCTGCTCTGCCAGCGACTCGGCGAGCCGGCTCTTGCCCATGCCGGACTCACCACGCAGGAGGGCGATGGCCGCATGACCTGACCGGGCCGAGGCGAGGCAGGCGTCGAGCCGCTCCAGCTCTCGCTGCCGCGCAATCAACGGGCGCGCCGACTCCACGTCACGAGTGAAGCATCGCCGGGAGGGTCCGGCACCGCGCTTATGGATGAGAAGCGGACGGGCCCGCACCGGAAGGTTCCGGTGCGGGCCTGCCCAGCCACGCGGCATACCCGCGCTTGTCACCCTCGACAGGCTCAGTCCCGCGGCTCCGCCCACGCGCAGCGTGGGACCCGCCGCATCACACCCTGGGCTTCGCCCACGCGCAGCGTGGGACCCGCCGCATCACACCCTGGGCTTCTCCCGCATTTCATAGGTGCTGATCAAGTCGCCCACCTGGAGGTCGTTGAACGACCCCAGGTTGATCCCGCACTCGAAGCCCTCACGGACCTCCGTGACGTCGTCCTTGAACCGGCGCAGGCCGGCGATGTCGACGTTCTCGGACACCACGACGCCGTCCCGGGTGATCCGGGCCTTGGCACCACGCCTGATCTCGCCGCTGCGCACGATCGAACCGGCGATGTTGCCGAACTTGGACGAGCGGAAGATCTCGCGGATCTCGGCGGTCCCGAGCTCGACCTCCTCGAACTCCGGCTTGAGCATGCCCTTGAGCGCCGCCTCGATCTCCTCGATGGCCTGGTAGATCACCGAGTAGTAGCGGATCTCGACGCCCTCACGCTCGGCGACGTCGGCGTTCTGGCCCTCTGCCCGGACGTTGAAGCCGATGATCACCGCGTCGGACGCCATCGCCAGGTTGATGTTGTTGAGAGTGATGGCGCCGACACCGCGGTCGATGATCCGCAGGTCCACCCCTTCGCCCACATCGATCTGGAGCAGCGCGTCCTCGAGTGCCTCGACCGAACCGGAGACGTCGCCCTTGAGGATGAGGTTGAGCGTCTCGACCTTGCCGGCCGCGAGCGCCTCGGTGAGGTCCTCGAGGGAGATGCGCTTGCGTGCCTTGGCCAGCGATGCCTGGCGGTCGGCGGCCTCGCGCTTCTCGGCGATCTGGCGGGCGGTGCGGTCGTCGGGGGCCACCACGAAGGTGTCACCCGCCCTGGGCACCGACGACAGGCCGAGCACCTGGACCGGACGTGACGGCAGCGCCTCGGGGAGGTTGTTGCCGTGCTCGTCGAGCATCGCGCGGACGCGGCCGTAGGCCGAGCCCGTGACGATGGCGTCACCGACGTGCAGGGTGCCGGACTGGACCAGCACCGTCGCGGTCGCACCGCGGCCACGGTCGAGGTTTGCCTCGATCGCGACACCGCGCGCGTCCTTGTCGGGGTTGGCGCGCAGGTCCAGCGCCGCGTCGGCGGTGAGCAGCACGGCCTCGAGCAGCGCGTCGATGTTCTGACCCGCCTTGGCCGAGACGTCGACGAACATGGTCTCGCCGCCGTACTCCTCCGCGACGAGGTTGTACTCGGTCAGCTGCTGGCGCACCTTGGCCGGGTTCGCACCCTCGACGTCGATCTTGTTGACCGCCACCACGATCGGGACGTCCGCGGCCTGGGCGTGGTTGAGCGCCTCGATGGTCTGCGGCATGACGCCGTCGTCGGCCGCGACCACGAGGATCGCGATGTCCGTCACCTTGGCACCACGGGCACGCATGGCGGTGAACGCCTCGTGACCCGGGGTGTCGATGAAGGTGATCGCACGGTCGAGGCCCTCGTGCACCTTGTGCACCTGGTAGGCACCGATGTGCTGGGTGATGCCACCGGACTCACCGCCGGCGACGTCCTCGTTGCGGATGGCGTCGAGCAGGCGGGTCTTGCCGTGGTCGACGTGACCCATCACGGTCACGACCGGCGGCCGGGCCTCGAGGTCCTCGTCCTCCTCGCCCTCGATACCCGTCTCCAGGTCGATGTTGAAGGAGTCGAAGAGCTCCTTCTCCTCCTCCTCAGGGGAGACGACCTGGATGTCGTAGCCGAGCTCGGAGCCGAGCACCTTGAAGGTGTCCTCGTCGAGGCTCTGCGTCGCCGTGGCCATCTCACCGAGGTGGAACAGCACGGTGACCAGCGAGGCCGGGTTGGCGTTGATCTTGTCGGCGAAGTCGGTCAGCGACGAGCCGCGGCGCACGCGGATGGTCGTCGAGCCATCACCGCGGGGCACGGTCACGCCACCGAGCGACGGCGCCTGCATCTGCTCGAACTCCTGGCGCTTGGCCCGCTTGGACTTGCGCTGGCGTCCGGGACGACCGCCACCGCGGCCGAACGCACCTGCCGTCGAGCCGCGACCGCCACCGCGGAAGCCCCCACCGCCGGGACGACCGGCGAAGCCGCCGCCACCGCCGGGGCCACCCGGGCCACGACCGCCGGCTCCGGGGCCACCCGGGCCACGGCCACCGCCGCGCGCCGGGCGCTCACCGGGACGTGCGACCGCGCTGCGGTCCGGCATCATGCCGGGGCTGGGGCGCGGACCACCGGGCCGGGGGCCGCCGGCGCCGGCAGCGCCACCCGGGCGGGGACCGCCGGGACGACTCTGCGGTCGGGGCATGCCCTGGCTCGGGGCGAACGGGTTGTTGCCGGGGCGCGGCGAGCCCTCACGAGCGGCCGGGCGCTGGCCCATCCCCTGGCTCGGGGCGAACGGGTTGTTGCCGGGACGCGGCGCGCCCGGACGCGGGCCGGTGCCGCCCGGGCGCTGGGTCGCGCCGGGACGCGGAGAGGGCACTCCCGGTCCCCGCTGGCCGTCGTCGCGGCCGGACTGCACGTCCGACCTGGCGGCCGGAGCGGCAGGAGCCGCGGGGGCAGGGGCCTGGGGTGCGGGCGCCTGCGGTGCGGGCGCCTGTGGTCCCGCCTCGGGGACAGCGGTCGGCGCCTTCGGGCCCGGCGCAGGCGTCGCCGCCGGGGCCCCGGTCGCCGCTGCGCCGTTGGTCGGTTCGGCAGCCGGCGTCGCGGGCGCGGCCTTCTTCGCGGGTGCCTTCTTCTTCAGCTCCTCGGGGAACGTCTCCGTCGCCTTGCGGACGACGGGCGCCTCGATGGTCGAGCTGGCGGTCTTGACGTACTCGCCGATGCTGTTGAGGTGGGCGATCAGCGTCTTGCTGTCGGTGCCCAGCTCCTTGGCGAGCGCGCTCACACGGACCTTTGCCACGTTTCTCCTTGTCGCGGTCCGTGCTCCTGGCGATGCAGGGAGGCCCGGACCCTATTTCTGGGGGGAGCTCATTGCTGAGTTCTCATCGGGTGCTCATCAGCTGTCAAACCCACTCTCTGTTCCGAGTCATGGTCGGTTCCCATGTGCTTCGGGTGGATCCTTCTCGGTGCCCTGCGGGTGGCCGCTGGCCAGCGCCTCGAGGTGGGCCACGACCGCTGCCGGGTCGGGGGCGGCGCTGGTGCGCAGCGCGCGCCCGAACGCCCGACGGCGCAGGGCCTGCTCGAGGCAGTTGCCCGTCGGGTGCAGCCATGCGCCGCGCCCCGGCAGGCAGTGCCGCGGGTCGGGGTTCAGCCGGATCGCACCGGCCTCGTCCTTCTCCGCGACCACTCGCAGGAGGGCCGACCAGCTATCCGTCCTGCGGCACCCCACACACGTCCGGGTGGGTTCCCCAGAGCTCGCACGGGTTGCTTCAGGCCGGAGTCCAGTCCGGTCGGCCGGCACCAGTCTATCCCTACTCGCCGGGGGCAGCGCCATCCGCGCCCCGAGCGGTGTCAGGACGGATGTCGATACGCCAGCCCGTGAGCTTGGCCGCGAGCCGGGCGTTCTGGCCCTCCTTGCCGATGGCGAGGGAGAGCTGGTAGTCGGGCACGACCACGCGTGCCGAGCGCAGCTGGGGGTCGACGATCTCCACCGACTCCACCCGCGAGGGCGAGAGCGCCGCAGCCACGAACGTGCGCGGGTCCTCCGACCAGTCGACGATGTCGATCTTCTCTCCGTGCAGCTCGGTCATCACTGCACGCACGCGTGCCCCCATCGGGCCGATGCAGGCGCCCTTGGCGTTCAGCCCCGGGACCTTGGAGTGCACGGCGATCTTGGTCCGGTGCCCTGCCTCCCGGGCGAGCGCGGCGATCTCGACCGACCCGTCGGCGATCTCCGGGACCTCGAGCGCGAACAGCTTGCGCACGAGGTTGGGGTGGGTGCGGGACAGCCCGATCTGCGGGCCCTTCGGCCCGCGGCGTACGGACACCACGAAGCAGCGGATCCGCTCACCGTGGACGTAGCGCTCCCCCGGCACCTGCTCGGCCAGCGGCAGGATGCCCTCGACCGTGCCGAAGTCCACGGTGACGTGACGCGGGTCCGGGCTCTGCTGGATGATCCCGGCGACCACATCGCCCTCGCGACCCTTGAAGTCGCCCATGATCTGCTCGTCCTCGAGGTCGCGCAGCCGCTGCACGATGACCTGGCGGGCGGTCGAGGCGGCGATCCGTCCGAAGCCGGTGGGGGTGTCGTCGAACTCAGGTCCGAGCTCGCGCACCGGGCGCGCGCCCTCCTCGGAGTCCTCCTGCGCCACGGGGGCCTCGGCCGGCTCGACCTCCTCACGGGCCCAGACGATGACGTGCCCGCTCTTGCGGTCGAGCTCGACCCGCGCGTCGCGGTAGGCGCCTTCGGTGCGGTGGTAGGCCACGAGCAGGGCCTGCTCGATCGCCGGGATCAGGACCTCGAGGGAGATGTCGCGCTCGCGCTCGAGGGCTCGCAGTGCGGCCAGGTCGATGTCCATCAGTGCTCCTCAGGGTTCCCGGTCGGTCGCCGCGTCAGCGGCGGCGCCGGAGTCGGTCGTGGGCCGCGAGAACTCCACCTGCACCATGGCCCTGGACACCGCGGCATACGCAAGCTCCTCCGTGCGCCCGGGCACCTTGGCGGACGCCGGCACCTCGAGGGTGAGCCCGTCGGCGCCGGCACGGACGAGGCGACCGGTCACGGCCTCACCCTCGGTGGGCGTGAGGGTGACGAGCCGGCCGATGTTGCGGCGGAAGTGGTGCGGCGCGGTCAACGGGCGGTCGACGCCGGGGGAGGTGACCTCGAGGGTGTAGGGCTGCTCCCCCATCGCGTCGGACTCGTCGAGTGCGGCGGACACGGCGCGGGTGGCGTCGGCGACCTCGTCGAGGCTGAGTGGCTCGGTCGGAGTGGTCGTGTCGGGACCGCTGTCGTCGACGACCCGGTCGATCCAGATGCGCACCAGGCGGCGCCGGCCGGCCGGGGTGACGGCGACGTCCTCGACCAGCAGCCCGAGGGCGCCGAGGGAGCCCTCGACAGCGGGACGAATCTGGTCCTTGACGCTCACTGACTCGTCCTCTCTGAAGTTCTCGCGACCCTGCGCGGCCACTCTATCCGCGAGGCAGGAGGGACGCATGCGGGCGCCATGGCGCATGTCATGATCGGCGCATGCCCGAGGATGCGCCCGGTATGCCGCCGTGCCCGAGCAGGCGCGCGGCTCTCCGTCTCGGGGTGGGCGCCCTGACGGCGATGACCTTGGCGGCGTGCGGGATCCGGCTCGAGGACGACGCCCCCCACGTGCCGCTCATCCCGACGCGCAAGCCGATCGCCGGGGAGGCCTTCCTGGTCGGGCTGTGGCGCGAGTGCGACAGCCTCGCCGCGGCGGCCGCCGCCCTGGGAGGCGCCCCCAAGGCGCTGCCGGCGGTGCTCGCCCGGCTGCACCGTGACCAGTCGCGGGTCCTGCGCGAGGAGCTGCGCCGGCTGGCCGTGCCGGACAAGGTCCTCGACCAGCCGAGTCCCACCACCACGGGCCCGAGCCCTTCCGCGACCACGGGTGGGCCGACGTCGACGACGAGTAGGCCGGCGTCGACCACGGGTGGGCCGACGGGGGCACCCACCGGCGCGCCGACTGCAGGCCCGCAGTCCCTGGCCGCCCTGGAGGGTGCCGCGGTGGGTGGCGCCACCTTCCGCAGCCTCGCCCATGCGGTCACGCCCGCCGTCCCCCTGTACGGCGCCGCCCTCGCCCAGCGGGCTGCCGCCGCGACGCTGCTCGGCGGCACGGTCGCCTGGGCGGACCCGGTCTGGGAGTCGCCCTCCC
>Ga0308175_100003624_pt1 | contig 10734 bp, 13 predicted proteins | sample PhyCR1_3_FD_203893 | JGI IMG/M metagenome (GOLD analysis project Ga0308175, IMG submission 203893) | Soil microbial communities from UC Gill Tract Community Farm, Albany, California, United States - DLSLS.C.R1 | ecosystem: Environmental > Terrestrial > Soil > Agricultural land | place: USA...
CGGAACCACCAGCGAGTTCGCACCGGCGTTCGCGATCGCCGAGCGGGCCGGGCTCGTGCTCACTCCGCACGGGGGTGAGCTGCTCGGAGCCAGCAGCGTCCGTGCGTGCCTCGAGGACCTGCACGCCGACCGGCTGGGCCACGGCGTCCGGGTGGCGGAGGACCCCGGTCTGCTCGACCGGGTGGTCTCGGCGGGCGTCCCCCTGGAGGTCTGCCCGGTCTCGAACGTCGCGTTGGGCGTCTACAGCGACCTCACCTCGGTACCGCTGCCCGAGCTTCTCGAGGCGGGGGCGCAGATCGCGCTCGGCGCCGACGACCCGCTGCTCTTCGGTTCGCGACTGGCCGCGCAGTACGCCACCATGCGCGCGGCGCACGGCCTCTCCGACGGCACCCTGGCCGAGCTCGCCCGCATGTCGGTGCGGGCCTCGGCGGCGCCCGACCACCTGAAGAAGACGCTGCTGGGCGACATCGACGCATGGTCCGCGGCGGCACCCGTCTCGTGAGGCCGGCACGGCGCAGGGCCGATGTGGAGTCCCTGCCTGAGTAGGGTGACGCGCATGACGACCACACCGGGGGACGACCGGCCGCCAGAGGACCCCTCCCGGCAGCAGCCGCCGCCCCCGCCTGAGCAGCCGGGCTACTGGGAGCAGCAGTCGCAGCCCGACCAGCCCGGCATCCCCTACCCGCAACAGCCGTACGGCGGTGGCCAGCCCTCGAGCGGCCAGTACGGCGGCCAGTACGGCGGCTACCCCCAGCCGCCGGTGCAGTACGCACCGGACCACCCCCGCGCGACCACGTCGCTGATCCTCGGCATCCTCGGGCTGGTGCTGTGCCAGCTCGTCGCGCCGTTCGCCTGGCGGATCGGCAAGCGGACCGTCGACGAGATCGACGCCTCGCAGGGACGCATGGGCGGTCGCGGATCGGCGCAGGCGGGCTACGTCATGGGGATCATCGGCACGGCGCTGCTCGCGTTCGGGTTGATCGCCATCGTGCTCTGGGTGGTCGTGGCCGTCGCGCTGTTCAGCTCGAGCTCGACCACGGGCTGAGCACGCTCAGGCGGGCACCGCAAGCTCGCAGCCGACCAGCACCGGCTCGTTGACGAGCATCACGCCGAACCTCTGCTCCACGCCGGCGCGCACCTCTGCGGCCAGGGCCAGCAGGTCCGCCGTGCTCGCGTGGCCGCGGTTGGTCAGCGCGAGCGTGTGCTTCGTCGAGAGCGACACGCGGTCGTTGCCGTAGCCCTTGGTGAAGCCGGCATGCTCGATGAGCCAGGCGGCGCTGGTCTTCACCCTGCCGTCGGGCTGGGACCAGCGAGGAGCGTCCGCCGGCAGGGCTGCGGACTGCTCGGCATCGAGCAGCGGGTTGGTGAAGAACGACCCTGCGCTCCAGGTGTCGGGGTCGGTGTCATCGAGGACCATGCCCTTGCCGCGGCGCAGAGCCAGCACGGCGGCACGCACGTCGGCTGCCGGTGCCCGCTCCCCCACCTCGACGCCGATGGTGCGGGCCAGCTCGGCGTACCGCACCGGAGCGGACCGGTCGCCCAGACGGAGCTGGAAGGTCACGTCGAGGACGACGTGGCGCCCCGGGTCCTGCTTGAAGCGGGAGGTCCGGTAGCCGAACGAGCAGTCCGCGGCGAAGAAGGTCCGCTGCCCGCGGAGCTTGCGGTCCCAGCAGCGCACGGACGCGATCGTGTCGGCGACCTCCTGGCCGTAGGCGCCGACGTTCTGGATCGGCGTCGCGCCGGTGCTGCCCGGGATCCCCGAGAGCGCCTCGACGCCCAGCCAGCCGGAGTCCACCGCCCGGGCCACCAGGGCGTCCCAGCCCTCGCCGGCAGCGACCGTCACCATCGCACCCCCACAGGTGTCCTGCTCGACCCGCACGCCGGTCGTCTCCACGTGCACGACGACGCCGTCGAAGCCGTCGTCGGCCACCACGACGTTGCTGCCCCCGGCGAGCACCAGCGACGGCGTGCCGGACTCGTCCGCCCGTCGTACGGCGTCGACGAGCTCGGCCTCGGTGGTGGCGTGCACGAGCTCGCGGGCGGGGCCGCCCAGCCGCAGGGTCGTGAGGTCGGCGAGCCGCTCAGGCACGCAGCACCGCCTTGGGCATGCCGAGCACCTTCTCGTCGCCGCAGCTGACGTCGAGGGAGATCTGGACGCCGGCGTCGGTGACGTTCGTGACGGTGCCGCGCACCACCACGTCCACGCCGGTCTCGTCGTCGGGCACGACGACCGGCCTGGTGAACTTGCAGCCGAGCTCGACGACCCGGCCGGTCGCTGCGGCCCAGGTGTCCAGCGCGCGGGCGGCCAGCGCGAGCGTGTACATGCCGTGCGCGATGACCCCCGGCAGACCGACCGACGTGGCGACCCGGTCCGACCAGTGGATCGGGTTGAAGTCCCCGCTGGCCCCGGCGTAGCGGACCAGGTCGGCGCGGGTCACTGTGTAGGTCTGCTCGGGCAGCACGTCGCCGGTGTTCACCGTGCGGCCTCCTCGCCTCGGTGCACCAGGGTCGCGAACGCGGTGCACACCGGCCTGCCCTCGGCATCGGCGATCTCGCTGCGGGTGCCGATGATGTCCGCACCGCCGATCTGTCGCAGCGAGTCGACGGTGAGGCTGGCCGTCAGCCGGTCGCCTGCCACCACGGGGCGGGTGTAGGTGAACCGTTGCTCGCCGTGCACCACCCGGTGCAGCGCGATGCCGACCGACGGGTCCTGCATCAGGGCGGTCATCGCCGCGAACGCCACGACGATCGGGAAGGTCGCCGGTGCCGCGTGGCCGTCGTACGTCGACCCGGTCGCGTGCGCGAACTCGACGAGCTTCTCGCGGGAGACGGTGTAGGGCGGGGTCGGCGGGAACGTCCGCCCGGCGAGCGATGCGTCGACGGCCATGCGACGAACCTACTCGGCCGGTCCGGGACGCAGAACGGCCCCGGGCAGGGCCCGGGGCCGGTCGTGAGCTGGTGGTCGACTGTCGCGAACCCTCAGCGGGTCTCGCGGTGGTCGGTGTGCGTGCGGCAACGCGGGCAGAACTTCTTCAGCTCCATGCGGTCCGGGTCGTTGCGGCGGTTCTTCTTGGTGATGTAGTTGCGCTCCTTGCAGACCACGCAGGCCAAGGTGATCTTGGGGCGAACATCTGAGCTCTTGCTGGCCACGGGAGTGCCTCAACTTTCGGTGCTGCGGGTGTGTGCTGCCCGGGAGGGGCAACCGTCCAAGTCTGCCATCTCGCGCAAGCGGGACGGTGGTGTGCTGTGTGCTGTGTGCTGCTGGGCTGGTGCTCGCTGCCGAGTAGCGGGGGCGGGGTTCGAACCCGCGACCTCACGATTATGAGTCGTGCGCTCTAACCGCCTGAGCTACCCCGCCTCGCGGAACCGGGCTCCACCCCGACGCGCGACCGCGTCGTGCTGTTGGGTGGGAGTCCTGTCCAGAGCCCCTTTACGGAATCGAACCGTAGACCTTCTCCTTACCATGGAGACGCTCTGCCGACTGAGCTAAAGGGGCAAGCGACAAGGAAGGATACACAGCCGCTCGCTCGATCATGAAATCGAAGGCCGGCCCTGTTCGGCGCTGTCCGGCAGGCTCTCGGCATGATGGCCGGGTGCAGGCATTCTACGTCGCTGACGGCACCGGGCGGTTCGACTCGACGCCCTCCACCGCGGGACCTTGGGGCCCCGACAGCCAGCACGGCGGACCGCCCGCGGCGTTGCTCGCGCGGGCGATCGAGGGCCTGGACCGCGACGGCGTCGACCGGGTGGTCGGACGGTTCACCATGGAGCTGCTCGGTCCGGTGCCGGTGGGCCCGCTGCGAGTCGAGGCGTCCGTCGTGCGCCCCGGGCGGTCGGTCGAGCTGTGCGAGGCGACGGCGTACGACGTGGCGCGCGACCGGCTCTGTGCACGTGCGGCGGCGTGGATGTTCCCCCGAAGCGTCGACGGCCCGGCCGCCGACGACGCCCCGCCGGCCCACTCGCCGGCCGACGGCGTGCCGAAGGAGCCGCCGGTGAGCTGGTCGAGGGGGTACCTCGACGCGATCGAGTGGCGCTGGATCGCCGGTGCCGTGGACGAGCAGGGCCCGGGCGTCGTGTGGATGCGCCCCCGCGTCGGGCTGGTCGAGGGAGAGGCGACCAGCCCGGTGCAGCGGCTGCTCGCCTGCATCGACTCGGCCTCCGGGGTCTCGGCCGAGCTCGACATCGCGCAGTGGGCCTTCCTCAACACCGAGCTCACGGTGCACGTCCTGCGACCGCCGGTCGGTGAGTGGATCTGCCTCGACGCGCGCACGACGCTGGGCACCGGCTCGGTCGCGGTCGCGACCTCCTCGGCGTACGACGCGAAAGGGCTGGTGGCGCGCTCGGCCCAGGCCCTCCTCGTGGCGCGTCGCCGACACCGCGATGTCGCGGCCGACGGGGAGGACTAGTCCGAACGGGTCAGGACAAGCCGCGTGGGTTTGTGAATCCTGTGCCGTGGGGGTTCGAGAACGGGGGCCTCCGGATGACGTCTGGACTGTTGGAAGGAAACCAATGAAAGCCACCTACCGGGTGCTCGCGCTGGCTGTTCCCGCCCTGGTGCTGGTTCAAGCCGCCGCCATCGCCGCTGGCACCTTCGCCATCCTCCACGACGCGGACAAGGGTCATTCGTTCACCAAGGCGTCAGCCGAGAACGCGGGCCAAGTCGTCCACTCGTTCGGTGCCCTTGTGATCGCTGCAGTAGCCCTGGTCCTGCTCATCGTGTCTTTCTTCGCCAAGATCGACGCGGGCGTCAAGTGGGCAGCCCTGATCTTTCTCGACGTCATCGTCCAGTTCGGTGTGGCGATCGCCTCCTTCAGTGCTCCAGTCGTGGGGATCGTGCACGGCGTCAACGCGTTCGTGATGTTCGGCCTTGGGATGATGGCAGCGACCAACGCACGTCGAAGCATGGTCGCCGCCCCAGTGACGACTGATCCGGTGAGCCAGCCCGCCTGACGCGCACCGCCGGCGACCTCGGAATAAGGGTCGGTCCTCTCCCGTTGTGGGTATAGTTGAATCCGCAACTAGATTGGGAGCAGGCCATGCAGCTCGGCATCTTCACCGTCGGTGACGTCACCACCGACCCCACCAACGGCAGCACGCCGAGCGAGCACGAGCGGATCAAGGCGACCGTCGCGATCGCCAAGAAGGCCGAGGAGGTCGGGCTCGACGTGTTCGCCACGGGCGAGCACCACAACCCGCCGTTCATCGCGTCGGCGCCGACCACGACGCTGGCCTACATCGCCGCGCAGACCTCGCGCATCATCCTCTCGACGTCCACCACGCTGATCACCACGACCGACCCGGTGCTGATCGCCGAGGACTACGCGAAGCTCCAGCACCTCGCCGACGGCCGCGTCGACCTGATGATGGGACGTGGCAACACCGGTCCGGTCTATCCCTGGTTCGGCAAGGACATCCGCGACGGCATCCCGCTGGCCATCGAGAACTACCACCTGCTGCGTCGGCTCTGGCGCGAGGAGGCGGTGAGCTGGGAGGGCAAGTTCCGCACCCCGTTGCAGGGCTACACCTCGGCCCCGCGGCCTCTGGACGGCGTGCCGCCGTTCGTGTGGCACGGCTCGATCCGCTCCCCCGAGATCGCCGAGCAGGCGGCGTACTACGGCGACGGGTTCTTCGCGAACCACATCTTCTGGCCGTCCACGCACACGCAGCAGATGGTGGGGCTCTACCGACGACGCTTCGAGCACTACGGCCACGGGTCGGCCGACCAGGCCGTCGTCGGCCTCGGCGGCCAGGTGTTCATGCGCCGCAACAGCCAGGACGCGGTCAACGAGTTCCGGCCGTACTTCGACAACGCACCGGTCTACGGGCACGGACCCTCGCTGGAGGACTTCATGGCCCAGACGCCGCTGACCGTCGGAAGCCCGCAGCAGGTCATCGAGCGGACGTTGGGGTTCCGGGACTACGTCGGTGACTACCAGCGCCAGCTGTTCCTCATGGACCACGCCGGCCTGCCGCTCAAGACCGTGCTCGAGCAGCTGGACCTGCTCGGCGAGGAGGTCGTCCCGGTGCTGCGCAGGGAGTTCGCCGCCCTCAAGCCCGCGCACGTCCCGGACGCTCCGACCCACGCCTCGCTGGTCGAGGCCGGCCGCACCGAGGAGGTGCCGGCATGACCCGCAGGATCGCGGTCGTGACAGCCGGGCTCAGCCAGCCGTCCTCGACGCGGTTGCTGGCCGACCTGCTCGCGGGCGCCACGGACCGAGCCTTCCGGCTCGCCGGCGAGCAGACCGACATCGCCGTGATCGAGCTCCGTGACCTCGCGCACGCGATCACCGACCACTTGATGACCGGCTTCCCGTCGGGTCCGCTCGTCGACGCTCTCGCCGCGGTCCGCGACGCCGACGCGCTCATCGCTGTCACGCCGGTGTTCTCAGCGTCGTACAGCGGGCTGTTCAAGAGCTTCTTCGACGTCCTCGAGGACGGCACCCTGGAGGGCAAGCCGGTGCTGGTCGCCGCCACGGCGGGCACGGCGCGACACTCGCTGGTGCTCGACTTCGCGATGCGTCCGTTGTTCGCCCACCTGCGCGCGCACGTCGTGCCGACCGGGGTGTTCGCTGCGAGCGAGGACTTCGGCGCGGCGGGTGCTGCCGGCGGGCTGACCGCTCGAGCCGAGCGCGCCGGTCGCGAGCTCGCCGACGCCGTGCTCGGCCGGTCGAGGGCCGGTCGCGTGGACCCGTTCGACAACCCCACGCCGTTCGAGCAGCTCCTGGGTGGCCAAGGGACCTGAAGTCCTTCGCCGTCTCAGTCCCGTTCAGTGCGCGACGGCCGCGCGGACCCACCGCAGCGACCGGTGGCGGCGCCGAGGACGCGGGGTCTCGCCCGGGTCGTCGTGCACCCGCGCCGCACGGGCGAGGTGGTAGCGCTCGGCCCGCCGGATCTCCTCGGCGCGGGCCTCCAGCGCCAGGGTGAGGGCGGTGCTCGGGTCGATGTAGGTGCTCATGGTGTCCTCCGGTGAGTTCTGCTGTGGGACACCCACACTCCGACTAAGACGCTCCTGGCACATCGGGAGAACTTCCTATCCAGGCATGCCGGCGCACGGTCTACCTCAGGTGAGGTTTCCGCAGCGGAGATCGCGGTACCGGGACAGGGCAGGACATCCCACCGATCTCGGGAGGCAGAGCAGCATGGCCGGGTACGTCGAGAACGACTTCGAGCGCGACACCGACTACATCGAGGACCGCATCACCCTGGACGGCGAGCAGTGGCCGGTGGAGCCGGGGCGCTACCGGCTCGTGGTGTCGCGGGCCTGCCCCTGGGCCAACCGGGCGATCATCGTCCGCCGGCTGCTCGGCCTGGAGGAGGCCATCTCGATGGGCGTCTGCGGGCCGACCCACGACGAGCGCAGCTGGACCTTCGACCTCGATCCGGGAGGGGTCGACCCGGTGCTGGGCATCGAGCGGCTCGAGGACGCGTTCCTCGCCCGGTTCCCCGACTACAGCAAGGGCATCACGGTGCCGGCGATGGTGGACGTGCCGTCGGGCAAGGTCGTCACCAACGACTTCCCGCAGGTCACCCTCGACCTCTCGACGCAGTGGCGAGAGCACCACCGCGACGGCGCCCCCGACCTCTACCCCGAGGCGCTCCGCGACGAGATCGACGAGGTGAACGCGTGGGTCTACACCGACGTCAACAACGGCGTCTACCGGTGCGGGTTCGCCGGCCGGCAGTCGTCCTACGAACGCGCCTACGACCGGCTCTTCGCCGCGCTCGACCGGCTCGAGGAGCGCCTCACCCAGAGGCGCTACCTCGTCGGCGACCAGATCACGGAGGCCGACGTACGCCTGTTCACGACGCTGGTGCGCTTCGATCCCGTCTACCACGGCCACTTCAAGGCGAACCGCAACAAGCTGATCGAGATGCCGGCGCTCTGGGGCTACGCGCGCGACCTCTACCAGACCCCGGGATTCGGCGACACCATCGACTTCGAGCACATCAAGCGGCACTACTACGTCGTGCACAAGGACATCAACCCGACACAGATCGTGCCCAAGGGCCCGGACCTGTCCGGCTGGCTCAGCGAGCACGGCCGCGAGGCCCTGGGCGGTCAACCGTTCGGTGACGGGACCCCGCCTCCCCCGCCCCGCGAGGACGAGGTCGTCCCGGAGGAGCACCGAGCCGCCTGACTGACCGCTCGCGGCGAGGACCGGGCTCAGGAGACCGCGGCAGCGGCAGCGCGGCCCGCGGTGCGGCCCGAGAAGAGGCAACCGCCGAGGAAGGTGCCCTCGAGCGAGTTGTAGCCGTGCATGCCGCCGCCACCGAAGCCGCTGACCTCGCCCGCGGCGTACACGCCCTGCAGCGGGTCACCGGAGGCGGTCAGCACCCGGCCCGAGAGGTCGGTCTCCAGCCCGCCGAGGGTCTTGCGGGTCAGCACGTGCAGACGTACGGCGATGAGCGGGCCGTTCGCCGGGTCGAGCATCTTGTGGGGAGCCGCCACGCGGATCAGCTTGTCACCGCGGTACGCGCGGGCGCTGCGCAGGGCAGCGATCTGCAGGTCCTTGGTGAACGGGTTGTCCATCTCCCGGTCGCGCGCCTCGATCATCCGCTGCAGGCGGTCGAGCTCGACCAGCCCGTCGCCGGTCATCGCGTTCATCCCGTCGACCAGCTCGGCGAGGGTGTCGGCGACGACGAAGTCAGCGCCGTGCTCCTTGAACGCCTCGACCGGCGCCGCGGCACCGGAGCGCACCCGGCTCAGCAGGAGCGGGATGTTCTTGTCGGTGAGGTCCGGGTTCTGCTCGGACCCGGAGAGGGCGAACTCCTTCTCGATGATCTTCTGGGTCAGCACGAACCAGGAGTAGTCGTGTCCGGTGGAGCGCAGGTGCTTGAGCGTGCCGAGCGTGTCGAACCCGGGATAGTTGGGTGGAGGCAGTCGTGCACCGGTCGCGTCGATCCACAGCGACGACGGACCCGGCAGGATCCGGATGCCGTGGTTCTCCCAGATCGGGTCCCAGTTCTGCACCCCCTCGACGTAGTGCCACATCCTGTCGGGGTTGATGATCCGGCCGCCCGCCGCTGCGGTGATCTGCTGCATGCGTCCGTCCACGTGCGCCGGGACACCGGCCACCATCGTGGTCGGCGGCGTGCCGAGCCGTTCCGGCCAGGCGGCGCGGACCAGGTCGTGGTTGCCGCCGATACCGCCCGCGGTCACCACCACGGCCTGGGCGGCCACCTCGAAGTCGCCGACCTCCTCGCGGGAGCTCGCGCGTCCCCTCGCGACCCTGCTGGGCTCGAGCACGCGGCCATGCACCCCGGTGACCCCGCCGGCGCTCACCGAGAACCCGTCGACGCGGTGCCGGAACCTGAGGTCCAGGGTGCCCTCCGCTACGGCTTCGCGGACCCGCCGCTCGAACGGCTCGACGAGACCCGGCCCGGTGCCCCAGGTGATGTGGAAGCGCGGCACCGAGTTGCCGTGCCCGTCGGCGCGCCCGTCGCCGCGTTCTGCCCACCCGACGATCGGGAAGAGCCGGTGACCCATGGCGTGCAGCCACGAGCGCTTCTCACCGGCCGCGAAGTCGACGTACGCCTGCGCCCACTCGCGGGGCCAGTAGTCCTCCGGACGGTCGAACTGGGCGCTCCCGAACCAGTCCTGGAGGGCGAGGTCGCGCGAGTCCTTGATGCCCATCCGTCGCTGCTCCGGGCTGTCGACGAAGAAGAGCCCGCCGAACGACCAGAAGGCCTGGCCACCGAGGCTCTGCTCCGGCTCCTGGTCGAGGAGCACGACGCGTCGTCCCGCGTCCGCGATCTCCGCGGCGGCGGCCAGGCCGGCCAGCCCCGCGCCGACGACGACGACGTCAGCTTCCAACCGTGTCATGGGATGCAGTCTCGCCGCCGGCCCCGGACGCGTCTCGATCGGGGTCCGAGCGGTGCCGCCGGATCCGCCACGTCAGGAGGGCCGCGACGACGACCAGCGCGATCATGGCGGCGCCCGCCTTGCCGAGGTAGGAGGCCACCTTCTCGTAGGAGCTGCCGGCGAGGTAGCCGGCCACGACGCAGCCCACTCCCCAGAGCACGCCGCCGAGCGCGTTCCACACCAGGAAGCGGCGGTAGTGCATGCCGGAGAGGCCGGCCAGGCCGGGCGTGACCGCGCGCAGGAAGGCAGTTCCGCGGCCGATCAGGATCGCCGATCCGCCGCGACCGTCGAGGAAGCCGCGAGCCCGCTCGACACGTTGCTCGTGCTTGCGGAACATCCGCCACCGCAACATCCGCGGACCGAACCGGCGGCCGACCTCGTAGCCGACGGAGTCGCCGACGATGGCGGCGAGGACGACCACGACGGCCAGCACCACGACCGAGAGCCGCCCCGTGGAGGCGAGGAAACCGCCGAGCAGGACGGCGGTCTCGCCCGGGACGACGAAACCGAGGAAGACCGCTGCCTCGCCGAACACCAGTGCACCCACGATGGCGAAGACCGCCACCGGGGGGACGTGCAGCAGGTGGTCGAGCAGAGCGGTCACGTCTCGACGGTAGCCAACGGCCGTGAACAGAACATGACGATCTGCCTGTGCCTCCGCTGTGCCCGCTGTGCCCCGCTGTGCCCCGCTGTCCCCTGCGTCACGGCCGTGGCGACGTACGTCCCCGCGGCGCCGCGACCAACGGCACCGCCCGAGTGGGCCACCGGGCGGGTGGCAGACTTCCGTCATGTCCTTGCACACGTCAACTGTCGAGATCCAGACCCGCGACGGCGTCGCGGACGGTTTCGTCGCGGCCCCCGCCGACGGAGCC
>Ga0308175_100003626_pt1 | contig 10729 bp, 11 predicted proteins | sample PhyCR1_3_FD_203893 | JGI IMG/M metagenome (GOLD analysis project Ga0308175, IMG submission 203893) | Soil microbial communities from UC Gill Tract Community Farm, Albany, California, United States - DLSLS.C.R1 | ecosystem: Environmental > Terrestrial > Soil > Agricultural land | place: USA...
GCGCCACGCACGACATTGTCCTGCGCATTCGCGAGCGCGACCATGATTGCCGCGTTGGCGAACGCCCCGACGACCACGCCGGCCATGAGTACGACGCGCGCGTCGCCCTGCCCGCCAGCCGCGCGCGCCACCAGCAACGTGAGGGCAACCGCGCCGAGCGCGCCGGCGAAGCCCGCGAGCGGAACGAGCGCGGTCGGCGCGTGAAGTGCCACGGCGAGCACCGCGCCGACCGCGGCGCCCCCGGACACGCCGAGGAGATACGGCTCGGCCAATCCGTTGCGTGTCGCTCCCTGCAGAGCGGCGCCCGCTGCACCGAGTCCGGCGCCGACGAGCGCGGCGAGCACCACGCGCGGCAGTCGCAGTGCGCGGACGACGGCGACGTGCACCAGCGGACCACTGCCAGTGAGGCCGTGCAGCACCTCGGCGGGCGACAGGCGGAGCGTGCCGATCATGACGCCCGCCATCGCCGAGAGCAGCAGCGCGGCGACCAGCACGAGCCAACGCGAGACGCGCACGTCAGGGCACCGCGTCGGGATGGATGAGCGCGGCGAGCGATCGCGCCGCCTCGCCGAGCCGGGGACCCGGCCGCAGCACGAGATTCGTGTCCACCGCGAGCACGCGCCCGAGGCGGACGGCACGCATCGCGCGCAGGCGGGGATCGGAGAGAAATCGGTCGCGCGACGCCGGCGCGACGAGGACGATGTCGGGGTCGCGCTGGATGAGGTCTTCGACGGTGACCTGCGGCGACGGTGCGGAGAGGAAGCCGTACACGTTGCGCGCGCCGGCAATCGCGATCAGCTCATCGAGATAGCTGCCGCCGCCGACGGCGAGCAGCGGACGGTCGTACACCGGCCAGAACACCGTGGGGGCGCCGAGGGCGCGCGTGGCGAAGCGCACGCGTTCGAGCGTGCGGCGCACCGAATCAGTGGTGACTCGCGCGGCCGTAGTGTCGCCGACGAGCGCGCCCAGCGCGCGCGTGACGCGCATGAAGTCGGCGATGCGATCGACACGGAATGCCGCGGTGGCGATGCCCGCAGCGCGGAGGCGGCGGGCGGCGTCGCGATTGTCGTCGCTCGCGTAGAGGATGACCAGGTCGGGCTTGGCCGCGAGCACCGCCTCGACGTTCGGACGAAGGCCAGGGCCGAGATCGGGCAGCGCGCGCGCGGCCTCGGGCCAGAGATCGTACGCAGTGCGGCCGACGATTCGTTCGCCCGCGCCGATCGCGTACAGCAACTCGGTGGTGGTCGGGTTGAGCGAGACGATGCGCCTGGGCGTCTGTGCCACGGCGATCGTGTCGCCGAAATCGTCGGTCGCGCGCGAGGCGGCCACGCGCGGCGCGCGCTCGCACGCGGCCACGAGCGCGACGCACGAGCAGACGACGACGGGGAACGACACGGAACGCACGACGGGCACCTCCATCCGAAGGAGAGTGCCCGTAACGGACGCGAACGATCGGCGAAGGCCGGCCCGCGTGTCGCCACCGTCCTCCCCCGAGGACCTGTGATCGATGCGCGGACGGGGTCGTCTCCTGGCTCCGGGCCGCGCGTCCCCGCCTTCCCGACCGCAGTCAGTGGCGTGAGTGTGGGCGCGCGTTCACTTGCCCGTTACAGTGGCGGGGCCGCGCCGGCATCGCACCGGCTTCCGTATCCCCGTTCGCGTTGAGTTGTGCGACGAAGCTACGCGGTCGGACGGGTCGCGGCAAGCGCGGCGGCGAGCTTCGCCTTGAGCGCAGCGCGTTGCGCGTCGTAGTCGGCGAGGGAGAGCGACGGATCGTTGGCCTCGCGACGCGCGTCGAGCGCGGCGATGGCGGTGGCGAGCGAATCGGCGCCGTCCGTCGACGGCGCGACACGCTGCACACTTGCTCCACGGCGGTACGCGACGGCGAGCGCTCCGACCATGGCGAGGACGACGCCGACCGCGAGCGCGACGACGACGTTGGAGCGCGCCGCGGCCGCGCTCGAGGGAACGTCGATGCGAATCTGCTCGCCCTGCGGCGCGTTCTGCGCGAGGAAGCGCTTGAAGGTGCGTCCTTCGGTGGACGCGGTGCCCTGCGCGCGCAGCGAGGGCGCCCGCACCTGCGCGCCCGGCTCTTCGAGCAGCACCTCGAGGACGCCGTTGGGCCGGTCGAGCGTGAGCTGCAGCGGGAAGGCGCTCGCCGGCAGTGCATAGCTGAAGCTGATCTGCTTCACGCCTGGGCTGAACGGCGCGACGAGCGCGACGCGTCCATCGCGCTCGACGATCGACGTCGCCGCCATGTCGCCCGACGACGAGACGAAGTTCGTCGCGCCGCGCGGGAGGGGCGCGGTCCAGACGGGCGCGAGCGAGTCGCGGCCGATGGCGGTGACCACGGTGTCGTTCGAGAGCTCGTACACCTCGACGATGTCGCGCAGCCCCGTGGGGCGCGCCGCACCGACGACGAGGTGGTGCCCCTGCACCGTCAGCCGGATCGGGCGCGAGGTGGTGTCGAAGACGACGATCTCCGCGTCGTCGCCGCGCACGGCGCCGCCGCGCAGCGGCGCGGAGAAATAGGCGATGCCGCGGTACACCGACGCCGCGAAGTAGAGCGCATCGGCATTTCCCCAACGGCGAAAATGAAATGCGTAGCGACCGGCGGCGTCGGTGCGGATCGAATCGATCGGTCCTGCGCTGTCGGACGCGACGCGATGGATCGTGACCATGACATCGGGGACGGGCACCTCGCCTCGCTCGCTCGGGCGGACGACGCGCCCCTCGACGAGCGCGTTGGTCGGACCCGACGGGCTGTCGGCGGACGCGGGCGGAAGCGGCGCGGCCGCCGGCCCTCGCTGCGTGACCGGAGCCCGCCGCTGCGCGCCGGCGGTCGCGGACGCCACGAGCAGAACGCCGCAGCAGAGAAGCGCCGCGCAACGAACAGAGCGGCGCACGTCAGGGATTGAACTTCCCGAAATCTTCGGGACGAAGGTTCTCGAGATAGTTCTTGAGCTGATCCGCCGAGAGCTCCGCGTCGCTCGGCTCCGAGGCATCGGGCTCGTCGTCGGCGTCTTCGATGCCCGCCGTGTCGGCATCCTCCGTTTCGTCGTCGTCAGGCTCGACGAGCAGCTCGTCGGCGACGAAGATCGGCGCGGAAAGCCGGAGCGCGATGGCGATGCTGTCCGACGGCCGCGCGTCGATGTGGACGAGCGTTTCCGCTCGCTGGATCTGCAGCTCGGCGTAGTAGGTGCTCTTCTCCACGCGCGTGATGTGCACGCGCCGGAGCTGCGCGCCCATGCCGACGATGAGGCTGCGCACCAGATCGTGCGTGAAGGGACGGGGCCCCTTCACGTTGTGCATGTGGCGCACGATGGACTCCGCCTCGGGCTGCCCGATCCAGATCGGGAGGAGCCGTGTGCCGCCGCGCTCCTGCAGCACGACGACGTACGAGCCGGTCGCGCTGTCGAGCCCGAGACGAGAGACGAGCACTTCGATCATGACATCCGTCCTACCCCATCCGGGCGACGTGGTTCGACGCCCGGATGAGAGTGGGCGTCCTCATCCCTTCGCTGCACGCTTGAGCGCGGCCGCCCGGTCCGTGCGCTCCCACGTGAACAGCGTGTGCGCCGATCGTCCTTTCCCGACCTTCTCCGGCGTGCGACCGAAGTGGCCGTAAGCCGACGTGGCGCTGTAGATCGGCTTGCGCAAGTCGAGCGCCGTCGCAATGCCCTTCGGTGTGAGATCGAAGGTCTCGCGCACCGCCTTCATGATCTGTCCTTCGGGCACGGTCGAGGTTCCGAACGTATCGACCATCACGGAGACGGGCTCGGCCACGCCGATCGCGTAGGCCACTTGCACTTCGCAGCGGCGGGCCAGGCCGGCAGCGACGACGTTCTTCGCGACCCACCGGGCCGCGTAGCACGCGGAGCGATCGACCTTCGAGGGATCCTTGCCGCTGAACGCTCCACCGCCGTGGCGACCCATGCCGCCGTACGTGTCGACGATGATCTTGCGTCCGGTGAGTCCGGCGTCGCCGTGCGGTCCGCCGATGACGAAGCGGCCGGTGGGATTGATGTGGTACTTCACCTTCTTCGGTCGCAGCTCCTTCGGGATCTCCGCTTCGATGACGTCGCGGATGATCGACTGCGTGATGGTCTTGTTGCTGACCCCATCGTCGTGCTGGGTGCTGATGACGACGGTGTCGACTTCGACGGGCACGCCGTCCTCGTAGAGCACGGTGACCTGCGACTTGCCGTCGGGACGCAGCCACTTGATGTCGCCGCTCTTGCGACGATCGGCGAGCGCCTTGGTGAGCCGGTGCGCGAGGAGGATCGGCATCGGCATCAGCTCGGCCGTCTCGTCGCTCGCGTAGCCGAACATCATTCCCTGGTCGCCGGCGCCCCCGGTGTCCACGCCCATCGCGATGTGCGGCGACTGGCGATCGATGGTGCTCATGACGGCGCAGCTTTCGGCGTCGAAGCCGGCGTCGTTCTTGGTGTACCCGATGCGCTTGATCGTGTCGCGGACGATCTCGGGGAGATGGACGTACGCCTTCGTCGTGATCTCGCCCGCAATGACGGCAAGGCCAGTGGTGACGAGGGTCTCGCACGCGACGCGGGACGCGGGGTCTTCGGCGATCAGTGCATCGAGCACTGCGTCGGAGATGGCGTCGGCGACCTTGTCGGGATGGCCTTCGGTGACGGACTCGGAGGTGAACAAGCAGCGATCGTACATGTTCCCCACTAGGGCTCGGAGAGGAAGGAAGAAGGCCCGACACCATGCTGCCGGGCCCCTTTGTCCGTCGATGACGGCGATGGCGAAAGAAAACGGATCAGCCTGAACCGGGCAACCCGTCGTAGAGGTAGCGCGAGTCGCCGATCACGTCGGCGAGCCGCCGACCGAGCTCGTGTCGCGCCTCCTCGGCGGTGCGCGCCCGCAGCGCGGCGGACGCCGCGAGCTTGGCATGTGCTTCCGTGACGCTGCGAATGATCTGCTTCACGAGCGGCACCGACCGCGGTGCGACGCTCATCTGCCGCACGCCGAGCCCGAGGAGCGCGAACGCCATGAGCGGCTGTGATGCCATCTCGCCGCAGACCGACACCTCGATGTCGCCGAGCTCCGCGACTTCCACCGTGCGCCGGATCAGGCGGAGCACGGCGGGATGCAGCGGGGTGTAGCGCGGCGCGAGGTTGGCGTTCCCGCGATCGACCGCGAGGGTGTACTGCACCAGATCGTTCGTTCCGATGCTGAAGAAATCGACGTCGCGCGTGAGCGTGTCGCCCGCGACGGCGGCGGCGGGCGTCTCGATCATCACACCGAGCGGGATGTCGGTCCGATACGCGACGCCGCGGGCCTTGAGCTCGGCCGCCGCCTCCTCGAGCAAGCGACGCGTCGCGAGGACCTCGTCGAGGGTCACGACCAGGGGAAGCATGATCCGCAGGTTGCCGTGCATCGCCGCGCGCAGCAGCGCGCGAAGCTGGATGCGGAACATCTCCGGCTGATCGAGGCACATCCGGATGGCGCGCCAGCCGAGGAAGGGATTGGGCTCCGTCGGGAAGCCACCCATTGGCAGCTTGTCGCCGCCGATGTCGAAGGTGCGGATGACGACCGGATGCCCGTCGAAGGCCTCGAGCACGCGGCGATACGCGCGGTATTGCTCGTCCTCATCCGGCATGTTGGGGCGCCCGACGACGAGGAACTCCGTGCGCATGAGCCCGACGCCCTGCGCGCCGCTGCGTGCGCCGGCTTCGGCATCCTCGGGGATGTCCACGTTCGCGCGCAGGATGACGCGCACGCCATCCAGAGTGATCGCCTCGAGGGAGGCGAGCTCGGCCAACGCCGCTTCGGCGACCTGCTCCTCACGCTGGCGCTCGTGGTACGCGGCGATCTCCGCGTCGGTGGGGCTGATCGCGAGCATGCCCGTGCCGCCATCGAGGACGACGCGCTCGCCGCCATGGAGCTCGGTGGTCGCCGTGCGCAAGCCGACGACCGCCGGAAGGCCGAGCGAGCGCGCGAGGATGGCGACGTGCGCGGTGCGAGTACCGGCGTCGGTCGCGATCGCGGCGATCGAGTCGCGATCGAGCTGCACGGTGAGACTCGGCGTGAGGTCGTGCGTGACGAGAATCGCGTTGGCGCCGGGCGGCAGCGAGACGGGATCGTGGTCCGGAAGATCGAGCAGCAGCGACAGCACGCGAATGTGCACGTCGGTGAGGTCGCCGACACGCTCGCGCAGCATCGGGGCCGAATGACGGGCGAAGCGGGTGCGCCACTCGAGCATGACGACGTCGAACGCCTTCTCGGCGCCGAGGTTCTGCTTGATCAGCTCCTCGACGCCCTTGGTGAGCTCGCGATCGTCGAGGATCGAGAGCTGCACGTCGAAGATCGCCGCTTCCTCGGCGCCCGCGGTGGCCTCGACGCGCAGGCGCAGCTGGCGAAGACGCTCGCGAGCCCTCGCGAGCGTGTCGTGGAATCGCGCGATCTCGGCGGGAATGCCCTCGTCCGGAATGATGCGATGCCGGACGTCGGGCACCTCCCAGCGAAGGAGGTACACGTGGCCGACGACGATGCCCGGTGACGCTGGGATTCCCTGGATCTGTCGCTCCACTACCGCTCCCCGAACTTGTTCGCGATCAACGTGGCGAGCGCGTCGACCGCCTGCTCGGCGTCGCCCCCATCCGCCTTGAGCACCACCGACGCGCCGCACTCCGCGGCGAGCATCATCACGCCCATGATGCTCTTGCCGTTCACCTCGAGGTCGTCGCGAGCGATGGTGATCTCGCTCGAGAACTTCGCGGCGATCTTGACGATCTCCGCCGCCGGCCTGGCGTGCAAGCCGTTCTTGTTCAGGATCTGCACGGTTCGTTCGACCATCAGCGAGCCACCGAGACGAGGGCGAAGACAGCGATGAGCACGAGGACCAGCTTCCAGCCTTCCACGCGGCCGTGCACGCGTACGAGCCCGACGGCGACGATCGCGCCGGCGAGCAGCGTGGCGCCGAGCGAGATCCGATCGCCACCGACGATGCGCGCGGCGGCGAGAGGGATGGCGATACCAGCGATGGCGGCGGCGGCCCGTGCAATGTACGCCGGTCCCTGCCGCAGGACCGGATTTCCGAGCGCGCCGGCAACGGCGAGGCCGCGCGTCCACCCGACGTACAGACCCCAGATCCGCAGGCCGAAATGGCCGGCGTTGTACATCACGAGAAAGAGCAGCACCACCGCGATGGGTCGCGCGCCATTGCCGAACGCGATCAACGCGACCAGCGAGGAGGCGGGAAGCCACCCTGCCCACACGAGCCGATCGCCCACGCTGCCCAGTGGCCCGCAGAGCGCGATGCGGAACCGCTCGATGCGCTCAGCGGGCACTCCACTCAGCTCGGCACGCGCGAGCGCGCCGACGGCGACCGACGCGAGATAGGGATGCGCATTGAAGTACGCGCTCTCGCGCGTCATCGCCGTCTTGAACGCCTCGCCGTGCACGCCGCCCGGCAACCGGCGCAACGCCGGCTCGATGGCGAAGGCGATGCCGTTGCCGATGAGCGTCTCGTAGTTCCACGAGCCCTGCATGGCGAGCAGCCGCCCGAAGATACTGATCCACGTCATCGCCGAGAGGGACGGCGTGGGACCGGGCGCGGGCGCGGTGCGTGGTGCGGCGGCGGTGGTCATCGCATCGCCAGCAGGAGAAGACCCACGCCGAGTCCGGCCGCGAAGTACCACCGCGCACCGCGGGCGGAGTGGAAGATCGTCCACGCGGCGGCGGCGGCGACGGCGACGGAAGCGCTCACGGTCACGGCGCGCGACGTCACCTCGCCGAACGACCAGAGGCCCGCCATGGCGTGGGCCACGGGAAAGAGAAGCGCATACGCGACCACCGTGAGGAGCATCGCGCGCACGAAATCCGACGTGAGGCCGGCGAGCTGCAGACCGACCACCGCGCCGCGCGAGCCGTGATCGAGCGCCGAGCGCTTGCGTCGCGCGAGGAACGCATTCCATTCGCGGAGCTTCACGAGCGTCCATCCGCCGACCCATGCCGTCGCGAGACCGCCCAGCACGCCGATGGTCACCGTCGATGCGGGCTGGGTGTGCAGCGCCGCAGCGATCGCGCCGCCGACGACGGCGGCGGAGCCCCACTCCGGATAGCGCGACGCGCCGAACGGCAGCGTAGCGAGGGCGATGAGCTCGAGCGAAGCCCCGACGAGCATGCCGGTACCCGCGTCGCCGACGAAGGCGCCGGCCACCGTCGCCGCGACGAGCGGGCGCGAGATCATCATCTGCGGGAAGCAGACGACGTCCAGCCCGAGCACGCCGCCGAGCATCGCCAGAGGCAACAGCTCTCTCATGCGCCGTCCGAGCTCGCGAGCAGCTCTTCCAGGGGCACCGCACGCGCCGCGGGCACATCCTGCGCGGTGACGAGCGCGCCCAGCGACGCGACGTCGCGCAGCGCCGTCTGCTCTTCCGGTGTGAGGAAGACATACCGCAGATGTTGCCGGCGGCCGGCGCGATGATGTATGCCGCCGACGTTCACCTCGCGCACGCCTCCGTGCACGACGAGCTCGCGCATGGTGGCGATGTCGCCGGTGAGGAGAATGCCCGGCGCCGTTCCGGTGCGATACGTGTCGAGCAGGGGCGCGGCTTCGGCAGTCGAATGGAAGCGAACCTCCATCTCGGGCGGAACCGCCATGCGGTAGAGCTCCTGCTCCCAGTCGCTCTCGGCGACCGCGTCGTCGACGAGGACGATGAACTTCACGTCGAGGGGCTGCCCCCAGCCGACGACGACCTGCCCGTGGATGAGCCGATCGTCGATGCGGTTGAGGACGAGAGTCACGCCGGGCCTCCCAGCACGCTCATTGCGCTGCGCCCGCGCTCGACCGCGGTGCGCGCCGCGTCGTGCGCGCTCTCGGCGCGCGACAGGGCGAAATCGAGGAGCATGGGAAGGTTGGTGCCCGAGACGAGCACCACATCCGCTACTTCGCGGAGCAGCCGGCGCGCGGCCATCGTGCAGCTTCCGGCCTGCAGATCCGTGAAGATGACGGTGGCGCCGGTGGCGCGGATGCGCTCGCGCAGCAGGTTCTGGATGTCTTCCGAGCAGAGGCCGGCGACCTGGATGGCCTCGAGCACGGCACCCTGCCCCGTGATGAGATCGACGGCCGACACGAGGCCGGCGGCGAAGTCGGCATGACCGGCGACGAGCGCGCGAACCGCCGGCGCGGTCAACTCGGGATCACTCATGATCCTCACGCAGGTAGCGGCTGATCTCCGACTTGTCGCGCATCTGCTTGATGAGCGCGGCGTTGAATCGTTCGGCCGGGTCGATGCCGCTCCACTTGAGCAGGTGGTGCATGGCGATCACCTCGGCGATCACGGTGATGTTCTTGCCCGGGTTGAGCGGGATCGTGATGCGCGGCGTAGGCACACCGAGGATCTCGGTCGTCTCCCCATCCAGCCCGGTGCGCTCGACGACGGCGTCGTGGCGCCACTCCTCGAGCTGCACGACGACCTCGATGCGCTTCTGCTGCCGCACGGAGCGGATGCCGAAGATCGCGGGAATGTCGACGAGGCCGAGGCCGCGGATCTCCATGTAGTGACGCTGGAGCTCGTGGCCGCGGCCGATGAGAATGTCGCCGGCGCGGCGACGCACGAAGACGAGATCGTCGGCGACGATGCGGTGCCCGCGCTCGACGAGATCGAGCACGCACTCGGACTTCCCGATCCCGCTCTGGCCGATGAACAGCAGCCCGACCCCGTAGACGTCGGCGAGGGATCCGTGGATCGTCGTCTGCGGGGCGAACGCGTCGTCCAGCCAGGGCTTGATGCGGTTGTAGAACTCGTGGGTCTTCAGCGCCGAGCGGAGCATGGCGACGTCGGCCCGCGCCGCCTCCTCGACGACGTCGGCCGGCAGCGCGAGGCCCTTGGTGACGAACACGCACGGCACCGGGAAGCTGAAGAACTGCGCGATGTGCGCGCGGCGCGTCTCTGCGTCGAGGGAGAAGAGGTAGGTGACCTCCGTCTCGCCGAACACCTGCAGGCGCTTGGCGACGAAGCGCTTGACGTAGCCGGAGAGCGCGAGGCCGGGGCTGGAGATGTCCGAGCCGTCGACGACGCGATCGAGCCCGTTCGTCCCGGGCACGCGCTCGAGCTCGAGCAGATCGCGGATCTGCTCGAAGATCGCACCGACCGTCATCTCAGGCATGAACCACTCATCGTGGGGACCGGCGGCTGGCGAGCACGCGATAGAGGTGCGCGGCCGTCTCGTTCGCGGCGCGCTCCCAGGTGAACGTCTCGGCGAAGGCGCGTGCCTGCGCGCCGAGGCGCGCGACGAGCGCGGGGTCGTTGGCAATCTGCGTCATGGCGGCGGCCATGGCGGACACGTCGCCGTGCGGCACGAGGTAGCCGGTCTCACCGTGGCGCACCGATTCGCGAATGCCCGGCGAGTTGGACGCGACCACCGGGGTGCCGCACGCGGCGGCCTCGAGATTCGTGATGCCCCATCCCTCCTTCGGCGAGGCGAAGACGAGCGCCCACGCGCTCCGCAGCAGGCGCAGCTTCTCGTCCTCGCTGACGCGCCCAAGAAACCGCACGCGCTCGCCGAGGTCAAGCGACGCGGCGAGCTGCTCGAGGGCGGCGCGATGGTCCCCCGCGCCCGCGATCTCGAGTCGCGCCGTCGGGTGTCCCATCGCGGCGAAGGCGGCGATCACCTGGTGCACCCCCTTGTAGCGCTTGAGCCGCCCGAGATACGCGAAGACCGGTTCGGCCGCGCGCGCCTCGGCGCACGGCGTGTAGCC
>Ga0308175_100003627_pt1 | contig 10728 bp, 10 predicted proteins | sample PhyCR1_3_FD_203893 | JGI IMG/M metagenome (GOLD analysis project Ga0308175, IMG submission 203893) | Soil microbial communities from UC Gill Tract Community Farm, Albany, California, United States - DLSLS.C.R1 | ecosystem: Environmental > Terrestrial > Soil > Agricultural land | place: USA...
ATGAACCCCGACGACAACGCGGGCGCCGCGGAGGATTGCGGCGGATGCTCGCTGCACGATGCCTTCTCGGCGCCGGCCGCCATGGAACGCCGGCACTTCTTCCGCGCTGCCGGACTCGCCCTCGCCTCGCTCGGCGTGCTGGGTCTCGATGCGCGCTCGGCAGCAGCGATGCCGGTCCGCGCGCTGAGCGCGCTCGCGAGCGGCGGCAGCGCCCTGCGCAACGACAAGCGTTATCCGGTGCCCGCCGAGGACGGCGTCGCGATCGACCGCGACAACTCGGTGATCATCGCCCGGGCGAATGGGAAGATCTACGCGTTCTCGCTCGGCTGTCCGCACCAGAACACGGCGCTCCGCTGGGATCCGGACGATCACCAGTTCATGTGTCCCAAGCACAAGTCGCACTACCGCGACGACGGAACGTTCATCAACGGCCGCGCGACCCGCGACATGGACCGGCTGCCGATCCGTCGCGACGGTGCGGAGCTCGTCGTCGACGTCGATACCGTCTACCAGCAGGATGACAATCCCAGCGAATGGGGGGCGGCGTTCGTTCCAGCCTGAGCCAGCACCGCGAACAGCAGAGGCATCATGGAGCAGATCATCGTCGCCGCCAGCGAGAGCGCTGCCTGCGAGAGCTGTGTCAGCCGTCGTGACTTCCTGGCGCGGGTCGCGCTGTTCGCCGCCGCGGCCGGCGTCGCCGCAGCGTGCGGCAGCGCGGGAAGCGATGTCACCGGGATCGGGAGCGGCCCGCTCCCCGGCGGTCCGGTGACGATCAGGCTCGCCGACTACTCCGGACTGGCGAGCGTCGGCCAGCCGGTCGAGCTGCACGACGCGAACGGGCACAGCCTCGGCGTCGCTGCCGTCCGCACGGGGGACACCGCCTTCCTCGCGTTAGGCATGGGCTGCACGCACCAGGGGACGAAGGTCAACATCAGCGGCCAGGGATTCCTCTGCCCCAACCACGGCGCACGGTTCAGCAACACCGGCGCGGTGACCCGCGGCCCGGCGTCGCAGCCGCTCTTCCGGCACGACGTCGTCTACGACGCGACCGGGCAGACGCTGACGGTGTCGTAGCCGGGAGACTCTTCAGGCGCCGGCGAGGTGCGAGATCAGCGCGAGGAATGCGAGCACGGCGATGAGCGCCAGCAGCGCGCCGGCCACCATCGCCAGCGCGTTCGTGTTGCGCGTGCCCCTGTTCGGGCCGTGAGCAGTCATTGGCTCCTTCCCTCTCGCCGGTGACGATCCGCGTGTGGCGTAATGTGGCCGGGGTGCAAGAGCCGTGCTGCCAGCCGACGTCGCGCCGGTGCGCCCGCGGGCCGGCCTGCCTAACGTTCGGCGGCGGCCGGATCCCTCTTGCGCCCCGCGCCGAATGATGTAGCTTGGCGGTGTCCCGAAGAAAGACCGAAAACATCTGTCGCCGCACCGCTGGCTCACCTTCACCGCTCGAGGCTCGACATGCCCGCCACCACCGCTGCGCCCGCCGCAACCTCCGCCGGATTCATCTCCCCCGCCGCGCTGCTCAAGCACTGGCAGGGCCACCGCCGCCTGACCCGGCGCATGATCGAGGCGTTCCCCGACGACAAGCTCTTCACCTTCACGGTCGGCGGGATGCGCCCCTTCGGCGAGCTCGCCTCCGAGATGCTCGGCATGGCCGAGCCGACGGTGCGCGGCGTCGTCACGAAGGAATGGAAGCAGTACGCGGCCGGGAAGGCGACGTCGAAGGCCGAGCTCCTCCGGCAGTGGGACGAGAGCACGAAGCAGATCGATCAGCTCTTCCCGCAGATCCCCGTCGAGCACTTCAAGGACACCATCACCGCGTTCGGCCAGTACACGATGGCGGTCAACGAGATCATCCTCTACACGGTCGACAACGAGATTCACCACCGCGGCCAGGGCTACGTCTACCTCCGCGCGTTAGGCATCGAGCCGCCCCCATTCTACGTGCGCGACTGAGCGGCGATGTCCACCGCGATCCCCTGCCACTTCCCCTGGTTGAAGCGGAGCACGCTCAGCGTGCAGCGCGTCATGTGGCCGATCAGGATCGCGATCCAGATGTCGAGCGGGGTCAGCGTCCCGGTCTCGCGGATCACGTAGCAGATCCCGAGCGGGACGAGGACCTGCGAGATGAGCGAGATGTAGAGCGGGCTCTTCGTGTCCCCCGTCCCCTGCAGCCCGCCGGTATACGTGAGCGCCACCGCGACGAACAGCCCCGACAGGCTGAGCACGCGCAGCAGCTGGACGCCGACGGCGACGACCGTCGCGTCGTGCATCCCGAAGACGGCCAGCAGCCTGCCGGGGATGAAGAGGAAGAGCGAGCCGATCACCGCCGCCCCGCCTAACGCGTAGCGGGCGGCGATGTGCACCGAGCGCCGCGCCCGCTCCGGGTTCGCCGCGCCGAGGTTCTGGCCGGCGACCGCCGCCGCCGCGCCCATCAGCCCGACCGAGGTCCACGTGATCAGCGAGAAGAGCTGCGAGTAGCCGACCGCGAACGCCGCCTGCGCCGCCGCGCTCTGCGGCAGCGAGCCGATGAACGACAGCATCAGCACCCCGCCGACGTTCATCGCGATCCCCTGGATCCCCGTCGGCAGCCCGAAGCGGAAGAGCGAGCGGATGATCGCCCAGTCGGGGGCCAGTGCCCGGCCGCGCGGGAACGTTATGACCCACCCCCCGCGCCACAGCTTCACCAGCGAGTACGCCGCCACCAGCCCCGAGGCGGTCGCCGTCCCCATCGCGGCGCCCTTCGTCCCGAACGCCGGGATCGGCCCCAGCCCGCGAATGAGGACCACGTTGAAGCCGACGTTGAGCAGCGTCATCGCGATCCCAAGGACCATCGGCGTCCGCGCATCGCCCGCAGAGCGGAGCGCACCGCCGAGCATGAAGAAGACCAGCATCCCGCTGCTGAACACGAAGCTGATTCGCAGGAAGGGCAGCGCCTGCGCCTTCACCAGCGGCGCCGCGTTGACGAAGTCGAGCAGCCACGGCGACGCGAAGTACCCCACCGGCGCCATGATCCCGAGCGACATCACCACCGCGGCGATGAACGCCTGGTAGACGGTGCGGTTCGCCTTCTCCTCGTCGCCGGCGCCGACGAACCGCGATACCAGCACGCTCATCCCGATGAACAGCGACGAGATGAAGACGATGACGATGATGAAGATCTGCGAGCTCACCCCGATCGCGGCGTTGCCGGTGAAGCCGACGAGGTTCCCGACGAGCACGTGGTCCACGATCCCCTGCAGCCCGCCGAAGATGTTGGTGAGCATCGTCGGCCAGGCGATCATCCAGACGGCCCGGGCCAGTGGCCCTTCGATGATCGAGCGGTCATAGCGCGAGGACGTCGCGGGCGCACTGGGCGCGGCGGGCGCCGCCGGCGTCGACTCGGTGGTCGCCGCGGTCATGGCCGGAGCAGGCAGGGGGCGAATAGGCGGGGCCACGCCGGAGTCTACTGCCTCCGCGAGAAAAAGGCGAACGGGTGCGACCTCCCCGCGCGAATGCGACTCGCCGAGCATAAATTCACGATATCCGTCGAGGCTGAACGATCGCCGGCGACTTCGTCCGCACCCCGCGCGCGCTGCGCAGCAGATGCAGGAGCAGCTCACTCCATGTCCGTACCGGACCCAAAGACCGGCGTCGATCAACACCCGGCGCCCGAGATCGGAGCGCTCGAAGACCGGTTCTTCGACCTCTCGATCGACATGCTCTGCTTCCTCGACTTCAGCGGCTACTTCAAGCGCCTGAATCCGGCGTGGGAGCGCACGCTCGGCTTTACCCGCGAGGAGCTGATGTCGCGTCCCTTCATCGAGTTCGTGCATCCGGATGACCGCGAGCGCACCCTGAACCAGAATCGCGAGGTTCGCGGCGGCGGCCGGGCGTTAGGCTTCGAGAACCGTTATCTCTGCAAGGACGGCTCGTACAAGTGGTTCCTCTGGAACGCTGCGCCGGACGCCGCCGAAAAGGTCATCTACTCGGTCGCGCGCGACGTCACCGCACGCAAGCAGGCCGAGTCCGAGCGCGACCGGCTCGTGACCGAGTTGCAGGCTGCGCTCGCCGAAGTGAAGACGCTGCGGGAGATCCTGCCCATCTGTTCGTACTGCCGGCGCATCCGCGATGACGAGAACTACTGGGACACGGTCGAGAGCTACATCGCCCGCCACACGGGATCCCAGTTCAGCCACGGGATCTGCCCGAGCTGCATGGAGACCGTGCTCGGTCCGGAGATCGGGAAGCTGGGCCGCGGTTAGGCGGAAGCGCCGACGGTCGCCGCTTCGCGCGCATCGAGCGCCGGATAGTCCGTGTACCCGTGCTCACCCGGTGCATAGAACGTCGCGACCTCGGGGGTGTTGTACGGCCCGCCGCGACGAATCCGCTCCGGCAGGTCGGGGTTGGCGATGAACAGCTTGCCGAACCCGATCAGGTCCGCGCATTCATTCGCGAGTGCGCGCTCCGCCGACTCCGGCGTGTAGCCCCCGGTGCTGATCAGCGTCCCCCTGAACTTCGATCGCAGCAGCTCCGTCGCGCAGGTCGCGTGATCATCCAGCCCTGACGTCGGCACCGGCGCTTCGACGACGTGCAGGTAGGCGAGCGGCTGCTTCAGCTCGTCCAGCCGCTCGGCGACATAGCCGAACGTCTCCACCGGATTCGCATCGTGAATCCCGTTGGCGGCGCCGGCGGGCGACAGCCTGATCCCCACGCGCTGCTCCTTCCATGCACTCTGCACCGCGGCAGTGACCTCGAGGAGGAAGCGCGCCCGGTTCTCGAGGCTCCCGCCGTATTCATCAGTCCGCACGTTCGATCCGCTCTGCAGGAACTGGTCGATCAGGTATCCGTTCGCGCCATGGATCTCGACGCCGTCGAACCCTGCCTCCTGCGCGATCGTCGCCGCGTGCCGGAAGGCGGCGACCAGCTCGTGAATCTCGGGCGTCGTCAGCGCGTGCGGAGTCTCGAAGGGGATGAGCCCCTTGGGCGTGTACGCCTGTCCGCGATCGGGAGGGAGCGCGGAAGGCGCGACCGGAGTGCTCCCGTGATAGTACGAATGCGAGATCCGGCCGACGTGCCAGAGCTGCGCGAAGATGCGACCGCCGGCGCGATGGACCGCGGTGGTGATCGTGCGCCAGCCGTCGCGCTGCTCGGGGGAGTAGATCCCGGGGGTATCCTGGTAGCCCTGGCCGACGGGCTCGATCTGCGTTCCCTCGGTGATGATCAGCCCGGCCGAGGCGCGCTGGACGTAGTAGCGGACCATCGTCGCGTTAGGCACGCCGCCCGGCGCCCGGTTCCGGGTGAGCGGTGCCATGACCATGTGGTTGGGGAGCGCGACGGGTCCCATCTGGTACGGCTGGAGCAGCTTCATGATGGTGGTGTTGGAAGATGCCCGCTGTCTCGCATGGACCGCGCCCGCCGGCGCTCGTTCCGCCTGACGGCCCCGGCGCCTTGCCTCGGTAATCGCCTTACGGTAGGGTTTTGAAATGCCCGCCACCTTCCTCATCGACCACGACGACCGGATCGTCCGCAGTCGCGCCTGGGGGCTGCTCATCGACCGCGACCTGCTCGACACGCAGCAGCGGCTTCGCGAAGATCCGCGCTTCGAGCCGACGTACTGCCAGATCTTCGACTTCACGGCGGTCGAGCAGCTGTCGCTGACTGCCGATGGATTGCGGGCGCTGGCGGCGAACTCCCCCTTCTCGCGCGATGCCCGTCGCGCCATCGTCGTCGGCAGCGAAGGGGCGTACGGGATGGCCCGCATGTACGCGATGCTCAGCGACCGGAATCCCCGGCACTTCCGGATCTTCCGCGACGCGCCCTCGGCGATCAAGTGGCTGCGCGATGCGCCGGATGACGATGACGACCGCTGAGCACGAAACCGTACGCCGCTGTCCGGTAATATCCCGGAAGGTGTCGAGACTCGCCCTACAGACATTCGCCGCGCGCCGCGCGGAATTGACGGCGTCGAGGTTGGGTCGCGCCGCACCGGGCCTGGTTGGCGAATGGGTTTGCCGTACCGGTCAGTCGCGTTCTCCCGCCCCGATGCTGTGCATCACCGTCGGCGCGGACGTCCGTGCCCCACCTTCCGGGACCTGACCACGCGCCTTCGCGACAATACGCGAGGTGTGCGCGACCATGTCCGTCACGACTTCAGCGGCACAAGTACTCGCTCCCCCTGCCCCGAGCCCACGCGCTGAGCCGAAGGTTCATCGGCTCCACGAGCATACCGTCGAGATAGTCTCCGACGCCGGCGAGGGAGCGCAGAAGTGCGGCCAGGTGTTCGGCGCGGTCTCGGCCAAGATGGGCAACGGCGTCTGGACGGTCGAGATCATCCCCGCCGAGATCCAACCTCCCGCCCGCGTCCCCGAAGGCGCGAGTGGCTTCCGCATCCGGCTCGGCGACGGGCCGATCACCAACTGGGGCGACGCGACGAATCTCGTCGTCGCCTTCAATGAACAGGTGCTGCTCGCCCGGCACCGCGTCGGCGCGCTCGCCGACGACGCCGTCCTCCTCGTCGAGGACAAGTGGGCGACCCACGACGATCCCGACATTCGCGCCGCGTGGAATTCGGGGATGGCCGAGCTGTCGGGCAAGGACTACCGGATCATAACGGCGCCGATGGAAGAGCTCTGCCTGACGCTCGTCGACGATCCGAAGAAGGGCAAGAACATGTTCGTGCTCGGGATGCTCGGCTGCATCTATGCGCGCGACGTCGAGCGGATCAGGGAGCAGATCGCCCAGACCTTCCGCAAGAAGAGCGAAGCGGTCTACGAGCGGAACGTGAAGCTCATGCAGCTCGGCTGGACGTGGGCGGACGAGCACATCGACTTCCGGATCGACGTCCCGGTGCAGGTGACCGAGCGCGAGCTCGTCGTCATGAATGGCAACGAGGCGCTCGGACTTGGCGCGATCGCCTCGGGGATGGAGCTGTGCGCGATGTATCCGATCACGCCGGCGACGTCGGTGTCGCACTACCTGAGCGAGGTGTTCGAGAAGTTCGGCGGCATCGTGCATCAGGCCGAGGACGAGATCGCCGCCGCCGGCGTCGCGATCGGCGCGTCGTACGCGGGGAAGGTCGCCTTCACCATCACCTCGGGGCCGGGGCTCGCGCTGAAGACGGAGTTCCTCGGCCTCGCCGTCATGACGGAGACGCCGCTCGTGCTGGTGGACGTGCAGCGGGGAGGTCCGAGCACAGGACTGCCGACGAAGGTCGAGCAGTCGGACCTGCTCGCCGCGCTCTACGCGTCGCCTGGCGACGCGCCGCACATCGTGGTCGCGCCGGCGACGATCGAGGAATGCTTCCACGTGATGGTCACGGCGCGCCGGCTCGCCGAATCGTTCCGCACCGTGGTGATGGTCCTCTCCGACGCGAACCTCGCGACCGGGGTCACGCCATTCCCGCGGCCGAAGCCTGACGTCCGCTGGCAGGCGGAGCCCCTCGACCTCGCGCCGGTGCCTGACGGCCAGAAGGCGTACGCATGGAACGCCGGCACCGGACTCTCGCAGCGGATCATCCCCGGCCGGCCCGGCGGGATGTTCACGCTGACCGGGCTCTCGCACGATGAAGGGAGCAAGGTCGCCTACAGCTCCGGCATCCACCAGAAGTCATCGGCGATGCGGAGCCGCAAGCTCGCCGTGCTGCAGGAGCTGCTGCAGCCGCCGCAGCCTAACGGCGACGACAGTGGGGAGCTGCTCGTGGTCGGCTGGGGGAGCACGAAGGGAGCGATCGACGAAGCAGTGGCACGCGCGCGCGCCGAGGGACTGGCGGTGTCCGCGATTCACCTGCGATTCCTCTCGCCGCTCGAGCCCGGGCTGAAGAAGATCTTCGCGCGGTTCAGCAAGGTGATGACCGTCGAGATCAACTACAGCGACGAGATCGGCGATCCGCACATCACCGAGGAGAACCGGCGCCGCGGGCAGCTCGCGATGCTGCTGCGCGCATCGACGCTCTGCGACGTGGACTGCTGGACGCGCGTGCCCGGCGAGCCGCTCCGCCCCGGCGCGATACTCGGCGCCATCCGCGGACGCATGCCTAACGGAGGTGCACAGTGACGATCGCCTGCGGGCTCCCGATCCTCCAGGACCAGGACGAACACGAATACGGGCTCTGCGACTACGAAGGCGCGCGTGCCCGCTGGTGCCCCGGCTGCGGCGACCACTCCATTCTCGCCGCGGTCCAGAAGCTCCTCGCCAGCGAGCAGCTCGTTCCCGAGCAGACCGTCTTCGTCTCCGGCATCGGCTGTTCGAGCCGGTTCCCGCACTACCTGAAGACGTACGGATTCCATGGCATTCACGGCCGCGCCCTGCCTGTCGCGACGGGCATCCGCCTGCATCGCCCCGACCTCACCGTGTTCGTGGTGATGGGTGACGGCGACTGCACGTCGATCGGCGCCGGCCACTGGCTGCATGCCCTGCGGTACAACCTCGACATCGTGGTGATGCTGCTCGACAACGGCATCTACGGACTGACGAAGAACCAGACGTCACCGACCACGCCGCAGGGCTTTTCCACCAACACCCAGCCGCGCGGGAGCTGGCTGCCCCCGCTCAACCCGATCCAGGTAGCGTTAGGCGTGACGAACGCGTCGTTCGTCGCGCAGACCGCGGAGTGGGCGCCGGCGCACCTCTTCGCGACGCTGCGGGCGGCCTACCGGCACAAGGGACTGAGCTTCGTGCGCATCCTCCAGCGCTGCCCGATCTACGCCGGCGCGGTCTACCAGAACGCGGTGTCCGATCCGGCGCGCATCGCGATGCTCGTCCACGACGACGGCGTCGTCGTTCCCGAGCTCGACAAGCTGTACAAGTCGCAGCTGCGACACGACCCGCACGACATCGACGCGGCGCGCCGTCTCGCCGACGATGCCGACCATACGAACCTCGGTGTCTTCTTCCTCGATCCTTCGCGGCCCCGGTACGAGGAGACGCGGCGCATCCCGCCGCGGACCGCGACCGAGCGGCTGGCGCTCATCGACGCGGAGCTCGACCGTTATGCAGTCTGATTCCCGCCTGACGCTCGCCCTCGCCGCGCTGGCGCAGCCGATCGCCGAGTTCCGGTCGATCGTCGACGGCGCGATCGCGCAGGGCGAGAGCTTCCTCGCCGCGCAGCATGCGAGCGCGCCAGAGCGCGCCGACGTCGCGACCAATGCGCTTGGCCCCTTCGCCGTCGGTCGCATCGACGCCGCCGCGTTCGCGACACTCTTCCCCCCGGTCGCCATCGCGTCCCCCGGCGCGCTGGCGGCTCTCGAGCGCGCGCTCGCCATCCTCCGCCACGTGCGGGAACGCGGCGATGCCCTGTTCGTTGTCGACGTCCCCGCAGGGCACCGGCTCGGCCCCGAGCTCGAGATGGCGCTGGTCGAAGCGGGGCGCGCGTTCGGCGCGGTGGTGCTCGCCGAGATCGTGCGCGGCGGGCACTACACCCCCGAGCACGAGCGGCTCCTCCATCCGCACGAGTTCCGCTCGTGGAACAAGAGCGAGCGCCGCTTCGCGCCACCGCTCGCGGTGCTCGTCGACGGCGCCGACCTTCAAGTTGGCGCGCTGATGGACTTCGCTGACGGACGGGAGAAGATCATCGTCGTCGTGCGCGGCGCATCGCCGCCCGCGCCCCTCGCTCGCTGCATCACTCCGGGCACCTTCGTCCTCCAGACCATCGACGGCGGCGGACTCGATCGCGTCGCCGCCTTCAACGGGCCGGTCATCGCCGCGCTCGTGCCTGACGGTGCTGCGGCGTTCATGCACGATCCCGCCGCGGGGAAGGAGCCGTGGCAGCGGATCACCGTCAGGCAGATCCCCTCCGCGCCGAAGAAGGCGGTCGGCGGCCAGAGTGCGTGGCAGATGGCGGAGGACCTGCGCGTCGTGACGGACCTCGCGACGACCCCGTTCAGCGTCCCGGCCCCGGCCGGTGCGAGCGCGACGCCCGCGGTCGGCGCCACCGACGCGACCGACAGGATCGCCGCCTGGCTCCTCGGGCAGGCCGGGATGCCGGGAGGAATCGCATGATCCTCGAGGCGGTGCTCATCCTCGGCGGCGTCGGGCTCGTGTTCGGCGTCTTCATCGCCATCGCCAACAAGCGGCTGTGGGTCTGGGAAGATCCGCGCATCGACGTCGTCTCGCAGATGCTGCCTAACGCGAACTGCGGGGCATGCGGGCTCCCCGGCTGCCGCGCCTTCGCCGAGCAGGCGGTGGCCGGCAGGGTGACGCCGGCGCAGTGCACGGTCTCCGGCGACGCCGCGCGCGCGCAGATCGCCGGCTTCCTCGGTGTCGACGCCGGCGAGGCGGTGAAGAACGTCGCGCGGCTGCTCTGCGGCGGAGGCGCCGACGTCGCCGGCTACCAGGCGGAGTATCGCGGGCTTCCCACCTGCGCCGCGGCCGCCGCGGTTGCCGGCGGCGGCAAGGGGTGCGCGTGGGGATGTCTCGGTCTCGCCGACTGCGAGCGCGCCTGCACCTTCGACGCGATTCACATGAGCGAGTCAGGCCTCCCTGTCGTCGATGTCGACAAGTGCACCGCCTGTGGCGACTGCGTCGAGGCCTGCCCGAAGTCGCTCTTCGAGCTGCGTCCGGTGAACGCCGGGCTCCTCGTGCAATGCAGGAATCTCATCGGGGGCGACGACGCGCTCGAGCAGTGCCGGGTCGCGTGCACCGCATGCGGGAAGTGCGTGCAGGACGCTGCCGACGGATTGATCAGCGTCACGAGCGGAGTCGCCGTGTTGAACTACGACAGGATCAGCTTCGCCGAGTCGCGCGCAACAGCGC
>Ga0308175_100003628_pt1 | contig 10728 bp, 12 predicted proteins | sample PhyCR1_3_FD_203893 | JGI IMG/M metagenome (GOLD analysis project Ga0308175, IMG submission 203893) | Soil microbial communities from UC Gill Tract Community Farm, Albany, California, United States - DLSLS.C.R1 | ecosystem: Environmental > Terrestrial > Soil > Agricultural land | place: USA...
CTTCACCCCCGCCCGCTCCTTCGCCAATCATACCAATGGGGCGCCCCCGGGGTGGGGCCCCCACGTTCGTTATTCCGTCAGGTCTGTGCTCGTTAACCGATGCGCTTGAACGAACCGTCGCTCTGGATCTGGTAGATCCCGTAGTTCGCCGGCAGGCGCATCTCGCCGCTGGCCGCGAACGAGACCGGGAAGCCGAGGATCGATGTCTTCAGCTTCGTCTTCGCGATCGCCTTGCGCACTTCGGCGCGGGTTGCCTTGCCGTCCGCGCAAGCCTTCGTGACCGCGCCGACGACGACCTGGGCCGCCACGTACGACGGCAGGCCGAAGAACTCGCCGTTGCCGTGGTGGGCCTTGAGGTACGCCTTGACCACCGGATCGGCGGGGTTGTACGGGAAGGCCGAGTCGTACGACCCAGCGATCTTCCAGACACCGGGGGCGAACAGGCCGTCCGAGCCGAAGAGCTTGATCTTCGACTTGCCCGCGGCCCTCAGCTGCTGCCCGAAGGCCTGAGCCTGCGGGGCGAGCTGCCATGGGATGTAGATGCCCTGGGTGTTGCTCGGGATCTTCGCGATCTTCGACGAGAAGTCCGAGTCCTGCTGGCTGATCGAGTCGCGGGTGACCTTGACGCCACGGGAGGCGAGGATCTTCTGCACCCCGTCGGCCAGGCCCTGCGAGTAGGTCTCCTGGTCGTCGATGATGTAGACCCGCTTCCACTTCAGCTTCTTCGTCATCCAGTTGGCGACCGCTGGGGCCTGGGCGGCGTCACTCGGCACGGTGCGGAAGAAGTACCCGCGCCGGTTGCCGTCGGTGTGGCCGTCCGTGAGCGTCGTGCGAGTCGCAGAGCCCGAGACGAACCCGAGCTTGCCGCCCTTCAAGGCGGACGTGGACGCCACGACCTCCTGGCTGCCGGCGGGCCCGACGACGCCGAGCAGCTTCGAGTTCGAGGCGAACGACTTCGCGACCCTGACGGCGAACGCAGTGTCGTTACCCAGCTGGGTGTCGCCGGGGACGACCTTGATCTGCTTGTTCTTGTTCGCCTTCTGCGCGTTCCAGCGTTTGACGTAGTACTTCGCCCAGCGAACCTGCTGGTTGCCGATGTCGGCCGCGGGGCCCGTGAACGGGGCCGCGAGGCCGATCGTGCGCGTCTTGCCGCACGTCACCGTTGCCGCGCCGGCAGACGATGCCCGCGCCGGCGACTTGGTCGATCCAAAGGCGGCTGTAGCGAGCACAGCCACCACAGCCGCAAGGACCGCGGCCACTAGGTACTTCCTCATATTGCCCTCCTCATCGATTCCGTTCCGCTAGGGGTTGAGACGCGCTTCCCGGTCAATCGTTTGCCTCGTACGCGCGCGAGGCGGGATCGCCTGATGGATGGAAGGTCGCGACGATCCGCATCGCCGACTCTCCGCTGTTCTCGAGCGAGTGGACGAAGAACGGCGGAATGTGAATGCAGGAACCGGCGCGTACCGGTCGGTCCTGCCCGCCGCCGTGGAAGACGCCCTCCCCTTCGAGCACGTAGATCACCTCGTCGTACACGTGGCTGTGGTCGGGCGCGCGGCCCGGCGCAATCACGCCGAAGAACTGCGTTGCGTCCTTGCAGCCGACCTCGTCCGTGACCAGGTAGCGGAACTCGCGGTCGCCGCTGGCAGGGAGCGTGGGCTGGTCGGCGTACCGCACGGTCCGCGCCGTGGCCTGGGCTTCGCCGGCGTCCTGCGGTGCTGTCGCCGAGACGATCAACAGCTCCTCCGGCCCAGGGTTGTCGATCTCGTAGCTCTCGCTCGCCGTCAGGTAGGCGGCGGTCCCCGGCTCGAGCTCATGCGACTCTCCGGCGACCGTCAGCGATCCCTCGCCCGAGACGGCGTACATGATCTCCTGCACGCCTTCGAGCGTGTGGGGACTCGAGCGGCCGGGCCCGTAGCGGGCAAGGTGGAGCTCGAGGACCGAGGAGCCGTTGCTCGAGTCGATGGCGACCGCCCGTGCCGCGGTGTCGCCGTTCCGCGCGTTGACCTGAAGCTCCTGTTCATGGACGACGTAACCCGTCACCGGACGATTTTCACACGGAATCACGGAGAATTGGAGGGGCCGGAGGTCACGGCTCCTGGTTGGCGAGTTCGGTCAGCCGGTTCCGCGCCTGCCAGAGCTCGGGGTAAAAGCGTTGCTTGATCAGGCCGCCGAGCAGCTCGACCGGCGTGCCCTGCGTGCCGACGACCTGATCGCCGATCACCCGCGCGACCACCAGGTAGTGGCGCATTCGCCAGAGCCCGACGCGCTCGTCCCAGGAGATCAGCAGCTCGGCCAGCTGGTAGAGGTCTTCGTGCTCTCGGCCCTGCACGTAGAGCGAGACGACGTTCAGGCCCGCGGCTCGCAGCTTCTCGTGGAAGGCCTGCCCGAGCGGCGGGGTTACGCGACGGATCTGGCGGAAGCCGGGCGAATCGAAGCCGCTGCCGTGTCCGAGCACCTTGCGGATCGCCTGGTACTCCCAGGGCGAAAGCGCCTCCAGCATCTCCAGCTGGCCGATCACGTAGTCCATCGCCACTAGCGAGCGGCGCAAGAGGCGCTGTGCTCCGGCCAGCTCGCCCTGCTCGATCAGGCGTGTCGCTTCCTCGGCCTCGCTCCAGGCGAGCTTCAGCCAGAGCTCGGAGGCCTGGTGGACCGTCTGGAAGAGCAGCTCGTCTCGATGGGTCTGCTCATCCGGGCGTTTCTGCAACGCGAGCAGCTCGTCGGTTCGCAGATAGCGCTCGTAGTCGCTTCCGCCCTTGCCGGTGAGGATCGGCTGGCTGTAATCCTCTGCGCCCGGATCCACGTCCCCAGCATATGGCCCGTAGGCTCCGACCGGTGGAGCGCCGGCCGCTTGGAGCAGCAGGGCTCGAGGTCTCGAGGGTCGCCCTCGGCTGCGGCAACTTCGGCGGGATCGGCTCCGCGCCGGAGCTCTTCGGCCGGGGGGAGAGCCGCGACCAGGCGTTTGCGCTGATGGACGCCGCGTGGGCGGCCGGCATCAACGTCTTCGATACCGCGGCGTCCTACGGCGGTGGCCGCAGCGAGAGCTGGGTCGGCGACTGGCGCCGCGAGCGCAAGGTGCCCGTCCTCCTGAGCACGAAGGTCTACTGGTCGGTCACGGGCGATCCCGCCGATCGCGGTCTCGGCCACGACCGCATCCTGCGGGAGCTCGACGGCAGCCTCGCGCGCCTCCAGGCGGACCGCCTCGACATGTACCTCACCCACGAGCCCGACGAGGAGACGCCGATCGAGGAGACGCTGCGCGCGCTCGACGAGGTCGTCCAGGCCGGCAAGGCTCGCGCGATCGGCGCAAGCAACCTCGACGGCGTGCGTCTCGAGCGGGCGCTCGAGACGAGCACGCGGCTAGGCCTTGCGCGCTTCGGCTGGGTGCAGAACGAGTACAGCCTGCTGCGCCGCGAGGCTGAGGGCGAGATCCTTCCGATCTGCGAGCGCGAGGGGCTCGGCTTCACGCCCTTCAGCCCGCTCGCCGGCGGATGGCTGACGGGGAAGTACCGGCGCGGCGAGGCGTACCCTTCGGGCTCTCGGATGACGCTGCGCCCCGACCCCTACGCAGACCTGGTGAGCGAGGAGACCTTCCACGGTCTGGAGGCCTTCGCCGTCGCGGCCGCCGACCTCGGCGTCGAGCCGGCGACGCTCGCGGTGGCGTGGGTGCTCGCACACCCGCAGGTGACATCGGTGGTCGTCGGCCCGCGTCGGCCGGAGCAGCTCGCGACCGCCATTGCCGCGACCGAGCTCGAGCTCAGCGATTCGCAACGCGACGAGCTGGCCGGGTTGTTCGCGTGAGCGAGCTCCTCGTTCTCGGCCACGACGAGGTCAAGCGGCTGCTGCCGATGGACGAGTGCGTCGAGCTGATGGCGACCGTCCTGGCCGACCTCGCGCGGGGCTCGGTCTGGCAACCGCTGCGCTTCGTCGTGCGGCCCCCCGAAGAGCCGAGCCTGATGGGACTGATGCCCGCTCACCGCTCCTCGCCCGCGCCTTCCTACGGGCTGAAGGTCGTCTGCATCTTCCCGAGCAACGCGGAGCGTGGCATCGATCTGCACCAGGGCGGGGTTCTGCTCTTCGATGGTGAGACCGGCGCGTTGCGAGCACTCGTCGACGCCTCCGCCGTCACCGCGACCCGCACGGCCGCGGTCTCGGCCGTGGCAACGCGACTGCTCGCTCGCAAGGATGCCCGGCGCCTGGCGATCCTCGGTGCGGGCGTACAGGCTCGGTCGCACCTGCAGGCAATGGCAGTAGCAAGCTCCTTCGAGGACGCGCGCGTCTGGAGCCGGACACCGGAGCGTGCGGCTGGTTTCGCCGCCGAGGCGGAGGCACCGTTCCCGGTGGAGGCCGTGGAGACCGCGGAGGAGGCGTTGCGTGGAGCCGATGTCGTCGTGACCGCGACCTCGTCGCCGGAGCCGATCGTCCGGCGCGAGTGGCTGGCGACAGGGGCGCACGTCAACGCCGTGGGCTCGTCGATCCCGACCGCCCGCGAGCTCGACGCCGAGACCGTCGCGGCCGCCGCGCTGTTCGCGGACGCGCGGGAATCGATGGTGAACGAGGGCGGTGACTACCTGTTCGCGGCGCGCGAGGCGGGCATCGGGCCCGACCACATCCGCGCGGAGCTGGGCGAGGTCCTGATCGGCTCGCGGGACGGCCGGCGATCGGACGACGAGTTGACCGTTTTCAAGTCGCTTGGCCTCGCCGCCGAGGATCTCGCCGCCGCCGAGCACGTCTACGCGCGGGCCCTGGCCGAGGGCGCGGGCACGACCGTTCCGTTTTGATCGCGATCGAGGAGATCCACGCCGCTCGCGAGCGCCTCGCGGGCCGGATCGTGCGCACACCGCTCGTCCGGCTCGAGCTGCCGGAGGAGCCAGGCGCCGTCTACTTGAAGCTCGAGAACCTGCAGCCGATCGGCTCCTTCAAGCTGCGCGGCGCGCTGAACGCGATTCTGCAAACCGATGCCGAGGAGCTGCGCGCGGGGGTCGTCACCGCGAGCGCCGGGAACATGGGCCAGGGCGTGGCCTGGGCCGCGCGCGAGCTCGGCTTGTCCTGCAGCGTGGTCGTGCCGGATCACGCGCCCGAGACGAAGCTCGCCGCGATCGAGCGGCTCGGGGGCACTGTCGTGAAGGTGTCGTACGACCGCTGGTGGCAAGCGATCTCGGAGGCCGCTTTCCCGGAGGCGGCGGGCGTGTTCATCCATCCGGTTCAGGACGAGCGGGTGATGGCGGGAAACGGGACGATCGGCCTCGAGATCCTCGACGACCTCCCGGATCCCGACCGGGTGCTCGTCCCGTTCGGCGGCGGCGGCCTGAGCGTCGGGATCGCCAGCGCGGTCAAGTCCGTGCGACCGGCGACCGAGGTCTACGCAGTCGAGCCCGAGACCGGAGCGCCGCTGACAGCGGCTCTCGAGCGCGGTGAGCCACAACCGGTCGAGTACCAGGTCTCCTTCGTGGACGGCTCAGGCTCGCCGGCAGTGCTACCGGCGATGTGGCCGCTCGCGCAGGGAGCACTCGACGGCGCGTTCGCAGTCTCGCTCGACGAGACCGCTGCCGCGGTCCGCGTACTCGCCGAACGCGCCCGGGTGGTTGCGGAAGGCGCCGGCGCGCTGGCGCTCGCCACCGCGCTCCGTTACCGCTGGGACGAGAACGTGGTCTGCATCGTCTCCGGCGGGAACATCGACGCCGGAAAGCTCGCGCAGATCCTGGTCGGCGAGACGCCCTAGCAGGGACCGGGGGTGGCGATGCCACCAGGGCCGGCAAGGTGTGCACCGGCGTTCTGGATGCAGTAGGTGCTCGCGTCGGCGCGGACCAGCGTCACGCCGAAGCCCGCCAGGGACGTGCCGGCGTAGGTGCCGTTCAGCGCGTGCTGCTGTTCGAGCTGAGCCTGCGCCTGTTCGAACGTCACGCCGTCCGCCGTCGCCTGGGCCTGTTCGACCTCCTGGGTCTGCTGCTTCCGGCTGGAGCCGGACTGCTGCGAAGTCAGCATCCAGGCGATCACGACCAGCGTCAGCAGCAGGGAGACCGTTCCGAGCGCGCGTGCCATGGTGCCTTGATCGGCACCGGAGGCCGGAAGCTCAAGACGGTCGCACGGCCACGAACGAGAGCACCGTCACGCCGAGCTCTTCGGGCGGGAACCGGCGAAACCGCGGTGCGAGCGGCAGTGACTCGAGCTCCTTCAGCCCTGCCTCGCTCGGGCCGGACGGCTTCTCGACCACGAGCTCGAAGCCGGCGTCCCGCACCAGTTGCAGGTACTCGGGCGAGCGCAGCCGGTTCTGGTGGTGGAGCGGCGAGTTGACGAGGCCCCAGGCACGGTCGGAGTAGCGCAGGAAGTGGTAGCGCGAGAGCGAGTGGTCGAAGTACGCGTAGTGGTCCTGCAGGTCGATCCGACAGCTGAAAGCGCCGCCGGGGCGCAGCAGGCGGAAGCATTCGCGGAAGATCACGGCCAGTTCGGCACCGGGGATGTGCTCGCAGGTGTCCGTGCTGGAGACGAACTCGAGCGACTCGGCAGGGAGCCCGGTGCCGCGTGCGTCGCAGGGCGCGAGGTAGCGGATCCCGAAGCGGTCCTCCAGCTCCTCCAGCCGCGCGATCGGCCCGCCGAGCGGCCGCAGCCCGCGGCCCGCGACGCCTTCGAGCTCGCCGCGGAGCCGTTCGTACGACGCGAGCGAGTCGTTCACCAGCTCCACGCGCGCGCTCGGGCGGATGTCGACGAGCACCTGTCTGCCGACGCCGAGCAACGCGTAGGCGACCGGGATCGCCAGGTCCCAGCCGGCGCCGAACTCGTAGAAGGTCGCCTCCGTCGCAGGCACGGCCGGGCCGCGCTCCTGGTAGGCGCTGAGGTGCTGCACCGCACGCGAGAACTTCTGCCGCAGCGCGCCGTCGCCCGCCGGCAGCGAGCGCAGGACGCGCCGCTGGAAGACGTAGTTGAGCCGCTCTCCCTGCGGGAGGACGCCGAAGCCCTTCTGTACCGCTGCCTTCGCCAGCCATCGCATCGGCCGCCGAGCATAGTCCGCAACTCGTACATAAGCAGTGGTTATTCCTAGAATTAGGGTACGATGCAAGCCGTGGCCGAACGGGTCTCATTCGACGTGCTCGTCGTCGGCAGCGGCGCTTCCGGGCTCGCGGCCGCGCTCTCGGCCGAGCGGGCCGGCGCACGGGTCGCGCTGGTGACGAAGGGCGCGCTCCAGTCGTGCAACTCGGCCAAGGCCCAGGGCGGGATCCAGGCAGCCTTCGGCGACGACGACTCGCCCGAGCAGCACGCCGAGGACGTCTGGCAGAGCTCCCACGAAACCGCCGACCGCCGGCTCGTGGACGTGCTCACCGTCGAGGCGCCCGGCGCGATCCACTGGCTCGAAGAGCAGGGCGTCGAGTTCACGCGCGAGAACGGCGGCTACCGCCTAGCGCGCTGCGGCGGATCGAGTCGCAAGCGGCTGCTGCAGGTTGGCGACCGTACCGGCCACGCGATTACGAGCGCGCTGCGCGACGCCTACACCGCCTCGGGCGGCGAAAGCTTTCCGAACAGCCCGCTCGTCTCGCTCGAGCAAGTCGAGAACGGCTGGGTCGCGACGTGCCGGCAGAAGAACGGCAACGAGCTCGTGATCGACGCCGGCGCCGTGGTGCTGGCGGCCGGCGGCCGCTGCTATCGCGAGGCCGAGGAGCGCGGTGAGCTCTCGACGAACCACCCCGGCGCGACCGGCGAGGTGACGCGCCTCGCGGTCGAGCTCGGCGCCGAGAGCCGCGACCTCGACGCGCTCCAGTACCACCCGAACGGCGGCGCGTGGCCGCCGACGATGCAGGGCTACTCGATCCCCGAGACCACCCGCGCCTACGGCGCCACACTGCTGAACGGCGAGGGTGATGAGTTCACCGACCCGCTCGGCCCCCGTGACGCGGTTTCGCAGGCGATCTTCGACGAGGTCGAGGCCGGCCGGGGCGTCGAGACGCCGGACGGTCGACCCGCGGTGCTGCTCGACACCACACGCGTCCCCGAGGCCGACGCCGAGATCTCGCTCCCGTACATGCTGCGCCGCTACCGTTCCGCCGGGATCGACCCGCTGCGGGAGGCGATCCTCACCTACCCCGTCCTGCACTACCAGAACGGAGGCCTCGTGATCGACGAGCACGGCGAGACGACGCTGCCCGGGATCTTCGCCTGTGGCGAGATCGCCGGCGGCACTCACGGGCGTAACCGGATGATGGGCAACAGCCTGCTCGAGTGCACGGTCTTCGGCCGGCGCGCCGGTGTCGCCGCTGCGGAAAGGGCCGCATGAGCACCGTCGCCGTCGACCTGCACCAGACGGTCGAGGACGCGGCGGCCCACCTGTACGTCTGGGCGCTGAAGGACATCCCGCAAGACCTGCGCGACGCGCTCGTGGACGCCCAGCAGCGCGAGACCTCGGTCCCGGGCCGGCGTGTGCTGGACACGATCGTCAAGAACGTCCAGGTCGCCGACGACCAGAAGAACCTCGTCTGCCAGGACACGGGCATCGCCGTCTACACCTGCCGCGTGGGCGAGCACTTCCCGCTCCACCCGGCGAAGATCTACCGGGCGCTGAGGACGGGCACCGAGCGCGCGACCCTGGAGCACCCGCTGCGCTCGAACGCCGTCCACACGATCACGCGCGAGAACACCGGCGCGAATGTCGGCTACCGGCTGCCGATCGTGCACTGGGAGTTCATTCCCGACTGGGATGGCATGGACGTCAAGTGCGTGCCGAAGGGCTCGGGCTCCGAGAACATGAGCTTCCTGAAGATGTGCGTCCCCGCCGACGGCGTGAAGGGGATCAAGCAGTTCGTGCTCGAGTCGATCGTCGGCGCCGGCGGCAAGCCTTGCCCGCCCGGGATCGTCGGCGTCGGCATCGGCGGCTCGGCCGACTACGCGATGTACCTCGCCAAGGAGGCGATCGCCCGCCCGATCGGGACGCGCAACTCCGATCCGATCGTGGCGCAGCTCGAGGAAGAGCTCTTCGGCCTGCTGAACGAGACCGGGATCGGTCCGATGGGGCTCGGGGGCGACGTGACGGTGCTCAACTGCCACATCGAGCATGCGGACACGCACATGACCCTCAACCCCGTCGCGGTCAACTACCAGTGCTGGGCCGCCCGCCGCGCGACCGCGCACGTGGCCGCGAACGGCGACGTCGAGTTCGACCGGGAGGCCTAGACGTGGCAACGCATGAAGTGACCTTCCCGATCACCGACCAGGCCGAGATCCTCAAGCTGCGCGCCGGCGACGAGGTCGTCGTCCAGGGCCACATCATCGGCATCCGCGACCGGACGCAGATTCGCATCTTCGACGAGGGGGTCGAGCCGCCCATGGACCTGCGCGGAGCCTTCCTGCTGCACACGGCACCTGGTGTGCGCAAGGTCGGCGACAAGTACGAGCCGGTCTGCATCGGCACCACGACGAGCGCGCGGATGGTGCGCTTCACCGAGCCGCTCGGCGCACAGTACGGCGTGCGTGCGATCTGCGGCAAGGGCGGCTTCCCGGACGAGGCGATCGAGCCGATGCAGCGGCTCGGGATGATCTATTTCGCGATCGTCGGCGGGGCCGCGGCGCTCGAGACGACCCAGATCGAGGAGATCGAGGAGGTCGCCTGGGAGGAGCTGATGCCGGAGTGCCTCTGGAAGTTCCGTGTGAAGGACTTCGGCCCGCTCACCGTCGGCATCGACGCCCACGGGAACTCGCTCTACCACGACGTCCAGGCCGCGGCCCAGGACAAGCTGAAGGAGCTCTATGCCCGGCTCTGAGTTCTTGGAGATCAACCGCGACGGCGGCCTCACGCACGTGATCGACAAGGGCCTCGGCCCGCGGGCGTGGGAGGACGTGCTCGAGACGAGCGGCGACTACATCGACATCGTCAAGCTCGGCTGGGGCACGGCCTACGTGACGCCGAACCTGCAGCGCAAGCTCGACGTCCTGAAGGACAAGCCGGTCGTGATCGGCGGCACCTTCTTCGAGGCCGTCTACGCCCAGGGCAAGCTGGACGACTACAAGCGCTGGCTCGGCGAGCTCGGGATGACGCACGTCGAGATCTCGGACGGCGTGATCGACCTTCCGCGCGAGCGCAAGCTGGAGCTGATCGCCGACTTCGCGCGCGACTTCACCGTCCTCTCGGAGGTCGGTTCCAAGGACGCCGAGGCCGTCTTCGCGCCGTACCAGTGGGTCGAGTGGATCAAGGCCGAGCTCGGAGCCGGCGCCTGGAAGGTGATCACCGAGGGCCGCGAGGGCGGCACCGCGGGCATCTACCGCCCGACGGGCGAGATGCGCACCGGGCTGGTGGACGAGATCGCGCACGAGGTGGACGTGAACGACCTGCTCTTCGAGGCCCCGTCCAAGGCGAGCCAGGCCTGGTTCGTGAAGCAGTTCGGGCCGGGGGTCAACCTCGGCAACATCCCGCCGGAGGAAGTGATCCCGCTCGAGACGCTGCGCCTCGGGCTGCGGGCCGACACGCTGAAGGAGGTGCTCCTTGGCGACGCCGAGACTGCAGCTCCCTGACGTCGAGACGATGCCGGCGGAGGACGTGCTTCGCTGGGCGTACGAGGAGTTCGGTGACCGCCTCTGCCTGACGTGCTCGTGGCAGAAGCAGTCCTCCGTGCTCGTGCACATGGTCGCCGAGCTCGGGCTCGACCTCCCTGTCGTCGAGCTCGACACGCACCTCTTCTTCCGCGAGAGCTACGAGACCCGCGACCGCCTGGTCGAGCGCTATGGGATCACCTTGCTCCCGCCGCC
>Ga0308175_100003629_pt1 | contig 10726 bp, 9 predicted proteins | sample PhyCR1_3_FD_203893 | JGI IMG/M metagenome (GOLD analysis project Ga0308175, IMG submission 203893) | Soil microbial communities from UC Gill Tract Community Farm, Albany, California, United States - DLSLS.C.R1 | ecosystem: Environmental > Terrestrial > Soil > Agricultural land | place: USA...
CAAGCTAGACCGCCCCCGGCCCAGTCGCCTCTTCCGACCCTTCGTATGGCTACCGAAACCACGCTCCGCCCCGGCGAGATCAAGGACATCCTCCTCCGGGAGATCGAAGCTGCCGACCTCCATGAGCTCGACGTCGAGGAGGTGGGTTCCGTCCTCGAAGTGAAGGACGGTATCGCCCGCATCTACGGTCTCGGCAAGGCCATGGCCGGCGAGATGCTCGAGGTGCTCTCGAGCGAGACAGGCAACACGGTCACCGCGCTGGCGCTCAACCTCGAAGAAGACAACATCGGCGCCGTCATCCTCGGCGACTACCTCCAGCTCAAGGAGGGCGACGAGGTCCGGCGCACCGGCCGCGTGCTCGAGGTGCCCGTCGGGCCCCAGCTCGTCGGCCGCGTCGTGGACGCGCTCGGGCGTCCGATCGACGGCAAGGGCGACATCAATGCGACGACGACCCGCAAGGTCGAGAGCGAGGCGCCCGGCATCATCGTCCGTCAGCCCGTCAAGGAGCCGCTGCAGACCGGCATCAAGTCGATCGACGCGATGATCCCGATTGGCCGCGGCCAGCGCGAGCTGATCATCGGGGACCGCGGCACCGGCAAGACGGCGATCGCGATCGACACGATCATCAACCAGAAGGGGCAGGGCGTCACCTGCGTGTACGTCGCCATCGGCCAGAAGGCGTCCACCGTCGCCTCGGTCGTGGAGCGGCTGACCGCCGCCGGCGCGATGGCCTACACCATCGTCGTCGTCGCGTCGGCTTCCGATCCGGCCCCGATGCAGTACATCGCGCCCTACTCCGGTTGCGCGATGGCCGAGTACTTCATGTACAACGAGGGCCAGCCGACGCTGTGCGTCTACGACGACCTGTCCAAGCAGGCCGCTGCGTACCGCCAGCTCTCGCTCGTGCTGCGTCGCCCCCCTGGACGCGAGGCATTCCCCGGCGACGTGTTCTATCTCCACTCGCGCCTCCTCGAGCGCGCGGCAAAGCTGTCGGAAGATCCGAAGGTCGTGGACGGCGTGAACATCCTGAAGCCGGGTGGCTCGCTCACCGCGCTTCCGATCATCGAGACGCAGGCCGGTGACGTCTCCGCCTACATCCCGACGAACGTCATCTCGATCACCGACGGCCAGATCTTCCTCGAGGCTGATCTGTTCTACGCCGGTGTGCGACCCGCGGTGAACGTCGGTATCTCGGTGAGCCGTGTCGGTGGCTCCGCGCAGATCAAGGCGATGCGCTCGGTCGCCGGCCGCCTCCGCCTGGATCTGGCGCAGTACCGCGAGCTCGAGGCCTTCGCGTCCTTCGCCTCGGATCTCGATGCCGCGACGAAGCGCCAGCTCGAGCGCGGCGCCCGCACCGTCGAGGTGCTCAAGCAGGGTCAGTACGCGCCGATGCCGGTCGATCAGCAGGTGACGATTCTCTACGCCGTCGCGAACGGCTACATCGACGACGTGGACGTCGGATCGCTGCGTGAGTGGGAGCGTGGCTTCCACGAGTTCCTCGCCGCGCAGTTCCCGCAGGTCGGCGAGCGCATCCGCTCCGAGAAGGCCATCTCGAAGGAAGTCGAGGCCGACCTCAAGCGCGGCATCGAGGAGTACAAGAAGGTCGCTGGCAAGGGCTCGCCGTCGTTCACGGCGGCCAGCCTGTAGCGTGCACTCCGAGCGAACGCCGAGGAGGGTGACGCATGGCTAAGGGACGCGAGCTGAAGGGCCGCATCAAGTCCGTCGAGAACACGCGCAAGATCACGCGCACGATGGAGATGGTGGCGACCTCGAAGATGAAGCGCGCGCAGGATCGCGTGGTCGCCGCGCGCCCGTACGCGAACGCGCTCACCGAAGTGATCTCCAGCCTGTACTCGCCGGATCTCGCCGAGCGGTTCCCGCTGCTGCGGCAGCCGACGCAAGCGCGCCGGGTGGCGCTCGTGGTGCTGACGAGCAATCGCGGTCTGGCCGGCGGCTTCAACGCCAACCTGATCAAGCAGGCGCGCGCACAGATCCTCGAGCTCGAGCGCGGCGGCACGCAGGTCGACGTGCACGTCATCGGCAAGAAGGGGCTGGGCTACTTCAAGTACGTCGGTCGCGCCCTCGCCTCGCAGCGCGTCGACATCACCGACCGTCCGACGGCGGAGAACGCCGCGGAGATCGTTGACGGCTTGATGGCCGACTACATCGCCGGCACCATCGACGGCGTGTACGTGACGTACAGCAAGTTCAACTCGGTGCTCAGCACTCCGCCCACGACGGACCGCATCCTCCCCGTCACGCCGCCGTCTCCGAAGGCGGGCGCCGGTGGCCAGCGGGACTACATGCTGTTCCCGAGCGCCGAGGCGATCCTCACCGAGCTCCTGCCGTCGTACGTGCGCAACTCGGTGTATCGCGCGCTCGTCGAGACGGTGGCCGGCGAGCAGTCGGCGCGGCGCACCGCGATGAAGAACGCCACCGACAACGCCGGGGACATCCTCAACGTCCTCCGTCGCACATACAACCGCGCCCGTCAGGCGCAGATCACGCAGGAGATCGCCGAGATCGTCGGCGGCGCTGCGGCTCTCCAGGGATAACTATGGCAACCGCGATCGCATCCACACACGTCGGTAAGGTCGTGCAGGTCATCGGACCGGTGCTCGACGTCGAGTTCGAGTCGGGGCACCTGCCCGAGCTGTACAACGCGCTCGAGATCAACGCGACGACGGACTCCGGCCAGGTCATCAAGGTGACGGTCGAAGTGCAGCAGCACATCGGACGCAATCAGGTTCGCGCCGTGGCGATGAGCTCCACCGATGCCGTCGTGCGCGGCATGGAAGTGATCGACACCGGCGCCGCGATCTCGGTTCCGGTCGGTGCCGCGGCACTCGGCCGCATCCTCAACGTGCTGGGCGAGCCGGTCGACAACGGCGCCCCCATCCCGAAGGATGCGCCTCGCTGGCCGATCCATCGCAAGCGTCCGGACTTCGTGAACCTCGAGCCGAAGACGGAAGTGTTCGAGACGGGCATCAAGGTCATCGATCTGATCGCCCCGTTCGTGAAGGGCGGCAAGATCGGACTCTTCGGCGGCGCCGGGGTCGGCAAGACCGTCGTGATCATGGAGCTGATCAACAACGTCGCGAAGGGTCACGGCGGAAAGTCCGTGTTCTGCGGCGTGGGTGAGCGCACGCGCGAGGGGAACGACCTGTACCTCGAGATGCAGGAGAGCGGCGTCATCAACTCCTGCGCGCTGATCTATGGCCAGATGAACGAGCCGCCTGGGGCACGCCTCCGTGTCGGTCTCTCGGGGCTGACGGTGGCCGAGTACTTCCGCGACCAGGAGAACGCGGACGTGCTTGTGTTCATCGACAACATTTTCCGCTTCACGCAGGCCGGCTCGGAAGTGTCGGCGCTGCTGGGCCGCATGCCGAGCGCCGTCGGCTACCAGCCCACGCTGGCGACGGAGATGGGCGATCTACAGGAGCGCATCACCTCGACGCGCAACGGCTCGATCACCTCGGTGCAGGCGATCTACGTTCCTGCCGACGACATCACGGATCCGGCGCCGGCGACCGCGTTCGCGCACCTGGACGCCACCGTCGTGCTGTCGCGTGCGATCACGGAGCTCGGCATCTACCCGGCCGTCGATCCGCTCGCGTCGAGCAGCCGAATCCTCGATCCGCAGTTCCTCGGCGCGCGCCACTACAAGGCGGCTACGGACGTGCAGCGCATCCTGCAGCGCTACAAGGAGCTCCAGGACATCATCGCGATCCTCGGCATGGACGAGCTGTCCGAAGACGACAAGAAGATCGTCGGCCGCGCGCGCCGCATTCAGCGCTTCATGTCGCAGCCGTTCTCTGTGGCCGAGCAGTTCACTGGAATCCCCGGCAAGTACGTGAAGCTGGAGGAGACCATCTCCAGCTTCGAGCGGCTGGTCGCGGGCGAGTTCGACAACCTGCCCGAGCAGGCGTTCTTCATGGCCGGCGGCATCGACGACGTCGTCGAGAACGCCAAGAAGATGCAGGGCTGACCGGTGCTCAACGTTTCGGTGATCTCTCCGGAAGCGATCCTCTTCGAGGGGACGACGGACAGCCTCGTCGCCCCGGCGTTCGATGGAGAGGTCGGGATCCTGAGCGGACATGCGCCGATGATGACGCTGCTCGGAAAGGGCGAGCTGCGGCTCGGCACCGGTTCGCGCTTCCGCGTGGAAGGGGGTTTTCTTCAGGTGGTGGACGACAAGGTCCGCGTCGTCACGGAGCACGCGTCGAAGCTCTGATCTCGGCTTTGGAATCCAGAAGGGCGCCCACGGGCGCCCTTTTGCGTTCAGTATCCGTAACTGACTGCGCGATACATAGTTGGCCCCCGACTTGCCTATTCTCTACCGGCACAGGCTCCATCCGAGCCCATCTGGCAGTAGACGCGGGAGTGTATCCGGTGCACACTGGTGAAGCGGGACTACCGCCAATCCTGGTGGTGGACGACAATCATGACAACGCGGAGATCATCCGGCAGTATCTGGAGACCCGCGGATACCCGATCACGGTCGCGCATGATGGAGACGAGGCGCTCGCCGTGTACGAGACGGTGCGGCCGGCGGTCGTTCTCCTGGACGTCATGATGCCAGGACGAGACGGGTGGGAAGTCTGCCGGATCATGAAGCAGCATCCCGTGCTCGGAAAGACGGTGCGGATCATCATGGTGACCGCGCTCGACGCCTGGGACGACAAGCGCGAGGCGCTCCAGCTCGGCGCCGACGACTACGTGGAGAAACCTTTTGATCTGCCGACGCTCGTCAAGACCGTGCAGCGAAACCTGGCCCAGATGCGCGCCGCCTCGTAAGCAGCCGGATCACCGCCTCGCCGAACGGGGCGCGTGAGCGAGTCGATCCTCCTCACCGACACCGATGTGGCCGCCGTTCGCGAGGCGGTCACTCTGCTCGATGGATGGCGCGCCGAACCGCGCGCGCTCCCCGAGCTCGGCACCGCGCTCGGCGAACCGGGTGTGCGTGCGCTGCTGCTCACAACATCGGACCCGTCGCTGCTGCGCTCGAGCGTCGAGCTGGCGCACGCGCGGGGGGTGCCCGTCCTCGTCGGCTGCACCGATGAAGCGGCGCGCCGCCGCGCCGTCGAGCTGCGTGCCGAGGAGTGGTTTCTTCTCCCCGCCACCCCGCAGGAGATCGCTGCGCGCACCTGGTCCGCCGTCGCGCGCGGTATGGCGCTCAGCGCGACGGCGGCGGATCGCGTGGATCGCGTCGAGTACGAGCAGATGCTCCACGATTCGCTCACGGGACTCCCGACGCTGCCGGTCGCGATCGAGCGCTCGCGACAGCTCTTCAAGGAGCGCGGCGAGCTGGTGGTGCTGTACTTCAATTTCGTCCGCTATTCGAAGATCGAGGAGATCTACGGCTGGGAGAAGTTGGATTCCGTGCTCGAGACGACGGCCAGCGCGGTGCGCGACTTCCTCGATGACGACGACCTCGGCGCATCGCGCGTGATGGTGAGCTTCACCAACGACGACGATTTCATCTTTTTCCACGTGCCCGCCAGTGGCGTGGCTGCCGCGACGGAGAGTGAGATCACCGAGATGGTGACGCGTCTGCAGCGACATGTCGGTGGTGAGATCGAGGAGGCGCACGGCGAAGACATCGCGGCCCTCTTCGACATCTACGTCGGCCGCGCGCACCTCTACTACAATCCGAAGATCCGCCTCGAGCGACTGATCTATCGCGGAATCCGCGAGGCCGCCAATGCCTCGCGGTCCCTCGAGCAACGGGAGCGGGCACGCCGCGTTTCCGATCTTCGCACGAGCCTGCGCGATCGGATGGTCTACGTGGACTATCACCCGATCGTCGTTGCGTCCACGCGTGAGATCTTCGGCTACGAGGCGCTCGCACGCGGGCAGATGCGCACGCTCCGCAGTCCCGAAGTCATGTTCGACGTCGCCGCCGAGGCGGATCTGATCTGGGAGCTCAGTCGGCTCTGCCGCGCTCGCGCGCTTGAGGGGATGAACACGCGGCTGAACCCCGGCGAGCTGCTCTTTCTCAACGTCGATCCGCACGACTTCGCCGATCCTGCCTTCACCGAGCAGGAAGTGGCCGAGCCGTCGCGCGTCGTCATCGAGATCACCGAGCGGACCGCCATCAAGGACTACCCGAAGTTCCGCGAGCGGCTCAAGTCGTTCCGGGCGATGGGCTATCGCTTTGCCGTGGACGACGCGGGCAGCGGCTACGCCGGTCTCGGCTCGATCGCGAACCTCGAGCCCGACTTCATCAAGCTCGACATCTCGCTGATCAACGCCATCGACACGAACTTCATCAAACAGAATCTCGTGCAGACGATGGTCCGCTTCGCCGACGATCACAACGCCAAGGTCATCGCCGAAGGCGTCGAGCGCGCCGAGGAGTTCAAGACGGTGCAGGAGCTCGGTGTGCATCTCGTGCAGGGATTCTTCCTGCATCGGCCGCAGTCGGCGTCGACACCGATCGCCCGCGTCGCGGCGCGGTGATCCGGCCACTGCCCTAGCGCATCAGCTCCGCAACCAGCTCGTACGACCTCTCCGCGGCGCCGAGTCCCGCCTGCACGACAGATCGTGCGGCACTTCCTGCTGCACCGATCGCGTCCGGGTCCGTCAGCCATCGCTCGAGCGCCGCTTCGAGCGTCGCCGCACTCGAGGCGCTGAGCGCCCCTCCCGCGCCGAGCAGCAAGCCGGCGTCGCGACTGCCGTGATGCATCGGTCCGAACAGCACCGGGACGCCGAACGCGGCCGGCTCGAGCACCGAATGCAGACCGGCCGAATGAAAGCCGCCGCCCACGTACGCGATGTCCGCCAAGGCGTATAGCTCGCCGAGCACGCCGACGCGGTTCACGACGATCACGTCGGCCTCACTCGCGGCGTCGGTGCCGAGATGGGCGCAGCGGAATCCAGCGGACGCGCACCAGCGGTCGATCGGCGCGAGATGTCCCGCGGTCGGCTCGTGTGGAGCGACGACGAGCCTCGCATCGGAAACACGGGAGCGCAGGCGCATCCACGCGTCGAGCAATGGACGCTCGTCCGCCGGCCAGGTCGATCCGGCGACGAGCGTGAGTCGCTCGCTGTGCAGCGGCGCCAGGAGTGCGCTGTCGGGATCCGCCGAGAGCGCGCGCGCCCACACCTGGTCGTACCGCGTGTCTCCGGTCACTCGCACGCGGTCTGCCGACACACCCAGACCAACGAGGCGCTGCGCGTCGTCGGCACTGATGGCACCGACGAGATCCAGGCGCGCGTATGCCTCACGCAGCAGCGCCGCGGCCAACCAACGGGATCGTGATGAGCTCTTGGCCAACGTCGCGCTGATCAGACCCAGTCGAGTGCCGCGCGCGGCGGCTTCGCGCGCCAGGGTGGGCCAGACATCGAGCTTGCTGAACACGAGCGCCGTCGGATCGAGCGCGCGCAGGGCCGCCCGCCCGTCGCCGAACGAGTCGAACGGAAGCACGTCCCTGAAGTCCACGTCGAGCGTGCCCGCGAATCGGGCGGCGCTCGGCGAGAAGTACGTGTAGGCGAGCTGGGTGTGTGGCGTGCGCCGGCGAACGAGCTCCAACACTGGGCGCGCCTGCAGCCCTTCCCCCACACTCGGCGCGTGCATCCAGAGGAGCGGCCGACCGGCGGTGCGTTGAAACGATTCGAAGCGCCGGAGAACGTTTCGACGCGCGGCGAAGGTCTGAACGAGCTTGTGCTGCGACGCCGGCGCGATGGCGGCGAGGGCGCGCGCGAGCTGCGCGACGCCCTCGTAACCGATGCGGAGAGGCTCGTTCATGCGCCTCCGCGCGACGGTCAGCGCGCCTTCGCCTTGGCGATGGCCTGCTCGATTGCCACACGGAAGGTGTCCACCGGGTAGGCGCCCGCGAGTGCGCGGTCACCCACGAAGAACGTCGGCGTCGATTCCACCCCTGCCTTCGTGCTGCGATCCCGATCTGCCTCGATGAGCTTCGCCGTGCCGTGGGTGGTCATGCAGTGGCTCCAGCCTTTGGCATCGACGCCTGCGGCCCGCGCGAGAGAATCGAACGTCGCCATCGGGGAGCGCTGCTCGGCCCAGCGCTGCTGCGAGTTGAACAACGATTCGTGAAGCTCCCAGAACTTCCCCTGCACGCCGGCGCACATGGCTGCTTCGGCAGCGGCCTGCGCGTTGGGATGGATCCGGCTCAGCGGGAAGTTGAGATACGCGAGGCGTACCTTTCCGGTCTTCACGTACTCGCGGTCGATGGTCGCGAACACCTGATCGTGCCATTGCTTGCAGAACGGGCACTGGAAGTCGCTGATCTCGACCAGCCAGACCGGCGCCGACTCTGCTCCGCGGATGCGTGACTTGTCGGCCTGGGTGCTGACCGAGTCGCTCAGCCCGCTCGTACCGAGCGCGACGTCACCAGTGGAGACGGCGACGTTCCTGGATGCTGCGGGGGGCGGAGCCTCCGTACGCACGGAGCAGGCGGTGCCGAGGAGAGCGATGGCCGTAGCGAGGCGAGCCATGCGAACGGGAGCGCGATGCAGCATGATTGTCGTGGAAGAGGGTGGCCTCGAGAGCGGAAAGCTAACGTGACGGCCCACACAGGGGCGAGCAGAGGCGTACTGGCCCGACCTGTGCCATCTTCGCCTCGATACGGAATCTTCCGCCGTGCGGGAACGTACGGTGGTTCGACCTTCACACCCAGACATGCTCTACCCCTTTGCTGGTCGAATGGCGCTGGTTGCCGCGGCCATGCTGTTCCAGAGCGGTCCACAGATCCCACCACCGCGCGGCCTGGTCAACGACTTCGCCAACGTGATTCCGGCGGCGTCGGCGGCACGGATCGAACGGATCGCGCAGGACGTCAGGGACAAGTCGCGCGGCGAGATTGCCGTCGTGACGATGGCCGATCTGGGCGGTAGAGAGCCCAGCGAGATCGCGCTTCGAATCGCGCGCGAGTGGAAGGTCGGCAACGCGGCTGAGGTCGGCGACCGCACGAGAAACGCCGGAGTGGTGATCCTCCTCGTGCCCAAGGAAACGTCATCGGACGGGCAGGGGCACTGCCGAGTCGAGGTGGGGCAGGGATCGGAAGGCTTCATCACGGACGCCACCTCCGGCGAGATCTGCCGGGAAGCGACGCCGGCGTTCGCGGCGCGTGATTACGGGACGGGTCTCGAGCTGGTGACGCTGCGGGTGGCGCAGCGATACGCGCAGGAGTTCGGATTCGCGCTGGATACTTCCCTCCAGGCCCCCGTGGTGCCGACGCGCCGTGGGCAGCAACGGAGCTCGGGCGGCGGCATCAATCCACTGCTCCTGTTGATCATCTTCTTCGTCGTGATCTCCCTCCTCGGCGGGCGGCGCGGCCGCGGAGGATGCCTTCCGCTCTTCATCCCGATGGGAGGGTTCGGCGGAGGAGGCGGTGGGTGGGGCGGGGGCGGTGGAGGGTTCGGGGGCGGTGGCGGAGGGGGTTTCGGCGGTTTCGGCGGTGGCGGCGGGTTCAGTGGCGGCGGCGGCGGGTCCAACTGGTAACCGAAAGGCGCTCATGGCGACGATGACACTGGACGAGCTGGTTGGGCAGCTGCGGAAGGCATACGGCGATCGACTCGCATCCGTCGTGCTGTACGGCTCGGCCGCAGGGAGCGACCACGTGCCGAATCGATCGGACTACAACATTCTCGTTCTGCTGGAGTCGTTCGACAGCTCACAGCTCGATCTGTCATCGACGGTCGCGGCGGGGCACGTGGCGCGCGCGTGGAGGGAGGCGGGCAATCCGCCACCGATGACGCTCACTCGAGAAGAATGGCAGCGCTCGTCCGACATCTTCCCGATGGAGTATGCGGATATTCTCGAGCGACACCGCGTGCTGCACGGCGAGCCCCCCTTCGAGGGTATTCAGGTGTCCCGATCCGACCTTCGCCTGCAGCTCGAGCAGCAGGTGATGGGAAAGCTGCTGCAGCTCCGGCAGGGAGCCGTTCTCGCCGGAACCGATTCCAAGAAGCGGATCGAGCTCGTCGCCGCCAGCCTGAGCACGATGATGGTGCTCTTCCGCGCGGTGCTCAGGCTCCACGGTGAGCGCCCCGAGGGGGACAACTCGGCCATCGCGGCCCGCGTCGGCGCGCTTTCCGGCTTCGACGCGACGCCATTCGTACGCGCGGTCCATCACGTGCGCGGAGGAGAGAAGATTCCTTCGGGCGACGCGGGGCGGGTGCTTGCGGGCTACCTGACCGCCATCGACTGTCTCAGTCGCTACCTCGACCGCTTCGAGCCCACATGATGCACTTTCGACGCATGAGCGTGTCGCACGCTCGCCTGGTCGCTTCACCCCGGAGCCTCGACGCGCTCCGGTCGAACACCGTGCCGGCGACGGCTCATCTCGAGCGGAGTCGCCTCACGATCCCATCAGCCCATTCAGGAACGGCTCCCATGAAACGAGGTTGGCTCGCGGTACTCCTTCCGCTCACGCTCTCCGCGTGCGGGTACAACACGATCCAGTCGCTCAACGAGCGGACGAACGAGGCACAGGGACAGATCGAGGTTCAGCTCCAGCGCCGCGCGGAGCTCATCCCGAATCTCGTCGCGACGGTGAAGGGACTGGCCAATCAGGAGCTCGCCGTCTTCGGCGAAGTCGCGCGCGCGCGTGGCGGCCTGTTGAACGCCGTTCAGTCGAAGGATCCCGAGCAGATGGCCACGGCCAACGCCACGATGAACGGCGCGCTCGGTCGTCTGCTGGCCGTCTCCGAGGCCTATCCGCAGCTCAAGAGCGATCAGGCCTTCCTCAAGCTCCAGGAT
>Ga0308175_100003632_pt1 | contig 10723 bp, 3 predicted proteins | sample PhyCR1_3_FD_203893 | JGI IMG/M metagenome (GOLD analysis project Ga0308175, IMG submission 203893) | Soil microbial communities from UC Gill Tract Community Farm, Albany, California, United States - DLSLS.C.R1 | ecosystem: Environmental > Terrestrial > Soil > Agricultural land | place: USA...
AGGAACCGCGCCGCCTAACGTGGGAGCCGGGAGAGCGCGAACTCGACCGCCAGGTCGGTGGTGCTCCAGAGCTGGACGTCGGCACTGGTCCCGTAGCGCGCCGGGACGACTCTTCCCTCGACGACCTCGTAGCTCCAGAGCTCACTGTGGAATCCGGAAGCCGCGACCGCGCTGCGCACGCTGTCGATCGCCGTCCGCAGCTCGCCGCCGAGCGCGGGGTCGGCATCCCGGGCTGCCCGCTGCGCAGCTCCGAGCAGGAAGAGGTTGATCTCCCGTCCCCAGACGACCCGCGGCCCGTGGTAGGGGTCCTTCACGAACGCGTCCCATACTGCGGGCGGCGCATAGGCATCGTTCGCGACCACCGGCCCGACTTGCGCGATCATCAGCCCCACGGGATACGGGCGCACGAACAGCCGCACGTCGCGGAGCGTCGCAGCGCGTGCGTCGCTCGACGCCGAGTTCCCAGTCGGCGCGACGTCGCCGAGGAACAACTGCATTGCGGGGTCGGTGTTGGCGACGCCGATCGGCTGGCCGGCCGAGTCGAGCGCGATCGCGAGGAAGCTGAGTGAATCGCGTTCGGCATTCGTCGCCGCGACGAGGCGGGTCCAGTAGTCGCGCTCCGGTGCCGGCATCGCCGCGAGGCGGGCCGCCACGCGGGATGAGAGCTCCGCCGGCGCGAGGGTGACGACGAAGTGCCGCGCCGCACCGCGCCAGCTCTCGACGGCGGCCGAGAGCCGCGCCCGCTCGCCGGCGTACGTGCCTAACGGCGTTCCCGCCGCGAGCTCGGGCAGCGACGCGGCGAGGGAATCGGGGCGCAGTCCGAGCGCGCCCAGCTCGTCGAGGGTCCGGGCGATCGCCTCGAGCGCATGCGGCGCCCAGATCGCGTTGATGTCCATCGCATAGCGCCCGCCGGCGTAGCCGGCCCCGCTGTCCCGCCAGCTCGCCGACGACCAGCTCGTCGAGTCTCGCCGAGCGAACGAGATGAGATTCTCGACGACCGGGTCCGCGGCGTACGCCGCTGTCAACCGCGAGACGAGGCCGAGCTCGCGGACCAGGCGCGCGATCCGCGGCTCACCATAGTCGGCGGTGTCGAGAAGGAAGGCGCGCTTGTGCGCCGGACTCACCGTCGAATCGGCGAGCCAGCGGGCAGCGAGCACTGCGAACTGGAACTCGTCGTCGATCATGTGATAGTTCTCGCGCGTGACCCGCAGGCCGCGGAGTGCCGAGCGCGCGCGGCCGCGGAGACTGTCCGCCGCGGCGCGGCGACCCGCCGAGTCGGCGGTGCGCGCGCCGCGCATCAGCGCCGCGTACTCGGCGGCGCCCTCACGCACCGCCTGGCCGCCTAACGCCTCTTCATGGCTGACGTCCCCGCGCGGGCCGAGCTTGCGCAGCGCGCTCGCGATCGCGAACTCGGACATCTCGCTGCGCCAGATCGAGTGCATCATCAGCGCGGTCATCAGCATGTCGCGCCCGAAATACGTTGCGTACGTCGGAAGGCCGGCCATCAGCTTCTCGTGCGACGACAGCAGCTCGACACCGCGCACCTGGCGCTCGAGCCGGCGCGCACGGAGCGAATCGGCCGCGGTCCTCGCCGACGTCCTCGCATCAGCGAGGAAGTCGAGAAACGCAGCGTTGAAGATCTCGTCGCGGGCGAGTGGGGTCAGAGGCTTGCCCGTCGTCGCGATGCGGACCGTGAATGGGACGGTTCGCCCGCTGCGCGCGCGGAGGGTGAGCGAGTCTCCGCTGCGCCCGGCGTCGACGCGACGCGGGTCGGTGCGGAGCTCGAGAGAGATGGTGTCGCGACCGTCGAGCGATGGCTGCGTCACCCGCGCGACCCAGCTCGTCGAAGTGCGCGCGATGGAGATCGTCGGCCGGAGCCGTGCCCACAGCGTGCGCATGTCGCGAGCACCGAGGAGCGCGAGCTGGCGATTGCGCTCCGCTGCCGGCTGCTGCTCGATGGTCGTCGCCAGCGTCTCGAGCTCGGGGAGCGTGAAGCGTGGCCGGGCGAAGGGCGCGAGATGACGGCGCGCGTACTGGAAGTCCCGCTCGACGCGCATCGACCCGAGCAGAAACCAGCCGAGGGAGATGCGTGTCGCGTCGGCGGTGAGCTGATACTCGACGGTGCGCACGCGGCCGGATCGTGCGATGGTGGCGCCGCTGCTCGCCCAATGGAACGCGACCGGTTGACCATCTGCGGTCCGCGCCGAGAAGCCAATGCTCTCGTCCTCGGCGTCGGCCCAGAGGTTCACGACGCGTCCATCGCGGCGGTCGAGATACACCTGCACCGTGTTCCCGGCAGCGTCGCGCAGGAAGCGCGTCTGGTAGCCGTGGTACGATGACGTGTCGACGCCGCGCTCGGGAAACTCGAGGACTGGAGCGGTCTGCCGCGCGGGCGCGGCAAGCTGCGCGAGGAGGGCGATCCCGAGCAGGTGCATGGTACGTCAGTGGGAACGAGGGGAGGCGCGGCGACTGCCTGGGCGTCTCGTCGAGCAAGCGAGATTGCGCGGCGGCGCGAAGGTCGTCAAGCACCCCGCGAGAACTGCTGTCCACCCCGTGACGCAGGGGACAAAGAGCAACAAACATATTGACAATTCTTTTACCGAGCGGAATATGTAGCACGCTCTCGACTGCGTCCGCCCCTCGGCTCGGCGGCCGTTCGTCCTGCGAGCGAGATATCCATGTGCCTTCGTCCCCTCGCGGCGCGGGGAGACGGGCGGACGAGAAGTCCCACTCCTACGTGGTGGAGGCATTCGTTATGGTCGCAGGGCGTTGTCTTTTTCTGGGGCTCGTCGGCTGCCTGATCGCGGCACCGCAGCTCCGCGCGCAGGACGCGACAGGCACGGTACGCGGCCGCGTCGTCGACGCCGCGTCGCAGCAGCCACTCTCGAGCGCGAACGTCGTCATCGTCGGGACGACTCGAGGATCGGTCACCGACGCTGACGGCGGTTACGTCGTCGCCAACGTCCCGGTCGGGGCGCAGACGGTGCGGGTCAGCCGGATCGGGTTCACGCCGGCGACGCAGGTCGTGACGGTACTCGGCGGATCGACGAGCACCGCCGACTTCACGCTGCAGGCACAGGCGGTCCTCCTCGGCGACGTCGTCTCGATCGGGTACGGGACGCAGAAGCGCGAGGCCATCACGGGCGCTGTCTCGACCGTCGATGCTGAAAAGGCAAACGTCGGCGTGATCACGAACGCGAATCAGATGGTCCAGGGGCGCGTCGCTGGCGTGAGCATCACCAACAACAGCGGCGATCCGGGGGGCAACGCGCAGATTCGCATCCGCGGGGGCACCTCGATCAGCGCGAGCAACGACCCGCTCTATGTCGTCGACGGCGTGCCGCTGCAGAACGATGCGACGACACCGGACGCTCTCGGGATCGGCAGCATCAACGCGTCGCTGAACCGCAGCCCGATCAACTCGCTCTCCCCGGGCGACATCGAGTCGATCACGGTCCTCAAGGACGCATCGGCGACGGCGATCTATGGAAGCCGCGGAGCGAACGGCGTCATCCTGATCACGACGAAGCGCGGTCAGAAGGGCGGCGGATCGATGGAATACGACACGTACATCGCGGCGGCAACCGCGGCCAAGTCGCTCGATCTCGCCAGCGGCGATCAATACCGCACGTTCGTCAAGCAGATGGTTGCGGCGGGCCAGCTGCCGGCGACGGCAGAGACAGCCCTCGGTAGCGCCAATACGGACTGGGAAAACCAGATCGAGCGGACGGGCTACTCCCAGAATCAGAGCCTCGCCTTTTCCGGGGGGACAGAAGCGACCCAGTATCGTGCGTCGCTCAATTATTTCGATCAGCAGGGCGTCGTGATCTCGAGTGGCCTGAAGCGCTATCAGGGGCGGCTGAACGCCAACCACAATGCGCTGAACGGGAAGCTCCGCCTCGGTGTCAACTTGATGGCGTCCCGCGTGAACAACGATTTCGTGCCGGCCGAAAACGGCGGTGGGTTCAACGGCGGCCTGTTCACGAACATGGTCATCTACAATCCGACGTTTCCGACACTGTGCTCGCTCTCCGACACGACGTTCGCCAGGCAGTGCGCGACCCGATCGGGGCAGTACTTCGAGGTCGGCAACGGCGCGCAGGATGTTCGCAATCCAGTGGGACTCGCCAACTCGTACGATGACTACGCTCCCGAGAATCGCATCCTTGGCAACGTCACCGGCACTGTCAGTCTTCTCTCCAACCTGACGGCGCAGACGACCCTCGGCGTGGACTACACCGATGCGAACAGGCGAGTCTTCGCCCCGCGATCCAGCCCGGTCGGCGCGCAGTACGGTGGCTACGCCAGCCAGGCCCAGAAGGCGCTCCAGAACATCGACTTCCAGCAGCTGCTCACGTACGCACCGCATTTCGGCGAGAGCAACTCGGTCGAAGTCGTCGGCGGCTACGAGTACAGCGATTTCGATGCGCGCGGTTTCGGAGCGCAGATGCAGGGGTTCATCACGGACGCGTTCGGGGTGAACAATCTTGGCGCCGGCACGCAAGCGCAGTCTCAGGTGCCGTACTCGTATCACGTCGAAAGCAAGCTCGTTTCGTTCTTCGGCCGTGCCATGTACGACTGGGCCGACCGGTTCACGCTCAACGCGGTGCTTCGCTACGACGGGTCGTCGCGACTCGCCCCCGGACATCAATGGCAGTCGTTCCCCGGCGTGGCGGCGTCGTGGCGCTTCGACCAGGAATCGTTCATGGCGGGGCATCCCATCGGCCTTTCCCGGCTCGCGCTGCGCGCCGGCTGGGGGAAGCAGGGCAACCAGTCAGTGGAGCCGTATCAGACGCAGCTTCTGCTTCGTGCGGACGCTGGCGCGATCTATCCCTTCGGCGGAATACTGACGACGGGGCTGCGCGCGGCGCAGGTTGGAAATCCCGACCTGAAATGGGAAACAACGGCGGCAACGAACGTCGGCGTCGACTACGGGTTCAGCGATAATCGCATCTCCGGCTCGATCGATGTCTACCAGAAGGACACGAGGGACCTGCTCCTCGACGTTGCCGTGCCCCAGCCCGCGGTGGTGTCCACGCGGATCGAGAACATTGGTTCGCTGCGCAACAAGGGCCTCGAGGCGTCGATTGATGCCGATCTGTTGAGCGGTGCGCAGCGCACGCTTTCGAGCGGGCTCGTGCTCACTGTCGAGCGTGGCGAGGTCACGAGCCTTGGCGCCGGCCGTGACAAGGTGGGCATCCTGACGGGCGATATCTATGGTCAGGGACAGTCGGGAAACCACTCGCAGAAGATCATCGTCGGCGAACCGCTCGGGACGTTCTTCGGTGCGCGGTTCCTGGGCGTGGTGAACGGTCACCAGACCTTCGCCTGCAAGGCGAGCAGTGCCGGCTGCGTCAACGGTGTGACCTCCGACCCAACCGAGGCGGACAAGGAGGTCATCGGCCACGCGAATCCCGACTTTGCGCTCGGCCTCCACAGCAACGCCACCTGGAATCACTTCGACGCCAGCTGGCTGTGGCGTGGCGAGTTCGGTCGGTCGGTGTTCAACAACACCGCGCTGGTGTACGAGACGAAAGGCAACGCGAAGCAGGGACGGAATTTCCTCGCCTCGACGCTCAGTCAGCCGGACAGCATCAGCGAGCCGTCAAAGTTCTCGTCGCGCTACGTCGAGAACGGGCGCTTCATCCGCCTGCAGAACGCAACGGTTGGCTACACGTTCGAGCTGCCGTCGAGGTTCGGCGTGCACAGCACGCGCGTCTACCTCTCCGGCGACAACCTGCTGCTCTTCACGCCCTATAAGGGCTACGATCCAGAGGTCTTCGTCGCGGCCGGACTCGCGTCGCGCGGCACCGACTACGTGACCTACCCGAGGCCACGCACGGTTACTCTTGGTGCGCACCTGCAGTTCTGAGTACCTCCGAACAGCGGCCATTCTTCCAGGCATCAGAGGAACATGAGAAATTCGCGAATGAAATGGGTCTGCCAGACGGGGCTGCGCGCGCTGTACATCGTGCCGCTCCTCGTGATCGGCCAGAGCTGCACCGACCTCACCGAGGTCCCGCAGGACGCGCTGACGCCGACGAACGCGTTTCACACCGATGCCGAGGTGCTGGCCGGGGTGGCGGGTGTCTACGCGCAGCTCCGCACCCTCGAGTTCTGGTCGCTCGATGAGGTCACCACCGACGAAGCGATCGTCCCGACTCGCGGGAACGACTGGTATGACAACGGCGCGTGGCTCGAGCTTCACCGGCAGACGTGGAATGCGGGCAGCGCTACCGCTCTCGGCGACATGAACAACGCGTGGAACAATCTGTTCAGCGGTGTCGCCAAGGCGAACCTCATGATCGACGTGATCACGAAGGCGGGTGGCGCGAATGCGCCGAAGACGCTCGCCGAGTTGCGGACCCTGCGCGCGTGGTACTACTACAACCTGCTCGACCTGTTCGGCAACGTGCCGATCGTCACAGGGACTGAGCTCAAGCAGTACCCGAGCGCGACCCGTAGCGAAGTATTCGCATTCGTCGAGAAGGAGCTGACTGAGTCACGCCCGTTGCTCCCGGCCACCTGGGGCGCAGCAGGATACGGCCGTCTGACGCAGGGCGCCGCCGACGCCATTCTCGCCAGCTTGTACCTCAACGCCGGTGTGTTCAGCAAGACCACGGGTGTCAACGCGACCTCGTACAACTCGTGTAATGTTCCGGTGAGCGGTGGCACGAATGGTTGCGCCGCCGCGATCGCGGCCGCCGATCGAGTGATCAACTCGGGCGTGTACAGTCTGAACCCGAATTGGAAGAACAACTTCGCGCTCAACAACGAGACGTCGCCGGAGAACATCTTCGTCATCGTGCATGTGTCCGATCAGGGACTCGGCGAAGATTTCCCGATGCGGACGCTCCACTACAACCAGTTGAACACAGGCGACGGCAGTCCCTGGAACGGCCTTGCCACCCTTGCCGAGGCATACAACGCCTTTGACCCGGCGGACGAACGACGCGGCATGTGGCTCGCGGGCCCGCAGAACAGCTTCGAGACGGGCTTGCCGGTAAACGACCGCACTGGCGCCCGGCTGAGCTTCACCATCGACATTCCCGATGCCACTCAGGCGGGCGAAGGAGTGGGTGTACGCTTCAACAAGTTCCCGCCGCTGCCTAACGCGCCGAAGGGGTCCGGGCATCCCAATGACTTCACCTTCTTCCGCCTGGCGGAGATGTACCTGATCAAGGCCGAGGCCGAGCTCGAGCTGGCACAGCCCGGCGCGGCGCTGACGGATCTCAACATCATTCACTCCCGCCACTTCACCCCCCCGCAGGCGGTGGCGGCCGTCTCGCGCGATGCGATCCTCAAGGAGCGGCTGTTCGAATTCGCTGGCGAGAACAAGCGTCGTACGGACCTTATCCGCTTCGGCAAGTATCTCAACCAGTGGTCGACAAGCATGCTGAACGGGAAGCGTGATCAGACGTCGAAGCCGTACCTGATCCTGTTCCCGATTCCGGCGACGCAGATTTCGTCGAACCCGTTGCTCGTGCAGAACCCCGGCTACTAGGACCGACGGGAGTCCCACCGTTAGTCACCATAGCCTGCTCATTCCCGGGCAGGCTATGGTGCTTCTGGGCTCCGTGTCCTGCGGCGACCGCAATTCAGCCCTCCACGGATCGCCGATACTTCTCGCAGCTATCGCTTCATGACAGTTGTCTCCGGCGGCGGGCGCTCGTCCGCCCTCGCGGCGGTCGTTTGTGCCGCGGCCGTCACTGCCTGCTCCAACAAGGCTCCGAACACCGATACCACGGCGACAGCCACTCCCGCGGCGACGACCCTGCAGCTCTTCACGCGGCTCCCGGGGAGCAGCACCGGCGTTGTGTTCCAGAACCGCATCGAAGAGTCCGCGGAACGGAACGTCTTCACCTACAGGAATTTCTACAACGGTGGCGGGGCCGCGATCGGCGACCTGACTGGCGACGGGCGTCCTGAAATCGTGCTGAGCTCGAATCAGGAGGGACCCAGGCTCTTTCTCAATGAAGGCGCCTTTCGTTTTCGGGACGTCACTGACGATGCGGGCATCGCCGCCGCAAAGGATACATGGTCGACGGGCGTTGCCCTCGCCGACGTCAATGGCGACGGTCGCCTGGATATCTACATCTGTCGCGCTGGCCCATTCGCGCCGGCGCAGCGCGGCAACCTCTTGTGGATCAATCAGGGCGTTGACGACCACGGCGTCCCGAGGTTCAAGGAGATGGCCCGGGCGTACGGCGTCGCCGACGAAGGCTACTCCACGCAGGCGGCCTTCCTGGACTTCGACCATGACGGAGATCTCGACCTCTTCGTCGTCGACAACTCGCCTCGTCCCGTCAGCAGCTTCGCGATTCGCAACACGCGCGACGTTCGCGACCCTAACGGCGGTGGGAAGCTGTACCGCAACGATCGCGGTCACTTCACCGACGTGAGCGAGGCGGCTGGTATCCATAGCCCCACTATCGCCTTCGGCCTCGGCGTTGTGGTCAGCGATGTCAATCGCGACGGCTGGCCCGACATCTATGTCTCGAACGATTTCTTCGAGCGCGACTACCTCTACATCAACAGGCACGACGGCACCTTCGCGGAGGCGCTCGACCAGCAGTTGCCGGTGCTCAGCTACTTCTCGATGGGACTCGACGTCGCCGACATCGACAACGATGGTTGGCCGGACATCTATACCACGGACATGCTGCCGGATGACGAACAGCGGTTGAAATCCACCTCCGTCTTCGAGAGTTGGGGCGTGTACCAGAGCAAGGTGCGAAACGGCTTCCACTACCAGCTCATGCGCAACATGCTCCAACGCAACAATCGGGATGGCACGTTCACCGACGTCGGACAGATGGCCGGTGTCGCACGTACCGATTGGAGCTGGAGCGCCCTCATCGCCGACCTCGATCTCGATGGCCGGAAGGACATCTTCGTCACCAATGGCCTCGCCAAGGACGTGACGTCGCAAGACTACCTCGCATTTCTGGCGAGCGAGCGGACGATGCGGGATGTCACGCAGGGCGGTCGCACGCGTGCCGATCTCACGCGGCTCGGGAAAGCGTTGACCTCGACCCCGATCGCCAACTACGCGTTTCACAGCACGACGCTTTGGCCCGATGGACGAGCCGACGGTGGTCTCCATTTCACCAACGACGCAGCGTCGTGGGGGCTCGCGACGCCGAGCATCTCGAGCGGAGCGGCGTATGGGGATCTCGACGGAGACGGCGCGCTCGATCTCGTGGTGAACAACGTCGACCAGGAGGCGTTCGTCTATCGCAACAACGCGCGCGCCCTGCACCCCGAGCACCGTTTCCTTCGTGTGCAGCTGGTGGGCGAGGGAGCGAATCGATTCGGCGTGGGCGCACGAGTGACGCTCTACGCCGGATCGGACACGCTGATGCAGGAAGAGTGTCCCGTGCGAGGCTTCCAGTCGAGCATGGATTATGTGCTCGACTTCGGCGTGGGGCGGCACGACGATGCCGATTCCGTGGTCGTGGAATGGCCGGATGCACGCGTGAGCGTATTGCGCCACCAGCCGCTCGATCAACTAGTGACGGTTCGCCAGGCGGATGGCGTGCCGGCGCGAGCTGCGTTCCCCTCGGCGAGACCGGGAACGCAACCGTTGTTCGCGGACGCCACGGAAGGCAGTGGAATCGAATTCCGGCATCACGAAAACGAATTCGTCGACTTCGATCGGGAACCACTGATCCCGAAGATGCTCTCGACGGAAGGACCCGCGCTCGCCGTCGGCGACGTGAACGGCGACCGACTCGATGACGTCTACCTCGGCGGGGCGAAATCGCAGGCGGGAAAGCTGTTCCTGCAGCGGAGAGACGGAACCTTCGCGAGCGGCGACAACACACCGTTCGCCGCCGACTCGATCTCCGAGGATGTCGGCGCGGTCTTCTTCGACGCGAACGGCGATCGCGCGCCTGACCTGTACGTCGTCAGCGGCGGGAACGAATACGCGGAGAGCGCGCCGGCGTTGCAGGATCGGCTCTATCTCAACAACGGCAACGGTGTCTTTCGCAAGGCAGAGGGCTACCTGCCGCGGGAGAGCGTCAGTGGCTCGCGCGTGGTCGCCGCCGACTACGATGGGGATGGCGACATCGACCTCTTCGTCGGCGGACGCTCGGTGCCATGGCGTTACGGCATCAACCCGAAAAGCACGCTGCTACGCAACGACGGGAGAGGGCATTTCACCGACGTGACTGCGAAGCTGGCACCCGAGCTGGCGGACGTCGGAATGGTGACGGATGCAGTGTGGCGCGATGTCGACGGCGACGGACGCACCGATCTCGTCGCCGTGGGCGAGTGGATGCCAATTACCATTTTCAGGAACAACGGCGCGGGAAAGTTGAAGCGCCTCGCGACGCCCGGCCTGGAGAGAAGCAACGGCTGGTGGAATCGCATCGTCGCCGCGGATCTCGACGGTGATGGCCGCGTCGATTTCGTGGTTGGAAACCTCGGCCTGAACGGACGGCTTCGCGCGGGGCCTGGCCGGCCGACCACGATGCTCGTCAAGGACTTCAACGGAGATGGATCGGTCGACCAGATTCTCTCCTGCTACAACGACAGCGTGAGCTATCCGCTGGCAATGCGCGACGAGTTGGCCAGGTCGATTCCCTATCTTGAGGCGCGGTTTCCACGCTATTCCGATTACGCGCGCGCGACGACGAAGGATCTTTTCACCTCCGCCGAGCTATCCGGCGCGGTCGAGAAGGACGCGTACACTTTTGCGACATCAGTCGTGCACGCA
>Ga0308175_100003633_pt1 | contig 10721 bp, 6 predicted proteins | sample PhyCR1_3_FD_203893 | JGI IMG/M metagenome (GOLD analysis project Ga0308175, IMG submission 203893) | Soil microbial communities from UC Gill Tract Community Farm, Albany, California, United States - DLSLS.C.R1 | ecosystem: Environmental > Terrestrial > Soil > Agricultural land | place: USA...
CGTCCGTGAAGGCAGCGGCGAGCGCATTGCCGATCGCCCAGACGAGCGCGGCGAGGCAGAAGCCGCCGACCACGATGCCCATGATAAGCCAGCAAGCGATGATCATGCCGTCGACCGGCATGGCGCCGGCCGAGCCGACATCGGTGACGGTGAAGCCGGTGCCGAACAGCGAGCTGTCCGGCTGATTCCACAGCGTCAGGAATTCCCCGAGCCGCTCCTGTGCGCTGCCGTCCTGGGTGCCTTCACCGAGCGAGGAGAGGCGTTCGGCGACGACGTCGCCGAACGGCGTCAAGGTCGCCGCCAGCACCACGGCCACCGCAATGCCGGCCAGGATCAAGCCCGCGCGCCGCCGTGTCTGCGCAAACAGCAGACAGAACAGCAGACCGACCGCAAGCGAGATCCAGGCAGTGCGATACATCGACAGCAAGAGGCCGAGCACCGCAGGCAGCGCAGCGAGAAGCGCCGGCCACGGCCGCTTCGACAGCGCGATCAGAAGCAGTCCGACGGCGGTGAAGCTGGCATAGGCCGCCGGCGCGTTCATGGTCGAGAACGAGCGCACGCCATAAGGCACCGGCTGCCCGATCGAGATGATCGGTGCGAATTCCATCCAGTAGCGATCCCACGCCGGCGGATCGACATATTGATAGATGGCATAGCAACCGATGACGGGCAGGATGATGCGGAACGCCTGCGTCGCCGCCTCGATCAGCTCGCGGCGGTCGGCGCTGAGCATCAGCACCGCGGCATAGAGCAGCGGCGCCAACCATTTCAGCGGGCCTGACGCGGCGTTGGTCCAATCGGCCTGGATCACCGAGAGCAGGCCGGCATAGACCACGCAGCCGGCCACGATGCCGAGCGGCCAGAGCCAGCGCGGCGGCACGGTCCGCTGCTCCAGCAGGCGCGGCAGCTCGACGGCGGGGGCGAGGATGGCCAGCAGCGGCCCGATCAGCATCAGGCCGAGCTGGTCGTACCCGGCGGAGAGATCGACGATGCGGCGCACGAACGGCGCGAAAATGAAGAGGATCAGCGCGGCCTGCAGATGCGCGCCGGGGCGCTGGCGCCACGCGTACCAGCCCGCCGCGCCGCAGCCGAGCACAAACAGCAGGCGCGACGATCCGCCGAGCGGCCCGCTCACGGCGAGAGTGCCGAGCAGCACCAGCACGGCAGCGGCCCAGCCCGGCAATTGCCAACTGCGCCGTTCCGCCAGTGAAGCAAGCTCGGCGCTCACGCCGCGGCTCCCGTCTGCACCTTGTTGATCAGGAGGCCGATTCCATCCAGCATGCGCGCGAGGCTGTATTCGCTGCGGGCACGGCGCGCGGCATAATCGAGTTGTGGCTGCAACTGCTCGGCGCCGGCCAAAACCGCGCTGATGGCGCGCGCCAGCGCCGGTGCGTCACCTGATGGAACCAGGCTGCCGGCGCGGCCGCGCTCCAGGATGTCAGGCGCGGCGCCGGCATCGGTCGCGACCACGGGCACGCCGACCAGCATCGCCTCGACCAGGGTGCGGCCGAACGGCTCGGGATCGATCGAGGGATGCACCATCACGTCGACCGCCTGCATCAGCCGCGGCACGTCGCTGCGATGTCCGAGGAAGCGGACCCTGTCACCAAGCCCGAGTTCGGCCACCATCGCCCGCAGCCGGGTCGCGTAGTCCTGCTCGCCGAACAGCGCATCGCCGACAATGATGCAGCCGACATCGGGCAGCTTCGCAAGCGCCTGCAGCAGCACGTGCTGGCCCTTCCAGGGCGCAAGCCGGCTGAACACGCCGACCAGCGGACCGGTGGGGAGGCCGAGCATCGCCCGGAGTTCGCTGCGCAGACACGGCTCAGGCTGCAACGCCAGTCCGTTGGGAACGATCTCGATCAGATCGGGCCGTCCGCCGGCGTCGATGAAGGCTGTGGCGGCCGCCTGCGATGGCACGATGACCTTGGCTGCGCAGGCATTGGCAAGGCCGATCTGCAGCCGGCGCTGCAAGCGGCCGAAATGCGCCGCGCTGATGATGTCGTGCAGATGCCAGACCAGCGGCCGCCGCACCAGCAGACGGGCGACGGCGGCCAGCACGAAAGCCTTCTGCGAATTGGCGTAGACCAGATCGTGGCGCCGCGCGGCGCGCGCGATCTCGAGGATGATCGCCATCAGACGGCCGAGCAGCGGCAGCGCCGCCAAGGCCGAGCTGTCGCGACGGAATCGCGCGAGTCCTTCGCCCCACTTCGAAGTCACGACCTCGAGCCGTCGCTCCGCCAACGCCTTGCTCAACGGCCCAGGCTCGAACAAGAAGACCGAGGCATCAGTGCGGCCCGCCGCCACGTCGAGCAGGATCAGCTCGGCGCCCCCCAGCTGACCGGTGTGATCCACGAACAGGATGCGCTCGGCAGCCATCAGCCTGCCCTGGCATAGACATTGGGTGTAGCGAACGGCGCGGCATCGCCGGTGCAGCTGCGCTCCGGCTCCGTCATCGTCACCACGATCGCGACATCGGCGGCACCGAGCGCCCGGGCCTGCCCGATCGCAGCCATTGCCGGCTCGATCCCAGTGCGATCGCCGCGCACGCAGAGCAGAACGCGATCGACGCCGGCGAGATGCTCACCGGGACGGCCGGACAGAGGCGTGTCGATCAGGATGGCATCGTAGCCACTGAGGCCGGACAGTCGCGCGGCGAGACTGTGCGCCAGCAGATCCGGCACCGGCGCGCCGCCGAAGCCCAGCGGCAGCACAGCGAAGCCGAGCGGCAGCACATCAAAATTGGGATGATCGGTGCGCTGCACCGCGTCCTCGAGCGTTATCGCGCCGGCGGCGACGCCGCGCAATCCGGCGCCGAGGCGAAGTCCAAGCACCTGCTCAAACGCAGGACTGCGCTCGTCGCACTCGACGACGAGTACGCGGCGTCCGGCAGCGGCCAGATGTTCGGCGAGCGCAAGCAGAGTCGCCGTCTTGCCTTCACCACGCTCCGCCGATGTCACTGCGATCCGCCGCGTCTGGCCGTCGCTGCCGATCCCGAGTTCGTGCACGAGCGCATGCAGCGCCCCCTGGAAACCCGCATCCTCGGAGGCGAGGCGCAACAGCTGCGCGATCGAGAGCGCGCGATGGCTCTGGAGAATGGCGCCGACCGCGGAGCGCTGGCCCAGCGTCTTCAGGCGCGGCAAGCAGGCGATGATCGGCGCGTCGCCGATCGTGGGAAGCAGCTTCGGCTGCGGCTCCGGGTTGGCCGGCAGTCGCGCGCTCTCGACGGCTTGCGCAACGGGCGCGGATTGGACGGCGGGCGCAGCCACCTCGGCAGCCGCCTGGCGTTCGGCGCTCTCGACGGCGGACGCTTTCGCTTCCAGCGTCTCGACATCGGCCGTCTTGGGCGCGGGCGCAACCGGCGTCCCGCTCCGCGCAAATGGAGCCAGCCGATCCGCCATCAGCGCCGCGCCGATGCCGAAGATGATAGCGAGTGTTATGCCGGCGGCTAGGAACGGCAGCTTCTTCGGGAAGAACGGCTTGGTCGGCAGCTCGGCGAGGCTGACGAGCCTGGTGCTGCCGCGCAGGACGCGGCGCTCGGTCTCGAGCTCGCTCGCCTTCTTGTACAGCTCGGCATATTGCTGCCGCTTGATCTCGGTGTCGCGCACCATGCTCTCGATCGAGGCCTCGTCCAGCGTGGCCGAACCGGCCTCCGCCTTGGCCGCATCGAGCTGCATTTTGAGCGAGCGAACCGCGTCATCATTGGCGTCATAGGTCTTCTGGACGCTGGCGGCGATGTTCTGCATCTCATCCGTCAGGCGCTGCTGGACCAGCGCCTGCTCGCGGCTCAACGCCAGCATCGAGGGATGCTTGGGGCCGAGCATGGTGGCGGCGCTCGCCAGCTGCGCGCTGACCGTGGTCAGCTGCTGCTTCAGATCGGCAATGCTGCGGCTGGCCAGCACCGAAGGCGCGTCGGTCGGACCGCGCGCCTGCTCCGATTTGATTTCCTGCAGGCGGGCCGCGGCCTCGGTCTTGGCGGCTTCTGCCTGCGCGAGCTGCTGGCTGATGCTGGTCAGCCGCTCCGAGGAGATCGGCGCAGTGGCGCCGCGCATCAGCCCCTTGCTGCGGCGGAACTTCTGGATCTTGTCGTCGGCGGCCTGGAGCTGCTCGTCGAGCTGCTTGAGCTCCTTCCTCAGCCAGGAGCTCGCGACCTCGCGGCTGTTGGCGCCTTCGTTGCGCTGATCGTCGAGGAAAACTTCGGTGAGCGCATTGGCGAGCGTCTGCGCGACGTCGGGCAGGCTCGACTGATAGGAGATGTTGATGACGCGTGAGCGCCCCGCGGACGCGATGCTGAAGCGGCTATCGACGCGTTCGATGAAGGCCCCCGCATCGCTCTTCAGGCGGTCGCACCGCTCCGACGAGCCCAGCAACCCGCCTTTGCCACACTCCCTGACCACGGCATCGACCACGCCGGGCGCATTCATCACCAGCCGCAGCAGCCGCGGCGAGCGGATCACGAGCAACTGGCTTTCGAGATCGGCAGGATCGCCGATCTTCTGGTCCCAGGCTGGCGAGGAGTGACCGGCGCCGAGTTCCTGCTCGGCCACGATCACCGAGGCGGTTGCAAGATAGCGGACCGGCAGCACGAGCAAAGCGGCCACGGCGAGGCAGATCGTCGCGGCAAACACCACGCCGAACACGCGACGGCGCTCCCACAGTCTGGCAAGCATATCGAGGCTTGATCCAGCGTTCGATGTGTTCGGCTGCCCCATATGCCCGCGTCCTCCCGTGCCGTTAGGCAATCAACCGCGCCAGATCGGCCTGCTCTCCGGCATGGACGCGCTCCATCTCCTCGTTCACGGCTGCCGTGAACTGGTGGCGGAACCGCTCTGCGGAGAAGAGGTTGGCGCGCTGCCGGCAGTCGAGACGCGAGAACGCCTTCTCGTTGGCGATGAAGGCGCGCACGCATTGCGTGATCGATTGCGGATCGGCCACATCGAAAAACATTCCGGTCCGCCGCGGGCCCGTGGCGACGATGGATTCGCGCGCGCCGCCCCGCCCGAGCGCCAGCACCGGCGCGCCCTCCGATTGCGCCTCGACAAGGATGATGCCGAAGTCCTCCTCGGCGGCGAACACGAACGCACGTGCCGTGTTCATGAGATCGCGCAGCTGCCGGTCCGAAACGAAGCCGGTGAACGTGATGTTGCGTCCCGCCATCTGCTTCAGCCGGTCAGCCTCCGGCCCGTCGCCGGCCACGACCAGCTCGAGATCGGGCATCGCGGTGAAGGCACGCACGATCGACTCGAGGCGCTTGTAGGGCACGAGCCGGCTCGCGGCCAGGAAGTGATTGCCGATCGGCAGGATCGCATCGCGATTGCCGACCGCCACCGGCGGATAGATCACCTTGGACTCGCGTCCGTAGATCTTCTTGATGCGGCGGGCGACGAAATGCGAATTGGTAAAGATCGCATCGGGACCGTGCGCAGTGCGGACGTCCCAGATGCGCATCCGGTGCAGGATCGAGCGCGCGACCAGACTCTTCAGGCCGGTCGCGTAGCCGCTCTCTTTCAAATAGAGGTGCTGCAGGTCCCACGCATAGCGCATCGGCGAGTGGACGTAGGCGATATGCACCTGCTCCGGTCCGGTGATCACGCCCTTCGCCACCGCGCAGCTCGACGAGATCACGAGATCATAGCCGGACAAATCGAACTGCTCGATCGCGATCGGCATCAGCGGCAGATACGAACGGTGCCGCTTGCGCAGGAACGGCATTTTCTGCAGGAAGCTGGTGTGCGCGGTTTCGAACCCGAGCTTGCGGCGATCGTCGTCGCTCAGCAGGTCGAACAGCGTATAGACGTCCGCGTCGGGATAGCAGCGCAGGATCTCGCGCAGCACCTGTTCGGCGCCACCAACGACGTACAGCCAATCATGAACGATCGCGACACGCATCGCCGTCTCCCGCTTCCAGGGTAATTTAACAAAACCCTTAAGGGAGGAGCTCACGCGCACAACTCATTCCTAAACTTTGAGTTAACCGGCGTCGGCCGCAGTCCTGACTTTTCCGGGTTAACGAGTAAGAAAGTGGAAAGGACGCCGCCACCAATGTTGTGCGTCAGGTTGAAACAGTTCTGCGTCAGGCATGAGTGGCGATCACGCGCGCAGCCTCATCCTGAAACAGAAGATGACCTTAGGGTCGTTTGATTAACAGGCTGTTGTCTGGGGGAGGCGCGCTGCCCGCATGCGCAGCGCTGGGGCGAGGGCCGCCGTGGCAAGTTATTAACAGCTTGCCACGCGATCGTGATTAACGAATGCCCTCCCGCGCAGTCGCGCACGTTAACGTGCGGCTCGCGGGCCGGACCATCGTCAACAGCCGAAAGCTGTCAGGTGATCCGCCATTCCTGCCGGAGACGTCATCCTCAAGAAGACGGCACAAGAGGAGGCGCAGGAACGGTCCGCCTCGGTGCCGAACTGCCGACTGTGCGATTTCGCCCCTGCTCCTTGGCCTGATAAAGCGCGATGTCGGCCTCCCGGACCAAGGATATGTCGTCGGCGGAGCTGGTGGACTTGGAAGCCACCCCGACACTGATCGTGACGTATCCCCTGCCCGCTGCCGGATGGACGATGTCGAGCTTTCGCACCAGCAGACGCATGGCGTCCGCCACTGTGACAGCATCTTCCTCCGCCACGTTCGGAAGCACGACTGCGAACTCCTCACCGCCATATCGGACTGCCAGGCCGCCGGTCTCCATCGTCATGCTGCCGATAACGCTTGCGATGCGGCGCAGACAGCCGTCGCCCGCCTGGTGGCCCAGCGTGTCATTGAAGCCCTTGAAGTGGTCGATATCAATCAGCAGGACAGAAAGCGTGCCGTGGGTGTCGCAGGCCTCACGAAGGAAGGAATCGAATCGGCGGCGATTCGCCAGTCCAGTCAGGCCATCCGTGGTTGCCAATTGCGAGAGCCGCTGATTGGCCGAGGACAGATCATCCTCGAGCCTTTTCTGCTCCGTGATGTCGCGCAGGACGCTGACGATCTCGAAGGGACCGCCTTCCCTGGCCTGCGCCAGCTTGAAGTTGGACTCGAGCCATACCAGCTCGCCATTCTTGCGCCAGGTCCGGAAGCGAACCGCGCGCGAGCCGGAGATATCCTTCAGATCGGCGCCGGCTCTGGCCAACGCTTCGCGATCGTCTTCATGAACCAGATCGGTGCAGAAGCGTCCGATCAGCGTCGCTTCGTCGATACCGAGCATGACTTTGACGGAATGAGACACGTAGCGCATGCGTCCCTTGACGTCAGACACGATCACGATATCAGCAATATTTTCCGCCAGCAGACGGTAGCGTTCCTCGCGCTCCTCAAGCGACCGTTCAAGGCTCGCCCGATAGCGGAATTGTCCTGCCAAGATAACGGCCATGAAGCCGACAGCCACGAGCAGGACCGCCGCAACGAAGCCGTCGCGCTTGAGGTCGTCGCGCCAGTTGCTCAGAATGTCCGCTTCCGAGCGCGCGACGGTGACGACCGTGCCGTACTTCGGACTCTGCTCATAGCCGATATACTTCGTCACGCCATCGAATGGCGAGCTGGTCTCGAAAAATCCGACTTTTGATTTTAGCAGACGAGACTGGAACAGCGGCGTGTCGGAGAGGCTCTTCCGGTCGTGTTGCGCCGGCCATCGCACCAAAGTGGTCCCGCCACTGCACATCAGGGCGATTGCTCCTTGCGCTCCCGTATGGAACGACTCGTAGAATTTCGCAAAATAGTCCTGATCGATCGCGGCGATGACCACACCTGCAAAATTACCCTGAAGATCGGAGATTCGCTTGGTCAGAACGATCGTCGGTCGTCCCGTGATGCGCGAGGTGACCGGACCACTGATGAACACTGAATTATCGGCGCTATCGCGGTGGTGGATGAAGTAGGTACGGTCCCCGTTGCTGTGGCTTGGCAGCTGATCGAGCGACGAATAGCGCCACGTCCCGTCCGTGTTCAGCACCCCGATTTCGCGCAGCTGCGGCAGGCTGCGAACCATTCCCACGAGATGGGCGTGGAACCGGTCTGCCAGCGGATTCTGATATTTCAGCAGCTCGGCCATACCCGTCATCGCCACGTCCGGGGCCTGAAAGGTGTTATCGGCGTGCTCGGCGAGAGAATGGGCGAGGTTCTGAATGTCGCGCTCTGCCTGTGCCAACATCGTCTCATGGGTCGCGGTCGCCTTCCAGACAGTCATTCCCAGCAGCGCCGCTGCCATGGTCAGCACGAAGACGCCGACGACGACGGCAGGATTGCGATAGATCAGGCGTTGAAGCGTGAGGGGGGACATCATGCGGAGCTTTTATTGCGACGACCGACAAATGGTGTTGAGCGGCTTGCAAAGCTCTAAACGGTGCGACCACGCTGGGAACAAACTCGCCGCGTCGCTAATGAGTTCTTGCGGTTGGCCGCAGTCGCGCGGAATGTCACCGTATTTCTACGGCAACTCTCGTTCGGGAAGCTTTGCGCCCGAGCAACGCGCCAACCTTTCGATCCGGCAAGATCACGGCGCGTCGCCAATGCGAACCGTTGGCCGGGGCTGGCCTTTAGGGAACTTCTATCGCCGGTCGCGTGTTTGGAACCAAATGGCGGGCAAGTGCAGCGATGCACGTCTCAAGACGTGCTTGGCCGTACCGGCGCGCGTCTCGTTTGTTTGGGAGGCAGTAGAGCTCATCGCTCTGAGATCGATATGAGCAGCAGGTGGGGCGGCAAAAACGAGATATCGATGGGGTTGAAGCCAGGCGCGTCAAGGCCGCTTGATCGCAGCGAGAGCGTGCGCCCGCCCGCCGGGCATAAGGCGCTGCCGCTGGGTTCGGGCGCGCGCATGAACGCGCGGGTCGTCTTTGCCATCGCGATCGTCGCGCTCGCAGTTTGGACCGCTGCGGGATTCCTGCCGCCGCTGGTCTGGGCCACCATTCTCGCCGTCGCCTTGTGGCCTCTTTACGTGAATTTTGCAGCGCGCCTCGCCTCGGGTCCGTCCGGCCCGGCCGCGCTGATCTTCACGGCGATCGTGGCACTCATTCTATTTACGCCGATGTCGCTCGCTATCTATCAGGTGGCGCAGCAAGGCAGCGAGATTGCAGGCTGGTTGAAGAACGCGCGCGAGAGCGGCATTGAAGTGCCGGACTGGATCGCTCATCTGCCTGTCGCGGCCGAGGTCGTGCAGCAATGGTGGCGCGCCAACCTTTCCGATCCAAAAGCGGCGACGGCGTGGCTGCAAATGGTCAATGCCGACAACGCGTCCGACCTCTTCAACACGCTGGGCGGGCAGCTGATGCACCGTTTATTCATGCTGCTGTTTTCGCTTTTTGCGCTGTTCGTCCTGCTCAGCAATGGCCGCTCTGTCGCCAATCGGTTTGTCGAAACCTGCGACCGTATCCTGGGACATCCTGGCGAGGGCGTGATCGAGAAGATCGTGGATTCGATCCGCGGCACGGTGAACGGCACGGTGATCGTCGCGGTCGGCGAGGGATTGCTGATCGGCGTCGGCTACCTCGTTGCAGGTGTCCCGAACGCCGTGATGTTCACCATCATCACCACGGCATTTGCGATGCTTCCTTTCGGCGCCTGGGCTGCTTTTAGCGCGGCAGCGCTGACCCTTGTGTCGAGCGGCGGCAGCGAAGTTGCAGCCGTTTGCGTGTTCTGCTGGGGCGCCGCGATCATGCTGGCCGGTGATCACTTCGTGTGGCCAACTCTGGTTGGCGGCTCGGCGCGACTACCGTTCCTGTTCGCCTTCGTCGGAATCTTCGGCGGCCTCGCCACGTTCGGACTGCTCGGCCTGTTCCTGGGGCCGGTCGTGATGGCGGTGCTCTTGACGGTCTGGCGCGAATGGATTTTCCGGCCTGACAATCAAGATCAGCGCCGCTAAGCATCTGTCCGAAAGCGCGCCTCTCAGAAAGAACGCATCATGCGCGAGCAGCATGGTGCACCTCGCCGACGTCCTGATCGACGATATCGGAAAGCAAGCCACGACGGCAAAGTAGATCATACGAGCGGGTCAGCCGATCGATGCGTGCCCAGATTAGATCTACGATTCCAAGTTCTCGCAGACAACGGACATGATCTCGGCACCGAGCTGCAGGTCGGGAATGTGGCCGAACATATGACGCCGCAGTCGGCTGTTGCGGTCGAACAGCAGCGTCGTCGGCGTGCCCTGGAAGCCGTATTCGCGCATGGTGTGCGGAAGGCCGACCCCGTCCGGCTCATCGATGCCGACCGGAAATCCGACCTTGTATTCGTGTAGGAACGCACCAAGCGCAGCGGGCCCCATCGCGTCATGATGTTCGAACACGCTGTGGAGGCCGATGACGACGACGTCCGACGACTTGAAGGTCGCAGCAACCCGTTGGGCCTGCGGGATTGCATTGGCGACGCATCCCGGGCAGAGCATCTGGAAGGCGGTCAGCATCACGATCCGGCCACGCAAAGCCGACAGCGACAGTCGATCTTGTGTGTTGAACCACTCGGTGGTCCGCCACTCAGGTGCCATCGCATCCGTGCTGGTCATTGTTGCTCTCCAAGCCAATCGCCCGCCGTCATCATCTTCCGCGTCTGAGATCAGCTGCTCAACTTAACAACAGCGCCATCCCTTGCCGAGCTTTCCAGGCACGCCATTACGAAGGCAAGCCCTTTGACCCCATCGTCGATCGCCGGCACCAGCACGGATGCGCCCGAGGTCGGAAGACCTCGGCGCGCCAGCATCATGTCGGCCAGCCCGCAGTAGAGGTTGGCCACCGCTTCCTGCAGTCCCTCG
>Ga0308175_100003634_pt1 | contig 10718 bp, 15 predicted proteins | sample PhyCR1_3_FD_203893 | JGI IMG/M metagenome (GOLD analysis project Ga0308175, IMG submission 203893) | Soil microbial communities from UC Gill Tract Community Farm, Albany, California, United States - DLSLS.C.R1 | ecosystem: Environmental > Terrestrial > Soil > Agricultural land | place: USA...
ATCGAGCAGCGCGCTGCGATCGCCGAGGTCGAAGTTGTCGGCGAGGTACTTGTCGGTGGCCTCGCGGGACTCGCCGTTGAGCGCCATGTTCAGCGCGATCAGCCGGGCGCCCTCCACGTCGGCGTCCGGGTCGGCGGCCCTCGCCTCCGCCTTCGGCGCCTCGGCCTTCGGTGCGTCCACCTTCGGTGCGGCCTTCGGCGCGCGCGTGGTCCTGCCCGTCTCGGCGGGCTCGTGCCCGCCGTGCAGCTCGCGGATCCGCGCCTCCAGCGCGTCGAGGTCGCTGCGCAGCGACGCGACCATCTCGAGCAGGCCCGAGACGTCGGCCTCCTCGGTCTTGAGCGCGGCGGCGCGGATGCGCTCGGCCTCCGCCTCGGCCTCGCGCGTGATCGCGGCCGCGCTGGTCTCGGCGGCCTGCAGAATCGCCTGCACCTGGGCGGAAGCGGACTCGGAGAGCGACATGCGCCTAGCCTAGCCGCACGGCGCCGCCATCGCGACGGACGAGCCCGTCGCGCACGAGTCCGTTCAGGGCGCGCTCGAGCCGGCCGGGCTCCAACGCGGGCAGCTCCTCCCCGGCCGCCAGCGCCGCGACGACGCGCCCTCGCACCCAGCGGTCCGTGTCCTCGAAGCGCACGGCCGGCGGGCGCTCGACCACCGGGTCGCCGTCCCACGCGCAGCCGGGCGCGAGCGGGCACGCCTCGCAGCGCGGCGCGCGCGCCCTGCAGACGAGCGCGCCGAGCTCGATCGTCGCCTGGTTGAACAGCGGCCCCTCCCCCGGCCGCGGCGCGAGCGCGCGCCCCAGTCGCCGGAACAGGCGGCGCACGTTCGTGTCCAGCGCGACGGTGTCGTGACCGAAGGCGAATGCGCCCAGCGCCGCCGCGGTGTACGGGCCGACGCCGGGCAACTCGGTCAGGTCCTGCGGCCAGCCGTGCTCGGCCACGACCGCGCAGGCCTCGCGCAGGCGCAGCGCGCGGCGGTTGTAGCCCAGCCCGACCCACTCGCCCAGCACGTCCGCGACCGGTGCGGCCGCGAGCGACGCCGCGGTCGGCCAGCGCTCCAGCCAGGCCTCGTAGCGCGGGATCACGCGTGCGACCTGCGTCTGCTGGAGCATCACCTCCGAGACGAGGATCGCGTACGGGTCGCTCGTGCGCCGCCACGGCAGGTCGCGGCGGTTGGCCTCGTACCAGCGAAGGAGAGCGTCGTTCGCGGGAAGGCCGGGCGTCGTCGCGGCGTCATGGACTGCATGAAGCCCTCCCCCGCCATCGCGGCCCTCGCCGCGCTCGCCGCCACCGCGGCTGTCGCCGCCGGCGCCACCGTCAAGCCCACGATCAAGCCGTCTCACAACACGGCACTCAACAAGACCATCGTGGTCGATGCCAAGAAGGGCAGGACGCTCTACTGGCTGTCACCCGAGACCAAGAAGCACGTGCTCTGCAAGGACTCCACCTGCACCGGCTTCTGGCCGCCCCTGACGGTCAAGTCGCTGCACACGAAGGTCCGCGCCGCGTTCGGCATCCAGGGCAAGCTCACGGTGTTCAAGCGCCCGGATGGCAGGTTCCAGGTCGCCCTGCGCGGCGAGCCGCTGTACCGCTTCGCCGGCGACAGCGCGAAGGGCCAGGCCAACGGCGAGGGCATCCAGACCTTCGGCGGCACCTGGCACGCGGTCGTCTCGAGGACGAGCAGCGGGTACTAGACCGCTAGCCTCGAAGGCATGCCGCTACGCGAACGCCTTCACCGCATCGAGATCGGGTCCTCGCCCGCCCGCGCGCGCATCGTCGCGGGCGGCGAGGTGATCGCCGACACCGAGCGGGCGCTGCTCCTGCACGAGACCGGCCACGCCGTCCGCGCGTACATCCCGCGCGAGGACATCGGGGCGGCGGTCGAGCCGTCGGACAAGACGTCGTTCTGCCCGTTCAAGGGCCACGCGTCCTACTGGACGGTCGGCGGCGTCGAGAACGCCGCGTGGTCCTACGAGGACCCGAAGGAGCAGGTCGAGGCGATCCGCGGCCGCCTCGCCTTCTACCCCGATCGCGTCACCGTCGAGATCGGCCCCTGATGGGCTGGCTGCCCGAGGGCTTCGCGCACCCCGAGCGCGTCGACCTGCCGACAGGCCATCACCTGCGCCCGATCCGCGCCGACGACGTCGACATCGACCACCCGGCGGTGATGGGCTCGCGGGAGCGGCTGTGGGCGAAGTACGGCGAGGCCTGGGGCTGGCCGCCGGCCGACATGAGCGTCGAAGCCGACCGCGAGGACCTCGCCCACCACGAGGAGGAGATCGCGGCGCACATCACGTTCAACTATGCCGTCCTGCCCGACGACGAGCGCGAGCTGCTCGGCTGCGTCTACATCGACCCGCCCGACGACCGCTCGCCCGAGGGCAGCGACGCCGTCTCGTCGTGGTGGGTCGTGGACAAGGAGGCCGGCGGCCCGCTCGAGCGCGCGTTGGACGACGTGATCCCCGGCTGGCTCGCGGACACCTGGGGCTTTCGCTCGGTCCACATGTTCCCGTGATCGCGAAGGCGGACTGGTACGACATCCGCCGCGCTTCGAGCACGAAGCCCGCGACGTACCGGTGCCCCTTCTGCGACAAGCGCCTGACCGCGATGAGCGAGCACGCGCTGATCCGTCCACTGGGCCTCGGCGACGGCCGCCGCCACGCGCACATCGAGTGCGTCGCGCGCGCCCGCGCCGCCGGCCGGCTGCCGACGCGAGCGGAGTGGCGCGCCTCCCAGCCGCGCCCCGCGCGCCGCTGGTGGCCCTTCAGCCGCGGCTAGTCAGGTACTCGTCGGCCAGCCCGCGCTCCATCGGGTCAGTTCAGCTCCACGGCCCCGGGCCCCGGATGCGCGAGGTCCACGGGCGCCAGCGGCGAGGCGCCGAACAGGACCCAGTAGCGGTCGACGGGGTGCGCGTCGCTGTGGTCGATCAGCAGGCGGGCCAGCAGGACGTCCTGCGTGCCGTCGCCGTCGAAATCGCCGAGCGGCTGCGACGCCTCGACGTCTCCCGCCACCAGCCGGGCCTCGCCCAGCCTCCTGGAGCTCCCGCGCCTGAGGCCCCTGCCGCTGAGCAGCACCAGCCCCGCGGGCTTCAGCGCGCCGACGAGAAGGTCGTCGCGCCCGTCGCCGTTGAGGTCGCCGAACGCCGGGAACGAGAAGTACGACGGCACCGGGTGAACCTCGGCGCCGCCCCTGCCGGGCAGCCGGACGTTCGACGTGCGGGTGCGGCCGAAGACGACGAAGAGGCGGTCGTTGTCGAGCAGGATCGCCAGGTCGCCGCGGCCGTCGCCGTTGAGGTCGCCGACCGCGCCGGCGTCGGAGAGGTTGCACGGGCAGTACCGCCCGCTGTGGATGCGGACCGCGAAGCCGGCCGTCCGGCGGCCGCTGCGCGCGACGACCGGCCCGTGGGCGAGCGGCCGCGAGATCGTGACCCGCCGCGGGTGCTTGGAGCCGAGGATCACGACGAGCATCTCGTCGTAGTCGAAGCCGGCGGCGCGGCCGTCGGGGTCCGGCAGGCCGACGGCGATGTCGTCCCGGCCGTCGCCGTTGACATCGCCGACCGCGTGCAGATCCGCGCTCGGGCCGAGCGGGATGCCGTGCCCCGCGAGGATCTCGATGTGCCGCCGAAGCGGGTGCAGGCGACCTCCGAACCGAAGCCGTGCAAGGTCCTTCAGCGCGGCGCTCTGGCCGACGCTGAACACGTCCTCGAGGCCGTCGCCGTCGAAGTCGCCGACCCCCGTCATGAACCGCGGGTCGACGTCGATGTCGACGAACGCACTGCGGTCCTCGCCCAGGTCCACGGTCTGGGTGTCGCGCTTGCCGAGCACCACGGCCGACGGAATCAGGATGTCGTCCAGGCCGTCGCCGTTGACGTCACCGATCGCCGTCGCGGTCCCCTCGTACAGCGTGCCGCTGTTGTCGACGATGCGGAAGCCACGGTCGCCGGGCGCCGTGCGCGAGGCCGGCGCGGTGCGGTCCCGGGCGCCGAACACGACCGACGTGCCGGTGGAGTCGATGCTGTCGATGTAGTCGCTCGTGACGGCGTCGGCGAGCCCGTCGCCGTTGATATCGAACGCCGCCGCCGGCGCCGCGGCGGCGAGGACGCCACCCACGAGGATCGCAAGCATCGACCGCACCGGCCGATGCTATCCGGCCCTCACCCCGCGAAGCCGCGGGCGCGACTCAGCGCTTGACCGCGAAGCGCAGCGAGACGACCTGCCGGTCGCGAACGCGCTCGCGGCGGCGGACGTCGTCCTTGATCGCAATCACGTAGGAGCCCGTGTTCAGGTCTGCGTACAGCGACGTCGACCAGATCGACCGCCCGAGCGCGACGCTCACGGGCACGGAGGCCGCATGGTGCGGGCCGCCGTGCGCTGCCAGCACGCGCTCCGACACCTCGTTGGGCAGCGTCACGAAGTACCGGTCGCCCGGCCCGTCGGACCGCCAGACCTCTGCGGTCACCTCGTAGGCGGTCGTGACCACCATCGACGCATTCTCCTCCTCTCACCACCCGGGGTTCAACCGGAGTCAGGAACCGCCTCGCGGGCGTGGCGCTCAGACGTGCGCGGGGGCGCCGGCCCGGCCTGGCGTGGGCCCCGAAACGATGAATAGTTCCGAGTTTCGGGGCCCGCGCTGTCGCTAGCGGAGCACGTTCAGCACGACGGCGGTCGCGAAGCACGCCACCGCGGCGATCCGCAACCCGTATCCCCGGCGCTCGCCCTCCCCGCGCACCATCAGGACGACCGCCGCGCCGATGCACGCCACCGCCGCAATCGCGAAGACGATGGCGAGCGCCTGCAGCACGCCCGCCTCAGGCGGGCCCGAGCACGACCCGGATCTCGACGCGGGCGGGCCGCGTCGGCGCGGCGAGCGACAGGAACTCGCGCAGCGCCCCGCCGTGCCCGCAGAACGGGCAGCTCAGCGCGTCGTGCGGCCGCCGCGGTCCGGCGCCGATCGCCACCGGCGCGTCGCAGTCGGGGCAGGCCAGCGTCCCCGTCCCGAGCGTCCTGACGCCCCCGATCCGCGGATCGAGGTCGACATGGCCGATCGGCTGGCCCCGCACAGGCTCGGATCCGTCGATGCCGCGGTGCAATCCCATCAGGCCGGCGCCTCGTGCTCGTGGATCTCGCGCAGCTCGCGGCGGAGCTCGCGGATCTCGTCGCGCAGGCGGGCGGCGTACTCGAAGCGGAGGTCCTCGGCGGCCGCGAGCATCTCCTCCTCGAGCTCGACAATCGTCTTCTCCATGTCGTTGAGCGACATCTCGCCGCCCTTCGCGCGGGCGCGGCCGCGGCGCCGTTCGCCGCGGCGCTTGCCCTTCGGCGTCTTGCCCTCGGCGGTGAGGAACTCGGCGATGTCCGAGATGCCCTTGACGATCGTCGCGGCAGTGATGCCGTGCTCCTCGTTGTAGGCGAGCTGGATCACGCGGCGGCGCTCGGTCTCCGCGATCGCCTTGCGCATCGCGTCGGTCTCCTTGTCGGCGTACATCAGCACGGTACCGTCGACGTTTCGCGCGGCGCGGCCGATCGTCTGGATCAGGGAGGTCTCGCCGCGCAGGAAGCCCTCCTTGTCGGCGTCGAGGATCGCGACCAGCGACACCTCGGGCAGGTCGAGGCCCTCGCGCAGCAGGTTCACGCCGACCAGCACGTCGTACTCGCCCAGGCGCAGGTCGCGGATGATCTGGATGCGCTCGAGCGTGTCGACCTCCGAGTGCAGGTAGCGGACCTTGAAGCCCATCTCGAGCAGGTAGTCCGTGAGGTCCTCGCTCATCTTCTTGGTCAGCGTCGTCACCAGCACGCGCTCGTCGCGATCGACGCGCTTGCGGACCTCGTTCATCAGGTCGTCGATCTGGTTGCGCGTCTCGCGCACCTCGACGGCCGGGTCGACGATCCCCGTCGGGCGCACGATCTGCTCGACCACGCCGTGGGAATGCGAGCGCTCGAACTCGCCCGGCGTCGCCGAGACGAACACGATCTGCGGGGTGATCGCCAGGAACTCGTCGAACATCTGCGGCCGGTTGTCCAGCGCCGAAGGCAGCCGGAACCCGTAGTCGACCAGCGTCTGCTTGCGCGAGCGGTCGCCCTCGTACATGCCGCCGAGCTGCGGGACGGTCTGGTGGGACTCGTCGAGGAAGCAGACGAAGTCGTCGGGGAAGTAATCGATGAGGCAGTACGGACGATCGCCGGGATTGCGGCCGTCGAGGATCCGCGAGTAGTTCTCGATGCCGTTGCAGAACCCCATCTCGCGCAGCATCTCCATGTCGTACTGCGTGCGCTGGCGCAGGCGGTGGGACTCGAGCAGCTTGCCCTCGGCCTCGAGCTCGGCCGTGCGCTCGTTGAGCTCGCGCCCGATCTCGGCCACCGCGGCCTCGATCGTCCCCTCCTTGACGTTGTAGTGCGTCGCCGGCCAGATGGCGACGTGCTCGAGGTCGTCCTCGATCAGCTCGCCGGTCAGCGGGTCGAAGTGCTGCAGGCGCTCGATCTCGTCGCCGAACAGCTGCACGCGGTAGGCCGACTCCGCGTACGCCGGGAACACCTCCAGCGACTCGCCGCGCACGCGGAAGTTCGCGCGCCCCAGCGCCGTGTCGTTGCGCGTGTACTGAATCGACACGAGCTTGCGCAGCAGCTGGTCGCGATCGACGTCGTCGCCGCGCTTGAGCAGGACCATGTTGCGGTCGTAGGTCTCGGGCGAGCCCATGCCGAAGATCGCCGACACCGACGCCACGATGATCACGTCGCGCCGGCCGAACAGCGCGGCCGTCGCCGCGTGGCGCAGGCGGTCGATCTCCTGGTTGATCGCCGAGTCCTTCTCGATGTAGAGGTCCTTGCTGGGGACGTAGGCCTCGGGCTGGTAGTAGTCGTAGTAGGAGACGAAGTACTCGACCGCGTTGTCGGGGAAGAACGTGCGGAACTCGTTGCAGAGCTGCGCCGCGAGCGTCTTGTTGTGCGCCATCACGAGCGCGGGGCGCTGCAGGCGCTCGATCGTCGCCGCCATCGTCATCGTCTTGCCCGTCCCCGTCGCGCCGAGCAGCGTGACGAACCGGTCCTTCGCCCCGACGGCGTCGACGATCTCGTCGATCGCCTTCGGCTGATCGGCTGTCGGGGTGAAGATCGGGTCCAGCTTGAACTGCGGCATCGGCGGACTCTCTAACGTAGCGCCCGCGCCGGACGGAGTAGTTTGCGCGGCATGGCGATCAAGGTTCACACCTGCCCCAACACGTGGATCCACGGCGGTCATCCGTGCTGGAAGGTGCTCAAGGCGGTCCAGGACTCCGGCGTCCCGTTCGAGCACGTCAAGGAGCCCCTCCGGCGCAGCAGGCGTGATGCTGTCCAGGAGCACACAGGCCAGCGCAAGCTGCCCGCGATCGAGCTCGAGGACGGCACCTGGGTGCGCGAGGAGTCCAAGGAGCTCGTCAGGCGGATCCAGGCCGGAGAGCTGCCGCCGGCCGCCTGAGCGCCACGCGCACGCGCGCGGGCGAGCGGGCCAGCAGGTTGCCGCCGACCAGCGCCGCGATCGTCAGCGCGGCGCCGCCGAGCTCCACGGCGCCCGGCCGGTAGCCGCCGCCGATCGAGATAGCGAACGCCGTCACCGGCACGAGGTTGATGAACAGCGAGCCGTTCTCCGGGCCGAGCGCGCGGATTGCGGAGTTCCACGCCAGCACCGCGACGACCGCCCCCATCACCACGATGAACGCCAGCTCGGGCCACACGTCGCCGACGGCTGCGAGCGGCGGCGCGCTCACCCACCCGGCCGTGTTGGCGACCTCGGTGATCGCGATGATCGACACCGTGCCCAGCCCGGCGCTGAGCGTGGTGTAGCGCAGCGGCGACCACTGCGGGAAATCGGCGGCTCCGAGCGTGTAGAGGACCCAGCAGAACACGCCGCCGAGCACGAGCAGGCTGCCGAACCCGACGCCGCCCTCGCCGAGCGTGGCGAGGTTCCCGTGGCTGATCACCAGCACGACTCCGGCGAGCGCGACCACCGTCGCGCCGATCGTCGTGGCCGCCGGTCGGATCCCGTCTCGCAGCCAGCGGACGAGCGCGCTCACGAGCGGCATCGTCGGCACGATGAGGGCGGCGTTGCGCGGGCCCGTGTGCTCGAGGCCGATGTAGCTGAGGAGGTTGAAGCCGGCGAACCCGAGCGTCCCGAGCGCCCACAGGCGCAGCGCGCGACCCTCGGGCCGGAGGCTGCGCAGGCCCTCGAATCGCCACAGCAGCGCGACGAAGACCAGGGATGCGAAGGCGTAGCGCAGGGCGGTGAGATGGAACGGCTCGACGTCGGGGATCGCGTGGGCGGCGATCGGGAACATCGCGCCCCACGAGAGGACGGCGACCAGGGCAAGCGTCGGGGCGGCGGCTTTGTTCGACATCTTTCGAACTTATCACAAGGTTCGACGATCGTCTAACATTGATGGCGTGGTCGTCCTGGAACAGCCCGAAGTCGGCGCGATCGAGCTCGCGGGCGTGCTGCACGCCCTCAGCGACCCCACGCGCCTGGAGATCGTCCGCGGCCTCGACGCCGATGGCGAGCGCCAGTGCGGCTCGTTCGACCTCGGCCTCACGAAGGCCACCCGCTCGCATCACTTCAAGGTCCTGCGCGAGGCCGGGCTCACGTACACGCGCGTCGAGGGCACCGCGCGGTTCGTGACCCTGCGACGCGAGGAGCTCGACGCGAGGTTCCCGGGCCTGCTGGACGCCGTGACGCGCTGATCCCCAGCGGCTAGCGTTGCCAGATGCGCTACGCGAACGTCACGTCCAGCCTCGCCCTGTTTGTCGCCCTCGGCGGCACCGGCTACGCCGCTCTGAAGCTGCCGAAGAACTCGGTGCACGCCAAACAGATCGCGGCCGGCGCGGTTCGCAGTGCGGAGGTCAAGAACCACTCGCTCAAGCCGGCCGACTTCGCGACGCTGCCCACCGGTCCCCAGGGGCCCAAGGGCGACAAGGGTGACGCCGGCACACCGGGGAAGGACGCCACACAGGTCGTGCTCGCCACCGGTTCGGACTCGACGTCGGACGACCTTGCGATCGGAGCGCTCAACACGACGACCGACTCGCACCAGCTGCGCTCGATCGTCACCACCTCCGCGCCGGGCAGGATCCTCGCGCAGGCGGCCATGACGTTGAAGGACACGACGCCGGACGCCGTGCTCAACGATGCGAGCTGCAAGATCGCGCTCGATGCGCCGCCACCGAGCCTCGCGACCGGCACGCTCATCAGCGAGGTCATCTCTGCCGCGCTGCCGGACAACAGCTCCACGACGCACACCGACCTCGCGGTCGCCGGGCGCAGCGCCGAGCTGCCGGCGGGCACGTACTACGTCACTCTGCACTGCTTGGCGGGCGACGACGGGGCGACGTTCGACGCCGGGGACCTGACCGTCATGGCGGTCGCCGACTAGAGCCCGAGCTCGCTGCGGTAGTTGGCGCGGTACTGCCGCGCCGTGCTCTGCACCGCGCGCACGTACGCGCGCGTCTCGCCGAACGGGATCGCGTCGATCGACAGCGCCTCGCCCTTCTGCCTGGCGGCGTCGACCCAGCGGTCGACGTTGCCCTCGCCGCCGTTGTACGCGGCCAGCGCCAGCACCTCGTTGTCGCCGTAGCGGTCAAGGAGGTAGCGCAGGTAGTAGGTGCCGTAGGCGATGTTGACCTGTGGGGACGAGAGGTCAGAGAGCTCGAAGGTCGAGCCGCCGCTCAGCCGCTCGACGAACTTCGCGGTGTCCGGCGTGAGCTGCATGAGGCCCTTCGCGCCGGCGTGCGAGGTCTGGTCGCGGAAGCGCGACTCGGTGTAGATCACCGCGGCCACCAGCGCCGGGTCCAGCCGCTTGTCGTGCGCCTGCTGGCGGATGATGTCCTCGTGGCGCAGCGGCAGGACGACCTCCTTGACGGCCTGATGGAAGACCGGCGCGACGACCACGACGCCCAGCGCCACGACCGCCGCCACCCCGAGCAGCGCCGCCACCCGCCGCCGCCGCACGGCACGGCGGCGCGCCTGGGCCTGACGGCTCGTGCGCGTTCGCGAGCGGGTGCGGGTCGCCGTGCTCACCGTCCCAGCTTGACAAGTACCTCCGACAGGGCCTGCTCGAGGTCTTCCGGCGAACCGTCGTTCACCACGGCATACGTGGCGCGCGCGGCCTTCTCGTCCTGCGTGAGCTGGCGCGCGGTGCGCTCGTCCAGCGCGGCGTGACCGCGGCCGCCGGCGCGTTGCGCGCGCAGCTCCTCGGCGGCGACGACCGCGATCGTCGCGTCGTAGAGCGCCTCCATCCCGGCCTCGAACAGCAGCGGCGTCTCCACCACGAGCGCGCGCGGCGGGGGGTCGGCGGCGTGGCCCTGCTTGCAGAACTCGGCGACCCGCTCGCCGACGCGCGGCCAGATGACGCCCTCGAGCCACGCGCGGTCCTCCGGCGTGGCGAACGCGCGGGCGGCCACGGCCGAGCGGTCGACCTCGCCGTCCGGCGCGACCTCCGGGCCCCACCGCTCGACGACGAGGTCGCGGACCTCGCCGGAGCGGTACAGCTCGTGGACGACCGCGTCGGTCGAAAGCGTCGCCGCCCCAAGTCGCTCCAGGGCGGCCAGCGCGGTCGACTTGCCCGCGCCCAGGCCGCCCGTGAGTCCGACGAGAGGCGGCTTGCTCAGGCCGGCTCGTCCGTCGCCGGCGCGTCGTCGGCGGGAGCGTCGTCGGCCGGAGCCTCGGCCTCCGCGGGCGCCTCGGCCTCCGCGGCCGGAGCCTCCT
>Ga0308175_100003635_pt1 | contig 10718 bp, 14 predicted proteins | sample PhyCR1_3_FD_203893 | JGI IMG/M metagenome (GOLD analysis project Ga0308175, IMG submission 203893) | Soil microbial communities from UC Gill Tract Community Farm, Albany, California, United States - DLSLS.C.R1 | ecosystem: Environmental > Terrestrial > Soil > Agricultural land | place: USA...
GTATGAAAATCCAGGTGCATTAATTTTGATTAATGCTCATAAGGAATTAGAGTTTTTAACGCTTACTCGTGAAGTGACACAGTTCAAAACACAGGTTGAGCAGCAAATGGCGAAGATTATTTACGAAGGTCTTTGGTATTCTCCGATAAAACCTGCGCTTGATGCTTTTATTGATGAAACTCAAAAGGTAGTTTCTGGAACAATTCGTGTGAAACTATTTAAAGGTAATCATACTGTTGTAGGCAGAAAGTCACCTCACAGCCTTTATAACGAAGAATTGGCAACCTATGCAAAAGGTGATGCCTTTGATCATAATGCTGCGGTTGGTTTCATCAAGCTCTGGGGACTTCCAACAAAGGTTTATTCTGAGGTAAATAACAAGGAAACGATTTTAAAATAATTCGGATTGCCCTCGAATCCATTTTTCGAGGGCTGTCTTCTTTATCTAGGGAGGAAATGCAATGTCGAAGTTATGGGGCGGCCGCTTTACGAAAGAAACGAATAAGCTCGTGGAAGAATTTACAGCATCAATTTCCTTTGATCAGAAGTTAGCGAAAGAGGATATTGCCGGTAGTTTGGCCCATGTTCAAATGCTTGGAGAGTGCGGCATTATTCCAACCGAAGATGCCGATAAAATAAAGGATGGCCTCTTAGCTATTAAGAAAATGGTGGATGCTAACGAGGTTGAGTTTTTAGTTGAAGATGAAGATATCCATATGAATATTGAGAAGCTTTTAATAGAAAAAATCGGCCCTGTTGGAGGTAAACTGCATACGGGACGCAGCCGTAATGACCAAGTGGCTACTGATATGCATCTTTACTTAAGAACTAAAACAACAGAATTGATTAAATTAATTGAGGATGTTCAGCAGGCATTAATTGAGCAGGCAAAAGTGAACATTCATACATTAATCCCAGGGTATACTCATCTGCAGCGAGCCCAGCCGGTTTCCTTTGCCCACCACCTTATGGCTTATTTTTGGATGTTTGAACGCGATAAAGAAAGATTAATAGATTCCCTTAAACGGGTCAATTGGCTGCCACTTGGTTCTGGTGCATTAGCAGGGACCACTTTTCCAATCAACCGTGAAAGAGTGGCAGAACTATTAGGCTTTGAAACGATTTATCCTAATAGTATGGATGCTGTAAGTGACCGTGACTTTATTTTGGAATTTTTATCGATTGGGTCTATCGTTATGACACATATCTCAAGATTTTCTGAGGAATTGGTTATCTGGTCAAGTCAGGAGTTCCAATTTGTGGAACTTGATGATTCATTCTGTACAGGTTCAAGCATCATGCCGCAAAAGAAAAATCCGGATGTACCTGAATTACTGAGAGGGAAAACAGGCCGGGCATACGGGAACCTTATGGGATTGTTAACTGTACTTAAAGGGCTGCCGCTTGCGTATAATAAAGATTTACAAGAGGATAAGGAAGGTATGTTTGATACCGTTCGGACACTTGAAGGATCATTAAAACTTCTAGCTCCAATGGTTGAGACTATGACCGTTAATAAAGATGTAATGCGAAAAGCTATTAATAATGATTTTTCCAATGCAACGGATATTGCGGATTACCTGGTCAGAAAAGGCTTGCCATTCCGTGAAGCACACGAAGTAATTGGAAAAATAGTTTTATATGCAATTCAGGCAAATAAATTTTTACTAGATTTAAGTTTTGAAGAATATCAGGGATTCAGTCCTTTATTTGAAGAAGACATATACAAAGTCTTGGCACCAGAGCATGTTGTTGCGGTCAGAAATAGTTTCGGAGGCACTGCCCCAGAACAAGTGGAGCATCAGATCATGCTTGCTGAGGGAAAACTTTTAAGATAAAAAATCATGATTTAGGCTCGCCATTTGGCGGGTCTTGTTTATTAATGTATCACTATATTTAAAGAATATATTGACATTTACAAATAATTAAACTAGAATACTTTTTATAATCTAACTGCTGAAACTTAATGAAACAATAAAATATGACTCTTATCCAGAGAGGCGGAGGGACTAGGCCCGATGAAGCCCGGCAACCTTCAAGGTTATCCTTGAAAAGGTGCTAATTCCTGCAGGTTTATTTTAACCTGAAAGATAAGAGGAGGAATGAGCCCTCTTCTTATTTAAGAGGGCTTTTTATTTTTTTATAGGCTGTGTTAAAGGTTTATAGTTGATTTTTACTATATTGATTGGAGCGGAAATCAACCTCCCAGATTAACAGAGCGATTACAAAAACTAAAAAAGAGACATTCAAATATAATTAGAAGGGTGGATATCAACATGTCTGTAATTAAAGTGGCAATCCTTGGTTTTGGTACAGTAGGGGAAGGCTTTTATCGGACGATTCAATCACATGCAGAAGAGCTTATAGCCGTTTTAGGCAAGAAGGTGGAGGTTGCTGCCATTCTAATTAAGAACAAGCAAAAGGAACGGGATATAAGCAGTGATGTTCTTGTTACAACAGAGTTTGAGGATATTTTAAATTTGCCACAGCTTGATGTTGTTGTAGAAGCTATTGTTGATAAGGATCCTACTTACATATATCTAAAGAAAGCCATTGAGCGGGGCACTCATATTATTACCGCCAATAAAGAAATGTTTGCCCATTATGGTCAAGAGTTGCTTGAATTGGCAAAAAGACACCATGTCTCAGTTGGATATGAAGCCACTGTAGCTGGAGGAATTCCGGTAATCCAGACATTAAGACAATTATTAAATGTAAATCGTGTTCAACAATTACAAGGGATTTTAAATGGCACATCGAATTTTATCCTAACAGAAATGCGCGAGAAGAAACTTTCATTTGCCGAGGCCTTACGAGCCGCCCAAGAAAATGGCTTTGCTGAGGCTGATCCAACAAATGATGTGGAGGGCTTTGATGCTTTCTATAAGGCGATGATTCTAAGCAGACTTGCCTTTAGTGAAGAACCTAATTGGGATGCTGTTGAGCGAACCGGGATTACGTCGATCACAAGTGAATTAATTGAGACAGCTGGTAGGCTGGGACTAAGGTTTAAACATATAGCCAGTATAAAAAAGTCCGGTAAGCGACTTAAGGTTTCTGTTGAACCTGTTCTTGTTGGAAATGAGCATCCTTTATATCATGTAGAAGGTGTTCAAAATGCAGTAAATATTTCTTCTGATATTGTCGGTCAAATTACACTTCAAGGACCAGGGGCAGGGATGTTTCCAACAGCAAGTGCAGTCATTGAAGATTTAGTATATGTCTGTCAGAATCGGCCAGATAGCCAAGGATTCCAATCAACAAGTGATACCATTACTTCCATCCCTGAAGAGGGGCAGCATGAAGAAAATTGGTTAGTAACCGGGTTAAACCATGCAACAAACGATGCGATTAAATGGATTGATCACGTTGAAGGTGGAACCTGGATGGCTAAGGCGAAAAAGGAAGAAATGAAGGAGTTATCAAGGCAAAATCTAGGCGTAGTGTATTTTCCCATAATAGGAGAATTTGAAGGGCGTCACATATTGTCAAGATTAGCTTAGAACATTTTAATCCAAGAAGCAGGGCAGCCCTGCTTCTTGCATCTTAAAAGATTTAAGGTCACTTTTAGTATTTATCGGTTTCGATTTTTTACACGTTGGTTAGCTGCATTAGCGCGTGCCTGTGCTTCGAGATCGGCGTGGTCTGCAAACTCTGCAGAATACTCAACATCTTTTCCATCTGTTTTTAGGTTTTTAGGAACTTGTGGAAGTGATCCTTTATTGTGCTTTTGTCCTTGAGCGCGGCCCATGAAAAAAACCCCTTTCAAATTAAACTAAAGAGAGCGACAATTGCTCTCATAAATAGTTTTTACTGTTTGAAAGGAGTCCATTAATGGAAAAATTTAAATTTCACTAGCAGTATGTTTTTTAAATACGAGTTTTTTTATCTGTGAACCCAGCTGCACGGTCTGCCATCTTAAACTCGTGCTGGTAGCGTACCTCTTGCATGCTTGTTAATGAATATTTTCCTCCACCGCTGCTATCCTTCTTTTTCTTTCCACCCATTGAAATCATCCTTTCATACTAAAAATTATGTACTTATTTCCATTTTTACCTTATATAAAAAAAAGATACGGTTTTTTTTAAGATAATTTTAAAAAAAGCTTCCTCTTTATGGTAGAGTAATTTTTGAGGTGAACGATATGGCCATTATTACAAAAATCACCACACAACAGAAAAATCAAGATCGGTTAAACGTATTTATGGATTATGGCAAGGGCAAAGGTGAGGAATTTGCTTTCAGTATTGACAGTGATGTCTTAATTAAATATCAACTAAAAAAGGGAATGGAACTCGATGACTTATCATTCTTAGAAATTCAATACCAAGATGATATCCGCAAGGCTTATAATTTGGCGATAAATTATTTGGCCAGGAGAATGAGGTCGGAAAAAGAAATTGTAGATTATCTAGGACAAAAAGAAGTCGACGAGCCCGTTATCAACGAGGTAATTCATAAATTAACAGCTCAACATTATCTTAATGATCAGGAATTTGCTCTAGCATACGTAAGGACACAAGCTAATACAACAGATAAAGGTTCCAATATAATTAAAATGGAATTGAAGGATAAAGGCGTGGCTGAGGGAATCATTAAAAAATCGCTTGAGGAATTTCCGCTAGCGCAGCAGATTGAAAAGGCGATAAGAATCTCAGTCAAATTTTATCAAAAAAATTCAATGCTCTCTTATAAAATTCAAAAACAAAAGCTAGAGCAGCTGCTGCTTCGAAAAGGGTACTCCTATGAAGTGATAAACATTGCTGTCAGTGAAACAGAGGTACCGAAACAAGACGATGAAGAAATGGAAGCCGTTAGGTTTCAAGGCGAAAAAATCCTCAGAAAATATTCACATCTAGAGGGATTTGAATATCACCATAAGATAAAGCAAGCACTTTACCGTAAAGGTTTTACAATCGATTTAATTGAACGTTTCTTAGCAGAGAAAGATGAAAACTCATGACTAGTCATGAGTTTTCTCCTTTTTTGAATGGCTCCTTTTCATGTTCTTCTTTATTAATTGGACAAAAATTACTATACTAAAATATAGAGAATTAGGGGAGTGGTTCATATAATGGAACAGGAAAAACGATACAGTGATATGTCCGATTTTGAATTGCGACAGGAAATCGCCCAACTCAAGGAAAAGGCAAGAAAGGCTGAACAAATGGGAATGGTTAATGAATTTGCAGTCCTTGAAAGAAAGGTGCAAATGGCCCGAGCTTATATGATGGACCCGGATGATTTTAAGCCTGGAGAAATTTATCAAATTGAGGGTGACCCCGGACAATACTTTAAAATTGATTATATGAATGGAGTTTTTGCTTGGGGATATCGATTAAAAGGTGATGGTAAAGAAGAGGCTCTTCCAATCTCGGTGTTAACACCGTTAAAATAACGGAATAGACAAGCCAGAGATATCTGTATCTCTGGCTTGTTTTTTTGTTCCTTGGCTAAAGACTTGCCACTTTGCGAAAGCTAATCCGTCAATCTATTTCCAGACAGCTTGCGGTGATTCGTCATCGCGTTCGCCCGACGCACGCATGCGTTCTTGAGGATGAGTATTGATACTCCCGTCAGCTCTTGTAGAAGCGTATTCTGCTTTTGCACGCGGTTCGCCTTCAAGTTTGTTATCATTTTGATTTGGGAAATTAGTTGCCTTATTTCTCATGCTGTACCTCCAAATTAGGGAATGAGAAAAACGTGAAAAGCAGATTATATTCAAAGTGCTAACCACGTACCGTTAGTATTTACGCTTAGATAGAAGGTTATGTTATAAGAAAATGGTAAAGAGGAGGAGTTGTATTTAATGAATGAATACCATGAAAGATTAATTACGATGTTAATGGAAAAAAACGGACAGCTAAGCTATGAGCAAGCAAGGACCTGGGTGGAGTTATTGTGGGATGATTTTGAAACTTCCTATGCAAAAGCTGGCTGGGAGTATAAGGGCAGTGAAATGGCAGAACGGATTGTAACGCAGTGGATTGAAAATTATGGTGACAAACTTCATGAGTTTGTTGCAACAAATCCTAAATATAAAAGATTCCTGATTCAATAATAAAAGAAGGGCTTTTCACTTAGCCCTTCTTAACTGGGTATAATACTCAGCTTCTTTCGTAATTTTTTCTCGCTAAACACCCAGCCTGTATATGAACTAATTGGTTTTAGGTCCCGATCCAATTGAACCACTGCTACAAACGGATAGTGTCCATTGCTTCGATAACGTAAATCAATAAAGCGGACTTCATAAAAATCATTATACTCATCGACTTCCCAACGATAGACGGGGGAGAATGAAAGAAAAGCGGATAGATTTTTGTCCTTCTTAGCCGCTTCGATTACAGGTGTATTAGGAACTGGAACCCGAATAAATCGGTCTAAGATTTCAACTTGATTATCAACTGATTTCCCTACAAAAAACTCTTCTTTACTCATGGCAGCAATTCTCCATTGATGAAACCTCATTGTTGGTGCAATAATCACTTCTGTGGTATTGGGAATGAGTTTTTTTACCTCATGCAAGACTCTTTTCTTCGCTAAATATCTTCGAACGTAGTATGCGATAATTACAGCATACATGATTAAAAAGGTGATTCCTGGATTTGCTCCAAGCATCCAAATAAAAATGCCGATAATGTGAATAGCAAAGATAATTGGATCAAATGTATTAATAACGCCGAGCGCTACCCATTTAGATGAGAAGGGTCTAAGGGCTTGTGTCCCATAGGCATTAAATATATCAACAAAAACATGGATAAAAACGGCTGCAAAAGTCCAAGCCCACAAATGTAATAGGTTTGCACCGGAAAAGAACGGATAGATCACGGCTATAATTAGAAGCGGCCATAAAATGACTGCTGGTATGGAATGGGTGACGCCACGATGATTTCGGATATATATCGCATTGTTTCTAAGTTTTAATACCGTGTCAATATCTGGTATTTGTGAGCCTGCAATCGTCCCAATTAATACACTTACTGCTGTAGCATGACTGCCGGCAACTACTGGGTCAAGTGATGCTAGACCGCCTATAGCGATACCCATTACCACATGTGTTCCTGTATCCAAATGTCTATTCCTCCTTTAATATAACTTGTCAAAAAAGTCAAATTCGCTTATCGTAAATAAATGGACATCAAAAGATCGAGTTTCTTTTAGCTTGCCGCCTTGTGCTTGCCTTAGGTTGAACAAGGAGCTTTCGCTTTTTTAATCCAGCTCCAGCGCCTAGCCCCTCGAGGTCACAAGTCAATCCGTCCAAAAGGTTATAAAGCAACCTTTCGGCCGGCTTGCCTTGTGCTTGTCGGGGCTGAACAAGGCGCTTACGCTTTTTTATTTATTTTCCCTATTTTCGAGATGTTTAACTATCTGGAGGAACAAAAGTTATGATTATTGAACATGAAAATTCTGAAAAAATCAATATAAATGCCTTTCAAAACGATTTAATATCCTGGTTTAAAAGAGAACAGCGCGACTTGCCATGGCGAAAGGATCAGGACCCGTACAAAGTTTGGGTTTCTGAAATCATGCTTCAGCAGACAAGAGTAGATACAGTTATCCCCTTTTTCAATCGATTTATTGATTGGTTTCCAACTATAGATGCCTTGGCCGATGCTGATGAAGACAAAGTGCTTAAAGCATGGGAAGGTCTTGGTTATTATTCTCGTGTGCGAAATCTTCAATCCGCAGTCAAGGAGGTTAGGGAGAAATATAACGGAGAAGTGCCCAACACTCCGAAGGAAATCGCTGAATTAAAAGGAGTAGGACCTTATACAGCTGGAGCGATATTAAGTATTGCTTACGGAGTTCCTGAACCGGCTGTAGATGGAAATGTGATGAGAGTATTATCCCGGATACTTTCAATATGGGATGATATTGCCAAACCATCATCGCGAAAAATTTTCGAACAGGCAGTTCGTGATTTAATATCCCATGATGATCCATCGGCATTTAATCAAGCCTTAATGGAGCTTGGGGCATTGATTTGCACACCTACTTCTCCTTCGTGCTTATTATGTCCTGTAAGGGAGCACTGTCAAGCCTTTTTCGATGGAGTCCAAGAAGAACTACCGGTTAAAACAAAAAAAACAAAGACACGGAGGGTTCAACTGGCTGCGGCTGTTCTATTAAATTCTGATGGTAAAATACTGATTCATAAACGGCCAGCTAGCGGGTTACTTGCTAATTTATGGGAATTCCCTAATGTTGAGCTGCATCATAGCCTGCAAAATGAGCGGGAGCAGGTAAGCAATCTTTTCAGCCAAGAGTTAAAGCTCCATACGGAACTAGATACAATCATCGGTCAAATCGATCATGTTTTTTCCCATTTGGTATGGAACATCAAGGTCTATACTGGGAAAACTTCTGCCAATTTTCAGGACTGCAAGGATTGGAGACTTGTCTCCTTTGATGAAATGGAGGAATTTGCTTTTCCTGTTTCACATCAAAAAATCTACCAAATGTTTAGACTTTCCTTAGAGGAATAAACGCTGAAATTAAAGCGTTTATTCCTTTTTTAGGCTGTATCCATCTTAGGTCAATGCGCTAACGCACATCGTATTATATTAATCATATACTGTTTTGGTTCCATGGGTATAATCTGCTTCCTGACGTTTCATTCCGCCGCGATTTTCAATTTCCTCAATAATTCCACGATGGATGGTTTGCCCCTCACTATTTAGATATGGAGCAATTTGTTGAAATGAATGATGAAAAAAGGCTAATTCACTATCTTTCCAATCTGTTTTTGCCATCATAGAAAGCTCGGTCATATCCCGTCCTACGTACATTTCTGTAATCTCCCCCCAATTGTATTTGTTTTTAGTGTTTTATATTAATTGTCATCTATTCATGGAAAAGATAAAATGAGATGAAAAGTGAAGATTTCAGATTTTAACCGAATCAAATTACATAGAAGGGAAATACAAATATGACACAAAAAGTCGCACTAATTACAGGAAGCAGTAGAGGTATCGGAAAGGCAACAGCTCTCCGCTTGGCAGAAGCCGGCTATGATATTGTAATTAACTATGCACGCAGTAAAAAGTCTGCGCTAGAGGTTGCGGAGCAGATTGAAGCTTTAGGCAGGAAGGTTTTGGTTGTTAAAGCGAATGTTGGTGACGTATCTAAAATAAAAGATATGTTTGCCAAAATAGAGGAGGAATTTGGCCGGTTAGATATTTTTGTTAATAATGCAGCATCAGGTGTTCAGCGTCCAATAATGGAGTTAGAGGAATCACACTGGGACTGGACGTTAAATATCAATAGTAAAGCTCTTTTATTTTGTGCCCAAGAAGCTGCGAAACTAATGGAAAGAAATGGAGGAGGGAAAATAGTCAGTATTAGTTCCCTAGGGTCAATACGTTATTTAGAAAATTATACAGTAGTAGGGGTTTCAAAGGCAGCCCTTGAAGCATTAACAAGATATTTAGCGGTTGAATTAGCTGAAAAGAATATTATCGTGAATGCGGTATCCGGCGGTGCTGTGGATACTGAGGCATTAAAACATTTCCCTAATAGAGAAGAGCTTTTGCAAGAGGCAAGAGAAAAAACACCTGCGGGAAGAATGGTAGAAATTGATGACATCGTGAATAGTGTGATGTTCCTATTATCTGATGGATCCGATATGATCAGAGGTCAAACCATTATTGTAGATGGAGGAATTTCCCTCCTTGTCTAAAATTATTTTTCAATAATTTTTTTGGATATTCTCCACGAAGCAGGGACATATTAAATTTCGTGGAGGTGATATCAATGGCAAACTTCAACCAACAGCCAAACAAAACTTCAGCAGGAACTAACATCCAAGAAGTAAGACAACAAAACGCTCAATCAGCTGGTGCTGGTTCTGCAGGTTCTTTTGGAACTGAATTTGCAAGCGAAACTAATGCTGCAGAAGTGAGAAAGCAAAATGCTCAATCTGCACAAGGCGGTTCTCAAGGTTCTTTTGGAACTGAATTCGCTAGCGAAACAAATGCTCAAGAAGTAAGACAACAAAACCAACAAGCTGAATCTCGTAAGAACCAAAACAGCGGCGGACAATTTGGCCAAAGCTAATCACCATTCTTCTAAAGAAGGCACTCTACATACGTAAGAGTGCCTTCTTTTTTTAGTTTGAAAATTGTTTTGTTAGAGCGCGCTTCCGCTTTTCTAATGTCCAGCTCCAGCACCTATGGGCTCGGGGTCATAAGCCAAGGCGCTTCCGCTTTTATGGTTTCGACAAAACTTCCTGTATGTCTACAGAAGTAGTCAAAGGAATTATGGGGTTGTTCAAGAATACATATAATAGCTTAAAAATAAGGCGGTGAGGGAAATGGATCATTTCAATCGATTAGTTTCCGAACAAATGGTGACAATGGAAAAATTACTATATTTACAGGCTGAACTTGAGCGATGCCAGCAAATTGAGGAAGAACTACAGACATTACACGATGCAACCAACTTAGAGAGTATTCGAAATGATATTCAGACCATGAAAAAAGAGCTAAAAGAGATACAATTAATTTTTGAAAAGCAAACAGAGGAAGTCATTAACTCCTATCGGGACATGAATTTGACCGCATCTCTGTAAATTTTCAATGAAAAACAAGGAAAAAATACACATTTTTTTACAAAGAGCCAGTGAATTCTGGCTCTTTTGTTTTAAATTCTTGTCTTAACCGTTATAATAATAGAAAATAGGAATTTTACTTTGTTACCTTTTGTCGTTTGTTAAGTGG
>Ga0308175_100003636_pt1 | contig 10717 bp, 11 predicted proteins | sample PhyCR1_3_FD_203893 | JGI IMG/M metagenome (GOLD analysis project Ga0308175, IMG submission 203893) | Soil microbial communities from UC Gill Tract Community Farm, Albany, California, United States - DLSLS.C.R1 | ecosystem: Environmental > Terrestrial > Soil > Agricultural land | place: USA...
CGTTTCGTCCACCGTATAGCGGTACATAGGTTGGCCCTGAGACGTCCTCACGCCGCCCGCAATTTTCCGGAGAAGCCGCCCAGCATCAGCTCCACCAGACGGGCTGCCACCACAGCCTCGAGATCTTCCGGAATTCTCTGCCCAGTGGCAAAGAACGAGAGGGGCTTGCGGGTCCTGGCGGCTTCGCTCAAAATCGGCCCGAAGGAGGCGGTCTCATCCAGCTTCGTGAACAGCAGGCGGCCCGGCCGCATGCACTCGAATGCATTTACCATGCGAGTCAGGTCGGCGGGCTTCATGGAAGCCGGCAATACCAGTTGTGTGTCGATATCCTCGCGGGTGGAGAGGAAGTGGGCGAGGCCAGGCGCGCCCTCCATATCGCCGAAGCCAAGCCCAGGGGTATCAATAAAAATGAACTCCTTGCCCCGGCTTTCCTCGATGGTTTGCGCCAGTGCCCCCACCGTCTCCAGCACTTGGAACCCGACGCCCAGGATGGCCGCGTATGATCTTAGTTGCTCGGCTGCCGCCACGCGGTACGTGTCCATGGATAGCAGGAGCACCGGACGCCGCGCTGCCAGACCGTAGTTGACCGCGAGCTTAACCAGGCTGGTGGTCTTGCCGCCGCCGGGAGGACCGACCATCGCAATAATGTGGGGAGCATGAGGACCTCGACCTAAGCGAGCTTCCACGCTAAAACGGGCCGTGATCTCCTCGGCCAGGGCTCGCTGGAAAACGGCGGATTCGGTCCGCTGCGCCGTGCGCGACACCGGGAGTCGTGAAGGTGTCAGCCTTGCGCCTACCGCCTGGACAATCTCCTGGGCGAGTTCGGGAGATACTTCGGCGGCGCTCAACGCGGCAAACGCCTCGGAGAGGTCCTGCGATCCACCTGCCCACTGCTGGGGAGAGTAGGCCGTGCGTGTCAGGACGTGACGCATCCCTTCCAATTCACGCTTTAGATCGGCCACTTCGTGCGAGAGCCGGTCGTGCGACATGCCGGGTACGCTCGTAATCGTTTCCGGCGAAGAAGCGGGGACGTCGCCCGTCGCTTCCCCCGGCGCCAAAGTCGCGAAGACGACTTCGTATTCGCCAAGATGGCGAGTCTGGATCGGAGCCTTGCGGCTGTTCACCAACATAGCCTCGGGGCCCAATTCGGCTCGTGCCGAGGCGATGGCGTCTTCAACAGAGCGGGAGTAGTACGATTTGATCTTCATCGCTGCACGGAAAGCTATCGGCAGCGACTCGTTTCTTCTGTAGGCCTGTCGAAGTTTCTATTGAATGTTCCCCACCGACTGCACGCGGAGCCCGGGGGGAATCTCGTTGTGAGCCAGGAAAAACAGGTTGGGCAGGTTCGGCTCCGCCATTTGCCTGAGGAAGAACCGCGCTCCGCTCGAAGTGATCGCCACTACCGGCGTCTCCGGCGCTTGCACGCGGGCAGCGATGCGATTCAATATGTCCCGGATCGCCTGCGGTGCGAGCGCCAGATGGCTGTTCTGCTCGCCGTGTTCGACGCCGCCTTCCACGACGTGTTCGATCGACGGGTCGATAAACCACGCGGGCAGATCGCCGGTGCGATTCTGATAAGGCTTGACGATACTCCGGCGCAGCGCCTGCCGCACGTACTCGGTCAGGAGCACCGGGTTTCGCGTCGAAGCGCCTCCTTCGCCCAGTGCTTCCAGAATGGAAACCGCGTCGCGTATGGAGACGCGCTCGCGAAGCAGATTCTGCAGAACGCGCTGCACGGTCGCGAGCGGCAGAAGCTTCGGCACCACGTCCTCCACCACCTTCGGATGCTCCACTGCGACGCGATCGAGTAGCCGCTTGGTATCCTGCCGCGAGAACAACTCGTGCGCATGACGGCGGATTACCTCGGTCAGATGCGTTCCCAGGACGCTCACACCGTCCACCACTGTATAGCCCGAGTGGCGGGCGCGATCGCTGCGGTCACTGGCGATCCACACCGCGCTCATGCCGAAGGCGGGATCACGGGTGGCCTGCCCTTCGAGAGGCGGCGCCGACGGGTTGGCTGGAATCGCAAGTTCGCATCCCTGCGGCAGCTCGTAGCGCGCGATCTCGACCGCCTTGAGCGAAATGATGTACTCGCGGCTGCGAAGCGACAGATTATCGGTCACCCTCACCGGAGGCAGCAGGTATCCGAGTTCGCCAGCCAATTGGCGGCGGATGGCGGAGATTCTGCGCAGCAGCGCCGAGTCCTGCGCTCCCTCGACCAGGCCGACCAGTCCGAGGCCCACTTCGATTGCCAGCGGTTCCACGCGAAGTAGCGACTCCACGTTGTCCTTCGCCTCTGGCTTGGGTGCGTCGGCCGCCGGCGCCGAGGCAAGCGCCGTTTCCTTCTTCTGCATTTGCCAGCCGCCCGCCGCCGCCGCCCCCCCTAAAAGCAGAAACGGCAGTTTCGGCATGGACGGCAGCACCGCAAGCGCCATCAGAACACCGCCGGCAAGCAGTAGGGGCTGCGAGTTGTTCAGGATCTGATGCTTGAATTCGGCGCCCAAGCGTCCGTCGGAACTGGCGCGGGTGACGATCAGGGCTCCTGAAATCGAGATCATCAGCGCTGGGATCACGGTCACCAAACCGTCGCCGATGGTGAGCACTGTATAGGTTTCGATCGCGCGGCGAAGATCCATGCCATGTTGAAGCACGCCGATCAGGAAGCCGGCGATGATGTTGATAGCTGTGATCAGGATGCTGGCCACTGCGTCCCGCTGAGTGAACCGCGACGCGCCGTCCATCGCACCGTAAAACTCGGCTTCGGTATTAAGGGCTTTGCGCCGGCGCTTGGCTTCTGCTTCGTCAATCAGGCCGCTATTCAGATCGCTATCGATCGACATCTGTTTACCCGGCAGCGCGTCCAGGGTAAAGCGGGCAGTCACCTCGCTGATGCGTACCGCGCCGTGATTGATGACGACATATTGAATCGCGATCAGCACGAGAAAGATCACCGTGCCGATCACGTAATTCCCCCCCACCACGAAACTCCCAAAAGCGCCGATGATCTCGCCGGCCGCGGAAGTGCCGGTGTTCCCGTTCAGCAGAATGAGGCGTGAACTTGAAATGTTCAATGCCAGACGGAAGAGTGTCAATAGCAGCAAGGTGGTTGGAAAGGAAGTGAATTCGACTGGGCGTACCAGGTAGAGGGCTACCATGAGGACCGTAACCGAAACCAGGATGTCGGCGACGATCAGCAGATCCAGGATGAATGACGGCAGCGGAGTGATCAGCGCGACGATAATCGCCAGCACCGCCAGAGGGACCACGAGTTCTCCCAGTTTCTGCATCGGCAGTGTTTGGCGCCAGGTGGCGGATGAAGGGAGTGCTTTGGTGGAAGTCATGTGTTAACCCGGACGATTACGGTTCATCAGCTTGAAAATATAAGCCAGGATTTCGGCGACGGCACGGTAAAGGTGCGGCGGGATCTCCTGTCCCACATCCACCGATTTGTACAGCGCCTGTGCGAGCGGGGGATTCTCGATGATCGGCACCTGGTTGTCGATTGCCTTCTGTTTAATGCGTAGCGCGAGGTAGTTCTTCCCCTTCGCGACCACCAATGGCGCCGCCATGCTGTCCATGTTGTAGCGGATGGCAACGGCAAAGTGCGTGGGGTTGGTGATCACCGCGGTCGCGGTGGGAACTTCCTTCATCATCTGTTTCCGCGCGCGATCCCGTTGGATGCGGCGGACTTTCGCCTTCATCTGCGGGTTGCCCTCGAGATCCTTGGTTTCCTCGCGAATTTCCTGCTTGGTCATCTTTAACTGACCGGTGTGGCGACGCATTTGGCGGAACAGATCCACGCATCCGAATACCAGAAAGACTCCGGCAGCCTTCCAGAACAACTCCATAACGGACGTACCCAGGAATCCGGCTCCGGCTCGTACACTCTGCAGGGGAAGGGCGATCAGCGCGTCCAGCTTGTCCCGTACAACCACATAAACCGCCCATAGGAATACCGGAATCAGGATCATCGCCTGCATCAAGTTGGGCAGGTTTTGTTTGGGTATTTCCTGCAGCCGCGCCAGCGGATTGAAGCGTTGCGCTTCCGGCATCAGCTTTTTGAAACTGATACCACCGCGTGTGGTGATCAGCCTGAGCCCGACTGTTGCGCCCGCCATCGCCATGCCGGCCAGCACCAAAGGGAAGAAGTGCAGTTGCGCGATCCGCCACGCCACGTGGATTAGATCCTGCGGTGTTACTTCCGGGCGAAATGCCAGCCGGAACAGACTTCGGGTCGTTTGTTGGAATCCGGCAAACCAGTGCGCGCCACCCGAGCTCAGAACACCGAGAAATACGAAGAACTGAAGCGCGGAGACGAACTCTTTCGCGGAGGCGAACTGGCCCTCCTTGCGGGACTTCTCGAGCCTTCGTTGCGTTGGCTGCTCAGTCTTTGCGCTGTCCGCCATGGCCGGTCATAGCCCCAAGACGCGGTGTGCGCCGGTCAGGGCGTGGTCGCCGACCTCGCGCATCAAGCGGGGGAATAGCGCCGCAATCCAGCCCAGCACCAGCAGGGCCGCGAGCATTTTGGCTGGGAACGCCAAGGTCATCAGTTGAAGTTGGGCGTTTAGACGACCCAACAGCGCCAGCGCGACGTCCACCAGGACCAGGAGCGCGACCACCGGAAGCGCCAACCGGAAGCCCACCGAGAACAGCGAGGAGGCGAGCCCGATAATGGACTCCGCGGAACCTGAATGGAACGCCCACCCGCCAGGCGGAATTCGCTTCAGGCTCTCGGCGAACAGGCGAAAGACATCCCGGTCCAGCCCCAGCGCGAAAAATGACATACCAGCCACCAACTGGGCGAAGACCAGCAGAATTCCGGAATCCGCTTGTGTATTCGGGTCGATCGTCGAGGCGTACGCGTACCCCGCTTGCAGCCCGAGAATTTGCGCGGCCATCACGAAGGCTTCCAGCGCGATCGCCACACACACACCCACCGCGACGCCTACCGCCGCCTCCGCCAGTACCCAGGCGATCATCCTGGCAGGGCTGGCAAACTCGGAGTCAATGGCCGGCCACTGGCCGTACAGCGCGAACGTGAAGCCCAGCGCAAATGCGGCCCGAACCGCATCGGGGGAACCTTTCAGGCCCGGAAGCGGCACGAAAACAAGCGCGCCTCCTACCCTGGCCAGCACCAGCAAGAACGCCAGCAGTGTCGCCGTGGAGAGGGTGGCGTTACCGTGCATAGCGGCTCAGGTCGGCGAAAAGCGAGACCGTATACGACATCGCCCGGGAAAGCATCCATGGCAGAAGGAATAGGAGGCCGCCCAGGAAAGCAGCCAGTCGTGGGATGCTGCTGAACGCGTTGTCTTGCATCGAGGTCGCAATCTGTGCCAGGCTGATTACCAACCCGGCGATGAAACCGATGACCAGCAGCGGCGCCGAGAGCCAGAATGCGGCCATGAGTGCCTGACGCATTACTTGTACGACGAGTTCGGGGGTCATACGTAAAAACTCTTCATCAGCGACCCGATAACTAGATTCCAGCCGTCCACCAGCACGAACAGAAGAATCTTGAATGGCGCCGAAATCATGACCGGTGGAAGCTGCACCATGCCGATCGAGAGCGTGACTGAGGCGATGACCAGATCGATTACCAGGAATGGCAGGAACAGGATGGCGCCTATCTGAAACCCAGCCTTCAGCTCGGAGAGGATATATGCAGGCAATAGCACTTTGAGCTCGAGATCGGCCGGTGTTCGGGGCTGAGGCGACTTGGATAATTCCAGGAACAGCTTGATATCCTTTTCCCGGGCGAACTTCACCAGGAACTGTCGCAACGGTTTAGTTCCTTGATCAAGCGCCTGATCGGTACTCAGCCGGCCGGCCTCGAGCGGCTCCCAACCCTGGTGGTACATGTCTGCTGCAACCGGTTGCATGACGATGAACGATAGGAACAGAGCCAGGCCCAGCAGGACCTGGTTGGAGGGAGTGGACTGCGTTCCGAGCGCCTGCCGAAGGAAGTGCAGCACGATCGTGATCCGCAGGAACGGCGTGATCGACATGACCGCCGCGGGCAGCAGCGTCATCAGCGTCAGCAGGATTACGATCTGCATCGGCACGCCGAGCGAAGTACCGTTCTTGCTGGAGATGCCGAACAAGGAGAGCGGCTCCGTGGCCGCGCCCGCCGGCGCGCCGAAAGTCGGCAGCGCGCCGCATATCGCCAGCACGCAGCCGATCCGGATCCGCCTCATCTCGTCCCCTCCGTTGCCGGATGCGGGCGGGAATGTACCAGCGTACATCCCCCCGGCCAGGAGGATACGAGCAGGTCGGTATCGCCTAGCCGCAAGAGGTGAAGGGTGTGCTGCGGGCCGAGCGACATTCGCTCCAGGTGTTGCAGGCTCTGCTGCCTGGGCCCTTGCAGCGCGCCGAAGACCGCCAGTCCCCGACGCCGCAGCCACCACAGCGTTCCGCCCATGAGTAGCAGGACCGCCCCTACCGCCGTCAATTGCCCGATCACGTCCATTGCCTAGCCTCTAGAATTCGTCGCGGAAGTCCGTGATCCGTACTCCCAGGTTGTTTTCGATTACTACGATCTCGCCGGAGCCGCACAGCACACCACCGATGTAGATGTCGATGTTCTCGCCGGCGCTACGCGATGTGCCGATGACGCAGCCTACTTCCAGTTGCAACACATCACGGGTGCTCATCATGCGCCGGTCCAGTTCGACTTCGATATCGACCGGCACGTCGCCCAGCGGCGCCACTTCTTCCTGGGGAGTCATCACGGGTTCCACGCCCTTAATCGGCGGGAGCGAGACCAGAGTTTAGGGTCTTTCTCCTAGTGCTTCAAATTGATGGTTTCCTGGCTCATCTCGTCTACCGTCGTGACCACGCGCGAGTTCGCCTGATACCCTCGCTGAAGCACGATCAGTTGCGTGAATTCGCGGGCAATATCGACCGTGGACGCCTCGATCGCACCGCCCACTATGTCTCCGCGCCCGCCGGTATTGGGTAGACCGATGGCAGGCGTGGCCGTCCGCGCGCTGGTTTGGAAATTGTTATTGCCGGATGCGATCAACGACTCGGAGTTGCGTACGCTGGCCATGGCTACTTGTGCGACGACCACCTGTTGCCCATCGGAGTACTGAGCCAGGATCTTTCCGCCGTCCGCCAGCCCCACACGCACCAACTGCGCCGCCGCCGAACCATTCTGCGAGCTGGCTGACGGGGCCGACGGCTGTCCAAACTGGGTGATGCGACCGGCCCCCGTGCTGGTGTAAGGATTCCAGCTTAGGTGCATATCCGCCGCACCGCTGCTCAGGCCGGGGATATCGAATTCGACAGGCGAGCCGTACGCCGGCGAGGTCAATTGGCCGTCGCTGCCGAATGACAGGGTGCCACTGGCGCCGGAGATGTCGAAAGGAGTACCTGCTGTCCCGCCGCTAACTTCCTCGCCCGGTACCGTCACGTTGTACGACCACGTATTAGCTGCGGTCTTTTGGAAGTGCAGCGTAGCCACGTGAGACGTACCCAGGCTGTCATAGACCTTGATCGTATCGCTGAACTTGCTGGCCTCATCAGGCGCTGCGGAGGAGTTCAGATTCAAATCAACCGTGAAATTGGTGGTAGCGATGGGCTGCTTGGCTGCGCCGACTGGAACGACAATATCGCCGATTGCGCCGTTCGTATCGAGCAGGCCCGTGGTCGCGTCCATGCTCGTCCAGCCCTGTACGCGCTCGCCGGTATTGGTCAGCAGGTTGCCGGCGTCATCCACCTGGAAGTTCCCGGCCCGGGTATACAAAGTATTTCCCTGCGTGTTCTTTAAGACGAAAAAACCATCGCCTTGAACGGCTGCATCGAGGAGCCCGGTGCTGGCCTGGATGGCGCCCTGCGTGAATTGCCGGATCGTGAGCGGGCGGCCGGTGCCGAAACCAACTTGAGTTTCACCTAAACCAGCGCCCAGCGATTGGGTCACCAGGTCGCGAAAATACACGACGCTGGTCTTGAAGCCGGGAGTGTTTAGGTTCGCCAGGTTGTTCCCAACCACATCGACCGCAGTAGCCGAGGCGCTGAGTGCCGAAAGTGCCGTGGAAAAAGATGTAAACATTGGTATCCCCTTTAGGTCTTGCTAGTGCTACTGGTTGAGAGCTTGTCAATGTCGCCGCGGATGGCGGTAATATCCTGGCCCATATTCATGCCGTTCTCGAGTTGCTGGAACTGCGCCAATTGCGAGAGAAACTGCACGCCGTCACTGGGACTTAACGGATCCTGATTCTTGATTTGCGCCACCAGCAGTTGCAGAAACATGTTTTTCGTAATCTGCGTGGTGGCAGTCGAATTCGTATCGGTGCGCAGTGCGAACGGATCGGTTGTCGAGACCGACGAAGTGGAATTGATGTTCAGTGGATTCGCCATAATGTGCTCGTTTAGCCGGGTATCTGGTTGATCTCGCCCGCAATCGCGGTGTTAATTTGCTCCTGGCTCCAGCCGTGATCAAAATAGGAGGCGAGGATTCCCGCGTTCACCACGTTGCCGTTTGGGAACTGAATCATCTCGTTCCTCTGGTTTTGCTGGAATGGGCCAAACGGGGTAATGGCGTTCATCTCAACTACCTTGCCGCCATACATCTGCGCCAGCTTGTCCGCTGTCGCTCGCGTTGCGAAGTATGTCGGGTTATAGCTGTACGACACGCCATTGGGGGCTACTCCGCCTGGTTGCGAGACGTACGGACTGGTTCCGAAGACCGATTGCAGCGTCGGTGTCACCGGCTTGGGTGCCGTGGGCAACGCCGCCGTCGTCGTCCCTACAGTCGCGTGTCCGAACAGCGATTTGAAATCAGCTGCAGGATCGGAAGGGGGTATGGACGTGGCTGTGCCCGAACCGGCAAGGCCACCCGCACCGGGGGTGCCGGCAGCGTTCACCTTTCGGATGCTCTTTGGGACTATGCGCGGCGTTAGCATGCCGTGTGTTGAAGTGCTTATCGCGTTGTGGATAGGAACCATTCGAAATCCTTCTCCTGCTCTTTTGATTGTTCGTTCTCATCGCGTACGTGCGGTGGGCGCCGATCACCGGAGTGTTCTTCATTCTGCTGCCCGTGACCCTTCGAACCTTCGTGCTGTCCGCCATTATCCGTCGTGTTTACCTGTTGGGCGTCTCGCAAGCTGGCAGCCGGCACCTCGGCAGGATGCCAGGTTTCCGCGCGCAGTCCCCGGTCTTCGAGACGAGCGGAAAGGACAGGCAGATCCGTCCGTAAACGATCGGCAAGGCGAGTGTCTGGTGTCCGCACTGCCACCTTGAGCTCGCCGGCTCGCTCGGTCAATTTGACTTCGACGCGTCCCTCATCTCCGGTCATCTCCAAGCGGATCTCGCGCAACGGGCCGGCCGGCCGTTCTTTGAGCGGTTCGGTTCGAGCCGTCGCCTGTACATTCACGGAAGGAGGAACGGCCGGTTGCCTGGTCGTCGTGGTGGTCGTTGCGATGCTGGCCGAAATGGTGGTTGTCGCTGGCGTCGGCTGCGGGATCCGTTGGTATGACGTTGGCGCTTGGTCTGTGCCGCGGGTTGCAGCCGTCTTCGGACCCGGTCCGATCCTGAGTTCATGCCGTGAATCGCCGGTCGGGTCCTTGCGCTCGGTCGGCGCGGAAGTCAACGATTCCCTGAACTGCACTCCGTGGTCGCCTGGAAGGTTGCGTTGCGGAGCCTTGCCGGACTGCCGCGAAGAGGGCCGAGCCGCTGATTCGTCCACCGTCGAACCTTCGCGTAGGATCGGTGAGACGCGAACAGCAAAGGCGAGTTCGCCAGTCTCCATTACGCCCGATGCGATCCTTCGAAAGGCAGTCGGGTTGCACTCCTGCCCGCCGTCAGGAGGCGGGCTCTCGACTACCTCCTTCGGAGTCGAATCGGTACATTCTGCAGTCGCCCGGAACACGGGTTTCGTAACCATGTCCGCGCCAACCTCCTGATGCGGCGGCACACGGTTCGGAGTCGCGCTGGACGACTCCGCTCGTAGCGTTTTCTCTGCGATTGGTTTAAGCTGTTTTTCACTGCCGGCGAAGGTCGGCGTAAGCGGCAGACCGATGTTGCCCGCGGTGCTCTCTTCCGGCGCCACCTCACGTACGTTCGGCTTTCGCGATGATCCCGGCTTGAGTCGTGACTGGAGAACTCCGCTTGGCGAAATCGCTGCAGGGATTATCGGCGGCCCTGGCGGCGCGGCGATCGTCGATTGCTGCAACCCCCTCAGTTCCTGCTTAGCGGCTCCGAGCGAATTGGTAATCGGTCCCCGTGCAGGCCGCTGCAATGGCCTTTCCGTCACTTCATGCCTGAAGTTGACGGTGGCTACTCGGATTGTGGGGCGATCGCCCTTACCGAGATCGGCATCGTCCGCCAAAACCGTCGAGGCCGATCTTACGCCAGAACCGGTCCGCCTCGAGATCGGTGGCGGCTCTGTCTGTTCTGAATTAAGCGGGGGCAAAGGAGAATTCTGCTGTTTGGCCAGTGCAGAACTCAGGTCTTCAATGTCTGCAACGTCAGGCTCTGCGGCCGTCTTTTTGCCTGGCGTCTCGATCGGCAAAGGCGTCGAGTTCGAGTCAGTCTTCCAATATTCAGTCGTAACGCCGGGCGGAATGGATTTGGCGAATAGTCGCGCTTTCCACTTCCCGGAAGCCCCGGCATCTCGAAGCCCAACCCCAGGGAGTGCTCCGGGGAGTGCCGCCGTTTCACAACTGCTATACCAGCCCGGCGATTCAACTGTCGGCTGTGTCGAGTGCCCACCTGG
>Ga0308175_100003638_pt1 | contig 10716 bp, 11 predicted proteins | sample PhyCR1_3_FD_203893 | JGI IMG/M metagenome (GOLD analysis project Ga0308175, IMG submission 203893) | Soil microbial communities from UC Gill Tract Community Farm, Albany, California, United States - DLSLS.C.R1 | ecosystem: Environmental > Terrestrial > Soil > Agricultural land | place: USA...
CCACGCCAAGCGGGGCGATCGCGTCGAGGCCGGCCAGCCGCTCGCCTCCGTGCACGCGCGCGACGAGGCTGCGGCCGACGCCGCGGGGCGCGAGGTGCTCGCGGCGTACGAGCTCGGGGCCGAGCCGCCGCCGGAGCGGTCGGTGCTGCTCGAAGTCGTGCGCTAGCAGTTCCCGGAGCGGGTCCCGGGAACACGTCTCCGAGCAGCCGGCCCGCGGCTACGTTGGCAGCGTGCCCGAGCTGCCCGAGGTCGAGACCGTCCGCCGCCGGCTCGCGCCCTTGCTCGAAGGGCGGCGCTTCGAACGTGTGGAGATCGACGACGCCCGGCTGACGCGGCCGGACGATCCGTTCGAGGTCGCCCGCGAGCTCGAGGGCGAGCGCGTGGCGCTCGTCGACCGTCGCGGCAAGTATCTGATTGTTCGGTTCGAGTCGGGAAGGGCTCTGCTGATTCACCTCCGGATGACGGGGTCGCTGAGGCACGCGGCGTCGGGAACGCTGCCGGACGACCCGCACCAACGCGCCGTTGTCAGGTTAGACGACGGGTCGGACGTCGCCTACCGCGACGTCCGCCGGTTCGGCACCTGGCTGCTGCTCGAGCCGGACGAGGTCGACCTGTACGTCGACGCGAGGGTCGGCCGGGAGCCCCTCGGCGAGACCTACAGGGCGAAGCACCTCGCGCAGGAGCTCGAGGGTCGCCGCGCGCCCGTCAAGGCGGCGATCCTCGACCAGCGGACGATCGCCGGCGTCGGGAACATCTACGCCGACGAGGCGCTCTGGCGCGCGCGCATCCATCCGCTGACGCCCGCCGCGGCGCTCGGCCCCGACGAGGTCAAGGCGCTGCACCGCTCGATCCGCGCCGCGCTGCAGGCGGGGATCCGCCGGCAGGGATCGACGCTTCGCGACTACCGGCTACCGAACGGCGAGGCGGGCGCCGCGCAGGACGAGTTCAGGGTGTACGGGCGCGGCGGCGAGCCGTGCGAGCGCTGCGGGACGCCGATCGACAAGATCCGCGTCGCGGGACGCGGCACGTGGTACTGCCCGAGCTGCCAGCGGCCGGTGCGCTACGCGGCGACGAGCTCGTCGAGCCGGCCGTCGCGGTCGAGGCGCCAGAGCTCGGTGTAGCCGCCGATCGGCCGGTCGTCGATCAGGATCTGCGGCACCGTCCAGCCGCCGGTCAGCTCGTTCAGCGTCGCGCGGAAGCCGGGGTCGTCGTCGAGGTGGATCTCCTCGTAGGCTATCCCGCGGGAGTCGAGGAGCGCCTTCGCCCGCACGCAGTAGCCGCACCAGCGGGTCGTATACATCCGAACCTGTGCCATCACTCCTTCAAACGGAGAAACGCCCGCGGAGATTCCCCGGAGCCGCCTCTACACTGGCCGCAATGGCCGGTCGCACCTACAAGACGGAGGCGATCGTGCTCAGGTCGCTGCGGTTCTCGGAGGCCGACCGGATCCTGCACCTCTACACCGCCGAGAAAGGGCGCATCGGCGCAATCGCGAAGGGCGTGCGCAAGACGAAGTCGCGCTTCGGGGCGCGGCTCGAGCCGCTCTCGCACGTCGAGCTGATGCTCCACGAGGGCGCGGGAGAGCTGCAGACGATCACCGGCGTCGAGCTCCTGCGCTCTCACCACGCGACGCGGGAGCACAACTACCGCCTGAACGTGGGGCTGATCGGCGCCGAGGCGATGCTGCGCCTGTTCGGCGAACCGGAGGGCAACGAGAGGGCGTTCGGGGCGCTCGCGCGGTTCCTCGACCTGCTCGACGAGACGCCGCCTGCCGAGTCTCGGCCGGCGACCGACCCGCTCGCTCTGTCGTTCCAGTTGAAGCTGCTGTGGCTCGCGGGCTACCTGCCGCATCTGACGAGCTGCGTCGAGTGCGGCTCGACCGATGAGCTTGCGGCGTTCTCGGCGCGTGCCGGCGGCGCCGTCTGCGCAGTGCACGCCGCCGGCGCTCTTCGGCTCTCGCGCGAAGGCATCGCCGGCATCGAGCGCCTCCTCTCGACGCCGCTCGCCGACGCGCCGGGCGCCGAGCTGTCCGAGCGGTCGCGCCGCGATGGGCTGGCGGTGATCACAGCGTCCTACGAGGAGCACGGCGGATTCCGGCTGCGGACCGTCTCTGCGTGAGCGGGGGCTGCTCGTGAGGCGCGATCTCGGAGACGGGATCCAGCTCGACGACGCGAAGGAGCGCGTCGACCGCCACGAGGTGCACCGGTTCATCTCGGAGGAGAGCTACTGGGCGGCCGGACGCGCCCGCGAAGCGCAGGACCGTCTGATCGACGAGGCCGCGCGGGTGGTCGGTCTCTACGACGGCGACCGGCAGATCGGCTTCTGCCGAGCGGCCTCCGACGGAACCTCGTTCGTCTACCTCGCGGACGTCTACGTGCTGGACGACTACCGGGGCCGGGGGCTCGGAGAGGCGCTCGTGCGCGCGATGGTGGAGGAGGGGCCGCTCGCGCACCTGCGCTGGCTGCTGCACACGACGAACATGCATCCGCTCTATCGCAAGGTGGGCTTCGGCCCGCCGGGGGTGAAGCTGATGGAGCGGCAGCCGCCGGTTGCCTAGAGCTCTTTAGTCGAGCCGGTCGACGAGCAGCTGCCTGACGCTGTCGATGGCGATCCGCTCTTGCGCCAGCGTGTCGCGGTCGCGCAGCGTCACCGTGCCGTCCGCGATCGTCTGCTCGTCGATCGTCACCGCCCACGGCGTCCCGATCTCGTCCTGGCGCCGGTAGCGCTTGCCGATCGCGGCCGCGTCGTCGTATTCCGCCGACATCGTCTTGCGCAGCTCCTCGTAGAGCGGGCGCGCCTTCTCCGTCATCGCGGCGTCCTTGCCGATCAGGGGAAGCACGGCGACCTTCACCGGCGCGAGACGTGGGTGGAGCCGGAGGACCGTGCGCGGCCGCTCGGCGACGACTTCCTCGTCGTAGGCGTCGCAGAGGAACGCGAGCGTCGAGCGGACGACGCTGATCGCCGGCTCGATCACGTACGGGACGTAACGCTCCTCGTGGCCGATCCACTCCAGCGTCGTACCCGAGGCCTCGGTGTGCTGGCGCAGGTCGTAGTCGCCTCGGTTCGCAACGCCCTCGAGCTCCTGCCAGCCGATCGGGTAGAGGTATTCGATGTCGCTCGTCGCGCGCGAGTAGTGCGACAGCTCCTCCGTTTCGTGGGCACGGATGCGCAGATGCGTCGCGCGCAACCCGAGGTCGAGGTGCCAGCTGTGGCGCCGTTCGATCCAGTAGCGGTGCCACTCCTCGGCATCCGCGGGCGGCACGAAGAACTCCATCTCCATCTGCTCGAACTCGCGCATACGGAAGAGAAAGTTGCCCGGCGTGATCTCGTTGCGAAAGCTCTTGCCGATCTGCGCGATCCCGAACGGCGGCTTCACGCGCATGGACGACGTCACGTTCTTGAAGTTGACGAAGATGCCCTGCGCAGTCTCGGGCCGAAGGTAGGCGATGCTCGCGTCGTCGCGCAGTGCCCCGACGTGGGTCTCGAACATCAGGTTGAACGCGCGCGGCTCCGTGAGGTCGCACTCGGAGTACTCACCCGGGTGCTTCGAGGGACGCTTCCCGCACGACGCGAGCTCGAGCTGGTCGGCGCGGAAGCGCAGCTTGCAGGTACGGCAGTCCACCAGTGGATCGGAGAACGTGTCGACGTGGCCGGACGCGACCCACACCTGCGGGTTGAGGATGATCGCCGAGTCGAGCGCCACCACGTCGTCGCGCTCCTGGATCATCGAGCGCCGCCATTCTGCCTTCACGTTGTCGTTCAGCAAAACGCCGTAATGGCCGAAGTCGAACGACGAGCCGAGCCCTCCGTAGATGTCGGAGGTGGGGAAGACGAAGCCACGTCGGCGGCAGAGCGACGCGACCTTTTCGATCGTCGCCGCGCCTTCGAACTGCTCGAGCTGCTCCGAAGCCATGACCTCGGAAGGTATCGGCTAGGGCTTCGAGACGTCGACGGTGAAGGAGCCGGCGCCTTTCAGGCGCTCCACCTTCAGCGTCAGCGAGCGCTGCCCGCAGATCTGGTAGTGCACGGTCGCGCCGCGGGCGACGAGCGTCGAGCCGGCGTAGAGCGCGAGCCGCATCCTCGACTTCGCCGGCGCGTGCAGCCGCGCGACGAAGCTGCCGTCGAGCGTCGTCCTGACGCCGATCGTCCGGGCCGTCCCGTACCCGAAGGAGCCGTGCACGTGGGTGACGGTCGGACCCGTCCACGGCGTGAGGACATCCTGGTCGAGCAGCGAGAGCGCGGTCGCGTCCGGATAGAAGGACCGGCTGACGATGTCCCAGCCGATCGACGTCTGGCCCTCTTTCGTCAGGTTGAGGACGCGATACGCCTCCGCGAACGCCTCGCCTGGATTCTGGTCGTACGAGCCGCTCTCGTCGCCCGGCGACGCGGAGCCGGCTGCGGACTTCGCGCAGATGTTCTCGTACGAGGACCAGCGCTTCGTGCCGTAGTCCTCCGCCCGCCACGGCGAGTCTGCACGGTTCTCGGCGATGTGGTGGCCGTACTCGTGCGCGACGATCTCCTTCGCGGGCGGCGCGTCCAGCTGGTCCTCCGGCGACGCGTAGATCGTCTCGCTGCCCGGGTCGTAGCAGGCGAGCGCCTGCTCACCGCAGCGACCCTGCACCTCGGTGAGCGGCATCAGGTCGAGGGTCAGCCGCGCCAGCTCCGGGCCGTGCACGAGAGTCCCCAGGTACGACGCCCAGCTCTGCGGCAGCGTCTGGTCGACCGGGTACGCATCCGAGACGTCGATTGTCACCGAGGACCCGAGGCTGTCTCCCGTCGGATACGAACCGCCCCACGCGAGCGCCGCGGCCGGGAACGCGAGGGCGCAGAGGCAGGTCGCGAGCAGCCGCTTCACCCACACCACTGTGCCTGCGGAACCTAAGAGCCGCATGAATGCCCGGTTAAGGTGGAGCGATGAGCGCTATGAACCTCGTCGAGCTGCACATGATCTCCGACTCCACGGGCGAGACCGCACAGCGCCTCGTCCAGGCGCTCGAGGCGCAGTTCCCGGAGCAGGAGTTCCACGAGATCCGCCACCCCCGCGTCGAGAACGTCGCAGACCTGCAGCTCGCGGTCGAGCGGATGCGCGGCCGGTCCGCAGTCGTGATCTACACGCTCGTCGAGCCGGAGTTGCGCGAGGCGATGCGCACGCTCTGCCGGAGCGCGAAGCTCCACTACTGCGACCTCCTCGGCCATCCAATCGAGGCGGTTGCACGTGTGTCGGGGACGGCGGCGAAGATGAAGCCGGGCGCGCGGCCGCCTCTCAACGACGCGTACTTCCGGCGCATGTCGGCGATCGAGTTCGCCGTCAAGTTCGACGACGGCGTCGGCAGCGGCCTGGACGAGGCGGACATCGTGCTGGTCGGGATCTCGCGCACCTCGAAGACGCCGCTCTCGATCTACCTCGGCTACCTCGGCTACAAGACGGCGAACGTGCCGCTGGTAAAGGGCATCGAGCCGCCCGCCGATCTCTTCAACGTCGACCAGTCGAAGGTGGTCGGGCTGACGATCGATGCGCAGCGGCTGTCGGAGATCCGCGGCGAGCGCATCCGCTGGATGCGCGGTGACCGCAAGTACGCGAGCCTCGTCGAGATCTACGAGGAGCTCGACTACGCGGAGCAGATGCACCGCCGGCTCGGCTGCCCCGTGATCGAGGTGAGCGAGCTCTCGATCGAGGAGATCTCGCACCGGATCATCCGCGTCGTCGAGCAGCGCAGCGCCGCCACAGCGTGAATCGGTGAAGCCCAAGCCGCCCGTTCCGCTCTGGCGCTGGGGTGTCTGGTACACGGCGCTCGGCGCGGCGCTCGTCCTCTTCTACGGGTTCTTCACGCCGTTCTGGTTCGGCCTGCGATCGCTCGCCTGGTTCGCCGAGTTCCGTTCACGCAGGCGCCGAGGCGGATAGATTGCCGCTCCATGCTTGACCAGTCCGTGCCCGAGCAGACGACGCCCGAGCGTTTCGTCTTCGATTTCGACGAGCCCACGACCGGCGGCCGCGAGCTGCTCGGCGGAAAGGGGATCGGGCTCGCGGAGATGACCCAGATGGGGGTCCCGGTGCCGGCCGGCTTCACGATCACGACCGACGCCTGCCGCGCGTCGATGGCGGCGGGAGGCGAGCTTCCCGCCGGGCTCGCGGAGGAGATCGACGCGCACATCGAGCGGCTCGAGGAACGGACGGGCAAGCGCTTCGGCTCGCACGACGATCCGCTCCTCGTCTCGGTGCGCTCGGGCGCCGCCGTCTCGATGCCGGGGATGATGGACACCATCCTGAACCTCGGTCTGAACGACGACGCAACCGAGGGTCTCGCGGCGCGCACCGGCAACGGTCGTTTTGCCTACGACTCCTATCGAAGGTTGATCCAGATGTTCGGCGAGGTCGTCGACGGGATCGACGCACATCGTTTCGAGAGCGCGCTCGCGCAGCTCAAGCGCGACAGGTCGATTCAGCACGACACGGAGCTCTCGACGGACGACCTGCGCGAGCTCGTCGGCACCTTCAAGGCGATCTATCGCGAAGAGACGGGAGAGGATTTTGCCGCCGACGCGCGCAATCAGCTTCTGCGCGCCGTGCGAGCCGTCTTCGAGTCGTGGGACACGCCGCGTGCGCAGGTCTACCGGCGCGCACACGAGATTCCGGACGACCTCGGAACGGCGGTCAACGTCGTCCAGATGGTGTTCGGCAACAAGGGCGAGCGCTCCGGCACCGGAGTCGCTTTCACGCGGGATCCTTCGACGGGAGAGACCGGCCTCTACGGCGAGTTCCTTGCGAACGCGCAGGGTGAGGACGTCGTCGCGGGAATCCGGACGCCGCAGCCGATCGAGGCGATGCGCGACTCGCTTCCGGCTGCGTTCGAGCAGCTCCTCGACACGATGCGCCGGCTCGAGGAGCACTACCGCGACATGCAGGACATCGAGTTCACCGTGGAGGACGAGCAGCTGTATCTCTTGCAGACGCGTTCGGCGAAGCGCACCGCGCCGGCCGCGCTGAAGGCGGCCGTGGCGATGGTCGACGAGGCGCTGATCTCCCGTGAGGAGGCGATCTCACGCATCGATCCGGCCCAGCTCGACCAGCTCCTGCATCCGATGATCGACCCGGCCGCGAAGCTCGAGATTGCCGCGAAGGGCCTGAACGCCTCGCCGGGCGCTGCGAGCGGCGGTGTCGTCTTCACCGCCGACGCCGCAGTCGAGCGCGCGAAATCCGGCCCCGTCATCCTCGTGAGATGGGAGACGACGCCGGACGACATCCACGGCATGATCGCCGCCGAGGGCATCCTGACCGTGCACGGCGGCATGACCTCTCATGCCGCTGTCGTCGCGCGCGGGATGGGCAAGCCCTGCGTTGCGAGCTGCGACGACCTCACGCTCGACGCGGGGAGCGCGACGATCGGTGGCCGGACCCTGCACGAAGGCGACACGATCACGATCGACGGCGGCACCGGTCGCGTCTTCATCGGCGAGGTGCCGCTCGTGCCGCCTCAGCTCAACGACGACTTCGAGACGATCCTCGGCTGGGCCGACGAGGCACGGCGCCTGAAGGTTCGCGCAAACGCTGACAACCCGGAGGACGCCGTTCGTGCGCGCGAATTCGGCGCGCAGGGGATCGGGCTCTGCCGCACCGAGCACATGTTCTTCGGTGCAGAGCGGCTGCCGGTCGTGCAGGAGATGATCCTCGCCGAGGACGTCTCCGGCAGGCGATCCGCTCTGGACAGGCTGCTGCCCTTCCAGCAGTCCGACTTCGAGGGGATCTTCGAGGCGATGGCCGGGCTGCCGGTGACGATCCGCCTGCTCGACCCGCCGTTGCACGAGTTCCTGCCGGACGAGGCGGATGCGTCCGACGAGAAGATGCGCCGCCGGATCCGCGCGCTGCAGGAGTCGAATCCGATGCTCGGTACCCGCGGCTGCCGGCTCGGCTTGCAGTTCCCGGAGATCTACGAGATGCAGATCCGCGCAATCGCCCGGGCCGCGCGTGCGGTACAGGAGCGCACGGGCGATGCGCCGCTCGTCGAGGTAATGCATCCGCTCGTCGCGTTCCGCGAGGAGCTCGCTCGGCTCCGCGAGTTGACGGAGTCCGTGTGGGCCGAGGAGGCGCCCGGCGTCGAGCATCTCGTCGGGACGATGATCGAGGTACCGCGTGCCGCATTGCGCGCCGACGAGATCTCGGAGGTCGCGGACTTCTTCTCGTTCGGCACGAACGACCTGACGCAGACGACGCTCGCCTTCTCGCGCGACGACGCCGAGGGAAAGTTCCTGACCACGTATCTGGAAGACGGCGTGCTCGAGCGAAACCCCTTCGAGTCGATCGACGAGGACGGGGTGGGGGACTTGATGCGGATTGCCGTCGACCGTGGCCGTGGGGTCAAGCCGGAGATCAAGCTCGGCATCTGCGGCGAGCACGGAGGAGACCCGCGCTCGATCGCGTTCTGCCACAAGCTGGGGCTCGACTACGTGAGCTGCTCGCCGTTCCGCGTCCCGCTCGCGCGCCTCGCGGCGGCGCAGGCCGCGCTCGAGGAAGCGGGCTCGGGCTCCTACGTCGCAACAGGCGGTTAGCCGCGCCGCGCGAGAGGTTCGACCGGGTGCATGGAATCGACAAGCGCACGGTCGTCGCACCGCCTCTGAGCTTCCTCTGAGGGTCCTTTGAAGGTCCTCTGAGGCGGCGTACTCCAAACGGCGTCCTTTGATGGGCCAACGCGGCGGAGAGGCCCGACGACGAAGCGCCCTGCATATGCCGCCATTTCTCGCCGTTTTCGCAGGGCGGCAGCGTGAGAGGTTCCTCAGAGGAAGCTCAGAGGCACGGTGTCATGCGTACGCGCGGGTCTTCACGTACGCGATCACAACCGCGATCGCGATCACGCCGAGTGTCGCGCCGATGCTGATCGCCGCCGAGCGGCGGAACTGGAGGAGCACGAGCATCAGCGCGACGCCGCCGATCAGTCCGCCGACGTGTCCGCCGATCGAGATGCCCGGCACCGCGAAGGTGAAGACGAGGTTGAGCACGATCAGAGCAGCGATCTGCCCGCCGGTCGAGATGTGGCGCCGCCGTTCGAGCACGAACAGCGCGCCGAAGACACCGAAGATCGCGCCGGACGCGCCGGCCGTCGCGCCGTTCGGCTCGAGCCACAGCGCACCGGCGGACCCCGCGATCCCGGCGGCGACATAAAGCCCGAGGAAGCGCCAGCGGCCGATCACCTGCTCCAGCAGGCTTCCCGCGATGTAGAGCCCGTACATGTTCATGCCGAGGTGAAGCGGCCCGTAGTGCAGGAAGGCCGCGGTCAGCATCCGCCACCATTCGCCGTGCGCGACACCCATCGGCGCACCGCCGAAGTGGAAGACGCCGGAGGCGAAGAGGGCCCCGTGCTCGTAGATCCAGTTGCCGGTGCCGTTCACCTGGCCGCCCGCCGCGAGCTCGGCGAGATAGACCGCGACGTTGAGGCCGATCAGCCCGAGCGTGACGGCGTTGACGCGACGCGCGCCGACGTTGGAAACCGCCCGCGTCACCTTCTGCACGCCCTGCGGCTTGCCGGAATGCTCGGGGCAGCGCAGGCCGACGGGGGCCGGCGTCATGCACTCGTAACAGATGGGCCGCCCGCACTCCGAACACGAGAGCCCTGTTTCCCGGTCCGGGTGGCGATAGCAGTAGCGGGGGGCGTCCACGCGGCTAGCGTATCGGCGTGCGCGGCTGTGTCAGTTGTGCGACGCGAGAGGAGACGGCCGAGCCGCGTGTGGGCGAGGCCGTGTCGTGGCAAGAAGGTGAATGCACGAGACGCGTTCTTTCGAGGCGCCACGCCTCCCGATCCTGGAAGGAACACTGAGATGAGCGAAGCGGAGAATCTGTTCGGCGAAGAGCACGTGCGCCGCTACCGCGAGACCGGCGGCGAGGTCGGTCACGACTGGAAGCGCGGCTCGAAGATCCTCCTTCTGACCACCAAGGGTCGCAAGAGCGGTGAGCCGCGCACGACGCCGCTGATCTACGAGAACGCCGGCGACGCCTACGTGGTCGTCGCGTCGAAGGGCGGCGCGCCGGAGCATCCCGGGTGGTACGCGAACCTTGCGAAGACACCCGAGGTCGAGCTGCAGGTGCGCGACGAGGTCTTTCCCGCTCACGCACGCGTCGCCGACGGCGAGGAGCGCGAGCGCCTGTGGAAGCTCGCGGCGCAGCAGTGGCCGGCCTATGACGACTATGCGAAGAAGACGGACCGCGAGATCCCGGTCGTCGTGCTCGAGCGCGTCTAGAGAGACCGGCCTGCGAGGCCTCCGAGGTAGACGAACACGATCCCGATCGCAACGCTGCCGACGGCATAAGCGGCTGCGACCGCGAGGTCGCGCGCCTCGACGAGCGAGAGGCTCTCCTGCGCGAAGGTCGAGAAGGTCGTGTAGCCGCCGATCACGCCCAGCACGAGGCCGACGCGCAGCCAGGCCGGCAGGTGATGGCGATCGACGAGCGAGACGCTGATCACGCCGATCAGGAAGCAACCGCTGAGGTTGATCGCGAACGTGGCCCAGGGAAAGATCGAGAACGTGTGCTGCTCGATGGCGCGGTCGAGGAGATAGCGCGCGGAGGCTCCGAGTGCGCCGCCCAGGGCGACGCCGACGACGACGGGCATGACTGACTCCTTTCGGATCGGTAGGAGCCATCAGCCCGGGAGGCGGTCGAAGGCGAGCTCCATCGCCTGGGAACGGAAGAATAGTTGGTACACCTCGACCGTGGAGCAGGCATTCAGC
>Ga0308175_100003639_pt1 | contig 10716 bp, 9 predicted proteins | sample PhyCR1_3_FD_203893 | JGI IMG/M metagenome (GOLD analysis project Ga0308175, IMG submission 203893) | Soil microbial communities from UC Gill Tract Community Farm, Albany, California, United States - DLSLS.C.R1 | ecosystem: Environmental > Terrestrial > Soil > Agricultural land | place: USA...
ATCATGCCGTGATTGACCGTGATCGATCGCGATACTATCGTTCGTACAACCACAGAATAGGGAGGAGAGGTTCATGACCAAGGCCGCGGCCGCGCCGCTTCCCGATCTCTGGAACGATGCCCACGCGGCGGAGTTCGATGAGCCGGGCCTGCTGCTCTATCGCTCCAATCTGCTCGGCAGCGATCTTCGCATCACCAATTTCGGCGGCGGCAACACCTCGGCCAAACTCACCATGACCGATCCGCTGACGCAGCAGCCCGTCACCGTGCTGTGGGTCAAGGGCTCAGGCGGTGACATCGGCTCGATGAAGCGCGACGGCTTCTCCACGCTTTATCTCGACAAGCTTGAAAGCCTGAAACAGCTCTATCGGGGCCTCGCCCATGAGGACGAGATGGTCGCGCTGTTCAATCACTGCACCTTCAACCTCAATCCGCGCGCGACCTCGATCGACACGGCTCTGCACGGTTTCGTGCCCCACCCGCATGTCGATCATGTCCATGCCGACGCCGTCATTGCCATCGCCGCTTGCGCGAATGCCGAGCAGTTGACGATGCAGGTGTTCGGCGGCGAAATCGGCTTCCTGCCGTGGCAGCGGCCCGGCTTCGACCTCGGCCTGAAACTCGGCGCGATGGCGACCGAGCATCCCGAATATGTCGGCGTGGTGCTCGGCGGCCACGGCCTGTTCACCTGGGGGCCGACCTCGAAAGCGGCCTATCAGACCACGCTGCGCACTATTCAGCGAGCCGCCGACTGGCTGGCGGAACACGAAAAGCAGCCCGCCTTCGGCGGTCCGCGCGTCGATGCCGCCCCGCCCGAGACGCGCCGCGCCGTTGCGGCGGCGCTGATGCCGCTGATCCGTGGCAGGATCTCGCGCGACGAGCGCAAGGTCGGACATTTCACCGATGCGCCTGAGGTGCTGGAGTTCGTCAATTCGCACGCGCTGGACCAACTAGCGCCGCTCGGGACCTCCTGCCCCGATCATTTCCTGCGCACCAAGATTCGCCCGCTGGTGCTGCCGTTCGACGGCGATGTCGGCAAGCTTGCCAATTCGCTCGACGCGCTGCTCGAAGCCTACCGCGCCGACTACGCCGCCTATTACCAGCGCTGCAAGCGACCGGATTCGCCCGCCATGCGCGATCCCAATGCGGTGATCTACCTGGTGCCCGGCATCGGCATGCTCTCCTTTGCCAAGGACAAGGCGACCGCGCGGATCGCTTCGGAGTTCTATATCAACGCCATCAACGTCATGCGCGGCGCCTCCGGCGTCAGCACCTATGTCGGCCTGCCGGAACAGGAAGCTTTCGATATCGAATATTGGCTGCTCGAAGAAGCCAAGCTGCAGCGCATGCCGAAGCCCAAAGCGCTGGCCGGCAGGATCGCCTACATCACCGGCGGCGCCGGCGGGATCGGCGGCGCGACGGCGCTGCGGCTGCTGAACGAAGGCGCCTGCGTGGTGCTGGCCGACATCGACCAGCAGGCGCTCGACGCGCGCATCGAGGCGATCGTGCAACGCTTCGGCCGCGACAGCGCCGTGGGCATCAAGCTTGACGTGACCGACGAAGCGAATGTTGCCGCCAGCTTCACGCAGTCCATTCTCGCCTATGGCGGCATCGACATCGTGGTCTCCAATGCCGGCATCGCCTCGGCCTCGCCGGTCGAGGACACCAGCCTGGCGCTGTGGCAGAAGAACATGGATGTGCTCGCCACCGGCTATTTCCTGGTGGCGCGCGAGGCATTCCGCCTGATGCAACGCCAGCAAAGCGGCGGCGCGATCGTGTTCGTCGCCTCCAAGAACGGCCTCGCGGCCTCAGCCGGTGCGTCGGCCTATTGCGCGGCCAAGGCCTCGGAAATTCACCTCGCGCGTTGCCTTGCGTTGGAAGGCGCGCCGCATGGCATCCGGGTCAACACCGTCAATCCCGACGCGGTGCTGCGTGGCTCCAAGATCTGGGCCGGCGAATGGCGCCGGCAACGCGCCGCCTCCAACAAGGTGGCGGAAGATGAGCTCGAGGAGGTCTACCGGCAACGATCGATGCTGAAGCTCTCGGTATTGCCGGAGGACATTGCCGAGGGCGTCTATTTCTTCGCCAGCGATCTTTCCGCCAAGTCGACCGGCAATATCCTCAATGTCGATGCCGGCAACGCGCAATCCTTCACGCGGTGACGCCAATCGTAGGGCAACAGGCATGACCGGCTTTTCCATCAGCGAGGATTTTCTCCAAAGCGAGAATGCGCCACGAAAGAGCGCGCTCGACGAGGATTATACGGCGCTATCACGTTCGTTGGCGCGCCGCGGCATCGACAGTGAGGCGCTGACACGCAGCGTTATGGCGTTCGGAGTTGCGATCCCGACCTGGGGCGTCGGCAGCGGCGGCACCCGTTTTGCGCGCTTTCCCGGCCCGGGCGAGCCGCGCCATCTGTTCGACAAGCTGGAGGATTGCGCCACCATCCACCATCTGGCGCGGGCGACACCGACGCTATCGCCGCATTTTCCCTGGGATGCGACCAGCGACTACGCGGCGCTGCGCGAAATCGCCACCGGATATGGGCTCTCTTTCGATGCGGTGAATTCGAACACTTTTCAGGATCAGCCGGGCCAAGCGCATTCGTACAAGTTCGGTTCGCTCTGCCATGTCGACCGCGCCGTGCGCGCCCAGGCGATCGCACACAATATCGACTGCATCACCATCGGACGCCAGCTCGGCTCTAGAGCGCTGACGGTGTGGATCGCCGATGGCTCGAACTTCGCCGGCCAGTCGAACCTGACCGAGGCGCTCGATCGCTATCTGGAATCTATGGCCGAGATCTACGCGGCGCTGCCTGCCGATTGGCGGGTGTTTCTCGAGCACAAACTCTATGAGCCGGCGTTCTATTCGACCGTGATCTCCGATTGGGGAACGAGCCTTGCGGCGGCGCAAGAGCTCGGGCCGAAGGCACAGTGCCTGGTCGACCTCGGTCACCATGCGCCGAACGTCAATATCGAGCAGATCGTCGCCCGCTTGATCCGCTTCGGCAAGCTCGGCGGCTTTCACTTCAACGATTCGAAGTATGGCGACGACGATCTCGACGCCGGATCGGTCGAACCGTTTCGGCTGTTCCTGGTGTTCAACGAACTGATCGACGCCGAGAGGCGCGGCGCAAAGGGTTTTGCTCCGGCCTATATGCTCGACCAGTCTCACAACGTCACCGATCCGATCGAGAGCCTGCTTCAGTCGGCAATCGAATTGCAGCGCGCCTATGCCCAGGCGCTGATCGTCGACCGTCCGGCACTGGCCGCGGCGCAGGCCGCCAATGACGCGCTCGGCGCCCACCTCGAACTCAAGCGCGCCTTCACCACCGATGTGTCACCGATCCTGGCCATGGCGCGGCTGCGGGCCGGTGGCGCCATCGCGCCGATCGAGATCTATCGCGCCTCCGGCTATCGCAAGCAAAAGGTAAGCGAGCGGCCGCAGGTCACCGGCACTTCGGCCGGAATCGTCTGAGACAACCAATTACCATTTGAAGGTGGCGGTGAGGAAATCCGGCGTACCGCCGCACGCCGCGCACAGGCTGAGCAACTCGGGCTCCGTAAGCGACCGGTGAATGCCGGTCCGCACCAGCAAGGTCGACAATCCCATTGCCTTGCCGCCGCACACATCGTGCTCCGGACTGTCACCGATCATCAGGGTACGCGCGCTGGCATCGCGCGCTGCGAGGGCCAGCGCATGGCGAAAGAACGCACTGTGGGGTTTGCCGACGTAATCGACCCGGCCCCCAAGATCCTCATAGATCCGCGCGATCGCGCCCGGCGCGGGAACGAGCTCGCCGTCCCGGATCATGGTGATATCGGGATTGACACAGATTGCCGGCACGCTGGCCTGCGCCGCCGTTTGTAGCTGTGCACGATAAGCCGCCAGCGATGTCCTTGGCGCGTCCGAGCCGGCGAACACCAGGAACGCGGCGTCGGCGGGTCTGGCCACCAGGTCGAATTCGTCAGGTGCAAACGCATAGTGATCGCCGTGGCGTCCGATCACGCAGGCCGCCGCTCCGGTCGTAAACTTCGGACCGAGACCCCCGCTGCGGACGAGCTGCAGGCCGACCTCGCCTGAGCTCAAGACGCGGAACTGGGAGCCGGAAAATCCCAGCTTCCTGAGCCGGGTCAGATTGTCGGCGGCATCCTTGCCCGAATTCGTCAGAACGATGATCTCGCGCCCATCGCTGGCAATCCGGGCCATTGCATCGATGGCGCCGTGATAGGCCGCGACGCCGTCATGCAACACGCCATACTGGTCAATGATCGATCGAGGCGCTCCGTACCCCCGACGTGCCGACATCGACTCCAAGAACAAGGTCGCTTATGGTGTCCTCGCATCGAGCGACTGCCGATATTTCTCCGCGTCCCAATTCGGCAACTGCGCTTCGTCATCCGAGGCCAAGGGCGCGGCAGCGGTGTCGATTGAAATCAGGATCGAGCGCTCCATCGCCTCCGCCATCCAGGTGCCGCTCGCCTTGACCCACATCACGTCATCGCGCTTCAGCGAGATGTTGCCGCCAGCCCCCTGAATGACCAGAGGGTCCCGTCCGAGCCGTGCCGCCAGCGCGAGCACCTCGCGCATCTCGGAATCGTCTGCGCCGGTCACGCCGATTTCGCCATCGTGAACATCCAATCGGAAAACGCCTGCTTCTGACCAGGCGTGAGATGGAGCCCGTGCTTGGTCCGCCGCTCCAAAATATCCTCCGGGGTCACCGCCCACTCCTCGCGTTGCAGGAATTCGGCCTCGCGCTGATAGAACAAGCCGCCGAAATGACGCCCGAGATCAGCGGGCGCACGCACCCCGTCAAGCAGCCGGTGAGCACGAGTGCCATAGAGCCGCGCAGTGTGAGCGAGCACCTCGCGCGGCAGGGTCGGATAGTCGCGATGAAGACGAGTGGCAAATGCATCGAAGTCGGCCGACGCGATATCGCCGCCCGGCAATGCCGCGCCTGCCGTCCACGGGCCGGTCATGGCGGGAAAATAAGGCTTCAGCTTTTCGAGCGCGTGCTCGGACAATTTGCGGAAGGTCGTGATCTTGCCGCCGAACACCGACAGGATCGGTGCGGCTCCATCAGCGTCATTGAGTTCGAAGACATAGTCGCGCGTCACCGCCGACGGATTCTCGGCATTGTCGTCGAACAGCGGCCGGACGCCGGAAAACGAATGGACGACGTCGGCACGCGCGAGCTGGCGCAGGCAATAGCGATTGACGGCGCGAAGCAAATAGCAAATCTCGTCCTCGCCGGCCGCGACGCTATCAGCGTCGCCACTATAGGGAATATCGGTGGTTCCGATCAGACAGAGTTCGTCCTGATAGGGATTGACGAAGATCACCCGGCGATCGTCATTCTGGAACAGATAAGCGTGCGGCCCGTCCCAAAACTTCCGCACCACGATATGGCTGCCTTTGACCAGGCGAACGCGGTGGCCCGCATTCAGCCCCGCATTGCGCCGCAGCACGTCCTCGACCCAGGGGCCTGCCGCATTGACGATGGCGCGGGCCGAAACCGAACTGACAACGCCGGACTGATCGCGCAGCTCCGCGCACCAGATCCCGCCGTCCCGGCGCGCTGACACGAGTGGCGTTCGTGTCAGGACGCGAGCGCCGCGCGCCGCTGCGTCGAGCGCATTGAGAATGACCAGCCGCGCATCGTCGACCCAGCAATCCGAATATTCGAAGGCGGTCCGAAACTCCGGCTTGAGCGCTCTGCTCGCAAGCTCGCTTGCAAGATCGAGGCGTCGTGATTTCGGCAGCAGCTTGCGGCCGCCGAGATGATCGTACAGCATCAGCCCCAGCCGGATCATCCAGGCCGGGCGCTGCTCCTTCGAATGCGGCAGCACGAACCGCAGCGGCCAGATGATATGCGGCGCTGCGCGCAACAAGACTTCGCGCTCGATCAGCGCTTCACGAACCAGGCGGAATTCATAGTACTCGAGATAGCGCAGGCCGCCATGGACCAGCTTCCCGGATCGCGAGCTCGTTCCCTGCGCCAGATCGTCCTTCTCGCACAACAGCACGCTGAGGCCGCGGCCGGCGGCATCGCGGGCGATGCCTGTGCCGTTGATGCCGCCGCCGACAACGAGAAGATCGACCGTATCAGCCGCCATCACCTTGATGCGATCTTCTTTGATTTGGATGGTGGATCCTGCACGCCATAGCTGCCGAACGCGCTGGCCGTCTCGGCGATGTCGGCGTCGCTGAGCAGAACGGGACCACCGATCGCCAAGGTGAGATAATATTGCCGCGCGATGGTCTCGAGCTCGACTGCGAGCCACATCGCCTTGTCGAGCGAGGTCCCGACCGCGATCATGCCGTGGTTCGCCAGCAAGCATGCCGTGCGGCCCTCCAGCGCCTGCAGCGCATAGTCAGACAGCTCCTTGGTGCCGAAGCGCGCATAGCCGGCAACACGCACATTCGTGCCGCCGAACGCCGCCATCATGTAGTGGCAGGCTGGAATCTCCTTGCGCGCGATCGCCAGCACCGTCGAGTACGTCGCGTGGGTGTGCACGATGCCGCCGACCTCCGGCCGCGCCTTCATGATGTCAAGATGAAACCGCCATTCGGTCGATGGCTTCAGCGGCCCCTCCCACGATCCATACTCCCCCGCGATCGGCATCGCGGCGACCATCTCGGGCGTCATGATGTCATACGGTGTCGCCGACGGTGAGATCAGCATGGTGTCGCCATGCCGGGCCGAGATGTTTCCCGAGGTGCCCTGGTTCAAGCCGGAGGCATTCATCCAGCGGCACTTGTCGATGATCGCTTTCCGCAATTGCAGCTCGGTGTCGTCCATGGTTCCGCTCCTGGTAGATCAGCAAAGATGGTGAAGAGATTCGCCTTTCAGATATCGCTGCACTTCTAACGCCGCGGCTCGGGCTGCGATCCTGACGGTCTTGACGGACGCACCCGCGATATGCGGGGTCAGCGTGACGTTTGGCAACTGCAGCAGCGGCCAATCCGGCGGAACCGGCTCCACGGCGAAAGTCTCGATGGCGGCACCGCGCAAATGCTCGGAGGCGAGCGCGTCATACAAGGCTTGGTAGTCCACCAATGGGCCGCGCGCCGTGTTGACGAAGAAGCTGCCCGGCTTCATCGCGGCAAACTGCGCTGCGCCGATCATGCCTCGCGTTTCCTCGGTGACGCGGGGATGCAGGCTCACCACGTCGGATTGCGCCAGCAGACGCTCGAAGCCGACCTGCTCGACACCATCATTGAGGTCCTCGACCGCGAGTTGGACATAGGGGTCGCAAACCAGGATCCGGCAGCCGAACGCCTTGAGCAGCCGCACCACCCGCGTGCCGACATGGCCATAGCCGATGACGCCCACCGTCATCTCGGACAGCTCATCGCCGGTCAGATCGGCGCGGTAGAGGTCGCCGTGCCACTCGCCCCGCCGCAAGGAGTCGTGGCCGCGCGTGATCAGGCGGGTCTGGGAGAGGATGGCGCCGATGGTGAATTCCGCGACCGCGCTGGCGTTGCGTCCGGGCGTGTTGACGACCTGGATGCCGCGCGCGCGGGCAGCACGAACGTCGATATTGACAGGACCGCCACGGGACACCGCCACCAGCTTCAGGTGCGGCAGGCGATCCATCATCCCGGCCGACAAGGGCGCGAGATGCGTCACCAGGATCGGAGCATCACCGATGAAGGCGACGATATCGTCGGGCTGTCCCATATATTCCTTCAGGCCGTCCATACCTGCCTTGGCATAGCCATGCTCCATCGGCTCGTCGGGCCATGGCTGCTCCAGCGAACGGATCGCGAGCGTGTCACCGCAGACATCCCTTAACGCCTCCTCGAACAGACGCGGCAGCATGAAGCGATCCCCGATAATAGCTACCGATTGCGTCATGGGTTTGCCTCCCTTGCGTCAGCCAGGGCGGCCCAGACCGGGGGCATGGCTTCACGAACAGACCGATAGATCGGGAAAAGCTTGTCGTAGAGCACGCGACGCTCGGGATCGGGATCGATCGCAGGCCCGAGCGTCGGCGTGACCCAGCGATCCGCGCAATCCGCAAGGCTCGCGTAGTGGCCGAGACTCATCGCGGCAATCATCGCAGCGCCGGCCGCTCCGGTTTCGTCGCGCATCACCCGCCGCACCGATGACCCAAGGATATCCGCAAAAATCTGCAGCAGGCTCGACGAGCGCGCCGCACCGCCGGTGACACGAATCTCTTCTGGAATTTTTCCCATCACGCTGTAGCAATCGCGCGCGGCAAGGCCCAGCCCTTCATAGATCGCGCGGATCAGGCCGGCGAAGGTGGTGTTGGTCGAAAGCCCGACGAACTGCGCACGGGCATCGGCGTTCATGAAGGGACCGCGTTCACCGGCCTGCAGGATATAGGGATGATACAGCGCGCTGCCCGGCGTCGCGGCAGCGACATGCGCGTCAGCGCCGGCCAGCAGCGCCTGCCGGTTCGCGTCGATCCCGGCCATGGCGCAGGCCTGCCGGGCCATCTCGATCGCCCAGTCGATATTGACCGTCCCCGCCATGTTGGACTGGATCTGCGCATAATGGCCGGGGGTGGGCAACGCCATGGTATACCCTGAGCAGGCCGGGTTGAGCGCGACCGCCTCGGCACCGACGCTCATCCGCATGTGCATACCGGTCGAGCCGAGAATGGAGCAGCCCACCTCGCCGCCGACATCGTAGAGCCCTCCGCCGATCGCCGAGCAGACGACATCGACGTAGCCGAGCACCACGGGCAAGCCGCTCGGCAGGCCAGTCGCGGCCGCCGCCGTGGCCGAGAGCCCGTGATGCGTCTGCGCGCCATCGACGATCTCGGGTAACAGGCCGGCATGCCCTGCAATGCCGAGCCGCTCGCAGATGTCAGGCGCGTAGCTTCGGCTGCGAAAGTCGCCATAGGTGAAGACGGCCTCCGAAGGATCGACGGCGCGAACGCCGGTCAGCTTGAAATATAGCCAATCCTTGCAATGCAGGGCGGTCGCGGCCCGTTCCAGCCGCTCCGGCTGATGCTGCTGCATCCAGGCCAACTGGATCGATTGCTGGCAGGCGTTCAGGCCGGTGCCGGTGGTCGCATAGTGGGCGGCGTGATCGGGCCCTGCGACGAAGATCGCCGCCATCTCGGCCGCCCGCGAATCCAGCCAGATCAGTCCATCGCCGACCGGTTCCCCGTCAGCATCGATCAACCAGCAACCATCGCCCTGCCCGGTCACGGCCAGAGCTACGACGCGCTCTGCCAGATTCGGCACCACGGCGGCGAGATCCCAAAGCGTCTGCTGCGCATCGTCCCAGGTCCGCAGCATGTCCTGCTCGACGCATCCGCGCCCGAACCTGGTGTAGGCATTCGGACGCGACGTCATTCCGACCTGCGTGCCGTCGATCGTGAACGCGACCGATTTGAGAACGGAGGTACCGGCGTCGAGACCGATGATAAGATCGCGCATCATGCCGCTCGCGCTCCATGCGCCAGCGCAACCGTGGTGTGGGGATCGAAAATATGCAGGTCCTGCGCCCGCACGCCATAAGGCACGCTGTCTCCGATCGCTGCCCTCACCCGTGCATGCGAGACCGCGACCAATAGCTTGCCCGCCACCGCCATCGCGACATGACTCTGGTCGCCGAGCCATTGGTTGGAGACCACGCGCGCCGTCTCGGCGCTGCCGTTGCCGAGCACGACACGGTGCGGGCGAACGCCGAGTACGATCTTGCTCCGATCGCCGATCGCCTTCCGGACCTCCGGTCCCAATTCGTTGTCGCCGAAACGAAGGCTCGGACCGTTGTCGAGCGCGAATTTTGTACGACCATCCTCACGGATCACGGACGCGTCGAACACATTCATCGGCGGCTCGCCAATGAAGGTCGCGACGTAGAGGTTGGCGGGCCTTTCCTTCAGCACATGCTGGGGCGCGAACTGCTGCAGCACGCCGCCCTCCATGACGGCGATACGGTCAGCCAGCGCGTTGGCCTCGGTCTGGTCGTGGGTGACGAAGATCGAGGTCATCGCCCGCTCCTTCAACAAGCGTTTGAGCCGGCCGCGCAGCACGGCGCGCAATTGCGGCTCGAGCTGTCCCATCGGTTCATCCAGCACGTACAGAGCGGCGTCACGCACCAAAGCCCGTGCCAGGGACGCCCGCTGCTGTTGGCCGCCGGAGATCGAATTGGGATAACGGTCGAGAATCGGCTCGATCTCGACCAGCGCCGCCACCTCCCGCACGCGGCGCGCAACCTCGCTCGCGGACAGCCGGCCGCGCTTCAGCGCGAAGGCGATGTTCTCCCGCACCGTCAATGGCGGATAGAGCGAATAGCCTTCGAACGCCATGGCGACGTTGCGCGCGGCAGGCGCGAGACGCTCGATCCGCCGGTCTGCCAGCGAGATCTCGCCCGCGCTGACGTCCTCGAACCCCGCGACCATGCGCAACGTCGAGGTCTTGCCGCAGCCTGAGGACCCGAGCAGTGCGACGATCTCGCCGCGCGCGACGTCCATGCTGAGCGTCTTGACCGCGTGTACGGCGGACCGGCCGCGCGGGTGATAGATCTTGTCAACGGCGCGAAGTGATAGCGATGCGCTCATGAGCCACCTCCCCGTTCTCGGCTGGAATGAAGCGCCGTCCGCTCTCGCGCTCGAACAACAGCACGGCGTCCAGATCGAGCGCGACATGCGCAGGTCCGGTCCGGCGCGGCTCGTCGCGGTCGCCGGGCTCGGACGCCAGCAGCTCCTCGCCGCCTGCCATCGTGAACAGC
>Ga0308175_100003640_pt1 | contig 10715 bp, 13 predicted proteins | sample PhyCR1_3_FD_203893 | JGI IMG/M metagenome (GOLD analysis project Ga0308175, IMG submission 203893) | Soil microbial communities from UC Gill Tract Community Farm, Albany, California, United States - DLSLS.C.R1 | ecosystem: Environmental > Terrestrial > Soil > Agricultural land | place: USA...
TGAAGAGCGAATTCTTTTAGACTGATGTAGATTATAAGAAAAATTTTCTAAAAAAATTTTTCCATTTTCACACTTTATTCATAATTATGTTGTAGAATTGGATTAAGAAGTTTTAAAGAGGGTGAATAGTATGGCAAAAAAACAGCTTACTGAACTCGTTAACAAATTAAAAAAAGCTGGTATTAAAGCGAGTCTAACTAAACCGAAATCATCTTATCTATTAACATTGCAGCAAATTAAATAATATCCTTCATCCTTTGAATGAAATTTTATCAGTAAAAAGCGATTAATCCTAAGGGACTAACCGCTTTTTTTATGTTCTAGGAAATTATAGATTTACTACTTGTGTATAACTTTTTACGGTTTGATACGTTTAGCTCCAGCGCCTAGCCCCTCGAGGTCATAAGCCAATCCGTCCAAAAGGTTAAAGAGCAACCTTTCGGCCGGCTCGTCTTATGCTTGTCGGGGCTAACCAAGGCGCTTGCGCTTTTGTTCTTACTCTATTTTATCTAGTATTTTGGCGTAAACATCTTGTTTATTAAACTCTTTTCCCATTGGGAACTTGGCAATGAATTTATTGTTTTCATCTACAAGATACGTAAATGTGGAATGAATAAACTGACCATCTCCAGGATCTTTGTACTGGAATTGCAAGGCATTTGTAACTTTACGAAGTTGTTTTTGATTATCTTTAATTTGTTGTTTTGCCCCCGTTAAGAACAACCAGTTGTTGTCATTCCCTATACCGAACCCCTGTTTATAATCTTTTAAAATGTTAGTTGTATCTCGATAAGGGTCAATGGTTATAGTGACAAATTCTATTTCCTTCCCATATATCCCTTTTTTCAAGAGATCTTTCTTTAGATCCACCATTTTTTGTGTCGTTGTAGGACATACATCAGGACAGTGAGTATAAATGAATTCAATAAGTTTTAACTTAGTTTTATCCTTGCCAAAATTAAATGTATCCCCACTCTGGTTAATGAAAGTAGCATTAGCTGGAATAGCAGCATTGGCATCACGGATAAGGAAAAACGAAATTCCCCCTGCAATCCCCAAGAATACAGCTAGACTGCAAATTATATAAATCCTTTTCAAAACGATCCCCTCCTACCATAAAGATAAATAAGTTTGTCGAAAAAAGATATGGATATTTTGTGAAAAAAAGTGGATGCAGTATAAAGGTTATTCCTTTATAATGAAAATTAAAACGTTTGAAAAATCAGATATTTTATCATTGTGGGAAGATGGGTGTTTATATGAAAAAGGGTGGTAAGTTTACGATTCAACTGCTCATTCTAATTGTCATCTATCAAGTTGGGAATATGATAGCGAGTTTTTTTCATTTGCAAATTCCCGGAAATGTGATTGGAATTGTCCTGTTATTGGCATTACTTTCGTTGGGTGTCATTAAGGTAGAACAAATTGAATTAGCAGCAGGGTGGCTGCTTAAGCATCTAGGTTTCTTTTTTATTCCTATTTCTGTCGGTTTAATGACCATAGGCGATATCGTCAAAGCAAAAGGCTGGATGCTGCTAGGTATCCTTTTTATCAGTGCTTTTATTGGGATTATTACAGCAGGAAAGACAACGCAATTCGTTATCTCGAAAAGTGAAAAGGAACAAGTAAAGTACCATGATCACGCTTTATAGTATTCTAGTCACTGTTTCTGTCTATTGGTGTGCACGCTTTTTAACCCGAAAATATCCATCTCCAATCACTAATCCAGTTTTTTTTAGTACCGTCATCATCATCATTATTTTATTAGCTTCCAGGATATCGTATCAAGAATATAAGCAGGCAAAAAACATTATGTCCTATTTGCTTGGTCCCGCTACCGTTTCTCTGGCAGTTCCAATCTACAAAAATCGTGATGTATTTAGAAAGTACATAAGGGCTGCCGTGTCGGGGTTATTCATCGGAAGTGTTTCAACAATTGGAACAGCAATTTGTATGGCAAAGGGGCTTCACCTTTCAAAAATTTATCTCCTTGGTTTTGCAGTAAAGTCTGTTACTGTCCCGGTTGCAACAGAAATAGGGGGAATTATTCATGGTAATATTTCTCTTATTGCTGCCTATGTCATTATTACTGGGATGATTGGGGCGATGTTTGGGTCCAGACTATTGAACTGGTTTAAGATAGACCATCCTTTTGCCCGAGGTATGGCTATTGGTACGATTGCACATGGTATTGGTACAGCTGAGGCGGTTAAGGAAGGGGAAATACAAGGTGCTGTTTCAGGTGCAGCAATGGGAATTGCCGCCGTCTTCACCTCGTTTATTGTTCCGTACATAATAAATTTCATTATTTAATGGGCTGATGTTTGTTGACAGTTTCTGTTAATTATTGTATATTTTAGAGGGATTTAATTACTCAAATAAGGGAGTATGTTTTATGTTAGGTGTCGTTCTTAACTAATCCAATCAATTGGATATGTTCATTCCATTATTCTCGTTCATTTTTTTTCTAAAATGGAGGGTTTCTTTAGTTGTGGAATGAGGTTAAGAACAATGAGCAAGCATAAGCATACATCTTATTCCAATGTAGCTGTGTACACTCTGTAGACAGTTTTTATTTTGGATTAATTTAAGTATGGAAAAATGGATGGTTTACCATTCGTTTCTTAGAGCCGCAATGACATTGTTCATTGCGGCTATTTTTTATTCTTAGGAGGTTTAAAAAGTGAATCAACACACATTTAACATGTTGGAATTCCAACAAATAAAGGTTGAAATTTCTAACTTTGCATTAACCAAAGAAGGTAAAGAGAAAATACTCAATCTTGTCCCATCAACAAACGTTAAGCAAATAGTGGCATGGCTTGAAGAAGTTACGGAAGCAGTCGAGATTTTGAAAATTAGTGGAAGTGTTCCTGTGCATGGCCTGGATGGATTGACTGCCATCCTTCAGAACATGAATAAAGGAGCAGCACTTAGAGTAGAGCAACTAATAAAGCTATATGATTTTTTGGATAGCTGTGGGAAAATGAGAAGATAAATGAAGGATAAGGCTTTTTACGCACCAAGGGTATCCGCCTATGTTGAGGTGATTGATGAATTGCCCGAACTGGCCGCTGAAATTATTCGCTGTGTCCGTAATGGCAGGGTAGATGATTACGCAAGCAAGGAATTATTAAAAATAAGAAAACAACTTGCGATACAAGAGGAACGTTTAAAGGAAAAAACGATGCAACTGATCCGTTCTAATAAATATAAATTGTATTTACAAGAAAATGTGGTAAGTCAACGAAATGGGAGATATGTAATTCCGATAAAAAAAGAATATCGCAACAAAATAAAGGGGACGGTCCTCGATACTTCTGCATCAGGGTCCACACTTTTTATAGAACCAGAAGAAATTGCTATCTTTCAAGATCAATTAACGTGGCTTCTTTCAGATGAGGAAGCAGAGGTTCAAAAGGTGTTAACCTATTTAACGGGTTTAGTGGAACAAAAGGAGCGGCAAATCTGTCTTGCCGTTGAAACAATGATTCAATACGATTTTCTTTTTGCTAAAGCAAAATATTGCCGAATGATTAAAGGCTCTAAGGTGGGGATTAACCAATTTGAGGAATTCTCCTTAATACAGGCGCGGCACCCCCTTTTAGGTGACAAGGCTGTTCCATTATCTTTTACGATGAGCAGGGATGAAAAGGCACTTGTTATCACTGGACCAAATACCGGCGGGAAAACTGTAACCATTAAGACAGTGGGCTTGTTAACTTTAATGGTACAATGTGGTCTGCATATTCCTGCAGCTGAAGAAAGTAACATTAGAATTTTTGAACGAATATTAGTTGATATTGGCGACGGGCAAAGTATTACTGAAAATTTAAGTACCTTTAGTTCTAGAATTGTCAATATTATTGAAATCTTAAAGGGTACGAATGACCGAACATTAGCCTTATTGGATGAACTTGGCTCTGGAACAGACCCAGGAGAAGGGATGGGGCTGGCTGCTGCCATATTAGAAACTCTTTTTCAAAAGGGAGCCACTCTATTTGCAACGACTCATTATAGTGAAATTAAGGTGTTTGCAGAAGAGCATCCAGGTTTTTTAAATGGATCGATGGAGTTTGATTTAACAACGTTTTCTCCAACCTACCGTTTAATCATTGGCAGGGGAGGGGAGAGTCAGGCATTTGCGATTGCCTTAAGACTCGGGATGCACCCGGCTATTGTTGAACGGGCACATTATATTACTTATAAGGAAGTAAAGGAATACAGAAACCAAGAAATAGATCGCTGGAAGTTAAAAGAATTAGAAAAACAGGTGATTATAAATAAATATAAGCAACAACAAACTGTAACAAAAACGAATTTCGCAATTTATCAACAAGGTGATAACGTAAAGATTTCACCTTCAGATGAGTTTGGTATCGTGTATAAGGGACCTGACCAGCAGGGGAATTATCAAGTTCAAGTAAAAGGAGAAAAAATATCTGTTAACCATAAACGGTTAACTTTGTATATTGCAGCTTCTGAGCTATATCCTGAGGATTATGATTTTGATATTATCTTTCAATCAAAGGAAAGCCGGAAAAAAAGTAAGCTCTTATCCAAAAGCCATCAAGAAAATATAACCATTGATCATTTTGAATAAATGAAAGCAGGATGTCCTCCATAGAGGCTAAAAAGCCTTTTGGAACATCCTGTCTTGCTAGCTGGGACTGTATTACAACCTACTTTTTTTGATTTAAATATTGTTGGGCGAGAAGTAGTTTAACTTCATTATAACTTAAGCCGGATTGACTGTTTAACCGTTTTACTTCCTCAATATCCGTCCCAACATTCGTATAACGTTTCTGTGTAGAAGACATACCAACTGACACTCCTATGTGAGAAGTATTTTTTAAGGAAATGAAAAACCATTTTTTTGTACATACTAGTAAAAAAAGGAGGCGGTTCCCATTTTTTACGGTAAAAGGGCTAAGGAAGAAGAGATTGAAACAATCCTTGTTGACACTGAAGTTTACTCTTGCTCAGATGATGCTTGTATCGGCTGGATGAGAAAGGATTTTGTTGCGGATGACTTGCTATGTCCAATGTGTGGCACCCAAATGTTACAGGAAATTAGGGAGCTCCCAAAAATCTAAATAATGATTTTATTAATGAAAAGACTGTCACGATAGCGGACAGTCTTTTATTCTTCACCAAAATCAAAGAAATGTTCATCATATGCTCTTTGTGCAGATTCCGAAGTAGTGAACAAGGCATCGTCATCTTCAATAACATGAAAGGTTTCATTTAAAAAAAGTGCTAGAGCATTGGGATCTTTAGGATGTTGAACGATCTCTGCTGCTTGTACATTTGCAACAGAGGGGACATGCGGGTTCCGATATATAACATAAACTTCGTCACCAGGCTGGGCATTGTCTAAATCAATAATACTCATACAAGATTTACCTTCCTTTACAGATTTTCGTTTTGCTGGCGAATCTCATCTCCAGTAATGAGCACATTAGCTTCTTCAAGTGCCTTATGCTCGTTAACTGAATCCCCTGGTGTACTTTTCTTATTTGGGAATACCGAGCCGTTTTCAATTGTCATTTGTGGTCGTTCATCCGCAGGTGTCAGGTAATCCTTCTTCTTTGCCATAAGAATCATCTCCTTATAGTAAAGGTTTCACTTAAAAATTCAGTTTATGCCTTCCTAATTCTTTCCTTAACGGAATAAATTGTCTATAACTAAAAAACTCTCCAACAAAGTTGGAGAGTTGCCTTGTTCTACTCTTCTTTTTTTGATAAACAGTGATCACATTCCATTAAGTAGCTTTCAGCTTGTTCCTCCATATGTTGACCACACTCTGGGCATTCCTTCTTTGGCAAGCTTCGGAAAAATTCAACTGGACTTATTAACATTTAAAATCCCTCCTCTAATAATACAGTTTACTTTCATCACTCTTGTTGTAGTACAGAAAAATCAAAAAAATTACCTTTTGTTAACTTTTATCCCTTGGTGTTGTGATTAATAGGACTACTCTTCTCTTTTTGCTAAACAACGATCACATTCCATTAAGTAGCTTTCAGCTTGTTCTTCTATGTGTTGACCACACTCTGGGCATTCCTTTTTTTGTAAGCTGCGAAAAAATTCAACTGGACTTATTAACATTGATACCATCTCCTTTATTAATACAGTTTATTTATTTTTAACTTGTTATAGTACAGTATAAACAAAAAACTTCAGTTTGTGTAGACTTTTTTTAAAAAAAATTAATCTTTGTAAAAAAATAAGGTTTTTATCCCAAAAAGCTATTTATGCATCGTTTGAGTTTCATTATAATGAATAAGATTTAATTTATGTTTCAAAGTATTACTTCCATTACAATTTAATTTACATTACAATCGTATTAGTAATACCTTGTAGACATTGGGGGGATCCAGGTTAATGGGGGAAATGTTGGGGATTTTTCATCCATATTTTATTATAATCGCCATTGGTTTAACGATTATGGCATCTTATACAGCACTAGATATGTTTACCTTAATAAGGTCTTCAAATCATAATAAACGATTATTATTTCTTGGTGGTACATTATCCATGGGGATTGGAATATGGGTAATGAACTTTATGGCATTGATTTCTGCAGACACAAACCGCTTTACCAGCTATCATATTCCGCTTACTATTCTTTCTATTTTTATTGGAATAGCATTTACTGGGATGGCATTTCTTTGGTTTTTTGGTAAAACCATTAATATATACCACTTGTTAATTGGCAGTTTATTTTTAACCCTAGCTGTAATGGCCATTCAAGTTATTGGTTTATATGCTATGAATGTAAATATAGACTACAATATTGGTCTAATGATTTTTTCTGGATTATTAATCTTTGGTTCCTTTTTATTTTCATTATGGATTCTTTTTTCTTCGAGCTATTCCCACGGGAATCAAGTGTGGTTAAAACCAATAAGTGCATTGATTATTACAATAGCCATTGCTGAAGGGCACTTCTTATTGAAGAGAGCTGCTGTTACAACAAGTGGGGTTGTATCAGAAAGTCAAACAGACAGCCCATTTTTTATTTATTTAGTTTTGTTTGTTTCCGTGTTAATTATTGGCGGTTTGATTATCTCAAGTATGCTGATAAGCAAGCAATTAGCTACAACTGATACAAACTTAAAGGATATCAAAGATGCATTAGACGCTTCGACAATTGTTGCTATTACCGATCCAAAAGGAATTATTACATTTGTAAATGATAAATTCGAAGAAATCTCTAAATATAAAAAAGATGAAATTATTGGCAAAAATCATCGAATCCTTAATTCAGGCTATCACTCAAAAGAATTTTTTCGTGATTTATGGCAAACCATTCAGTCAGGTAAGATTTGGCGGGGGGAAATTCGGAACAAAGCGAAAGATGGGGCATTTTATTGGGTTGATACAACTATCGTTCCTTTTCTAAATAAAAAAGGTAAACCTGTTCAATATATTGCGATTCGTTCTGATATTTCTATGCGAAAAAAGGCAGAAGAGCATCTTAAAGAAATGGTGAAAGAGAATGAGGACATCAAATTTGCCTTAGATCAATCTTCCATTGTGGCTTTTACAGATGCTAAGGGGAAAATCACCAATGTAAATGATAAATTCTGTGAAATCTCTAAGTATAGCCGGGAAGAGATACTGGGGGAGGACCATCGAATTCTTAATTCTGGCTATCACACCAAGGAGTTTTTCAAGAACTTATGGAAAACAATTGGGGCTGGTCAGGTATGGAAGGGGGAATTAAGAAATAGAGCGAAGGATGGTTCTTATTATTGGGTTGACACGACGATAGTTCCCTTTTTAAATGAACAGGGAAAACCTTATCAATATCTAGCCATCCGCAACGACATAACCGAACGAAAGAAAACGGAAGAGGTCCTTCATCGTCAGGATAAGCTTGCCGCTGTTGGCCAACTAGCTGCGGGAGTTGCACATGAAATCCGTAATCCGTTAACGTCGATGAAAGGTTATGCAGAGTTTTTACAGTTAGATGAAAAAGACCCAGAACGGATGGAATTTTTAAATATTATTTTAGATGAGATTGAAAGGGTTAATACCATTGTTGAAGATTTTATGGTATTAGCGAAACCAAAAGCGGTTGAATTAGAGGAAAAGAATGTAGTTCCTGTTATTCGAAATGTTGTTTCTTTGCTCGAATTTGAAGCTAGAAAGAAAAATGTCCGTTTGTCATTTGACTGCAATCAAGAGATTATCCAAATAGAATGTGACGAAAACCGGTTAAAACAGGTATTTCTAAACTTTATAAAAAACGGAATTGAGGCCATGCCAAATGGTGGAGATTTGCAAGTTAAAACAGTCATTCATGATAACAATGTGCAAATCTCGATTCAGGATTCGGGTGTTGGAATCTCGAAAGAAAAATTAAAGAAATTAGGCGAACCGTTTTTTACGACGAAGAAAAATGGAAACGGCCTAGGATTAATGGTAAGTTTTAAAATTATTGAAAGTCATAATGGAAAAGTGTTTGTGGAAAGCGAACCTAATAAAGGAACAACCTTTAATATTTTATTACCTGCCAAAATTGCTTGAAACGTTGGTATATAAGGGTTTCTCTTGGATTCGTTCTTGTAAAGGTAACAATACCTAAGGAGTTGTTAGTGTTGTTACTTTCAGAGTTATTGGAAGAGTATTTAAATGAATGTCAGATCAAGGGTTACTCAAAGTTGACTATTAAGCACTCTGGATTAAACATTCAAAAATTTATTAAAAATCAGGGCTTTCAGAGGTTGAATCAGTTAAACCTGCACACATAAAGCAATATATTGTTAAACGTCAAGAGAGTGGTATTCAAGCTGTTACAATCAATACACAGCTAAAGAATATCCGTAGTATGTACAAATATGCTGTAAACGAAGGTATCATTTCCTCTAATCCTTTTAACAGAATCTCTTTACTAAAAGAACAAAAGCCAATGATTAAAACATATTCCACTGAAGATATAAAGCAAATTATCAATTTCTTTAATGGTAAGGATTTTTTAAGTATCCGTAATAAGACAATGATGATGACATTTATTGAAACTGGTATTAGAAGTAGCGAACTAAGAAATATTCGTGTAAATGACGTTTTTGAGGATTCTATCCGTATTATTGGTAAGGGTAATAAGGTAAGAATTGTTGCTATAAGTCTGCCTTTACGAAAGCAAATGATACGTTATCAGAGGGCTAGAAATTCTCTTTTAGGCGATAAAAATTGTGATTGGTACTTTATTTCTCATACTGGGAAGTATTTAAAAATAGGGGCTATGAAGCATATAATAGAAAAGTTGTATAAACTCAATTTGCCAGTACAGCCGACTTTTCATAACTTTAGACGTTTTTACGCACAGCAAATGTTAGGTAATACTGATCTATACACCGTATCACGACTATTAGGTCACAGTGACGTTGTAACTACTCAGAGATATGTAAATTCAACTGAGGACAAAGTAATAATCGAACGTGGTATGAATAGTCCATTATCTAATATATAACACAATTATGCTTAGAATAAAAAACAAAGAGTCACTACATATAGTGGCTCTTTTTGTGTTATTTTTATTCTTCTTGTTCTTCAATATCAAATAAATCTTCAACTGCAAGATCAAGTGCTTTTGCAATTGTAACTATGTTAGACATCATATGCTGCCGACTTCTATCAAATCTAGATATTGTTCCTTGAGGTATACCAGTCATTTGCGACAATTGAGTTTGAGTTATATCTCTTTCTTTAAGTATCTTGTTTAATTTTGGGGTAACTGTGTACATTTTCCACCTCTCCTAAATAATGAACTGACACTCATTACTTATATTTATAATACTATAGTGACTATTCACTAATCAATAATAACATTATATGGACAATTTAAATAATTTTTAAATTTTTCCATATTCACTACTTATAAGTGAATATTCACTAGTGTATACTAAAAATTCAGCAAGACAAACACAACAAGCAAAAACAACCTATAAGAAAAAGGGAAGATTTGAATGAATCAAGTATTTGGAAAAATGGTTTTAGATGTAGCAGTGCCAGTGGAATCCGAAGTTGATTATATGGGAGTTTTAGAAGCAAACTACAATTTGAATCCTCATAGAATTATAGCATACAAGTTAGTTGTTGTAGATTGTAAGGGGATTGAACACAAAATCAATGTTAATGAAGTTAGTGAAATGGTATTAACGGAATATTTTGATTATTAAGATTTACGGTAAAAAGTACTTACAATGTGAGCAATGTGGAGTTTATCACAAATTGTCAAAGGGTTATAACAATAAGAAGCAGGTTGTGTGTACAAGAAAATAATTGAGGGGACTTTTTCCCCTTTCTTATTTTAATTTATGATACACATTTTGGAACCCTTGCATATATTTTAGAAAAATGTTACAATAAAAAAGAATTATTTTTGTTCGGTGTAAAGGATAGTATAAGATTTAACTTTTCGTCTTGATGATCACTGAGTGCAAGGATAGTAACACATTGTGTGCACTGCACACAGCAGGAGGAACTACAAATGGAACAAGGTAAAGTGAAATGGTTTAATGCAGAAAAAGGTTTCGGATTTATTGAGCGTGAAGCAGGAGAAGACGTATTCGTTCATTTCTCAGCTATCCAAGGCGAAGGTTTCAAATCTTTAGACGAAGGTCAAGCAGTTACTTTTGACGTTGAGCAAGGTCAACGTGGAGCTCAAGCAGCTAACGTTCGTAAAGCTTAATAATAACAAACTA
>Ga0308175_100003641_pt1 | contig 10714 bp, 8 predicted proteins | sample PhyCR1_3_FD_203893 | JGI IMG/M metagenome (GOLD analysis project Ga0308175, IMG submission 203893) | Soil microbial communities from UC Gill Tract Community Farm, Albany, California, United States - DLSLS.C.R1 | ecosystem: Environmental > Terrestrial > Soil > Agricultural land | place: USA...
TGTCAAGCTCTGGCTCACCAGGCGGAATCCCGGAAGCGCCGCGATCACCGCTCCAAAGCCGTATTCGGATCCGGTGTTGAACGTGGCCAGCATGGCTCCGCTCACTGCCTGCTTCGTGCCATCGAGTAGCGCACCGCGGTTGGCGAATAGACACCACGCGAACACAAACAGGATGGCCACTACAAGCGCGCACTCGACAGCCCAGAGACCCACAAGCTTGCTTGTGTCAAGCGTCTCGACGCCAAGGATCCCGGACCCTGCAAAATTGAATGGACGATTGTAGTGAACCGGGATGGACGAAGTCAGCCATAGGTTCACCGCCGCGACCATGATGAGAGGCACGACGGCAATCAGCGGATGAACGACGGGGCGATCGGGGTCTACATCCGGCTCGCAGATGTGATTCTCACCGTAGCCCTCGCCCTTGCGCTTCGCACGGTGCTTCTGCCATTCGAGATAGGCCAACCCCAAGATGATTTGGAACAATGCACCAGCAAGCCCAAGTTGAGGGGCTGCCCAGGCGGTCGTGTGAAAGAACGTAGTTGGGATGATGTTCTGAATCTGAGGCGTTCCGGGAATGGAATCCATCGTGAACGTAAACGCGCCGAACGCAATCGCCGCGGGTAGAAGGCGTTTCGGAATTCCAGCGTGCCGGAAGAGACCCGCACCGAAGGGATAGACTGCGAATGCTACCACGAATAGAGAGACTCCACCGTACGTCAATAGGGCGCAGACAACCACCACGGACAGAATCGCGCGTTCAGGTCCCGCGACACGCAGGACCGCACGAATGATCGACTCAGCAAAACCGGAAATTTCCGTCAGCTTGCCGAACACAGCCCCGAGCAGGAAGACGGGAAAGTAGAGCTTCATGAAGCTCGCCATGCGCTCCATGAACAGCCCCGAGTAGACAGGCAGAAGAGCGTGCGGATCGATGATGAGCACCGCCAGCAACGCTGCCACGGGCGCAAATAGAATGACGCTGGCCCCGCGGTACGCAGCAAAAATTAGTAGCCCGAGGGCTATCAGAATGATGAGAATCTGCATGATGGCTTAGGGAAGCGCCGCCCTGAGCTTATTCGGTGGGGGAAACCGGTTGTTCACTATAGCGATCGACACGGACCTTCGCCGTGATCGCGTGCGCCAACATGTTCTCGAGAGCGCATTGGCGCTCCGTTACCTGTCCAATCTCGACGCTTGCTTCCCGGGTCATGCGTTGATATGTGCACGTCTTCAGGAATTTGCCGACCCAAACGCCGCCCGTATAACGAGCTGCGCGGCTTGTTGGAAGAATATGATTCGTTCCGATCGTTTTGTCGCCGTACGCAACCGTGGTCTCCTCGCCGATGAAGAGCGAACCATAGTTCTGAAGGTTGCGGAAGAAGAAATCCACGTCCTCGACCTGCAGTTCCAGGTGTTCGGGAGCGTAACGATCGCTGACTTCGAGCGCTTCTTCCACCGAATCGACCACGTAAACGATCCCGTTGTCCCGCCATGAAACTTCAGCTATGCCTCGGGTGGGTAATGTCTGGAGCTGCGCTTCCACTTCAGCCACCGTGCGTTGGGCGAAGCGATCGCTGAAACAGATCAAGCAGACGGCACTGGCGGGATCGTGTTCCGCCTGTCCCAGCAGGTCGCAGGCAACAAGGGCAGGATCCGCGGTTTCGTCGGCGATGATGAGGATCTCGGTGGGGCCGGCAAGCAGGTCGATGCCACAGCGCCCGAACAGCTGACGTTTTGCTTCGGCGACATACTTATTGCCTGCTCCGCAAAGCATGTCCACAGGCGGAAGCCCGTCCAGACCGAAGGCCATGAGGGCCATGGCGGGGACACCGCCCAGAATGTAGCAGTGGTCCGCGCCGGCGGCGGCGATCGCGTTGATGGTCGCCGGGAAGTATCCCTGCCCTTTCACCGGCGGCGTGCACGCGACGATGTTTTTCACACCGGCGACACGGGCCGGGATGATGCTCATCTGCGCCGAGCCGAACATGGGGTAGCGCCCACCCGGTATGTAACTCCCGACCGATTGAACCGGAATATGCTTATGGCCGAGAATGACGCCGGGGCGAGTTTCCACTTCGAGCGGAAGGAGAGTGGTCAGTTGCTGCCGGGCGAAGTTCCGGACGTTCCCTTGTGAGAACTGGGTGTCGCGCTTAGCCTGGTCGGAGAGTTTGGCAATGGCCTCGTTGATCTCACTCTGTGACAAGCGAAAGCTCTTCGGATTCCAGTCGTCGAACTTCTGGCTGTAACGGCGAACCGCATCCATGCCGTCCCGTTCCAGCTCGAGAAGCATGCCGGAGACGACGACGGCGGTTTCGGGATCATTCTCGAAGAGACGACGATTTCCGTTCTTGAATATCTTCATGTGCAAATCGATTCGTGTTGTGTGATTGGTCCGCGTTTTTAAACCGGCAGCCTGCGCGCCGGGTCTCGGACAGTGACTTTTCTGCCGCGCCTGGTGGAGCTCGGCTTCGCCGGCCGGTATTCTTCCATTCGGAGGTAAGCCGCGGCTGCGCGAAGGCGAACTTTGGTTTTTTTATCCTGAATCAATGCCGCGATGTTTGACTTCTTCCAAGTCCAGTTGCCGGTGGTCGCAACATGGATTGCGGCGGCTCGAACTGCCCAGTCGTCGTCATCGAATGCTGTCCCCATCATTTCAGTGCAGGTTGGGTTGTTCGTCGTGCAAACGGTCAGCAGACTTACGGCTCGCGCAGTGAACTCAGAGTCGGAAAGTATTCCCATCAGGGCGTTGTAGCCCGCGCCTATACCCGGTACAGGAACAAAGCCCAAGCCGTTTTGTACCGCAAAGAAGAACGCACTTCGGGGTGTTCTCAAGCGCCGCCAACTATCCCTCATCTCTTTCTGGAAGTAATTACTCCGGGCTTTCGTTTCGCCCTCGTAGATGGACTCTAGTGCCTGATTGCCGGCAGGATCTTTCATCGCGTACAGCGCCTTCGCGGCGGCAAAAGCCACCTCTGGTACCTCGTCTCCGAGGGCCGCTTTCACTAAGGCTTTCCGGTTTCTATCGTTCAGTTCCCCGAGAGTATCAATCGCTGCCACGCGTACCTGATAATCCTTGTCCGTTGCGAGTTTATCGAGCAGAGCAACCACGCGATCCTTGGCTGGCACCAGGCTCAGAGCGAGCGCTGCTTCGCGTCTCGAGTCTCCCTCCTTGTTTTGCGCAGCCTCAGTAATGGCCTGACGCGCCTCGTCCATGGGGCCCGCCCACAAGCAGGCACTGAACAGCAGCACGCAGACTTTCGTCATGAGGCCATGATCTCGCAGTGTTCGCGAACGGCTTGCGAGTGCAAAAAGAAGCCGGGAGACTTGCGTCATCCCGGCTTTTCGGCGATCCAACCTGCGATGGGGATGGGACTACCAGGTGAGACGAATACCCAGCTGCAAGCGGCGGGCGTTCGTTCCATCCGGGAATCCCTGAGTTGCCGTGCCGGCGCCATAACCCGCGCGAGGCGTTAGCGTGGGGAGGCCGTTTACGAGTGAATAGGAGTACTCGCTGTTGTTCACGGAAGTGTAGTAGGTGTTATTGCCGACATTAAATGCATCGAAGGTGAACATTGCATGGAACCGCTCGTTGATGGCGAAATCTTTGCCTGCACGAAGATCCATACGAATGATCTGGTCGATATTGAGGCTGTTGATCGGCTGGAACGGAACTCGGTTGCCGAGTCCCCCGCTCGTATACCCATTCAGAGTGCCCGTGTTCGCGGGTGTGAATCCCGCCGGTACGAACGCTGACGAAATGTTCACCGTTGGCGTTGTCGGAGGCGCAGATTGGAAAGTGCCGAGAGCCGATAGCTGCCAGCCGTTCACCAGGTTGCGTGCCAGCCAGGAAGAGTTGTGGAGGAACGTCGCTGTCCACACACCGCCAACTACGAGGCGGTGCCGAACGTCCAAAGAGGAACTGCCTTTTTCGGCTCGATAGTCGCCAGGCAGGTAACTCTGCGGACCGCCGCTCGCGAAGATGTTGGGCGATCCGGCGCCCCCTTGTCCTTCATCAATTGCGTGCGACCAGGTATAGGAGATGTTTCCGGTCAGCCCGTGTGACAGGCGTTTGTTGAGTTGAACCGCTAGGGCGTTGTACCAGCTATTCAGACCCGAATCGACGATATTGATGCGGTTGTAGTTCGGGTATACGCGGTTCTGGCGAACATACACCGGCGTCGAGTAAGTGCCTGCGAGATTGCCACTCGCATCGAGTATTCGATAGGTCGTGACCGGGCCCGGAGCGCCGACGTTGATGTCATTGACCGAAGTCAGATGAAGACCACGGCTCCAGATGCCGCTAACCGTCAGTGCAAGGTCCTTGCTGAGCTGGCGTTCGATGGCGACGTCACCCTGCTGCGTGTAAGGAGCTCGGAAATCCGCAGCAGCCATATTCAAGCTGACCGAACCTGTAGGCGGGTTGAAGTTCGCAGAAAGCGGGAACACATTGGGGAAGACTGGCCCACTTGCACGATCAGCTGCAACGCTGCCGGTGAAACTTAATGATTTCTGATACAGCCCGTTCCCGAGGAAAAGGGTGTTGATCAGTCCGCCCGGGTAACGACCGTAAAAGAGTCCGTAGCCCGCGCGGACAACCGTCTTGCTCTGGTTATCCAGAGCGTACGCGACACCTACACGGGGAGCGAACCCGCTGTTGAACGTTGGGATGCGGCCCGTAGCCGGAAACTGCGGGTTGACGAACGCAGGATTCACTTCACCCGGTTGCGGCAAAGCGGAGAAATCGTAACGAAGGCCGAGGTTGAGCGTTAGCCGTGCATTGACTTTAATTTGATCCTGCACAAAGCCGGCGTAGTCGCGGATTGTGAACTGCACTACTGGATTCCCGACCGTCTGGGTAAAGGTGAGCCAGTTCTTTGCACCAGTGGTGTTACCTGAGAGGTCGAGCGCCAAATCGTTCAGCGTCGCATAGCTATAGGTGCCCGTGCGGTTGAAGATGACGTTCGTGTAGTCGTTCGTGTTCAGGAAGTCAAACCCGAACTTCAGAGAGTGCCTGCCGGTAGTCCAGCTCAGAGTATCGGTGAATTGGTAGCGGTTCTCCAGAGGATTGGTGCGCGGATAATCGGTTGCCGTACCGAGGTTGCTTTGCCCGGTGAGGTTGATACCGAGAAATCCAATGCCCGGGATCGCAAGCGCGTCATTCGGGTAATCGAATTGCTTGTCGTTGAACCAGCCGAAGCGAGCTTCGTTCACCGCGTTCGGGTTAACAATGCTGGTCCATACTGCTCGTCCGTATTTGGCGCGAACGGACGAGTTCGCATTGTTGCCAACCCCATTTCCGTTGTTCGATACGGCTGGGGACTGCAGGCCGTTCGGAGAGACCCACCGTAGAACGTTGAAGCTGACGCTGAAGGAATTTCTTGCGGTTGGCCGCCAGTCGAGTTTTCCGAAGCCAAGATCCTGTGTCACACTTCGCGGCACGGTTTGAAATTCCCGCTGAAGGAAGTTCGTGACCGCTGCGCATTGCGCCGCGCTTGCTCTTACGGTCGCGCTGGGATTGGGACAAGCCTGGATGATCTGGCCGCTGGTATTGAACAGGCTGCTGCCTGCTGCTGTGATATTCGCAATGAGAGGAAAATCACGCCTTGTCCCTTCATAGTTGAAGAAGTAAAAGAGTTTGTCTTTAATGATCTTCCCGCCGGCGCTGGTTCCAAACTGATCCCGGCGTTCCTGGGGATTGATGGTGGCAAAAGGATCGCGAGCGTTGAAATCCTGGTTTCGGAAGAACCAGTACGCTGTTCCGTGGAAATCGTTACTTCCGCTGCGAGTCACGGTGTTCACAACGCCACCCGTCGCGTGACCGAATTCAGCGGAGTAGTTATTTGAAACGACCTGGAATTCCTGCACCGCATCCTGAGAGATCTGCGATGAGATGCGGGTGCGGCCGGCATTCTCGTTGTAAAACTGCTCGGTCGTGTCGTTCCCATCCGTCAGAAATGCGTTGCCGCCGGCAATGCCGCGGAACGATAACAGGCCGAATGTGCCGTCCGAAACGACTGTAGGTGCGAGTTGCACAAACGAGTCCACGCGGCGCCCGTTGATGGGCAGATTGAGTATCTGCTGACTGTTCACGACCTGGGAAACGTCTGTTTTTGTGCTGTCGACGATAGGCGCTTCGGTACTCACCTCAACTGTCGTGCTCGAGCTATTGACTGCGAGACGGGCATTCAGGTTTACGTTTTGACCGACTTCTACTCTGATCTGCTGAAGTCGGTAGGGTGCAAAGCCGGGCGAAGTTACTGACACCTGGTAACCAGCTCCGGGAGTAAGCGAAGGAGCGCTAAACAAACCACCGCTGGTGGTCTCTGACTCGCGGCGCAGACCCTGGCTCGGATTTTCAACAACTACTTTTGCGCCTACTACCACAGACCCTGTTGGATCTGTCACGACGCCACTTATGCTCCCGGTTCCTGCGGTGTTCTGCGCGAGGAGCAACACCCAGGGGACCGCCAGCAAAAATACCAATTTCTCGATGTTTCTGATCATAAAAAGCCCCTGAAAACAGAATAGCGGGACCAGGTTTCAGACGGGTTACGAGACTGGCGCGCTTGGCCTCAATCGCCTGTCGCGGGCGAGATCCGATAACTCTCATCACTTGCTATACTGCGGGTTCACTTGGGTTTAGGAGCTTCGATGAGAAAGAAAGTCACCGTCGTCGGCGCCGGTAACGTGGGCGCGAACACAGCTCAGAAGATAGCGGCAAAAGAGCTTGCTGATGTGGTTCTGGTGGATGTCGTGGAAGGTGTGCCGCAGGGAAAGGGGCTCGACATGCTCGAGTCTGCTCCCGTTGAAGGATACGACGTCCAGATTGTTGGCGCGAACGGATACGACGACACCGCCGATTCCGACATCGTGGTGATTACCGCCGGGTTTCCCCGCAAGCCCGGAATGAGCCGCGACGATCTTCTGGTAGCCAATTACGAGGTGGTGAAAACGGCTACCGAGCAGGCCGTCAAGAGGTCGCCGAACGCCATCCTGATCCTGGTTACGAATCCTCTCGATGCCATGTGTTGGACGGCCATGAAGGTTTCGGGCTTCCCGCGCGAGCGTGTCATCGGAATGGCCGGGGTTTTGGATACGGCGCGTTTTCGAACGTTCATTGCGCAGGAGTTGAACGTATCGTTTGAGAACGTCACGGCCATGGTGCTCGGAGGCCATGGAGACACGATGGTTCCGTTGGTGCGTCTTACAAACGTGAGTGGCATTCCGCTCAGCGAGCTAACGGATCAGGCAACCATTGATCGGCTAGTCCAGCGAACTCGGGACGGGGGCGCTGAAATCGTCAAGTATCTGAAGACCGGAAGCGCTTACTATGCTCCGGCCGCTTCTACTGTAGAGATGGTCGAGTCAATCCTGAAGGACAAAAAGAAAGTTCTGCCTTGCGCCGTTTACCTTCAGGGCGAGTACGGAATTCAGGATCTCTTCGTCGGAGTTCCGGTGAAGCTTGGGTCGAAGGGACTCGAAAAAATCTACGAAATTGAACTGGATAGCGGAGAGAATGCCGCTCTCAAGAAGAGTGCCGACGCAGTGAAGGAACTGGTCGACGTGCTTCAGAAGAAGACGCAGTAGCAAGCTTCTTGAAAGAGAGCCGGCAATCAACGGTGGCCCAAGCGACCACGAAAAGAAAACCCGCTGCGACACGACAGACGGGCGGGACCCCTCAAATCAATCCCAGCTACGCATGTTTCAAGCTGAAGCTCGCGCGTTCCTCGATCCACCGGTGGGGCGTCTACGCCGCCGAGGTCATTCCGGCCGGCCGTAAGGTCATCGAGTACACGGGCGAGCGGATCAGCCGCCGCGAAACGAAGCGACGCTCGGAATTGAGCAGGTTTACCTATCTGTTCACGCTCGATCCCTATTGGACCATCGACGGAGCCGCAGGCGGATCAGGGGCGGAGTACGTCAACCACTCCTGTGAGCCGAACCTCGTATCCCGGATCGTGCGCGGGCACATTCTGTATGTTGCCTTGCGAGACATAAAGCCTGGCGAAGAACTGACGATTGACTATCGGTTCGATAAAGACGTGGAAAAGGTCACGTGCAAATGTGGTTCTGCAAAGTGCAGAGGCACCATCAATTTGCTGAAATAGCTATCGCCCAACCCGCAGTTCATTCACCACTTTCGTCACGCCGCTTGTGCTCAGGGCTACCCGCTCTGCTTCCGCTCTTCCGTCTGCACTCGGAACGCTCCCCCGGAGAGTAACGGTGCTGCCATTCGAATCGACCTCGATATTTGAGACCGCTCCGATGCCCAACACCGTTGACAGGTTGTACTTCACCTTCGCACTTTGACCCATCTGCGACAGCTTCGTTCCAGCCTCTTTGCCCTCCCGGTGCAGCTCGGCCGCGCCGCGTTTCAGCTTCTCCTTCGGGCTGTCCCCTCCCTCCGAATTGCTGTCCGCCCTCAATTCCCGCGCTTTCTCGCTTGCCTTCGCCGCTAGCTCTTTCCCGTCGCGTTCCAGCTTCCTGGCCGCTGCTTCCGCCTTCGCTTTGAACCGCTCCCCTCGCTCGCGAGCCGCTTCCTGGTCGCTTCGCTGGCATGCGGAGCTGAGCAGCAGGCTGAGTATCGCGAAAAATGCCGGGACAGTTGTCTTCATCGTACTTACCTGATCGACTCCTTCCGCCAAGCGACCGTTTCTTCATGCCCGCTTCGGATTAGTCCTCCGGCTTCTCAAACGACTAGGACCCGAGAGCATTACTTCCCAGATACCACTCAAGTAAAAGGAATACCAAGCCGATAAGGAGCGTAAGCGAACTTATGGAAACGCAATCAGGCAAAAAGAAGAAAAAAGTGTCCATTTGCGAGACGCAGCCCCTTACCGTAACGGGCCTGGCTCATCTGCTGGACTCGACGGATGACTTGGGTGTTATCTCCTCTCATTCCTCACCGGCCGAGTGGATGATGAGTGTGTACGCCGATCAGACAGAAATCCTGATCATCGACAAGGGGCTCGGAGCCAAGGCCGTACTGGAAACACTTGCACAACTACCCACACAGCCAGGAAACCGCGCGACGGTGCCTGCCGTTGTGATTTGGGGTATGTCAATCACGGAAGCGGAAGCGCTTCGATTCCTGCAGGCAGGTGCAAAGGGCATTGTTCGTAAGTCGGCCGACACCGCCACCGTTTTGTCCTGCTTGCGTGCAGTGGCCTCAGGCAGAAGTTGGATGCAGGATTCCGTGTTCCGCGAATCGATGACGGTCGAAGCACAGCTCCGGTCAGAGCTTACGCCCAGAGAGCACCAGGTGATGGAACTCGTGGAACAGGGTTTCAAGAACCGCGAGATCGCCCAGGAACTTGGCATCAGGCCAGGAACCGTGAAGATCCATCTGAAGCACATCTTCGAGAAGACCGGCGTGCGTGGCCGCCATGGACTTGCTCTGAATGGTCTGCGCCAGAAGGGCGTTATCTCTCTTCTCGCTTCGTAGCATCAGGCTCAAATTCGATACGGACTGCCAGTCACGTGACTGGCAGTTCGTGCATTCCCATTTCCCTAACTCAACCGGCTAAGGTTTACGCGCCGCATACATGAACCGGGAAAGCAGGCGCTTCTCTGACACGGTATGCACGCACGATAGGAACTTCTGGAGCCCTTCGAAGGTCACGGGACCTTCGATGCGTATCAGATCTTGCTTCCGGCGAGCACGTGCATCCTGCCAGCGGCGCGAGATTGCAGCCGCGTTGGGCGTCAAATCGGCAGTCGAAATTACACGAAATCCAGCTTCGCCGATCAGCCGCTCATTCTCTCCCGCGGGAAGAAAGAGGTAGATGCCTATAGAAGACCGTGTCATCAGTTGCTCGTTCGTAATCGGGCCCGTGACAATCATCGCGTCCGTGTAGAGAATCCGTCCCCCGGGTTTCAGCACGCGAAACCACTCCTTTAAAGCCGGACTTCGATCGGGAATATGGCACATTGCGTCGTTCGAGAACACTGCGTCGAACGACGCGTCTCGGAACGGAAGCCGCTCATTGGCATCGATCTGCTCGAAAGACGCGCGTGCTTCTGACGCTTCGGCTGAGCGTCGGGCCTGCTCGATTGCGCTCGGGTTGGCATCCATTCCTGTGACTTGGGCACCGGTGAGCCGATTGAGGTAGAGCGCGCATCCGCCGGCCCCGCATCCTACCTCAAGGACGTGAGTATCAGGTGTTAAATCCAGGACGGGCAGAAATCCTCGCAACTCCTCCGCGTCCATCCACCCGGTTTGCCCAAGATCCAGATCGTAAGTCTCGCTTCGAATCTGGCGGTAGATGCTCTGGGCATCGCCGAGGTATGCGTTGTCGTACAGCGGGATCGGGGCCATGCTTCCACATTAGACAAATTTGACCCTGGGGGCACAGAGTTCACGGCCCAGAAAACTCTTGGCCGTAGGCGAAGAAAAGACGAATATAGGTTTAGGGCCGCTTGGCCTGGAGCTGAGCGGGCCACGCTTATGACCCAACTAGTGCCACTCGTCGGTATTGCCCGGCAAGCAGCCGATGGTCAAGTTCTCGCAGCAAAGCGGAGGGTGGAATACAGGACTCTGCCGACGCGTAAGTGGCTAACGCGGTGCCAGTCAAAGCGCGTTCCCTTTACCTGGACCATCAACCCGTATCGAGGATGCGAATACGGCTGCAAGTACTGCTATGCTCGCTTCACCCACGAATTCCTTGAGCGCTGGCAACCGGGTGCGTTCGAGACCGAGATCTACGCCAAA
>Ga0308175_100003642_pt1 | contig 10714 bp, 9 predicted proteins | sample PhyCR1_3_FD_203893 | JGI IMG/M metagenome (GOLD analysis project Ga0308175, IMG submission 203893) | Soil microbial communities from UC Gill Tract Community Farm, Albany, California, United States - DLSLS.C.R1 | ecosystem: Environmental > Terrestrial > Soil > Agricultural land | place: USA...
CCCGTTGAGGGGTCTGACCCCTTCATGGAACGTTCGCGCCTGGGTGTCACGGAAGGCGCGCGGGAGCGTCACGAGGTGCGCCGGCTCGGCGTCGTCGCGTGCCTGGTCGCGGCGGTGCTCGTGCTCGTCCTGCCGCATCCCGGCGTTCCGGTGCTGCTCGTCGGGCTCATCGCGGCCGCGATCCGGATCCGCCAGCGCCACACGACGACCGCCGCGGCGGTCGAGGCGGTCGGCCCGCTGGCGCTCGCGACGCTGTTCGCGCTCAGCGTGCTAATGGGCCTCCTGGCCCGCGCCTGGGCGGGTCCGGCGGACCTCCTCCACTCGGCGTCGCCGTGGGCGACGTCGGCCATCGGCGCGACGGCCGCCGTCGGCGTCAACAACCTGCCCGCCGCGGTGCTGCTGTCGGCCGCGCCGCCGCCGCACCCGCGCGCGCTGCTGCTCGGCCTCAACCTGGGTCCGAACCTGGCGGTGACCGGCTCGCTGTCGGCCTATCTGTGGTTCAAGGCGGCCCGCGGCGCCGGCGCGCAGCCGTCGGCCCGGCGCTTCAGCCGGATCGGCATCCCGCTGGCGTTCGCGGGGATCCTCGCCGGGCTGGCGACGATCGCGCTCGTCGGCCCCTCCTGACCACCCGGACCAGCGCCGGGCCGTTCTTAGGACGCCCTAACGCGATCCTTGCTACGTTCCGAGAATGCAGACCGCCGCCGTCGGGATTGGCAACGGAAACCGCCGCCTCGCCTTCTGGGTCGGCGCCCTCGCACTGCTCGCGGGCGCCGTCTACCTCATGGCCACGGCGAGCACCGGACCGGTCGACCCGACCGAGGTCGCCGCGCCGCAGAGCCGCGGGACGGTCGTCTTCAACGCCGCGATGATCGTCTTCCGCGAGGGCCTCGAGGCCGTCCTGATCTTCGCCGCGATCACGGCCAGCTTCGTGGGCGCCAACGCGCACCGCAAGCGCCCGGTCATCCTCGGCGCCGCGGTCTCGTTCGCCGCGTCGGTCGCCACCTGGTTCGTCGTGCAGGCCCTCCTGGACGCCGCCTCACCGCTCGGCCCGCGCCTGGAGGCCATCACCGGCTTCATCGCGATCGTCGTCCTGCTGATCGTCCTCAACTGGTTCGTGCACAAGGTCTACTGGACCGGCTGGATCGCCAAGCACCACCGCCAGCGGCGCAAGCTGCTGGGCATGGAGGTCGGCCTCAGCGCCACGTTCGGCCTGGTCGCGCTGGGCTTCACCAGCGTCTACCGCGAGGGCTTCGAAGTCGTGCTGTTCCTGCAGAACCTCGAGCTCAAGGCCGGCTCGGGCGTCGTGCTCGAAGGCGTGCTGCTCGGCCTGGCGGGCACCGCGGCCGTCGGCGTCGCGACGTTCGTCGCCCAGCGCAAGCTGCCCTACAAGAAGATGCTGATCGCCACCGGCGTGCTGATCGGCGTCGTGCTCGTCGTCATGATCGGTGGCACGGCGCTGAGCTTCCAGGACCTCGGCTGGCTGCCGCGCCACGAGACGCCGTTCACCGTGCCGGTGTGGATGGGCTCGTGGTTCGAGATGTACTCCACGTGGGAGACGCTCGCCGCCCAGGTCCTGGCCGCGGTCTTCGTCATCGGCTCCTACTACGCGGCGGAGCGCATGAAGGTCAAGGCGCCGCAGGCCCGCGGCGAGCAGCCCGCCCGGCGCGCCGAGGCGCCGCCGGCCCTGATCTCCGAACCGGCCGCTTAACGCCCGAAGCCTCCTGCTGGCACAGGAGGCTCCGGGTGAGAAGGTCAAACACGAGCGAGAGGAGGAGATGTTGGCGCTCACTCGTGTGGTCGGCCGCAGCCGCTGCGAACTTGAGCGAGCCCGCCCGCCGCTGGACGGCTCGAGCGTCCCTCAGGCCACGCGCTCGGCGGGCGCCGGCACCAGGCGCACGGTGCGCCGGCCGCCGGCCAGCGCGCGGTGCCACGGACCGTCGCCCTCCGGCTCCCGGCCGGCGTCGAGCAGCAGCGCCGCCAGCGTCAACGCGTCGTCACGTGACTGCGGCGGGGAGGCGTAGTCGCGGTCGCCGCGGCCGGTCAGCCCGGGGCTGAAGCGGTCCTGGACCTCCACCGTGTACGTAGGGCCGAGGGTCAGGGAGAGCTGGTCGGAGGCGGTCACCGTGGCGCAAGCGTCGCATGCGTGCCCCGCGCACGCCACGACGCACGGCGCGTCGGCCACGCGCCGTGCGTCTCCCCCGTGTGGCGTGGTGGCCTACGACGCGCCGCAGGCCGGCCAGGGCGCGGTGCCCTGCGCGGCCAGCAGCGCGGCGGCGCGCTGGTCCTGCTCGGCCTCCGGCGCGGCCGCGGGATCGCCGCTGCCGCCCATCTGGGCCCAGGTCGTGCGGGTGAACTGGTACTTGCCGCGGTAGGTGCCGTCGGAGGACACGGCGGCCGGATCGCCACCCGATTCGCACTGCGCGATGCGGGCGAGCGTCGCCGCGGCGCTGCCGTCGGGCACGGTGCCCGCGCTGGCTGCGCCGGCGCTCGCGGCGCCGGCGGTCCTGACGGCCGAGGGCAGGCCCAGCGCCGCGGCGGTCTGCGGGCCGACGATCCCGTCGACGGTCAACCCGCTACGGCGCTGGAACCGGCGCACGGCGCGCGTGGTCGTGGCCGTGAACCGGCCGGTCTGCCGGATGCCCAGCGCGGCCTGCAGCGCGCTGACGGCGCTGCCGGACGCGCCGGTGCTGAGGGTCGCCGGCGCGGGCGCCTGCGCGGTGGTCTCGCCGAGGGCGAGTGGGGCTCCGAGCGCCAGCACGGCGCCGAGGACCGCCACGGAGACGCCGCTGCGGCGCTGGCGCCGGCGCCGGACGGCCCGCAGGCTCGCCAGGCGCGCGGCCATCGCCGACCGGCGCGCGCGTGAGCGCTCCAGGGACGCCTGGCAGGCGCGTTCGAGGTCGTAGATCACGAAGGGTGCTTCCTTTGCTCTTCACGCCTACGGGGTTAGCTGTCGGGCTCGCGCTGTAAGAGCTGCGCTACGGCGCCGTTGCTGGCGCCGATTCGCCCCGGGACCCGCTTGCGCGGATCCAGTGGGTCCCCCGCTCCCGGCAGCTCGCGCTACCGGGACTCGGCTGGTGTACAGCCGAGAAGACAAGCACATCTCCACGACGCGTGCCGGGCGACATAATCGTTCGGCGCCGACCCGATTGGGCGGCTGCGCCGCGCACCGGCCGATCCGCGCCGTCAGGCTTCGTACACTGCGGCCCACAGCGCATGCCAGCCGAGCCTGAAGCACCTCGCCGTAGGGACGACCGCCAGCCGACGCCGTGGCGGGTCGAGGGCGCGCCCGAGCCGAAGAAGCAGGGCCCGATGGGCATGCCGCGCCCGCCCGGAGGCCGGCGCTTCCTGTACTTCGTGCTGGCCGTCCTGGTGCTCAACGTCGTCTTCGCGTCGTTGGTGCCCAGCCAGCCGAACCGGATCTCGGTGCCCTACACGCAGTTCCTGGCGGAGGTCGACAAGAACAACGTCAAGGAGGTCACGTCCAAGGGCGACGACATCCAGGGCGTCTTCAAGAAGAAGGTCGACCCGCAGGACTCCGACCACGAGCCCGAGACCAAGTTCAAGACCTTCCGGCCGGCGTTCGCGCCGTCCAACGACGAGCTGCTGTCCGAGCTGCGCACCAAGGGCGTGGTCGTCAACGCCAAGGCCCTGGACAACGGCCGCTCGCTCTGGGCCGACATCCTGCTCTTCTTCGGCCCGACGCTGCTGCTGGTCGGCATCTTCGTCTTCGCCGCCCGCCGCGCCGCCGGCGGAGGGGCGGGCGGTCTCGGCGGGCTCGGGCGTTCGCGCGCCAAGCGCTACGAGCCCGACACCGGGACCCGGACGACCTTCGCCGACGTCGCCGGCATCGACGAGGCCGAGGACGAGCTCGAAGAGGTCGTCGACTTCCTCAAGAACCCGGACAAGTACCGCTCGCTCGGGGCCATGATCCCCAAGGGCGTCCTGCTCTCCGGCCAGCCGGGCACCGGCAAGACGCTGCTGGCGCGCGCGGTCGCCGGCGAGGCCAACGTCCCGTTCTTCTCGATCTCGGCCTCCGAGTTCATCGAGATGGTCGTCGGCGTGGGCGCCTCTCGCGTGCGCGACCTCTTCACCCAGGCCAAGGCGGCCGCCCCGTCGATCATCTTCATCGACGAGCTCGACGCGATCGGCCGCCAGCGCGGCGGCGGCGCGTCACTCGGCGGCCACGACGAGCGCGAGCAGACCCTCAACCAGATCCTGACCGAGATGGACGGGTTCACCGGTTCCGAAGGCGTCATCGTCCTCGCTTCGACCAACCGCCCCGACGTGCTGGACTCCGCCCTGCTGCGGCCCGGGCGCTTCGACCGGCGCGTCACGGTCAACCCGCCCGACGTCGACGGCCGCGAGAAGATCCTGCTGGTCCACACGCGTTCGGTGCCGCTGGCCGACGACGTCGACCTCAAGGCCCTCGCGGCGACCACGCCCGGCATGGTCGGCGCCGACCTGCGCAACCTCGTCAACGAGGCGGCGCTGCAGGCCGCCAAGCGCGGCTCGAAGGCCGTGCACTCGGCGGACTTCTACAACGCCTTCGAGAAGATCGTGCTCGGCACCGAGCGGCGGATCACGCTCAGCCAGGAGGAGCGCGAGCGCACGGCCTACCACGAGGGCGGCCACGCCGTCCTCGGGATGCTCGAGCCGGGCGCCGACCCGGTGCGCAAGGTCTCGATCGTGCCGCGCGGACGGGCGCTCGGCGTGACCTTCCAGTCGCCCGAGAGCGACCGCTACGGCTACGACACCGCGTATCTGCTCGGCCGGATCACCGGCGCGCTGGGCGGCCGCGCGGCCGAGGAGATCGTGTACGGGTCGGTCACCACCGGTGCCGAGTCCGACCTTCAGCAGGTCACGCAGATCGCGCGCTCGATGGTCGGCCGCTGGGGCATGTCGGACGCGATCGGCCTGGTGACCGTGATCTCCGACGAGCCGCAGTACCCCGGGGCTTCGGACGGCAACTCCGAGGCGACGCGCGAGCTCATCGACCAGGAGGTCCGGCGCATCGTCGAGGGCTGCTACGCCCGGGCGGTCGAGCAGCTGCGCGAGAACCGCTGGCGGCTGGACGGCCTGGCCCGGGAGCTGCTGACCCGCGAGACGCTCGACGAGGGCGACGCCTACCGGGCCGCCGGCTTCGAGCGCGGCTCGGCGCCCGGCGACCGCCCGCCGCACGGGATGCTCAAGGAGCCGGCGGTGACGCCGGCGCTGGAGGCGGCGCCCAGCGTGCCCGAGCGGCCCGACACCGCCTAGGAGCGGGCCGGACGTCGAGGAAGGGCGCACGGCGCGTGCGCGCGTGGCCGCGCACGCCGTCCGAGCGCTCGCGGAGCGGCGCAACTTCTCGCCGCCACCGGCCGTTCTCCCCTTGACGGTGGCGCGGGGCGAAGAAGTCCTCCCGATGAAGTCGCCCCGGCCGCCGTCCTCCTCCTCGCCATGCCTCTTCACGCCTCGCTGCGGGCGGCGCTGGTCGCTGCCCTGATCACCCTCGCCTGCGCGACCGCCGCGCAGGCCTCGGCCCGCGCGCCGATGTACTTCGACGCCGGGACCGCCGCCGTGCGCGACGACACGCGTGCGGCCACGCTCGCCCGCCTGGACGGCCTCGGCGTCCGGGCGCTGCGGATCACGCTCGTCTGGGCCGCCGTCGCGCCGGACGCGGGCGCCACGGTCCGGCCGGCGTTCGACCCGGCCGATCCCGATGCCTATGACTGGGGCGGCTACGGCCGGCTCGTCGACGCCGCTCACGCGCGCGGCTGGCGCATCCTGATCACCTTCAGCGCGCCGGTTCCGCGCTGGGCGACCGCCGCGCGCCGCGACCAGGTCACGCGCCCCAGCGCGGCGGAGTTCGGGGCCTTCGCCACGGCGGCCGGCCGGCGCTTCGGCGCGGCCGTCGACGCGTGGGGCATGTGGAACGAGCCCAACCACCCGCACTTCCTCGCGCCGCAGTACGTCAAGGGCAAGCCGGCCGCGCCGGGGCTGTACCGCGCCCTGCACGTCGCTGGCGTCCGCGGGCTGGAGGCCGCCGGCCAGGCCAAGGACACCATGTTGGGCGGCGAGACGGCGCCGGGCGGCGACCGCCGGCGCTCCGTGCCGCCGCTGCAGTTCCTGCGCGGGGTGTTCTGCTCCGGCTGCTCCCGGCTGCGCGTCGACGGGTGGGCGCACCACCCCTACGCGAACCGCCGCGGCCCGTTCTACGTGCCGCCCGACCGCGACAACGTCACGATCGGCGTGATGAAGCGCCTCGAGACGGCGCTGGACCGGGTCGGCCGGCGCGCGACGCCTGTGTGGGTCACGGAGTTCGGCGTGCAGAGCTCGCCCGACACGGTGCTCGGCGTGCCGCTGGCCCAGCAGGCCGAGTACCGCTCGATCAGCGAGCGGCTGCTGCGCGCCGATCCGCGCGTCGCCGCCACGGCGCAGTACCTGCTGACCGACGACGTCGCGCTCTCCGGCTTTCAGTCCGGGCTGGTCCTGGCCTCCGGCCGCCCGAAGCCGAGCCTGGACGAGTTCCGCCTGCCGCTCACGGTGCGGCGCACCGGCCGCACGGCCCTGCTGTGGGGGCTGGTGCGGCCGGCGAGCGGCATCACGCGCGTCGAGGTCCTCGTCCGTGATCGTTCGGCCGCGCAGGCGACGGCGGTCGCGACCCGCCCGACCGACGGCGCGGGGCTGTGGACTGCACGTCTGCCGTGGCGTTCGGGACGGACCTGGCGCGTCCGCTGGACGGCGCCGGATCGGAGCACGTACGTGGGACCGCCCATCCGCGTGTACGGCTAGCCAGAGCAAAGGACACGGGCCGGCACCCGCGAAATGAAACATCCGATGCGGTTGGATTGACGTAACCCCACATGCAGGACCGCGTTACCGGGGTACACCCAGCCACTTCACCGCATGCCCACCGAGATCCCGACCATGTACGCCACCGAAGTCCGCCAGCATCTGATGCTCCTCGGTGAGGAGCGCGTCCTCGCTCACGAGGCCGGCCTGGATCACGACCGTGCGTACATGTCCGACCTCGACGACGAGATCGCCACCTACCGGTCGGCGTACATGGGCGCCGTCGTGACCGAGATCGCGATGCTCCGCGCCCGGCTCGACGGGCCGCTGCAGGGCTAGATCCTCCTCGCCCGTCGAGCCCTTGCGCGGGTCAGCCTTCATCGCCGTCGCCGCCGTCTGCGCCACCGCGGCCGGCGACGCCGCCGCCGCGCCCGCCGCCCCGCCCTCCTGCCCCGCCGCCGACCGCGTCCCCTCCGACGCGACCGCCGCGCAGGCCGGCGCGTCCGTCGCCTGCCTGCTGGACGCGGCCCGGGCCGGACGCGACCTTCCCGCGCTGCGCCGCGACCCGCACCTGCGGGCCGCCGCGCAGGAGTTCGCCCGCTCGCTGGCCCCGGGCCGGCCGCTGCGGCACACCGGCGCCGGCGGATCGACGCCGCTGCAGCGCCTCGCGGCCGCCGGTTATCCGCGCCGCGCCGGGCTCAGCGCGTCCGAGACGCTCGGTCGCGGCGACGGCAGCTACGCCACGCCGGCGATCCGCGTGCAGACGTGGCTGGGGGACCCTGCGACGCGACGCCTGCTGCTGAGCGCCCGCTACCGCGACGTCGGCGTGGGCGTCGTGACGCGCGCCGGCGCCACGACGTACGTCGTCGAGCTGGCGCGGCGCACGCCGGTCAGCCGGGCGTCGACGGGCTCTCGGCCGCAGCGGTAGCGCGCAACGCGAGCGCCAGCTCGAACCGGGCGTCGGGGTCGTCCAGCCGCGTGCCGAACAGCTCGCGCAGCTGAGCCATGCGGTAGCGGACCGTCTGCGGGTGCACGTGCAGCCGCTCGGCGACGCGGGTGACCTGGCCGGGCTCGTCGAGCCACGCCCGGAGCGTCTCCAGCAGCCGCGCGCGCGGGCCCTCGCGGACCTCGGCCAGCGGCGCGAGCGCCCGCGCCGCCAGATCCGCGGCCAACGCGCCGTCGCTGTGCAGGAGGAGGTCGGGGAGGTGCTCGTCGGTGCGCAGCGGGCTGGCCGACGGCAGCACGCCGCGCTCCTGGATCCCGAACGCCGCCGTGGCACGGGCCAGCGACTGCGCGGCGCGCTCGAGCGGCACGGTCGGCCCCAGCGCGGCGGGCGCGCCGTCGAGGGCGGCGGCCAGCTCGCCGTGGCGTCCGGGCGCCTCGGGGTCGGGGACGAACGCCAGCGCGAGCTCCTGGTCGGCGACCGCGATCGTCTCGCCGCCCAGGCGCGACGCGAGGCGGTCGGCGTCGTCGGTGCGCGTGACGAGCCCCGCGACGGTGGCCGGCCGTGGCCAGACGGCGAGCTGCGCGAGGTCGCGGATCTCCTCGGCGCCGGCGTCGTCGCGTGCGAGCAGGCGCACCAGCGCGCGGCGGCGCCGCTGGCGCTCGGCCAGCGTGGCGGACTGCTCGGCGGCATAGCCCTCGACCGACTCGGCCGAGATGCGGTCGATGTAGGAGAAGATCGCCGAGGCGAGCCGGTAGAGGACGTCGGGGTCGAAGCCGGCCGCCTGGCCGGTGTGGACGGAGCGCTCCCACGCGATCCGGGCGCCGAGCCGGTAGGCGCTGAGCAGCGCGTCGAGGGAGCGGCCGGCGCGCATCTCACCACGCCCGAGCTCGACGTACACCTCGCGGATGGCGCCGTCGTCGGCGGCCGGGTCGACCAGCGTGTCGACGAACCGGCCGAGCGCGCGTTCCACCCCGGCGCGCAGCCCGCGGCCGAACGGGCCTTCCAGGGGCCGGCGGTACTCGGGCACCTCGCGCCCGATCGCCGTGATGATCTCCTCGGCGAGATCGGGGAGTCCGGGACGCAGCGCGTCGGCGAGCTCTGACGGGAGGCGCTCGTCCATTTGTGGCCAGGCTACAGATCTGGGCCTGGTTCTTCGTGCAAGACGGCAAGAGGGCGCGCCAGTTGAGCACTAGCCTCCAGATCTCATGACCCGGGCCCAGCGCTACATCAACCTCGCGGCGGTCATCCTCCCGCTGCTGGCCTTCTTCGCGGCGATCGTGCTGCTGTGGAACCGGGTCGTCGGCTGGCACGACCTCGTCCTCCTGGGCGTGCTCTACGTGGCCACCGGCTTCGGCATCACCGTCGGCTTCCACCGGATGCTGACCCATCGCGCGTTCCAGACGTCGAAGACGATGGAGCGCGCGTTCGCGATCCTGGGGTCGCTGGCCGTCCAGGGATCGGTGATCCAGTGGGTCTCCGACCATCGCAAGCACCACGCCCACACCGACGAGGAGGGCGACCCGCACTCGCCCCACGCCGGCTTCGCGGGCGGCGGGATCCGCGGGACGCTGCGTGGCCTCTTCCACGCGCACGTCGGCTGGATCCTCACCGAGGAGGGCGGCGCCAACCGCGCGAAGTACGCCAAGGACCTCGTCGAGGACCGCGCGATGAAGCGCATCAGCGACAACTTCCACTGGCTCGTGGCGCTGTCGCTCGCGCTGCCGGCGCTCGGCGGCTGGGCGCTGACCGGGGGCACGCTGAAGGGCGCGCTGACCGGGCTGCTGTGGGGCGGCTTCGTCCGGATCTTCCTGCTGCACCACGTCACGTGGTCGATCAACTCGATCTGCCACTTCTTCGGGACCCGGCGCTTCGACGTCGAGGACCACTCGACCAACGTCTTCTGGCTGGCCCTGCCCTCCTTCGGCGAGGCCTGGCACCACAACCACCACACCTTCCCGCGCTCGGCGGAGCACGGCCTGGCGCGCTGGGAGAAGTTCATGGACCCGTCGGCGGCGCTGATCCGGGTGCTGGAGCGGCTGGGGCTCGTGTGGAACGTGGTGCGGATCACGCCGGAGCGCCAGGCGGAGAAGCTGGCTCCTTTGCCGTCGTCGCGGACGCCGACCTCGGCGTAGTCGAGGGCTGGTGCGAGGCGCCCGCGTCGGCGCCGGCGCCACCGCCGCCGGCTCGCGCAGTGGCCGGAAGCGGGTTCGCACCCGCGCTCGCCCTTGACACGTGGACCCACGAAGCGAGAGGTTCACTCGTGGGGGCTGGAGACCACAAAAGGGGAGGGGCAGCATGTCCGGAAGGCTGACGCCGCGCGGGACGATCCTCGGAGGACTCTGCGCTGTGGCGGGACTGATCGTGCCGGCGACTGCGGGGGCGGTCACACCCGCGCAGTGCGCACAGCGCGCGAACGACACACCGGCGAAGCTCGTCGAGTGCGTCAACAAGCCTGACCTGATGGCCCACCTGCAGACGTTCCAGGACATCGCCAACGCGAACCCCGGGCCTGACGGCATGCCGTCACGCAATTCGGGCGAGCCCGGGTACAAGGCCTCGGCCGACTACGTCGCCCAGGTGATGAAGGATGCGGGCTACGACGTCAGGCTCCAGAAGTACCCGTTCGACTACTACGCCTACACCGGCGTCCCGACGTTCAGCGCCAACGGCACCAACTTCGTGCTCAGCCAGGATTGGGGCCCGGGGCAGAGCCTCGGATCGGTGAGCGGGACGCTGACGGCGGTCAACAACATCGTCATCCCGCCGACGGCGACGCCGAGCTCGGCGAGCGGCTGCGCCGCGGGGGACTTCCCGCCCTCGGTCAAGGGCCATCCCGTGCTGATCCAGCGCGGGACCTGCAACTTCGGAGTGAAGGTGCAGAACGCGGAGGCGGCAGGTGCCACGGGCGTCGTCATCTTCAACGAAGGCAACACGAACCCCGACCGCACCGGCCTGCTCATCGGGAGCATGATCGACGCCAACGACAATCCCTTCATC
>Ga0308175_100003643_pt1 | contig 10713 bp, 5 predicted proteins | sample PhyCR1_3_FD_203893 | JGI IMG/M metagenome (GOLD analysis project Ga0308175, IMG submission 203893) | Soil microbial communities from UC Gill Tract Community Farm, Albany, California, United States - DLSLS.C.R1 | ecosystem: Environmental > Terrestrial > Soil > Agricultural land | place: USA...
ACGATTCCCATGTCGCGCGCATGCAGATCCGCAGACAGCGCGCGAAGCTCGGCCTCGGTGCCGAGCTCGGGATTGATCCTCGCCGGGTCGACGACGTCGTAGCCGTGCATGCTGCCGCGACGCGCGGCGAAGATCGGCGACAGGTACAGATGCGAGACGCCGAGTCGAGCGAAGTAGTCGACGCGCTGGCGAGCCATCGCGAGCGTGAAGCCCGCATTCATCTGCAGCCGATACGTCGCCGTCAGTTGCGGGCGAGGCATCGCTCAGCGGCCGGCGGCCGGATCGATCTCTCGACGTCTCGCGCGTCCGTCGCACCGAAGAGCCGCGCGGACGTCGTCGCTCGCCATCATCGTCTCGATCGTCTCGCGCATTTTCCGCGACCAGCTTGGATACTGTTCCTGTCCGACGCCGGGAACGTTCACGGGCTCGATCTCTCCGCTGAGATCGTCGAGCGCGATGCCAACGAGCTGCGCCGGACTGCGGCACAGGAATGCGTGGACCGCCCCTCGCAGGTCCGACGCAAAGCGCGGCGCGACGGGACTCGGCAGCACGTGCTCGCCGGCGAGGCAACGCAGCAACGCATCCCGGTCGCGCGACCGATCTTCGTGCGCACGCCGAGCGTCGTCGTCACTTTCGATCAATCCTACCGAGCGCCGAATGTCGATATCGTGGCCAGACCAAAAGCCCGCGATCGAGACCATATCGTGCGTGTCCGCAGTCGCGAGCGACAGCGGCGGATAGCTCCACGCCGGCTTGTATTCGCCACCCCGCTCCCGCTCGAACTGCAGCACTTTCGACGACAACACCCCCCATCGCGCGAGGGTCGGCGGCACTTCGTCGGGAACGGTACCGAGGTCCTCGCCGACGACGATCGCATTGTGTCGGACGCTCTCGAGCGCGACGATGCCCAGCAGGTCCTCCGTCGGATACCGGAGATAAGCGCCTTCTTCCCCGGTTCGGCCTTCCGGAATCCAGAACAGGCGAAAGAACCCGAGCACGTGATCGATGCGCAGCGCGCCGGCGTGACGAAAGCCGCTTCGCAGGAGGTTTATGAAATACTGATAGCGATCAGCGCGAAGCGCGCGCGAGCTGAGCGGCGGCAAGCCCCAGTTCTGGCCTTGCGGTGCATATGGGTCAGGCGGCGCGCCGATGCTCGCGGTCCGCACGAACAACTCCGGGAAGACCCACGTGTCCGCGCCACACGGAGACGTTCCGATCGCGACGTCGGGATAGAGGCCGATTCGCATCCCCGCATCTCGGGCACACTCCGCCGCGGCACCAAGCTGGCGATCGATCTCGAACTGCACCCACCGATGGAACTCGATTCGATGCTGTCGATGGGCCGCGAACTCTCGGACAGCCTCGCTGTGCTGATCATGGAACTCTGATGGCCACGTATGCCAGTTCGGCCCAAAGCCGGGCGACTCCGCGAGGGCCATCCAGGTCGCGAAGCGCGTCAGTGCCGGATCGTGCCGCGCGACGAAAGCTTCGTACGCGAGATCGCGCTCGCTGCCCGAGCCTCGCACGCCTCTCGTAAAGACATGATGAAGCGCATCGAGAGCCAGGCCTTTGACGCCCATGACCTGCTCGTAGCGAACCGCGTAGCTCTCGCGAAGCGCTTCGACTTCCTCGGCGAATTCCGGCGATGCGAGATGCTCGGCGACGTTCGGCGCGTCGGCGAGCTCGGGCACCTGGCGGACGTCGAGGTAGATCGGATTCCGGAAGATCCGGCTGACCGGGCTGTACGGACTGATATCCAAACCGCGATTGAGCAGCGTATGCAGCGGGTTGATGCCAATGAAGTCTGCGCCGACGCTCCCGCCCCACTGCGCAATCAGCCCGAGATCCGAGAGATCGCCGATGCCCCAGTTCGAGTTGCTCCGAACCGTGTAGAGGTTGGCGGTGAGCCCGAATGCGCCCTTGTCTCCGACGATATCGGAAGGCAGCACGCACCGATCCGGAACGACGATGAGCGTCTGCTCATTCGATCCTGCCCCGCCGCTCGATGCGATCGACAGCCGTATTCGATGATAGCCGAGGGGTACCTCGACCGGCAGCGCGATCTCCAGCGTCGGTCCACCGGCCCATGATCCCTCGACGACGCGATGCGTCCCGTCCTCGAGCGTGAACTCGAGTCGCCACGCGCCGGTGCGATTCGCGCCTGCCGGAAGCCGCACCTCGACCGCGGTCGACGCCTGCGATCCCAACCGGGCGACGCGAATGGGTGGGACGAGCTCCTGCGCCTCCTCTTCGGTAATCCGCTCGAGCAACGCTCGCGCCGCTTCGTCCGACGGAGCGTCAAAGCCCAGCGCGCCAAGAAGCGCGCGGCGCGTGTCGTCGCTCGTGAAGTGGCGCTCACCTGTCTGCCCGAAATACTCGGGCATGATCCCGGCATGCTCGGCCAAGCGTCGCAAATAGAACGTGCTCGATTCGCTCGCGGCATCCGCGCGGTCGTGGCCGAGGGTCGATGTCATGAACGACGACGAAGGACGAGTGCGCCGAGTGGAGGAAGCGTCAACTCGATGGAGTGTGTTTGTCCGTGGAACGGCGACTCGTCGGCATCGATGACGTCAAACTCGCGATGTCCGGATCCACCCCATTCGGCCGAGTCCGACGACAAGGCACACTCGTACGTGCCCTCGCCAGGAACGCCGACGCGATATCGTTCGCGGGGAACCGGGGTGAGGTTGAGGATCACGATGCTCATGGCATCACCCGCGCGTCGAACATAGGACAGTACCGAGTTCTCTTGGTCGCCGACGTCGATCCAACTGAAACCATGCCAGGACGAGTCCTCCCGCCAAAGCTCCGGCTGCGTCTTGTACATCGTGCCGAGGCGCGCGACGTAACGCACGAATGCAGCGCGGGCCGGCTGGTCGCCGAGGTGCCATGGCAAGCTGACGTCGTGGTTCCATTCGTCGGGTGATGCGAGCTCCGTGCCCATGAAGACGAGCTTCTTTCCCGGACGCGTGAACATGTACGCCAGCAGAAGACGCAGGTTCGCGAGCCGCTGCCATTCGTCGCCCGGCATCTTGTAGAACAGTGAACCCTTCAGATGCACGACCTCGTCGTGGGACAACGGCATGATGAAGCGCTCGCTGTATTCGTACAGCATCGCGAACGTCAGCTTGTCCTGATGGAACCGGCGATGGATCGGATCGAGCTTGAAGTACTCGAGCGTGTCATGCATCCAGCCCATGTTCCACTTGAACGTGAAACCAAGGCCCCCCTCCCTCACCGCCCCGGTCACGTTTGGCCACGACGTCGACTCCTCGGCGATCGTTATGGCGCCCGGACACTCGTTGAGAATTGTCTCATTGAACTGCTTCAAGAAGGCGATCGCCTCGAGATTCTCGCGTCCGCCGTACTGGTTGCTGACCCATTCGCCGGCCTTGCGGCTGTAGTCGAGGTAGAGCATCGAGGCGACGGCATCGACCCGAAGGCCGTCGACGTGGAATTCGTCGATCCAGTAGAGGGCGTTCGCGATGAGAAAATTGCGAACCTCGTTGCGTCCGTAGTTGAAGATCAGCGTCCCCCAATCAGGATGCTCGCCAAGGCGCGGGTCTTCATGCTCGAACAGCGCGGTCCCGTCGAAACGGCGAAGCGCGTAGTCGTCCTTCGGAAAATGCGCCGGCACCCAGTCGAGAATGACGCCGATGTCGTGTCGATGCAGCTCGTCGACGAGATATCGAAAATCGTCCGGAGTGCCATATCGCGATGTCGGCGCGAAGTAGCCGCTGACCTGATATCCCCACGATCCATAAAACGGGTGCTCCATCACCGGCAGCAGCTCCACATGCGTGAACCCCATCTTCACGACGTGATCGACGAGGCTCGGGGCTATCTCTCGATAACTCAGCGACCGGTTGTTGTCTTCGGGAACGCGAGCCCATGAGCCGAGGTGCACTTCGTAGATCGACATCGGCTCGCGGACGGGATCGGTGTCACGCCGCGTCTCGATCCAGAGATCGTCGCCCCAGCGGTATGCATCGTCCAATTGAACGATCGACGCGTTGCCCGGAGGCTGCTCCATCTTCGCGGCGAACGGATCGGTTTTGATCCGAACCACGCCCTCCCGCGTGACGAGCTCGTACTTGTAGAGCGCGCCCTCGGTGATTTCCGGAATGAAGAGCTCCCACACGCCCGACGATCCAAGGAGCCGCATTGGAAACACGCGACCGTCCCAATGGCAGAATTCGCCGACGACGCTGACGCGCCGCGCATTCGGCGCCCACACGGCGAAGCCCACACCGCGAACGCCGTCGACGGTGCGGACGTGCGCTCCAAGCTTCTTCCAGAGTTGGCGATGCGTGCCCTCGTTGAAGAGATGAAGGTCGACGTCGCCGAGTGTCGGAAGAAAACGGTAGGGATCGTCGCGCTGCCAGCTTGCGCCGTCGACGAAGGTGAATCGCAGCTGGTATTGCAGCGGAAGCGTCGCGCCCGGAATGAACGCGGCGAACAGGTCGGACAGACCAGATCCCTCGCGCGAGAGCGGCACGACTCGACCATCGTCGAGCACGCAGTCGATGGCTGTGACGTGCGGCATCATCGCTCGGACCACCACGCCGACTTCGCCCGACTCCCGCGCCGGATGTGCGCCGAGGATCGAGTGTGGATCGGAATGTTCGCCTCGGAGGAGTCGCTCGATCTCCGCTTGAGTCTCGTGTCCGTCCCGTTTCATCAAAATGGAAAGTGGTGCTCGCGGCCCGAATGAGTTTGGCTGCGCAAACTCCGCGCCCTGGGTGTGGTGACGCGATCTATCGGGTTGGAGATGGATAGGTGATCAAATAGGTCGTCGCCCAACTCGCGTAGTAGTGCGAGCCATCGTACCCGACCGCACCCATCAGCGGAAATCCCGTCCCCGCTTGAATTGCCGCGAGCCGCCGCAGCACCGGAGCTCTCGCATCAGTCGGCGGCAGCGCATTGGCCAGCTCACCCATCGACGTCGCGCGCACGAACGCGAGTCCGACGATGTGTGACTTCGATGCGATCGCCGCCGGATTCTTCACGAACTCAGGGCCGAGCCCGCGAGTGAGCGGACGAAATTCGGCGGAGTAGAGCGGCGGCAAGAACGAGTCGAGCCAAGGCAGGAACGACTCGCGATCCATCAGCTGCCCCATGATCGCCGCCTCCATGAGACATGGCGACGCAAAATCGCTCGGCCCGGGCTCGACCGCGGTATTGCAACGAATGTCGCGCTTGAAGAGTCGCTCGGCCGACGCGCGAATCTCGGCCTCGAGCGCGGGATCGAACGCGCGGGCGTAGCCGAGCGCGTTGTCCATCGCCATCGCCGTGTTCGGGTGCACTCCCGTCCGAACGGGCTGCGGCAGATCCTTGAGATACTTTGTCATTCGCTCCGCCATGTACGACGCCATCGGCTGAATGTTGGCGGCCCAGCGTGCTGCGTCGGGGTCAGTCCATGAGCGCAGCTCGTACTGGAGGCGCAGCAGCCACGCGTATCCGTACGGAAGCTCGAACGTGCCCGCGGTTTTGAAGAACTGTAAATCCCCGGCGATGTTGGTCGCGCCGAAGTGATCGTTGAGCTTCTGACGAATCGCCGGCGCCGTGGGAAGGTCCGGGAATGTCTTGAGAATTCTCACGAGCGTCCAGGCTGAATTCACCGCGGAGTGCCAATCGTAGCAGCCGTAGAACGCACGAGTCGTTTCGTAGTCGGAAACCGGCGTGTACGTCGCCTCCCAGATGTATGGCACGGCGGTCGGTCGCGGCTGTGGATGATCCATGCACGACAGCGGCATGGTCGAGAGCTGCAACGCGGCCGTCCGGTCGAACGGACGCGGATTGACGACGGGCAATGATGCATAGAAAGACGCAAGGTCGCTGAACACCGGATCCGCCTTGGGTCGCTCGGCGCGCGGACGGACCGCCGTTTGCGCGAGCGTCGACGTCGCGACGAGCGAAAGGACCGCCGCGGACCTGCGTACGAGTGAGAAGAGTCTCGTCATTTCCGCACCGTCAGATAGAGGAGCGCCTGCGCAGGCAGCCAGGAGAGGCCAGACTGATCGTCGCGCATGAGCTCGAACCCGCGGTTGGCCTGAATCGCCGAGAGGCGATGCCAGGCGGCGATGCGCGCGTCGTTTGCGGGGAGCGCGCGAGCGATGCGTTCCATCGACTGCGCGCGAGAAAACGACAAGCCGGCGACGCGAGCGCGTTCAGTCGCCAGTGCGGTTGCCGCGGCGGTTGCCGCGGCGGTCGCCGCGGCGGCTCGACCCGCGGGCGACGTATCGGCAGGAGCCGCTGGCGTCGCCGGAGCCGGAGGCGCCGTTGGAATCGCGATCGGTTCGGTGAGGGGCGCGAATCGCCCGGACTGGAGTGGCGGGAGAACTCGATCGACCCAGGCGAGATACGCACGCGGCTCGAGCACGCGTGTCATCAGCGCGGCTTCGCTCAGACACGCGGAGACGATCACCGCACCGCCACCGCCGAACTGTGCCGGTGGCGCGGCACCGCGCCACGCGGCTGTGAGATCGTTCGGCGTCGTTGCGGCTCGGCGCGACGTATCTGCGTTCGCTCCCCGACCGCCGCCCCTGCCGCCACGACCGCCGGCTGCGGGAACGACGCGTTCGGCCTGCGTCGCGCAGGTTGTATCGGCGAGATAGAACTTCCGGGCGGCCGACACGATCGCCGCGCGCAACTTTGCATCGTGAACGACGTCGGCATAGTCGAGCGCCAGCGTCATGTTCATCGCGGTGTTTGCTTGCGCGCCCGAGCGGATCGGCTCGACGAGCTTCGTGAAATACGCTCCGAGACTGTCGGCCATCCACGTCGCGAGCGGCGTGACGTTCGCCGACCACCGCTTCGCTTGCGAGTCGGGCCAGGTATGAAGCTCCGACGCGAGCTTCAGCAGCCACGCGAATCCGTATGGACGCTCGAACAACCCCGTCTGGCTGGCCGACGGGATCGGATTGATCGCGGATGCGGTCGCCCGGAAGAACTCGAGCTCTCCATCGAGGTTGGCGCGGCCGAGGTGCGCGTTGAGCTTCTCGCGGGTGAGGTCGGTGAGCGCGCTGTTGGGATAGTTTTTGAGAACTCTAATCGCCGCCCACGTCGACGACACGGCAGAGTGCCAGTCGGTGCACCCCCAGAACGCGCGGAGACGGTCGTGGTCGGGCATGAGCGTGTAGTTCGCGACCCAGAAGTAGCCGGCGCCGCTGTTGGCCGCCGGCGGTGCTGCGTTGGCGCCGGCGCCTCGCCGGCGAGTGGTATCGGCTGAATCGGCGGCGTTCGGACGCCGTGACGTATCAGGCGCCGTGGCCCGGCCTCCGCCGCGTCCAGGCCTTGCCTGCAATCGATCGAGACACGAGAGCGGGAGCGCGCCAAGCCAGAGCGCGAGCGGTTCGTCGAGCGGGCGCGCCGCAACCGTCGGAAGATGCTTGAGCAGTTCTCCGAGATCGTGGTAGTCTGCGCGCAGGCTGTCGCGGCGAGGCGCGGGCTGTTGCGCGTTCGCCTGCGACGAGACAGATGCGAGCAAAAAGCAAAATCCGGCGGCGGCGCGCAGCGTATGGCGAGAGAGAAGCATTGTCGCGTAGGCGATGAAGGCGCCCAAACGTAACGCTCCTCGACGCCTTTGACATTCGCGGGCGAATAGGGAGCTTCCCCCGGTTCGCCAGGCGCGTTTCTCGAGCTCGTCATCGTGGATGCAGTACGCCGATTTTGACTGGCATCGCGTTTCGAATCCAGCGAAGGCCAGCACCGTGGATGCTCTTATGAGTCCTCGCAGTTTCTTGATCGACCCAAGCGCTCGATCAGCGTGACGTGTCGGCGATGCGTCGATTCTCGCCGAAGCGAAGAAGCACGAGCCCGAAGGCCTCGACGTCGACGCGCCCCGTGTCGATGACGCGCAGCTCGCGGTGCGCCGAGTCGATGATCTCTGCCCAGATGCCCTCGCCGTCGATCGTCGGCGTGGCGAACGTGACCGCCTCGTCGCTCGCGTTCACGAGAAGAAGCATCGTCTCGCCCTTAACCGGCCGTCCGCGATCGTCCGTTTCGTCAGTCGCCTCGCCGTAGATCAGCATTCCGAGCGCGCGGTTGTTGCCGTTGCGCCAGTCGTCGCCGGTCATCTCGCGGCCGTCGGGGTGCGTCCACGACAGATCCTTCGGACCGCCCTTCGTCGTCGGCTCGCCGCGGAAAAAGTGTCGTCGGCGCAGCACCGCGTGCGCGTGGCGAAGGTTGAAGCACTTCTTCGTGAAGGCGAGTAGTTGCTGCCGGCGCTCATCGAGATCCCAGTGGACCCACGAGAGCTCGTTGTCCTGCGCGTACGCGTTGTTGTTCCCGTGCTGCGTTCGGCCGATCTCGTCGCCGTGTGAGATCATCGGAACGCCCTGCGAGAACGCGAGTGTCGCAATGAAATCGCGCATGATGCGGAAGCGCCGGTCGAGAATCGCCGGGTCGTCGGTCTCGCCCTCAACGCCCCAGTTGCGGCTGATGTTGTCGTTGTTGCCGTCGCGATTCTCTTCGCCGTTCGCTTCGTTGTGCTTCTGCTCGTAGCTCACGAGGTCGTGCAGCGTGTAGCCGTCGTGCGCGACGACGAAATTCACGCTCGCGTACGCGCCGCGGCCGCTTGGCTCGTAGATGTCGCTCGAACCGGCAAGGCGCGACGCGAGATCGGGAACCTGGCCTCCGTCACCCCTCCAGAACGATCGGACGGTGTCGCGATACCGGCCGTTCCACTCCGCCCATCGAATCGGGAAGTTGCCGACCTGGTAGCCTCCCGGGCCGACATCCCACGGCTCGGCGATGAGCTTGACGGTCGCGAGCGTCGGATCCTGATGGATGATGTCAAAGAATGCCGATAGGCGGTCGACGTCGTGGAGCTCGCGCGCGAGAACGGGCGCGAGATCGAACCGAAAGCCGTCGACGTGCATGTCGGTCACCCAATAGCGCAGCGAATCCATGATGAGCTGGATCGTGCGCGGGTGCTGCATGTTCAGACTGTTGCCGGTGCCGGTGAAGTCTGTATAAAAACGCTGATTGCCGGGGTCGAGCCGATAGTAGGCCTTGTTGTCGATGCCGCGCAGCGACAATGTCGGCCCGAGATGGTTCCCCTCGCCCGTGTGATTGTACACGACGTCGAGGATGACCTCGATCCCGGCCGAGTGGAGCGTCTTTACCATGCTCTTGAACTCGTAGACTTGATTCCCGAGCCCCTTCGAGGCGTAACGGACGTCGGGCGCGAAAAAGCCGATCGAGTTATAACCCCAATAGTTCGTCAGCCCTCGCTCGGCGAGATGCCGGTCGACGACGAATTGATGCACCGGCAGCAATTCGACGGCCGTGACGCCGAGACCCAGGAAGTACTCGATCATCGCGTCGCTCGCGAGGCCGGCGTACGTGCCGCGCAGGTTTTCGGGAACGTCGGGATGAAGCTTCGTCATCCCCTTCACATGACATTCGTAGATGACCGTGCGGTTCCACGGAATGTTTAGAGAACTGTCATCCTCCCACGTGAAGGCCGGGTCGATGACGACGCATTTCGGCACGCCGCCGGCGCTGTTGGTGGGGTCGGGCTCGAGATCCTCCTCCGACGCGCCGACCTTGTACGCGAAGAGATCGTTGCTCCAGGTGATCGCGCCGGTGATCGCTTTCGCGTACGGATCGATGAGGAGCTTCGCGGGATTGAACCGATTGCCGTTCGATGGGTCGTATGGCCCGTGAACCCGGTATCCATAGAACTGGCCCGGGCGAACGTCCGGCAGATAGCAATGAAAAACCTGATCGGTGCGCTCGCGCAGTGGGATCTTGTACGATTCCTCCGCGTCGTCCTGGTGATTGAACAGGCACAACTCGACGCCGGTCGCTCTCTCGGAGAAGATCGCGAAGTTCACGCCCTGGCCATCCCACGAAGCACCCAACGGATATGGACGACCGGGCCAAATGCGCATTTGTCGGTAGAGTGGCGGTTATGCGGAATACTGTCGGCTGGATTAATAGCGTGGGCACGAGCTCGAATACTCTAGGGGGCAGGAGCTAGGGGGCAGGGATCGGGGAACTGCCGTAGGTCCCTGACCTCCGTCCCCTAACCCCTGCCCCCTAGAGTGCCTGCCTGACAACGATCGCTATCAAGACCCGCACCAATCGATCACCTACAGGGATCGGATGGCTTTTCCGATGTACTCAAACATCGCCGGATCGAGTCCGTTCTGCTCTGCCCGCGTTGGCTCGCCGACGTACATCGCCCGCACCTTCTGCTCGATGCTCGGGTTGCCGCCCGTAAATTCGCGAACGAGCTCACGCCATCGCGTCGCAAGGGGGCGGATTCGATCGCTGGTTGGATCGGTCCCTTCGATCATCTCTCGGCGAACTTGGGCGATGAGCTTCGGCCACTCGGCTTCGACGGCCCTGATGTGTTCAGCGCCGAGCTTCTCACCGCGCAGTTTGATCTCGGCGAGCTCTTCGGCAGTAAACGAGCGTTCGATCATGGTGATTTCCTCGATGATGTTGATGAACTCGTCCGCAGTTTTCAGGGACGACGTTCGGTAGCCGGCGGCGAGCGTCTCCAGAAGCGTCACGAGCCGCTCTTCGTGCGCGATCTGGTCGCGAAGTCGCTTCACGTGAAGGTCGATGACTCGATTTGGAGAGAACTCGGGTGCGTCGAGGCACGCGCGGACTTCCTCGAGACTGAAGCCGAGTCGCCGAAGGGATTTGATTTGCTGAAGGCGGACGAGCTCCGCCGGGCCGTAGACGCGATGCCTCGAC
>Ga0308175_100003644_pt1 | contig 10712 bp, 10 predicted proteins | sample PhyCR1_3_FD_203893 | JGI IMG/M metagenome (GOLD analysis project Ga0308175, IMG submission 203893) | Soil microbial communities from UC Gill Tract Community Farm, Albany, California, United States - DLSLS.C.R1 | ecosystem: Environmental > Terrestrial > Soil > Agricultural land | place: USA...
CGGCTCAGGGGCTGGTCAAGTTCGGGAAGCCGGGTGACGAGTTCGACCCGCGCTTCCACGAGGCGGTGATGCACGCGCACTCGCCGGACGTGACCACCACGACCTGCCAGCACATCGTGAACTCGGGTTACCAGATCGGCGAGCGCGTCGTACGCCCGGCGACGGTGACCGTCGTGGACCCCGAGCCCGCCGAGGCCGCGCCGGCCGAGGGCGATGAGCAGAGCGGCGACCGGCCTGAGCAGTAACCTCCGGCCCAGGGCCGGAACCAGCACACGCGACGAGGGAAGGGAGGTGCGCGCATGACGAACTCGGACTGGGCGGGCAAGGACTTCTACAAGACGCTCGGGGTGTCCAAGGACGCCTCGGCGGCGGACATCAAGAAGGCCTACCGCAAGCTCGCGCGCGCCAACCACCCCGACTCGCACCCCGGCGACAAGGCCGCCGAGGAGCGGTTCAAGCACGTCGCCGAGGCCTACGACGTGATCGGCGACGCGGAGAAGCGCAAGCAGTACGACGAGATGCGCTCGATGTTCTCCGGAGGCGGGTTCGGCCCGTTCACCGGCGGCGGAGCCGGCACCGGCGGGCAGCCGTTCGACATCAACGACTTCCTCCGCAGCCAAGGGGGAGGCGGCGGCAGCTTCGGGGACATCTTCGGCGGGATGTTCGGCGGGGGCGGCGGCCGCACCCGCAGGGCGGCGCGACGCGGCGCCGACATCGAGAGCGAGGCCACGATCGGCTTCACCGACGCCCTCGACGGGGTGACGGTCTCGCTGCGGCTCAGCTCGGACGCCCCGTGCTCGCAGTGCAGCGGCACCGGCGCCCGCGCCGGCACGGTGCCCAAGGTCTGCCCGCAGTGCGAAGGTGCCGGCATGGTGGCCGCCTCGGTGGGCGGCGCGTTCACCATGAACGAGACCTGCCCGACCTGCCGCGGCCGCGGCCTGGTTGTGGAGGACCCGTGCCCGGTCTGCCACGGCTCCGGGCGCGGGACGTCCAACCGGACCATCTCCGCGCGCATCCCCGCCGGCGTCAAGGACGGCCAGCGGATCCGGCTGCGCGGCAAGGGCGCGCCCGGTGAGAGCGGCGGCCCGAACGGCGACCTCTACGTCACCGTGCACGTCTCCGCGCACCGGCTGTTCGGCCGCAAGGGCGACAACCTGACGCTGACCGTGCCGGTCTCCTTCGACGAGGCCGCGCTGGGCGCCGAGATCAAGGTGCCCACCCTGGACGGGGCGCCGGTGACCGTGAAGATCCCGGCCGGCACCCCGAACGGGCGCACGTTCCGGATCCGCGGCCGCGGCGCCCGGCGCGGCGGGCACGGGACGACCGGGCACAGCTCCGACGTGCGCGGCGACCTGCTGGTCACCGTGGACATCCAGGTGCCGGCGGTGCTCTCCGACGAGGCCCGGGCCGCGGTGCAGGCCTACCAGGAGGCGACGGCGGGCAGCGACCTGCGCGCCAACCTGTTCGCCGGAGGCCGATCATGAGCACCGAGGCGTTCCCGGGCCGGCCTGGTCCGGAGGTCCCGCTGTACGTGATCAGCGTGGCCGCCGAGCTGAGCGGCCTGCACCCGCAGACGCTGCGCGCCTACGACCGGATGGGGCTGGTGATCCCCGGCCGCACCGGCGGCGGGGGGCGCCGGTACTCCTGGCGGGACATCGAGCTGCTCCGGGAGATCGCCGAGCTCACCGGCACCGGCATCGGCCTGGAGGGGGTACGCCGGATCCTCGACCTGGAGAACCAGGTCACCGCGCTGCGGATGAGGGTCGCCGAGCTCGAGGACGAGTTGTCCGCGGCCGAGTACACCCTGCAGCAGACCCTCGCCCGTCGTACCAACCTCCCCGCGGTCCGGGCCACCCCGGCCCCGGGCGGCGCTGCGATCACCGTCTGGCGCCGCAACCGCGTCTAAGACCCGATATCGGTGCGTCTACCGCGACGTATACGTCGCGATATCGACACGATATCGGTAAGGAACACGGCAGAAGAGAAGAGAACATGGACGCATCGAAGTTCACCACCAGGAGCCAGGAGGCGATCAACGCCGCGATCTCGGCCGCGGCCACCAACGGCAACGCGCAGGTCGAGGCGGTGCACCTGCTGGCCGCGCTGCTCGCGCAGCCCGAAGGGATCATCCACCCGCTGCTCGAGGCGGTCGGGGTGGCGCCGTCGGACGTGACCGCCGCGGTCGAGGCCGAGCAGAAGTTGCTGCCGTCGGCGTCCGGTACGACGGTGGGCAGCCCGTCCTACTCACGGGCGGCGCTCCAGGTGCTGTCCAAGGGCAACGACATCGCCACCGAGATGAACGACGACTTCGTCTCCACCGAGCACCTGCTGATCGCGCTGGCCGCCGTGGACAGCACCGCCGCCCACGTGCTGCGCGACGCCGGCGCGACCGCCGACGCGCTGCGCGGCGCGCTGGGCAGCGTGCGCGGCTCGCGCCGGGTGACCAGCCAGGACGCCGAGGCGACCTACCAGGCGCTGGAGAAGTACGCCGTCGACCTGACCGGCGCGGCCGGCGAGGGCCAGCTGGACCCGGTCATCGGCCGGGACGCGGAGATCCGCCGGGTGATCCAGGTGCTGTCGCGGCGCACCAAGAACAACCCGGTGCTGATCGGCGACCCCGGCGTCGGCAAGACCGCCGTCGTCGAGGGCCTGGCCCAGCGGGTCGTCGACGGCGACGTTCCGGACTCGCTGCGCGGCCGGCGGGTGCTCGCGCTCGACCTGGCTGCGATGGTCGCCGGAGCGAAGTACCGCGGCGAGTTCGAGGAGCGCCTCAAGGCCGTCCTGCAGGAGATCAAGGACTCCCAGGGCCAGGTGATCACCTTCATCGACGAGCTGCACACCGTCGTCGGCGCCGGCGCGGCCGGCGACTCGGCGATGGACGCCGGCAACATGCTCAAGCCGATGCTGGCCCGCGGCGAGCTGCGGATGATCGGCGCGACGACGCTCGACGAGTACCGCGAGCGGATCGAGAAGGACCCCGCCCTCGAGCGCCGGTTCCAGCAGGTCTTCGTCGGCGAGCCGTCGGTCGAGGACACCGTCGCGATCCTGCGCGGCCTGCAGGAGAAGTACGAAGCCCACCACCGGGTGACCATCGCCGACAGCGCGCTGGTGGCCGCGGCGACGCTGTCCGACCGGTACATCACCGGCCGGCAGCTTCCCGACAAGGCCATCGACCTGGTCGACGAGGCCGCCTCCCGGCTGCGCATGGAGATCGAGTCCAGCCCGGTCGAGATCGACGAGCTGCGCCGCCAGGTGGACCGGATGAAGATGGAGGAGCTCGCGCTGCAGCGCGAGGAGGACGTCGCCTCCAAGGACCGGCTGGAGAAGCTGCGCGCCGACATGGCCGACCGGCAGGAGAAGCTGCGTGGCCTGGAGGCCCGCTGGGAGCAGGAAAAGCACGCCCTGGACCGGGTCGGCGAGCTGCGCGAGCAGGTCGACGTGCTCCGCTCGCAGGCCGACCGGGCCCAGCGCGAGGGCGACCTCGGCGAGGCGTCCCGGATCCTCTACGGCGAGATTCCCGCGCTGGAGAAGCAGCTCGAGGAGGCCAAGCGCGAGGAGGCCGAGGTCGAGCCGATGGTGCACGAGGAGGTCACCGCCGAGGACGTCGCCGAGGTGGTCGAGGCATGGACCGGCATCCCGACCGGCCGGTTGCTGGAGGGCGAGACCGCCAAGCTGCTGCGCATGGAAGAGGTGATCGGCGAGCGGCTGATCGGCCAGAAGGCCGCGGTGGCTGCCGTCTCCGATGCGGTACGACGCTCGCGCGCCGGGATCTCCGACCCGAACCGGCCGACCGGCTCGTTCCTGTTCCTCGGACCGACCGGGGTCGGCAAGACCGAGCTGGCCAAGGCGCTCGCGGACTTCATGTTCGAGGACGAGCGGGCCATCGTGCGCATCGACATGAGCGAGTACTCCGAGAAGCACAGCGTCGCTCGGCTGGTCGGAGCACCTCCCGGCTACGTCGGCTACGAGGAGGGCGGCCAGCTCACCGAGGCCGTGCGACGTCGGCCGTACTCCGTCGTACTCCTCGACGAGGTGGAGAAGGCGCACGCGGAGGTCTTCGACATCCTGCTGCAGGTGCTCGACGACGGCCGGCTCACCGACGGGCAGGGCCGCACCGTCGATTTCCGCAACGTGGTGCTGATCCTGACCTCGAACCTGGGCTCGAACTTCCTGGTCGACCCGACCCTCGAGGCCGAGGACCAGCGCGAGTCGGTGATGGCGGTCGTGCGGCAGTCGTTCAAGCCGGAGTTCCTCAACCGGCTCGACGAGATCGTGATGTTCGACGCGCTCAGCCCGGAGGAGCTGTCCCGGATCGTCGACCTGCAGGTCGCCGAGCTCGGCCGCCGGCTGGCGGCGCGCCGGATCACCCTCGACGTCACCCAGGCCGCGCACAGGTGGCTGTCCAGCGTCGGGTACGACCCGGTGTACGGCGCGCGGCCGCTGCGCCGGCTGGTGCAGACCGCGATCGGCGACCCGCTGGCGCGGATGCTGCTGTCCGGCCAGGTGCTGGACGGCAGCCGGATCCAGGCAGACGTCGACGAGGCGAAGGACGCGCTGGCGCTGCACGTCGTGGACACCGTCGCCGCGTGACCCTTCCGCTCGTAGGCTTCCGGGGGGATGTGCGCGAGCGGCCGGACGGCCTGACCGTCGTCGTGGTGCAATGGTTCCCGAGCACCCCGCGAGGATGGATTGCGAATGACTGAGCAGAAGCCCGGGCAGCGCCCGGCCCAGGTGACCGTGGCCGCCGGCGTGGCCGCGGCGGGTTCGGCGCTGCTCGTGGTGACTCTGTTCGACTCCGTGTCGGTCCTGCAGACGGTCGGAGTCCGGCAGGACATCGCCCAGGCGCTCGCGCAGTCCGGGCACCCGTGGGGCCTCGGCGTCGCCGACGCGATCCGGGTGATCCGCGACCTGATGCTGGTCGCGGGGGGCGCGGCCGCCGCCGCGACGGTGCTCGCCGTGTACACGCTGTTCCGGCACCGTGCGGCCCGGATCGGGCTGACCGTGGCGGCCGCGATCATGCTGCTCACCGTGGTCTCGGGAGTGTTCGGGCTGCTGGTCGCCGCGGCGACCGCGATGCTGTGGAGCCGGCCGGCGCGCGACTGGTTCGCGGGCCGGGCTCCCGCGCCGGCGCCGTCCGGCGCCTCGACCGCCTCGAGCCGGGCGGTCCCGAGCGAGTCGGGTCGGCGGCAGCCGCTGCTGAGCTCCGCCGACGAGCGGCCGAGGCAGGAGACCGGTGAGGGGGAGCAGCCGCGACCGGCGCCGCCTCCGACCTACGGCTTCGGGACCCCGCAGGCCCACCAGGGGCCGCCGCCCCCGAGCCCGTCGGAGCCGGAGGGTCAGCCGGGTGGCCAGGCCTACCCGGGCCAGCCGCATCCCGGCCAGGCACATCCCGGCCAGCCGTATCCAGGCCAGCCGTATCCAGGACAGGGTTATCCCGGCGGCTACCCGGGCGAGCAGCCCACCCAGCCGTACCCCGCCTCGAGCCAGCCGGTCTACCCGCCGCCGGGCGCGTACCCGCCGCCGGGCGGGTGGCCGCCGCCGGCGTACGGCCAGCGACCCAGCGGTCCGGTCGGCCGCCGGCCGGTGACCGTGACCGTGGCCGCGGTGCTCACCTGGCTGTTCGCGGGCCTGGCCACGGCCGGCTACCTCGCCGTGGTCGCGCTGCTGCTCGCCGACCGCACCCAGCTGATCGACCGGGTCACCTCCGACCCGCAGTTCCGCGGCCTGAACATCACCGGCAACGAGCTGGTCGCCGCGCTGTGGGTGATGAGCGCGGTCATCATCTTGTGGGCGGTGATCGCGATGGTGCTCGCCTTCCTGGCCTTCCGCGGGCACAACTGGGCCCGCATCACCCTGGTGGTCTCCTCGGCGGTCACGTTCCTGGTGTGCCTGGCCGCGTTCCCGTTCGGGCTCGCGCACATGATCGTGGCGGCGGCGGTGATCGTGCTGCTGTTCACTGGCGGCGCGAACGGCTGGTTCGCCCGGCGCACCCGGCCGACCTACCCACCGGCCTACTACGCGCCGCCGCGGCAGGAGCCCCCTGGGCAGGAGCCGCGGCAGGAGTACGACGCGCCGCCGGGACGGGACGAGCAGGAGCCTCCGTCGAACGTCTGGTGACGGCGCGCGGCGAGGGCCGGCTGGTCAGGCGTGGAGGTCCGCCTCGGCGAGCCGGCGAACGCCCTCCTCGAGCACCGCGGTCTCCTTGCAGAACGCCCAGCGCACCAGGTGCCGGCCCTCGTCCAGGTCGTCGTAGAAGCCCTGGGTCGGGATGGCCACCACCCCGGCGCGCTCGGGCAGCGACAGGCAGAACGACAGCCCGTCCCGGTGCCCGTAGCGGCGCACGTCGGTGAGCACGAAGTAGGTGCCCTCCGGCCGGTGCACGTCGACGTCCAGCTTGGAAAGCCCCTCGCAGAGCAGGTCCCGCTTGTCCTGCAGCTCGGCGGCGAGGTCGGTGTAGTACGACGACTCGTGCTCCAGCGCGTGCGCGACCGCCGGCTGCAGCGGGGCGGCGTTGCTGAACGTCAGCCACTGCTTCGCCGACTCGACGATGCGCACCAGGTCGGCCGGCCCGGTGACCCAGCCGACCTTCCAGCCGGTGAACGAGAACGTCTTCCCGGCGCTGGAGATGGACACCGTGCGCTCCCACATGCCGGGCAGCGTGCACAGCGGGACGTGCTCGTGGTCGTCGAAGGTGAGGTGCTCGTACACCTCGTCGGTGATCACCACCAGGTCATGCTCGATGGCGAGGTCGGCGACCGCCTGCAGCTCGGCACGGGTGAGCACGGTGCCGGTCGGGTTGTGCGGGGTGTTCAGCAGGATCGCCACGGTGCGCGGGGTGACCGCCGCGCGCAGCTCCTCGACGTCGAGCCGGAAGTGCGGTGCGCGCAGGGGGACCCCACGGCGCGTGGCGCCGGCCATCTCGATGTTGGCCATGTAGGAGTCGTAGAACGGCTCGAGCACGACCACCTCGTCGCCGGGATTGAGGAAGCCGAACACCGCCGCGGCCACCGCCTCGGTGGCGCCCGCGCTGATGATCACCTGGGTGCGCGGGTCGAGCTCGATGCCGTAGTGCCGGGCCTGGTGGTTGGCGACCGCCGTACGCAGCTCCGGGACACCGGCGCCCGGGGCGTACTGGTTGCGTCCGCCGCGCAGCGCCTCCACCGCCGCCTCGATGACCGAGGCGGGACCGTCCCGGTCGGGGAAGCCCTGGCCGAGGTTGAGCGCGCCGGTGGTCACCGCGAGCGCCGACATCTCGGAGAAGATCGTCGTCGGGATGCCCCGCAGACGCTTCGCCTTCCGGTCCGTGGATACCTCCGCTGCCATGCGGCGAGACTAGCCCCCAACTGAAGGTTCCCTGGGTTTGGTCTCGTTCGCCGGAAAGGTGAGGGACAATCGCGGCATGGAGCAGCAGACCGTGGAGCGTCCCGCCGACGCGGCGTACACCCGGCGTCGCCGCGGCGCGCTGTTCTACCTCGGGCTGGCGCTGCTGCTGGCCGGGCTGGGCATGCTCGGCTACGTCGCCTGGCAGTTCTTCGGGACCAACATCGTCTCCCACCAGAAGCAGCAGGCGGCCGTGCATCACCTGGAGCAGACCTGGCACGCCGACGCGAGCGCGGGCGCCAGCGCGCACACGAAGGGGACGGACCTGGGCTCCGCGGACGCGCTGATCCGGATCCCGCGTTTCGGGAAGAGCTACGTGATGCCGGTCTTCGAGGGCGTGGGCGAGGACGTGCTCGCCAAGGGGTTCGGTCACTTCCGGCACACCGCCCCTCCCGGCGGCGTCGGCAACTACGCGCTGGCCGCGCACCGGATCACCCACGGTGAGCCGCTGCGGAACATGCCCGAGCTGCGGCCCGGTGACAAGGTCATCGTCGAGACCCGCCACAAGGTCTACACCTACGTGCTGGACACCAACCCCAACGACCTCATCGTCAGCTTCACCAACATCTGGGTGATCGCGCCGCTGCCGGACAACCCGGTTCCCGGAGGGGTGGAGCCGAAGCAGAAGCCCGGCCAGCACCTGATCACGCTGACCACCTGCTCGGAGCTGTTCCACACCGACAACCGGATGATCGCCTTCGGCCACCTGGTGTCCAGCAAGCGCAAGTGAGCGCCCGGGTAGGCTGCCGCGCATGACCGACCGGGAAGCGCTGCGCGACCAGATCATCGACAAGGCGGTCGTGCGCGGCCGGGTCACCCTCTCCTCCGGCAAGGAGGCCGACTACTACGTCGACCTGCGCCGGATCACCCTGGACGCCGAGGCCGCGCCGCTGGTCGGCCGGGTGATGCTGCACCTCACCGAGGGCTGGGAGTACGACGCGGTGGGCGGCCTCACCCTCGGGGCCGACCCGATCGCGGCCGCCATGCTGCACGCCGCTGCCGGACGTGGCCGCAAGCTGGACGCGTTCGTGGTCCGCAAGGCCGAGAAGGCCCATGGCATGCAGCGCCGCATCGAGGGACCCGACGTGGCCGGCCGCAAGGTGCTCGCCGTGGAGGACACCTCCACCACTGGCGGCTCGGTGCTGACCGCCGTCGAGGCGCTCCGCGAGGCGGGCGCCGAGGTCGTCGGCGTCGCGATGATCGTGGACCGCGACACCGGTGCGCGGGAGCGGGTCGAGGCCGAGGGGCTGTCCTGCCGGTTCGTGTTCGGGCTGGCCGACCTGGGGCTCTGACGCCGTTCAGCTGTCCTCGTTGGCGGAGACCTTCCCCGCCGCCCGGTGCCGCAGGAACTCCACGCCGAGGGGCAGCACCGAGATGAGCACCAGGATGAGCAGCATCGCCTCGATGTGCGCGCGCAGGAAGTCGACCTGGCCGAGGAAGTACCCGAGCACGGTCACCCCGCACGCCCAGAGCACGCCACCGATCGCCGTGTAGGCCATGAACCGGCGGAAGCCCATCGTGCCCACCCCGGCCATCACCGTGATGAAGGTGCGGACGATCGGGACGAACCGGGCGAGCACGACGGCACGGTTGCCGTACTTCTCGAAGAACGCGTGCGTCCGGTCGACGTACTTCTGCTTGAAGAGCTTGGAGTTCGGTCGCTGGAAGATGCTCTCGCCGGCGACCGTGCCGATGCCGTAGCCGCACGCGTTGCCGGCCAGCGCGGCCGCGGTGAGCACCACGCAGCACAGCCACAGCGGGAAGCTGATGTGCCCCTGCGACGCCAGCACGCCGACGGTGAACAGCAGCGAGTCGCCGGGCAGGAAGAAGCCGACCAGCAGGCCGCACTCGGCGAAGATGATCGCGGCGGCGCCCCACAGCGCGTAGTCGCCGAAGTGGTTGAGGAGGTACTGCGGGTCCAGCCAGCTGATCCCCAACAGCTCCGGGAGCGGCACGGACGGGAGCACTGCGATCACGCACAGAACCTACCTGGCCGCGCTGAGGGGATGCTGAGCCGTACGCCTACCATCGACGGGTGCCCGCCGCCGCTGACGCTCCCGAGCCGACCCCACCGGCCAGGTCCGGGCCGTCGCCTTCCGGGCCGGCCCGCCGCGCGCCGTACGACCCGATGCCGCACGGTCCCGCCGAGGTCGGCGTCGGGCCGTGGCCGGGGCCGTGGCCGTCGGGGGAGGAGTACGACGCGCGGCTGCTCGCCGAGGGGGACCGGCGCAACGTCGTGGACCGCTACCGGTACTGGTCGATGGACGCGATCGTGGCCGACCTGGACCGTCGACGGCACGGCTTCCACGTCGCCATCGAGAACTGGCAGCACGACTTCAACATCGGGACCATCGTCCGGACCGCCAACGCGTTCCTGGCCGCCGAGGTGCACATCGTCGGGAACCGGCGGTGGAACCGGCGCGGGGCGATGGTGACCGACCGGTACCAGCACGTCCGGCACCACCCGACCGTGTCCGATCTCGCGGCCTGTCTGCACGAGCAGGGCACCACGATGCTCGGGATCGACAACCTGCCCGGCTCCCAGCCGCTGGAGACGCTCTCGTTACCTCGCCGGTGCTGCCTGCTGTTCGGGCAGGAGGGGCCAGGGCTGTCCGAGGAGGCGCGGTCGGTGTGCGACGGCACGTTCTCGATCGCCCAGTTCGGCTCGACCCGTTCGATCAACGCCTCGGCGGCGGCCGCGATCGCCATGCACACCTGGGTGCGCCAGCACGCCGACCTGTCCTCCTCCTGGCGCGGCTGACCGTCGAGCTGGCGCTCGCGCGGTGTTGAGCTGGCGCTCGCGCGGTGTTGACGTGGCGCTCGCGCCGGGTCAGTGCTGCAGCAGCAGGTTGCCGATCGCGGCGACGCCGCCGAGCACGATGCCGAGCTCGGCGATCACGACGGCCGCCCGTGCCAGGTGGGTCTCCCAGCCGTCGCCGGCCGGACCGGTCAGCACCCGTCGGGCGAGCAGCATGCCGAGGACCGCGGACAGCACCGGTGCGAGCACTGCGCTCAGGAAGACCCAAGGAATCGTGTGCTGCGGCCAGCTGCTCCCCCAGAACAGTGCCTGCGCGGCGACCGTCCACGCGCTCTGCCCGAGCAGGCTGATGCCGGCCAGGGTGAAGCCGGCGATCGCCGAGCCCTTCGGGGTCAGCGCGGCGGTGGGATGCCACCAGCTCGGCTGCGCGCCGGTCACGTTGTCGGTCCCGCTCATGGGTTCCCCCGTCCGTCGTACTGCTGGCAGCGTAGCGGGTTCGGCACGGCGCGAGCGCCGGTTCAACGGTTGCCCGAGCGCCGGCTCGGCACAGCGGGAGCGCCGGCTCGACGTCAGG
>Ga0308175_100003645_pt1 | contig 10712 bp, 9 predicted proteins | sample PhyCR1_3_FD_203893 | JGI IMG/M metagenome (GOLD analysis project Ga0308175, IMG submission 203893) | Soil microbial communities from UC Gill Tract Community Farm, Albany, California, United States - DLSLS.C.R1 | ecosystem: Environmental > Terrestrial > Soil > Agricultural land | place: USA...
GCGGCCCCCCGCGCGCCCCGGGGGCGGGGGGGCGGCCCCCCCCCCCCCCCCCCCGATGAGCGACCAGCGCTGGCGGTTATGGTCGCGGAGCCGCTGGTCGATTTCGGCGAGCTCCGGTTGTTTGTCGGCGAGGTTGAAATAGGCCAGCTCGATGCGGGCCTGGAGGGCCTGCGAGGGGGGGGCGGCGGTGGAGATCACGGTGCCGGTGGCTTTGAAGGTGCCGCCGGTTTCGGTGAGTTTGTTCAGCTCGACTTCGACCTGGAGGGCGTTACCGGGGGCGACGAAGTGGCCGTACTTGACGTTCTTTGCTTCCTTGAGGACGGCCATGGATTTGGCGAAAGCGTGGCGGCGGTGGAGGAGCCAGGCGGCGGATTGGGTGACGGCTTCGAGCATCATGACGCCGGGGAGGACGGGGAAGGTGGGAAAGTGGTCGGCGAGGTATTCCTCGGCCAGGGAGACGTATTTGACCGCGACGATGCGGTCGTCGGAGATCGATTCGATCTTGTCGATCAGGTTGAATTTCACGGGATTTTCGGGGTAAGGCGCTGGAAACTTGTAGCGGTCACGGCAGGGGTTTTCAAGCGACGCGCCGGCGACGCGCCGCTCGTGGGGCGGATTACATTGCCGTCAAGCGGCTGAGTCTGGCATACTGTAGGGACCTGCAGCGAGGCGGGCGAGCGGAGGCGCGTGAGATGCCGCGGCGGCACACCATCTTGGTCGTGGACGACGAGCCGGACGTTGTGAAGAGCGTTCAGGACCTGCTGCGCCTGGATCATCGGGTGCTCGGGGCGACGCGGGCGGAGGAGGGGATTAAGTTGATGGAGCAGGAAGACGTACACGTGGTGATGTCGGACCAGCGGATGCCGGGGATGACGGGCGTGCAGTTTCTGAACCACGTGCGGCAGGAGCGGCCGGACGCGGTGCGGCTGCTGTTCACGGGGTATGCGGACATCAAGGCCGTCGTCGATGCGATCAACGAGGGGAACGTCTATCGCTACATCACCAAGCCGTGGGACCCCGACGAGCTGCAGACGATCATCCGGGAGGCGGTGGAGCGCTACGACCTGATGGCCGAGCGCAAGCGGCTGATTGAGGAGCTGAAGCAGAAGAACGAGGAGCTGGAGAAGGCCAACGCCGAACTGAAAGAGGATGACGCGCTCAAGTCCGCGTTCATCCAGGTGGCGAGCCACGAATTGCGGACGCCGCTGACGATTCTGATGGGGCTGACGAAGCTGGCGGCGAAGGCGACGGGGGTGGCGCCGCCGGTGTCGGATTGGCTGAAGCGGATTGATTCGGCGGCGCAGCGGCTGCAGTACCTCGTGAGCCAGCTCATCACGATGCTGTCGAGCGGGCGGTTCGACGCGACGCTGGAGAAGAAGCCTGAGGACCTGGCCAAGCTCCTGAGGACGGGGGCGGAGGACGTGCGGCCGTTCCTGGAATTGCGGCACCAGAACCTGGCGGTGGACGTGCCGGAAGATTTGGGGACGTTCGACGTTGACGGCGCGAAGGTGCGGGACAGCGTCAACCACCTGCTGCTCAACGCCGTGAAGTTCACGGCCGACGGCGGGTCGATCACGCTGGCGGCGCGGCGGGCGGAGGACGGGGCGGCGGAGGTGCGTGTCTCGGATACGGGGATCGGGATCGATCGGGAGTGTCTGCCGCGGATTTTTCAGCCGTTTTTTACGGGGTTTGACGTGTCGCGGCACTCGTCGGGTACGTTCGAGTATTGCCGGCGCGGGCTGGGGCTGGGGCTGAGCGTGGTGAAGGAGTTCGTCGAGCTGCACGGCGGGACGATCCGCGTGGACAGCGAGTCGGGGCGCGGGACGACGTTCACGATCCGGCTGCCGAGGGAGCTGGCGCGGTGAGAGATCGTGGTGCAGCCTTTCCAGGCTGCGCGTGCCGGCTGAAAGCCTGCACCACAAAAGGGGGGAGGAGCGGCACATGTCCTGGTGGGTCGGTCACCCGCGTCTGACGATCGCGCCTCTCGCCTCCGGCCGGGTGAGCACGCCGTCGGCGCTGACGGCGGTGATCGCCGGTATATTCGTCGCGGCGGCGGTCGTGACGGCGTTCGTCCTGTGGGTCAACGGCAAGATGCGCGACGTTCGCGCGCGGCGGGCTGCCGGAGTCGCGCCGATCGACCTGCCGGGGTGGGCGCGGCGGTGGGCGGGGGCGGCGGGGGCGGCGGGGATGGTCGTCGGGATTGCCGTGCTGGCGGGGTGGGGGCTGAAGGTCGAGGTGCTCAAGAGCGTGCTGCCGGGGATGGTCGCCATGAACCCGGCGACGGCGGCGTGCTTTGTCCTGCTCGGGTGCGCGCTGCGGCTGTCGGGGGCGGGGCAGAGGAGCCGCCGGAGGCGGCTGGCGGCGGTTGGCTGCGCGAGCGCCGTCATGGTTGTCGGCGGGGCTAAGCTCGTCGAGACGGCGACGGGATGGACGATCGGTTTGGACCGCATCCTGTTTCACGCGCGCCTGGGCCCGGCGGCCGAGCAGGGGGGTAACGAGATGGCGCTGAACACCGCCGTCGATTTCGTGCTGCTGGGATTGTCGATTCTCGTGCTGGACCGGAGCTGGCTGCGGCCGCGCCGGCCGGCGCAGTTGCTGGCGCTGGTGGCGGCGCTGGTCGCGCTGCTGGCGGTGCTCGGCTACGCGTACAGCATGACGGCTTTGACCGACCTGCGGCAGCCGATCCCGATGGCGGTGCACACGGCGGTCACGTTCCTGGTGCTGTCGATCGGAGTGCTGTGCGCCCGGCCGGACTACGGGCTGATGAAGCTGCTGACCAGCGACAGCGCGGCCGGCGTGCTGGCGCGGCGGCTGTTGCCGGCGACGGTCATTCTTCCGGCGCTGGTAGGTGGGCTGCGCCTCTGGGGCGAGCACCGCGGCTATCTGGACGTCGAATCCGGGGTCTCGCTGTTCGTTCTGACGACCACCATTGCGTTCATGGGCCTGGTGTGGTGGACGGCCAGTCTGCTGTACCGCACCGAGCAGGAGCGGCGGACGGCCGAGCAGGCGCTGCGGCAGTCGCAGGCGTTTTACCATTCGCTGGTCGAGACGCTGCCGCAGAAGATTTTCCGCAAGGACCTGGCGGGGCATTTCACGTTTGGCAACCAGCGGTTCCTGGCGGAGATGGGGCTCCCGCCGGAGGAATTCGTCGGGCAGACGGATTTCGATTTCGCGCCGAAGGAGCTGGCCGAGCGATACCGCGCCGACGACCGGCGCGTGGCCGAGACGGGCAAAATCTTCGACGCGGTCGAGGAGCACGTGACCCCCAAAGGGGAGAAGCTGTTCGTTCACGTGATGAAGACGCCGGTGTACGACGAAGGCGGCAAGGTGATCGGGACGCAGGGGATTTTCTGGGACGAGACGGAGAAGCGGCGGGCGGAGCTGGAGCTCCAGGAGACGAACCAGCGGCTGGAGGAATCGGTCCGGTCCGAGCGCGCCGCGATCGACGCGCTCAAGAACGCGCAGAGCACCATGGTGCAGACGGAAAAGCTCGCCGGGCTTGGGCAGATGGTCGCGGGGGTGGCGCACGAGATCAACAACCCGCTGTCGTTCGTCGCGAACAACGTCGCGGTGATGCAGCGGGACGTCGCGGCGGTGCGGAAGCTGCTGGACATTTATCGCGCGGCGGACGACGTCGTCGCGCAGCATCGGCCGGACGTGATGGCGGAGGTCAAAGAGATTTCGGAGGCGGTGGACCTGCCGTACACGCTGAAGAACCTGGACGAGCTGTTCGCCCGGTCGAAGGACGGACTCAAGCGGATCCAGCAGATCGTGAAGGACCTGCGGGATTTTGCGCGGCTGGATGAGAGCGATTTGCACGAGGTGGACCTGAATGCGGGGGTGGAATCGACCGTCAACATCATCCGGGGGCGGGCCAAGCGCAAGCAGGTGAGCTTGGAGGTGGACCTGCACCCGCTGCCGCAGGTGACGTGCTATCCGGCCAAGGTGAACCAGATTGTGATGAACCTGATCGCCAACGCGATTGATGCGTGTCACGAGGGATGCACGGTGACGGTGCGGACGGAGGCGGCGGACGGGCAGGTGAAGTTGACGGTTGCGGACAACGGCAGCGGGATCCCGCCGGAGGTCCGGGATCGGATCTTTGACCCGTTTTTCACGACTAAGCCGCTGGGGGAAGGGACGGGGCTAGGATTGTCGATCAGCTACGGCATCGTGCAGGACCACGGGGGGAAGATCGAGGTGGAGTCGGAGGTGGGGAAGGGGACGAGGTTTGTCGTGACGCTGCCGCTGCGGCCGCCGATCGATCGGCCGTCGTGAGTTTTCCGTCTCGCGAGCGAGTTTCGGCTGCAGAAAACACGGGCGAGGCGCTCGTGCCACATAAATACGGCCCGCCGAGTGGCGGAGTGCGGGTTGGGTACACCCGGAGGACACACGCTGGTCTTCCCTCCTGCGTGGCCTGCACTCCGCCACTGGCCGGGCCGTTTTCATCGTCGGTCACAGTATCAGCGGATGAACAAGTCGATCACCTTTCTCGCCACCTCGACGTAGGCGTTGCCCCAGGAGTTTTCGCGGAAGAACTGGACGGGGGAGCCGGGCGCGCCGACGAAGGGGCGCAGGAGCCAGGCCATTTGGATACCGACGAAGGCGTAGATCACCAGCCAGGTACGAAGGAGGGCGCGGTGGCGGGGATTGCGGGACAGCAGCGGTCCGTAGAAGCGGCGGAGGAGCAGTTGGGCGACGAGGCTGGCGAGGCCGAACATAATCGCGTTGAACAGGACGGCGGCGTCGTAGTCGGCGGAGGAGGCGTACCAGACGGCGGTGAAGGGGGCGAAGGAGGCGAGGATGATCGTCAGCCCCGCCTGTGTCGCGACCAGGGCGCGCAGGGCGGCGGGGAAATCTTCGCGGACGCCGAGGAGCGTGTTGAGGACGAAAAAGCTGGGGAGGCTGATGGCGAAGGTGGCCAGGAGGAGCAGGGGGACTTTGAGCGCGGAGTAGAGGACCTGGAGGAGGGGGTCGCCGGCGATGCCGGAGAAGGTGCCCATCACCGCGCCGTATGCCATGCCGAACGCGAGCGTGTAGAGGAGCAGGGCGGCGGGCGCGCCGGGGGGCGAGGCGCGGGAGCGCAGCAGGATGTTGGGGTGCACGAGCGTCATGTGCAATCAGGAGATGAGGTGCTGGATGGCGGCCCAGACGCCCTGGAAGAAGTTGGAGCCGCGGTGGCGGAACCATTCGAAGGGCGCGCCCGGCCGGCCGACGAACGGGCGAAGGATCCAGGCCATCTGGGCGCCGACGAGGCCGTAAACGATGACCCAGATGCGGAAGACGGCGTACACGTTCGGCGCGGGCGGGCGCGGCGTGGCGCGGTCGAGGGCGCCCGGAGGCGGAGTGGGGAGTGCTGAGTCCGGCGAAGCAGGGACTGGCGGCGGGGCGGTTGGATCGAGCTCGTACTGCGCGATCGTGAGGCGGTGGAGGGTCTGGAGGAGAAAGCCCAGGCCGAGGAAGCCGGAGACGGCGAAGACGGCGACGTTGAGCAGGAGGATGAACGAATAGGCTCCGCCCGGACTTGGGGTGGTCGTGCTCACGCCGAAGAAGGCGACGATCGGGCCGAGGGAGGCCAGGACCGAGAGCATGACGGCAATCGCGGCGACGAGCAGGCGCAGCAGGGAGAGGAAGGAGAGGCGCGAGCCGACGAGGGCGTTGAAGACGTAGAGGGAGGGGAAGGTGACGAGCAGCGTCAGGAGGAACAGGGCCGGCACCTTGACCATGGCGGCGGGGATCTGCATCGGTGCCCCGCTGCCGCTGCCGGTGACGGCGAAGGAGCCCATGCACAGTCCGTAGATGAAGCCGAGGAGGATGATGAGGACGACCAGGCCTCGGGCCGGGACGTCGATGGTGCCAGCGCGGAGGACCGAGACGCGCGTGGCTTCGCCGCGAAGGATGCGGTCCAACTGCTTCAGCCAGGTGAGCATGGGGGGGCTCCTCCCTGAGAATAGCTTTACGGTGTAAAGTAACACCAATGACATCTTGAGTCAAGATGAAATTGGCGGCGGCGGGCGTGCGTGGCGGGGGCGGGGCTTGACTTCGCGGGCGACACCGCGAAAATGCTGGACTCTTTTTCGTGAGACGTTTTCCCCTCCACGACCTACCCAGCAGCGGAGCCAGCGATGTACGCGATCATTGAAGACGGCGGGCGGCAGTACAAAGTGACCAGCGGCGACCGGATCCGCATCGACCGTCAGGCCGGCGAGGACGAGAAGACCGTCACGTTCGATCGCGTGCTGCTGGTGGCCGGTGAGGGCGAGCCGCGGATCGGGGTGCCGTTGGTCGGCGGCGCGACGGTGACCGCCGACGTGCTCGGCGAAGTGAAGGGCGAGAAGATTGACATCCAGAAGTACCGCCGGCGGAAGGGCTACCGCCGGAAGCAGGGGCACCGGCAGCGGTATCTGGAGGTGAAGATTACGGGGATTAACATTTAGATTAGTCGGCGGTTCCCCTACACAGTCGGATTCAAACGTGAGCGGCCATTTGGCCGCTCATTTTGTTGGCCGAAGCGGAAACGGAGCAGTACTGCTCAGCCCCCGTGCATTTGGACCACCGTGATCCTGCTTGACCCATTCGGGCGCCGCTTCGATAATCCCGAAACTGTGGCGCTCACCGAAACACAGTCTTGGGAACGCGTCGTCGCAGCATTGTGTCCCCGTCCGACGCGCCGTTTTCAACGGAATGAGTCATTACTGCGCATCGCCCGCGCCATGCGTGAGGCGGCCAACCGCTACCTCGTCTATCCCGAAGTCGATTGCGAAACGCTCTATTTCTATGACGAGCCGATGTATGACGCCACCTTCGGGATGCGACGGATCGGTGTTCGGGCGACACGAAAGCCGCCGGGTCACATCGTGACTTACGACAATGACGCGTGGGGCACGACACCCGATTCACTTCAGTGGACCGTCCCAGCAGATGCTGACATTCACCAGTTCCTGTTCGATCGGCTTGAGCAGCTAAACTGGCCGAAACGCCCCTAAACGCCGCCGGCTCGCGCGCGGAACGGCCTGTGACGACTCCTTGCTTCGCGCTGCCAGTTGCGCCGCAACAATTACAAAAGGAGAAACGCCGCCGCGCCTGGGGGTTTTGTGTGCGCGACGGCGTAGGGATTTCGGTACCGCGGAGCGTCTGGGATTTACTGCGGCGTGGTGGCGGCCGATTCGGTCTGTCCTTCACCGGCCGGCGCCTTGGCCACGTCCTTCGCCGGCGGCATCCACTCCGGCACGCGGTTGCGCACCGGCGGGATCGTGCGGAGGTAAGCATAGATGGACTTGAGGTCCTCGTCGGTAAGCTTGGCGTAGTTGAACCACGGCATCGGGGGCATGATCGGGCGGCCGGAGGTCCAGTGGCGGCCGGAACGGAGGGTGTCGATGAACATTTTTTCCGTCCAGATGCCGATGCCGCTGTCCTCGTCGGGTGTGAGGTTGGCGGTGAAGGAGGTGCCCCAGGGGCCGTGGAAGGCGGTGTTGGTGATGGCGCCCGCCCAGGCCCAGCCGGTCTTGGGGTCGGCGGCGGCGGCGGGGGGCGTGAGTTTGAGGTTGGCGGGGTGGCCGGAGAGCAGGCGGGAGTAGTCGGGCTCGGGGCCGTTTTTCCCCAGCTTCCAAGGGGTGTGGCAGTCGTTGCAGCCGCCGACGGTGACGAGGTATTTGCCGCGGGCGACGGGGTCGGGGTCGGCGGCGGGCGGGGTTGTCGCCGAGGCCTGTATGGCGGACGGCTGGAGCGGCGTCGATGCCGGGCTGGCCGGCTCGCGCTGCTTGGAGCAGGCGGGCAACATCGCGGCGGCGGCGATTAACGCGGCGGCGATTAGCAGCGGCCAGAGACGCGGGCACAGGGCGCAGTGCGGGTACGGACGAGCCATGATTCGTCAAACCTCCTTCACGTTGAAACCGGTGAACCGTGACGCCTCGAATTACTATCGAGACTGTTAATATCAGTGGCGTTAATATAGGGGCGCTTCCGAAGAAAGCAAATCATTTTTTCGGATTTTCTGTCGGGCTCGGCTTAAGGTGTGATCTTTAAGGTGCTTAGGTGCCGCTCTTAATAACGACTTTTTAGCGAGAGGCGGCGGTTCTACGGCTTGGCTTCGTCGGCGGGGAAAGGAATCTCCCCAGACCCTACCAGGAAAATAGAGTTTTTCCCCGCCCGTTTTGCCCGGAACATCAACTCCTGGTCGGCTGCATTAATGAGCTCGTCGGCGTCGCGGCCGTGATACGGGAACACGGCCAGGCCGCCGGAGATCGTCAGCACGCCCTTGCCGCTTACTCCCAGGCCCTTGAACTCCTGTGCCTCGATCAGCCGGCGGAAGCGGGCAAGAATCTGCGCCGGCTCCTGCGGCGTGCGCCCGGGGGGCACGGCCTGCGGCTGCTTGGGCTGGCGGGGGCCTTCCTTTTCCCAGAAGACGACGGCGAATTCGTCGCCGCCGATGCGGGCGACCAGGTCGTGCTCGCGACAGCAGCGTTTAATGAGCGACGCCGTCTCGCGGAGGATCTCATCGCCGACGGCGTGGCCGTACTGGTCGTTGTAGTGCTTGAAATTATCGATGTCGATCAGCAGGAGGGTGACGGGGAACAGCTTCGTGCGGGCGCGGTCGAGGATGCGGGAGAGGAAGTGGCGGAAGTAGCGCGCGTTGTACACGCCGGTGAGGTCGTCGGTGATCGCCAGCTTCTGGAGGCGATTGTGGCGGTCCTGGAGGCCGGCGACTTTTCCCATGAGATGCGCGAGCTGGGCGAGGAAATGACGGGCGGCGGATTCTTCCTCGTCGCGCGGGAGGATGAGGTGGAGGGATGCGAGGTCGCCGCTGTCGCCGGCGACGGCGGCGGTGCGGACGGGGTGGGAGAAGCTGACGAAGCCTTCGGGGGCGGCGGGAGACGGCGCGCCGGGCGGAAGGTAGTGCAGTTGGAGCGTCGGGGCGATGCGGGCGTTCATCTCACGAATCGCGGCGGCGGGGGCGTCGTGGGGCTGGTTGAGAAGGGCGTCGAGGAGGATCTCAGTGATGGGAAGGTTGGCCAGCAGGGAAATGTGCGCCGGAACGGCGGGGCCTGATTCGAGCGCGGCTTCGCCGGCGGGCGACGGCGCTTCGCCTTCGCGCGCTTGCTCCGGCGGGGTCAGGCGGAGGGTTGGGGTGCTGAGCATCTGCTGAAGCTCGGCGGGGCTGGTCGGGGTGATGAGGTAGTCGTCGGCACCGAATTCGAGCATCTTGCGCGAGAGGGGCTCGAGCGTGGGATGGCCGAAGAGCAGGAGGCGCGAGCCGGCGGTGAGGGAGCGGAGCGTCTTGACGGCGGCCTCGGGGCGGCGCTCGATCGGCTCGGCCGGGGCGAGGACTGCGGTGAACGCGCCGGCGGGGCTGGCGGTCAGCTCGGCGATGGCGTCGAAGACCGTGCCCACCGGCGTGATCTGCGCGGCGGGGATCGCCTGCTGAAGCGCGACGTGGACGTGGCGCTGAGGGTCGCCGATGAGGAGGATGCGATCGTGGGACGGGCGGAGGAGCATGGGGCGGTTGCTAGTTGCTGGTTGTTAGTTGCTAGTGATTGTGTTCTTCGGTGCTGGTGGGGGGGAGGGAGGGTTGCTCCTGCAAAAGGGCGCGGAGCTCCTCGGCGGTGAGGACGGGTTCGGCGGGGTCCGAGTCGTGGGAGTCGTCGACCGAAGAGCGCGCGGGATTGGGATCGGGCGTGAGAATTGAAGCAGGCGGCTGTGGGGCTGCGGATGGAAGGGGAGTGCCGGTGGCGGTGCGGTGGAGGCCGTCTTCGGAGAGCAGGCCGTCGGCGCCGAGGCGCATGGCTTCGGCGAGGACGGCGGGGCGGTTGTCGGTCTGGGAGAGCCAGATTTCCAGGTGGGGGAAGCGCTGCTTGAGCGTCTGGATGAGGGGGAGTTCTTCGCGGTAGAGGCTGTTGAGCGAGAGGACCACGGCCCGGTAGGTCATGGGGCGCCGGCAGATTTCGGCGGTGGCGGCGTAGGGGTCGTTGAATTCGGCGCAGGTGAAGCCCAGCCGCTGGAGCACGTCCAGCGGCGCCGCGCGGAACGGCGGCGCGGCCATGATCAACGCGCGACCGCTCGGGCGCGTCACTGGAAGGCTGACCCCGGACATGCGACTCCCATCCTGTCCCATCCTGCAATCCGCCCCGACTGGCTGAAGGAGACGGTGCGCGACCGCAAGAACGCCGCGGCCGCCGAGACATCATACTCCCGGAACCGGGGGAGGCAATTCGCGCTTCGGCGTGGCGGGCGATTGCGCTATCCGCCGGTGAGCAAAGCCGTTAATTCGTGCGGGTTGGACGGGCGCTTGACTCCGCTGGGAGCGACCCCTATTTTCGTGAACTCTGATGATCCGGGGGTCGGAAACGTGCCCGCTGGAAGTGGGCACGCCGGTGGCTGCCTAACATATTCTTGAGATTACCGACGGAAGTCGAAGGAGTCGCGCCATGGCATTGAAGGTTGGCATTAACGGGTTCGGTCGCATTGGGAGGCTCGTGTTCCGCGCGGGCATCAAGAACCCCAACGTGCAGTTCGTGGGGATCAACGACCTCGTGCCGCCGGACAACCTGGCGTACCTGCTGAAGCACGATTCGACCCACGGCCGCTACCAGGGCACCGTCGAGGCGAAGGAAGACGGCATTGTCGTGGACGGGAAGTTCATCCCGTGCGTGTCAATGAAGAACCCGGCCGAGCTGCCTTGGGGAAAGAACGGGGCGGATTACGTGGTCGAATCG
>Ga0308175_100003646_pt1 | contig 10712 bp, 11 predicted proteins | sample PhyCR1_3_FD_203893 | JGI IMG/M metagenome (GOLD analysis project Ga0308175, IMG submission 203893) | Soil microbial communities from UC Gill Tract Community Farm, Albany, California, United States - DLSLS.C.R1 | ecosystem: Environmental > Terrestrial > Soil > Agricultural land | place: USA...
TCCGCGTTTACGGGGACAGACACCGGCGGAGGGGACGATGAGCGAGATCTTCGCGACCATAAAGGTATGAAGTTATCGGTTGCGCCGCCGGTGCGCGCGGTGACACCGGCCGCAGAAAAATCGCCGCACTGGGGACCCTATGAACAGGTCCACTTGGCCATCAACCTTCAACAGGCTGAGGCGGCGTGGGCTGTGGTACAGCAAACTCCTTTCACTTCGACCTCGCGAGGCAAGCAGAGCGAGCAGCCGGCGCAGGTCTCTCAATCGTCGCTTCCATCTGCGCCGGCCGATTCCATCGATGATCTTCGTCTGCAAGTGCGTGAGCTCACCAGCGCGAATCAGGACCTCCGAAAGAAACTCGCCGAGCAGACGGCTGAAATGGAGGCGTTGAAAGAAACCCTGGCTCGTATCCAGCAGAATTTGAACCAGTCCAAGCCCAAAGCAGCGCCTCACCGGTAGCACCTTCCGCTTCGTAGGCTGCTTCAGCGTTCCCAAGGATGTTCAAAAAGGCCGTCCGGCGCGGCCGCAGCGAGCGAAGAGGCGAGGCGTACTCTGAGTACGTTGAGCATCTGAGCGATGCGAGAACAAAGCTGGCGGCCTTTTTCAACATCCTGCTCACTATCGGCCGCTCGGCACGGTGAGCGCCGCAAGGCTTTGCTGAACCTGCTTAGGCGGCAGCGGGTAGAAGCCTGCCTTGATCACAGCCTCTTGCCCCTCGCGGCTATTGATAAAGGCGAGAAATCCTTCGGCAAGAACCGGAAGCGGCGCCTTTGGTGATTTATCGGCATAGAGATACAGAAATCGCCGAAGCGGATAGGATTCGTCCATCACGCTCTCCGCGCTGGGCGACACATAGGGCATCCCTTCCTTTTCAGCCAGGGGCACGGCTCGTACCGTGGAGGCCTGAAGCCCGATTCCGCTGTATCCAATGCCGAATGGATCGCGGCTCAATGCCAGAATGACCGAGGCCGCGCCGGGTTCTTCATGGACCGCTACGGTGAATTCGCCATTTTCCAGCACATGCTCTTTAATAAAGGCTCGGGTGCCTGACTTTTGATCGCGCCCATAGAGGTTGATCGACGTCATCTCCCACCCGTTCTTCACACCGAGCTGTCCCCATCGCTTCAATTCATGCGGATACCCGCGATGACGGGTCGTGGAGAACATGGCGTCCACCTGTTCCAACGTTAAATGGGCAAGCGGATTGTCCCGATGCACGTAGACACCGACGGCATCGACGGCTACGGGGAGCGCAGTCGGTTGGTACCCGCGCTTAGAGGTAAACTGCTTCACCTCTGAGGCACTGAGCACCCGTGAAGAGGCCACGAGCAGAACGGGCTCGTCGGGTTTACTTTGGGACACGGACTTAGACCGCGGGGGGATGTCGAGGAACTCTTTGACCGCGGCAGAGGACCCGCCGCCTTCAATACTGAGCAAGGCGTTCGGATGATAGCGCCGAAACTCCTTCGCTAACCGAGAGAGGATCGGTTGCATCGTATCCGATCCGGCCAATTTCAGAGAGCCGGCCACTTCTCGTGTCGCGTTGTACGAGGTCAAGTTTGGATCAACAGCAGGCTTGCCGATCGGACCATGTTCCGCCACAGCGGCGCCCACTGCCACGATGAGAGAAACCACACTTGTGATGGCCAATGCCCATCGCCATGTACGCTGTGATACCCGAATTCCCGCTTTCATGCACCCTCCTTGGTTCTCAATACTCTTCCCCATAGAGATAACCTTCGGAGATTGCATGTCCATCACCCCAATGTTACAGCCATGTTAAATAATGTCCTACGGGCCAGATTATTCATGAATATCGTCAACGAAGCGGCTGAGACCGAAGCACGCGGGGCTTCTCAGAAGTGAGGGCGACGCAGGCGTACTTGCGGTCCGTCGAAGAGACCGAACGAGAAAAGCCCCGCCGGGCGAGAGGATCGGTCGCTGTAGTAGGTATTCATGAATTATCCGGGCTATAGCCGCTTTTCTTGCCGAAACTCTTTCACAACTTTCGCGATATCCCGCCGTTTCCCATCGACCTCATAGTTCAGCCGGCGCATATCGTCATCCGTCACCATGCCCGCCAACGTAGACAGGGTGGCTTGCAGCGCTGAGAATTTCGCGACAGCCTTGGATGATACGATCGGCGCGGCTTGATAGGCTGGGAAATAATGCTTGTCGTCTTCCAACACGGTGAGCCCAAGGGCGATGATTAAGCCATTCGTCGAATCACCGGCAATGACATCGACCTTTCGATCGGCAAGCGCCTGGTAGGTTAAGGCGAGATCCATGACTCGTGGCGGTTCCGCGAACTGCAAACCGTACGTCTTGGCCAGGCCGGTGAAGCCGTCGGCACGTTCCAGGAATTCATAGCCAAAGGCCGCGCGCCATCGAGGCGCCTGCTGAGCCAGTTGGGACAGCGTGCGAATGCCCAGCCGCGTGGCCTCCTCGGTGCGGATCATGATTGCAAAGGTATTTGTAAACCCCAGCGGCGACAACCATTCCACGTTGAAGCGCGCGCGGTAGGCGTCTTGAACGGCCTGATAGGCGGCCTGTGGATCGGTGGAAGGCGGCGCGCGAAGGATCGCCGTCAAGGCCGTTCCCGTGTATTCCACATACGCATCGATCTTCCCGGAGACCAGGGCTTGATGGCAGACAAATGTACCGCCGAGATTGAATTGCCGCTTGACTCGGAGATCAGTCCGCGCTTCGATGTGCTGCGCCAAAAGTTCGCCGAGGATCATCTGCTCGGTAAAATTTTTTGAGCCAATGGCGACCGTGCGTTCAGCATCACAGCCCAGGAGCACCACAGCGAGGGCGAACCCCGACGCGACGTGCAGAGATAGCCGCCACCATCCAGCCATCACGTAAACTGTCTCATGGGGGCATAACGGCCGCCGATGCGGCGTTCGATCAGACTCAAGCCATAATTGGCAAGCAGCGCCATTGCGGCCGCCGGCACGGCGCCCGCTAAAATCAGCCGCGTATCCAACATCGCCAACCCACGAAAGATAAACATGCCGAGTCCACCGGCGCCGATGGCAGCCGCGATCGTGGCCAATCCGACATTCATCACCGTCGCAATCCGGATGCCGGTGAACACCACACCAACCGCAAGAGGCAGCTCGACCTTCCATAAGAGTTGCCGATCCGTCATGCCCATCGCCACCGCCGCCTCCCGCACGGCTGGATTCACGCCCATCAGGCCGGCAAAGGTGTTCGCGACGATCGGCAATAATGAATAGAGCACCATGGCAATCAAGGCCGTTTTCACCCCGATGCCTCCGAACAACGGCAGTGGGATCAGAAGCGCGAACAAGGCCAGGCTAGGAATGGTTTGCAGAATATTGACGAAGCCAAGTACGACCGTCCGCAAACGCGGCTGTTGATAGACCAGAATCCCTAACGGCACGCCCGCGAGAATCGCTCCTACAATTGAGACCGATACCAGCATGATGTGCTCTGTGGTGAGCTGGATGATTTCATTTCCATGATCATGTATAAATTCAATAATATTCATGTATTAAACAACGTACTTAATGTAGAATATTCTGTAGAGTAAGGCTCCGAATCACGGCTTGCACCTCGGGATGGGATGATTGGAGAAATTTGTCAGGAGGAAGACGTTCGACCAATTTGCCATCCTGCACCAGTCCCACCGAGGATCCCAATACGCAAGCTTCTGGAATGTCATGCGTCACAATCACCATGGTTTTGTGGAGGGACGCCAGCAGATGCTTCAGCTCTTGTTGCAGTTCCGCCCGTGTAATGGGATCCAGCGCGCCGAACGGTTCATCCATCAATAACAAGGGCGGATCGGCCGCGAGCGCCCTGGCCACGCCGACACGTTGCCGCTGCCCGCCGGAGAGTTCGTGCGGATAGCGACTCCCAAAATTTCCCGGCTCCAATCCCACCATATGCAGCACTTCGTTAACTCGTGTATCGATGCGCGATGGCTTCCATCCTTCCAATGTCGGGACAATGGCGACATTGGCCGCGACAGAGAGATGGGGAAAGAGCCCGACATCCTGAAGCACATACCCGATGCGGCGGCGCAGGTGAATGGCATCCCATTGCCGCGTCGACTTGCCGTCGACCAGCACCTCTCCGGCGCTTGGGTCTAAGAGGCGATTGATGAGCTTTAGTATGGTCGTCTTGCCGGAGCCGCTTCGTCCGATGAGTGCGAACGATTCGCCTTTCTGCACGGAGAACGAGACGCTGGATAAGATCGCCCGGCCGGAAGCGCGCTGAAACGTCACGTCCCGAAACTCGACGGCCGATGCAATCCCGTCCATGACATCGGACACTATGGAGCAGCCTTTGCGGCGATCATCGCAAAACGACGGTCCTCGCTGAGGTATTCATCGATCACCAGGAATCCAGCCTGAAGCAAGAGAGACAACAACGTTTCTCGCTCAAACTTGCCCGAATGATTCATGTGAATACAGTCCCCGGCTTTGAAACAAAGTCGCTCACCGGCCACCTGAACGGTACGGTCGTCATGCAGACAAAACGACTTCTCCAGCCGGTGCATGCCCGGCATCACGTCATTGTGTGCGTGAAACATGAGTGTGCCATCCTCTTCCGTGAGGCCGATACTACGGAGCGGCGCCAAGGCAAAAGCACGGTTCGCCGGATGCTCATAGCCGGCGCGCGTGGCGTCATCATTGCCAAGCTCACCATCGATGATGAGGATATCCTCCGTACGAACCAGCGTTCGTAATCGATGAAGCATCACGGCTGGATCGAATGCGCCCAACGTATTGCCGACCATCATGACGAGCCGAGGAGCCTCGTACGGGCTCGGCGCAAGCGCAGAGAGATGCGCGAGATCGGCGATGTCTGCTTTCAGGCCATGGGCGTCCGCTCCATGCTCCAATGCCTGCTCGCAGGCCATCTCCAGCAGCATCTGCCCCGAATCGACCGGACGATAGATCACCCGGTAGCCCTCGTCGAGAAGTGCCGACAGCACATGGAGATCTTTCGTCCCTTGCCCCGCCCCAAGGCTGATGACGTCGATCTGATCACCCTTATTGCAGGCCATGTGGCCGACGATCTGCTTCGCGCTTGCCTGAATCAACCTGTCGGATCGAACATAGTTGCGATAGTGTTGATCCTGACAGAGGGCGACCCACGCGCGGACAGAAAGCGGAAACCAGTAGAAAAACATTTCTGGAAGCGCGCGTTGATCGAGCGATTGCCAAAATCGATCGGCTAGAGTGAATTCAGTCAAAAGGACGTCAACGTGCAAGCGATGATATGACATGCTCAGCGACACGGCATAATGAAGTTCTCGCGGATATCTTTGTCAGTGTGGAATGTGGCGGAAGACGCTGTCAATTGTGGCCTTCTTTGCAAGTCATCGACCGACAACGCTCTTCATGGTGGCCCACTGACGAAAGCATTGAGGATTTGATTAGGTAGTGGGTGAAAGGTGCTTGTTTCTTTTCAAGGAGGTACATAATGGACAGCCCAACCGTCATGATGGAAGTCGTGGAACTGGAAGAGTTGCAGCCGACCTGTCATCTCATGGAGATGATCGATCTGGAGGAGCTCGCTCCAAGCTGTCATCAATAATCACGGCCGAAAGGATGAAGGCCCAATCGTTTCGGTTGGGCCTTTTCTTATGACCAGGCTCAGCCTCGGGGCCTTCTACAATCCTCACCTCGCTGAAGCGATACTGAGGAGCGCCGATCAGATAGACCATTTGGCCTTGGCCGATGCGCCGCTTCCGAGCGATCGATTATGGTCCCAGGTCTCCTATCGGTTTACGCTCCTCGTACACGACTATCTCGGACAATTGAGTGAGCCCTTTACCATCCGTCAACTGGATCGGGCGCGCGCACTGGTGGAGCAGTATCATTCCCCGTGGGCGGCTGAACACCTCCAGCGCATTCATCCCACGCCGGATCGCATCAGTGGCAGACCGGATGTCTCGTTGGACTATGTCTTTCCGCCGCTGTATACGGAAGACCTGCTTCAGGATTACGTGCGAAATATTCGCATTCTGCAGGACCATCTGGGTATCCCTCTCGCCATCGAACCGATTCCGACTTTTCTCCAAATAGACATCCCGCAAATGAGCGAAGCTGAATTTCTTCACCGGTTGTGCGAAGAGTCCGGATGTTGTCTGCTCCTGGACATTCCCCACGCCGTACTCTCCGCCTACACGTACGGGCGGGATCCTGCATCGTTCGTGGGAGAACTTCCTCTCCATCGAGTCATCGAAATCCATGTCGCCGGATTGGCGTTCAATGCTGATCTCAAGCGTCCATGGATCGCGCCGGTGGCGCCCGACAAAGACATACTAAATCTCGCCGAGTTCGCCGCCGCATACGCGCCTCAACTGAGAGCCGTCACATTCGACGCCTTCAGTCCGTCACTTCGATCCGACACATTATGTGAAGGCATGCAACTGCTCCGGGAGCGATTTGCCTAATGCTTGCCTGTACTCCGTGCTCTGAACTTTTAACCGTTTCCGTTTTACGGTTGCCGTGGCGATGACCGGCCGTGCACTACATGACTGGCTCTTACGGGTCCTGAGTCACGGACCGCTTCGCGCACAATTACTGGGGATGGATGACAAGGTAACAGCCATCTCTTCTGATGAATGGCAAACTCTGAGACGCGTGCCGAAAGAACGCTTGCGCAACATGGCACGCTTCCTCGCTCGACACTATTATGGAGAACGGATTGCGCGACTCTTCCGCCATGTCCGCCGCTTAGCGCATCAGACGGGCCGCGACCCTTTGTCGGTACTGGACACTCCGCAAGCATGGACCGTGTTCGATCATGCGGTATTGGGATCGTCGGACACTGCGGAAGAGATGGTGTCACTCCTCGAAACCTTTCTATTGGAAGATGCCGCCGACATTCAGAAGCGATTTCCCTATTGGGAAGATCTCGTTCGCTATCAGGCGACGATGTTTCGACTTGAAGGTCTTCGGGCGGAAGAACGCGCGATAGACTATCCCTGTCGATCCGCGTCGGCAAAGATAGTGCAGTGTAGGTGGGACATCCCGGCCATCCTTGCTGATCTGCGATCCTCGAACGATCGGCAATCGGCTGCCGTACACGTCCCATCGATCTTGCTCATCGCATCGTCGCCGGATAGGCAGGTCACAACATTGCGATGCACTCCCAACGTGCAACGCCTCTTTGAGGCGGCCGACGGAACACGGACGGTTGAGGAATTGGGGCTGGCGGCAGACTGTTCAGTGCAGCAAACAGAACAGGTGCTCAGACAGATGAAAGATATTGGGGCGATTCAGTGGAAAGATGGCATCACGGCAGGCCGCTAGTCATTCTTCTCTCGTAAGATCCAGCCTCTTTTTCCAAGACACCGTTCAGTGGCCTGCAGGACAAAGTAATTGTTCCCCTGCTGGTTCTTCGGATCAAGCATGGCCTCGCTCTGGCATTTGTTGTAATCCAGAGTAAAGTCATCTTTCGGTTTGTTCGGATGCACCCATTCGGTGCTACCACAAGAAGTCACCACAAGAAGACTCATTGAGATCCATGGCCACAGTTTCATATATCCCCCTATTACGCCGGTTGAACGCGGCGAGAATAACCGATGGGGGATTGGACGTCAAGAAAACCGAACCGAAGGCTTGCAAGGGAAATTTTGGTCGTGTACTCTCTGCCACTGGTGCTGGCGTAGCTCAATCGGCAGAGCAGTAGTTTTGTAAACTACCGGTTGGAGGTTCGATTCCTCTCGCCAGCTCCAACACTTAGCAGCGTCTCCCCCACCCCGTGCTACCATTTTGCTACCACTTTGATCCGCTGCTACCTCGTCGAGTCGATCCACCGCGCCTTTGTTCCCCATTGGCAACCATTTGCCATAGGTGTCCACAGTCAGTTGGATGCTCGCATGTCCGAGTTGCCGCTGCACATAGGCTGGTGACTCCCCCTGTTGAAGCATCAGACTGGCATACGTGTGGCGCAAGCAATGCGGGGTGAAGTGTAACGGCAGCTTGGCCCTCTTCAGGACCCGTGTCATCACCTTTCGAACATTGCTATCATCCAAGGGCGTTCCCTCGTCTGAATAGTACAACCACCGTGGCATCTCGGCCCATCCACGGCGGAGCTTTTCAGCTTTTCGTTCAACCTCCCATCGGTTCAGGATTTCCACTAGCTTCCGAGAAATATCAATGGTCCGTCCATGACCAGACTTCGGTGTCGATACTTCACCGTCCAATATCGCTCGTGCAACACGGACCTGTTGCAAGGCCTGATGTATGTCTTCAGATTCTAAACCAAGACATTCCCCTAACCGCATCCCGGTTCCTGCCAGGGTGAATAACAAGGCATGGTAGCGAAGCGGTTCTTGTGCGGCCGCGTCAAGGAACGCTCGGCGCTGCTCGCGGGTCATGGCCTTAATTTCTTCCTGTCTCGTCGTCTTTGATGCGACCAAGTGCAACTGGCGGCCCAGTTTCTCGGCCGGATTTGAGAGCAGCACCCCATCGTCGACAGCTGCTCTGAGCATCGCCCGCAAAGCCGCGTGAATGTTTCGCACAGTGTTGCGAGCCAGCGTCTCCCGCTCTCTTTGTGGCTCTGTTACGCTTTCGGCCTTAGCCTTAGGCTTCACATTCGGCCGAGCCGGCTTCAACTCGGACAGCTTCGAGGCGAGGAACCCCTTAATACGACCACGGTGCAGCTCTCGAACCTTCACATCACCTAAGATAGGGACAATATGGACGTTTAAAATGATTTCATACCGCGTATGGGTTCCCGGTTTGAGGGTGGGCTTCATCATGCCCAGCCAGCGCTCACCGTACTTGCTAACGGTCACGCCAGAATCAACCACCAACTGGCTCCATTGCCGCGTCTTGGGGCGTTCCACATCAAGGAAGTCCTCCGCCTCTCGCTTGGTCTCGCACGTCTTCCAGCGGCGGATCCCGGCCGCGTCCCGATAGTCGACCACCCATTTTCCTCGTCGCTTGCGTATACAGGCCATGGTGCTCTCCTCGCCGTACATTAGAGTTTACAGGATGACCGGTCTCAGGTGCATGGAGCTGGAGCAGCGGGGCCTAATTCCCGGCTCTCAGCTGGTTTTGGTACTCCGACAACGCCGCAGGATTCATGCGCCGATACTTTCCGATCCTCACGGTGGCGATCTTGCCCTGCCGTGCGAGCTCGTACGCACGGCACTTCGGGATATTGAGCTTTTGTGCCACCTCAGCCATATCCAGCAAATGATCGTCGGGTGCTGGACTCGTCACCCGCTGCTCAATCATCTGGGCCCAGGCATGCGCCTTGAGTTGCTCAAGCAGGCCAATCACGCCTGGACAATCGGCAGGGTCCAGCGCGCGGATCTTTGGTGCCAGCTCTTCAAGCGCCTTGATCAGTAGACCGTTAGCCACCCTGGATGCCCTTTAAGTTTAATTCACCGCTGCAAGCCCTGGCACGGTGCAATATGATGGGTTTCACTGCGCTGCTCGGCCGAAGTGATTTCACTCGGCGTTTCCTGGCTATCTCGCCGGACTTCAGATCGAGGACGGCGCTGACGGCGCGCGAGCCAACGCTCGACCTCGGTCAGAGTGACGCCACTGGCCGTCAGGCGTGCGGCCACTTCGATGGTCTCGGCCCCCGGCACGCTCCCCGGGCTGAGGCCCGCGCGCTCAAGGACAGGCAGCATCTCGAGGGCCGCCTCGACATGGTCCAGCGTCTGCTTGCGGTCCACCAACGCCTGGATTAGCTGCAAATAGTGATGAACGGCTTGTGCCGAGAGTTCCCGACATTTCAGGTCCCTGCCGAGACGGATGACGCTATTCAGGTCGTCCAGATCGCGGTCCCCCAGGTTCTTATAATAATCCAGCAACACATCGACGGCATGCTCGACTGGGATGCCTTCTTGTTCGCTCAGCCAGATCAACCGAGCCTTCAGCTCATCGGAAATGGAAAATTTCGGCACAATGGATTCACGCTCGTCCATGATTCGCCTCCTTAAGAGAATGGTGTCTGGCAGAGTAGTCGTCGAGTGCGCCGCAATCACCGGAGCCGGCAATGAGGCCGTCGGGGCATCGTGTAAGCAGAAGGCGCTGACGACAGCGAGCCAGTCTGCGTGGACCCAGCCCAATGTCTGCTTCACGAGGCACAGATTGTAGAGTGTTTGCTGGATCGCGCGTTCAGGGTCGTTGATAAAGCCCGTCATGCCGGAGCACAACAACATCACCATGTCGACATCGATCAGCGATTGCGCCTCAGGGGTGATGAGGTCGCGCACGAGGCGCAGGATCTGCGGCCGGTACGGTTGGCAATCCTGGCCCGACGCTGGGATCGTGATCGAGGGGTACCGTGCGGCCGCCTGCAACGGCTGCTGCCCGATCCGAGCCAGATCTGGGATCGCGACCTGATCCACATCGCAGAGGATCAGCCGGCGCAATTGCGGGGCAGTAAACGTCGTGCGCCCTTCGAGCGAAGGCTTCGGTCGGGCGTTCATCGTGACGAAACAGACGGGGGTGATGGAGAGGACGCTGTTTTCGAACGGGATGGCGGTGCGCCCACTTAAAAAATGTTGAATGACGGTCCGGACCTTCGGGTGCGCCTCCAGGTATTCATCGAACGTCAGAAAGGGCGCACTCAAAATCTCTCGCCGAAACGTCACCTCGCCCCGTGCATCCTTCCGGAGCCAGAGCGACTGTCCCGACTCACTGGCCAGATTGATGATATGGGTGGACGGATCAAGCCCCAGCATGGAACATAGAAACCGTGCA
>Ga0308175_100003647_pt1 | contig 10711 bp, 13 predicted proteins | sample PhyCR1_3_FD_203893 | JGI IMG/M metagenome (GOLD analysis project Ga0308175, IMG submission 203893) | Soil microbial communities from UC Gill Tract Community Farm, Albany, California, United States - DLSLS.C.R1 | ecosystem: Environmental > Terrestrial > Soil > Agricultural land | place: USA...
CCGGCATCGCGGCGGCGCTGCGTGAGCACGGCGAGCTGCTCGTTTTCGACGACCACCCCGTCGCGGACTGCGTCGACGACTTTCTCCGCTGGCGAAACGACTACTTCCGCGATCCCGCGGACCCGGACCGACTGTGGCGAACCGGCCAGGTCGTGAGCGCGCTCGTGCGCGCCGGCCTGCGCATCGAGGCGCTCGAGGAGTACCCGGGCGGCACCGCGCGCCGCCGCCATGACCGCCGCATCCCGGCGACATTCCTGCTCTACGCGCGCCGCGCTTAGCCCAGAACGGACAGTCGCTCGAGCGCCTCGTCGAGCTCGGCGTCGGTGATCGTCAGCGGCGGCGTCGCCTGGATCAGGGAGCCGTCGGGGCCAGCGGGGACGACGAGAACGCCGCGCGCGAGGGCCTCGTCGGCGTCGCCCTCACGGGCACGGAGCAGTCCGCGTCCGTGCCAGCCGGCCTGCTCGAAGCGCTCACCCGCCTCGCGCACGCGGTCGAGCAGCTTCGGCACCTCGTCGAGCACCACCAGGCCGGCGGCGCATGCGAGCGGGTTCCCGACGTGCGTGTGCGTGTAGACGTCCTCAGGCCCGAGCTGCCAGACGTCTTCGAGCCCATCGCGATAGAAGAGCGCAGCCGAGAGGGGCAGGCCGCCGCCGAGCGCCTTGCCGACGCAGAGCACGTCTGCGACCTGCTCGCCCGGCCACATCTCGCCCACCCGACCCAGCCCCGCGTAGATCGAGTCGACGAGGAGCAACGCCCCGGACTCGTCGCACCGGCGGCGGAGCGTCTCGAGGAAGCCGTCGGGCGGGACCCGCGAGCCCGCCCTCCCCTGCACCGGCTCGACGATCACGCAGCCGGCGTCCCCAGGCAGCGACCCGGGATCCTCCCCGTAGGCACGCCGGTGTACCGGCCCCGGCAGCCACGCTGCGAACGGCGCGCGGAACCGCTCGAAGCCGGTCGCCGCAAGCGCGAGCAGCCCCGTGCCGTGATAGGCGTCTTCGAAAGCGACGATGCCCGGCCGCCCGGTCGCGAGCAGCGCCGTCCGGAGCGCGATCTCGACCGCGTCCTCCCCCGTGACGCCGAGCTTCGCCGGCCTCGGCAGCGCCTCCCGCAGGCGCACCGTCACCTCGGCATCGGCGAGATCCCCGAGCGCGTGCACGACCTCCTGCCCGCGCCACGCCTCGAAGATGCGCGGGTTGCGGTGGCCGAGCGCCGCGACGCCGAAGCCGCCCGTCAGGTCGAGCAGCTCGCGTCCGTCGGCGAGCGTGACGCGGCAACCGTCGGCCCGCGCCCAGATCACTTCGCGCCGAGCCGGAGGACGCGACCGGCAGTCGCTTTCGCGATCGTCCCGGCCATCGCCGGGTTCTCCTGCAGCCGCCGCAGCGAGTAGCGGTACCAGTGCTCGCCGAAGGGGACGTAGACGCGCAGCCGGTGCCCTTCCGCCACCAGCTCGTCGCGCCGCTCCTCGCGCACCCCCAGCAGCATCTGGAGCTCGTAGCCGAGCGGCCCGAGACTCCGGCGCGAGATCCGCGCCAGCGACTCGCCGATCAGCCACTCGTCGTGCGTCGCCACACCGACATAGCACTCGGCGTCGAGCAGCACGTCGAGGCAACGGAGGAAATGCGCGCGCACCGCCTCGAAGTCGGTGAACGCGATCGTCCCCGGCTCGAGGTAGATGCCCTTGCAGAGGCGAACGCTCGGCCCGAGATCCGCCAGCGCCTGGACGTCTTCGAGCGTACGCCGCAGCCGCGCTTGCAGCACCACGCCGAGATTGTCGTGGCCGTCCTCCCGGAGCTCGCGATAGAGCCGCAGCGTGTCGTCGGTCGTCGACGAGTCCTCCATGTCGATCCGCACGAAGTTGCCGTAGCCGGCCGCGGTGCGCACGACATCGAGGAGGTTCTCGCGGCAGAGGTCGTACGACAGATCAAGTCCGAGTGCGGTGAGCTTGACGCTGACGTTCGAGTCGAGCGCGGCCTCGTCGATCGCGGCGAACACGTCGCGGTACGCCTGGGCGATCGCGCGGGTCTCCTCCTCGCGCGTGATCTCCTCGCCGAGCACGTCGACGGTGGCCATCTTCCCCCCGCCGTTCAGCTCGCGGACGCACTCGACGGCTTCGGCCAGGGTTGCGCCGGCGATGTAGCGCGAGGAGAACAGCTGCACGACGGGCTTCGGCACCGCCGGCAGGAGACGGACGAGGGCGGAGTCGAGCAGCGACACGGGCGCGGCGATTCTACGCGGGGCTCGCCCGAACCCCGCGGCGGTTGCTCAGGGGGTCTCGCGCATGAACCCCTGGCGCGCGGCGCTGACGAGCGCCACCGCCTCGGGGAAGAGAACGCGCATCGCGTCGCGCAGCGCGATCGCCTGCTCGTCCACGCCGCCCTGCGGCTGAATCTGCTGCAGCGCGGCCGAGGTCAACTCGACGGCGGTGTTGAGCGTGAGTGTCGCGAACTGCTCCCGCTGCGCCTCCTGGACGCTCTCCGCCTGCTGCTCGGCAAACTCGCGCAGTCCCCGCATGATCTCCTCGGGGTCTCCGCCGAACGGGAAACCAAAGCCGCCGCCTTCCATGCGGACCAGCTTAGCGGTGCACTACCTTCAGCTCGCCGATCAGGCCGAAGACTCGGACGCGAACACGCGGAGCGGACGGGGCGATGTCGGCTTCCGAGCCCTCGTCCGACTTGCCTCCGATCAGCAGGAGCCCGGAGAGTTCGACATCGACGTGATTCGGCACGACGATCGTCGTGTCACCGATCACCTGCACGACGGTCACCGTCACGTCGTCACCGTCGAGCTCGGCCTGACGGAGGTCGAGCTCGCAGTCGCCGATCCCCATCACGACGGTGGTGTGACCCGCGATCCGCCAGCGACCCTTGCGCTTCGCCTCGCCGATCACGACGACGGTCCACCGCACGGGCTTACGCCGCGAGACAGGCGCTACCGGCCCGGGCAGGTCCTCGGTCAGCGGCGCGAGCTCGGCGTGCGACTGCGCGCGATAGGCGAGCGCGGTTCGATCTGCGAGCTCTTCGAGCGTGAGCCGACCCTCGGCGGAAGCGTCACGCAGCCGGCCGACGATCTGCTCACGCTCGGCGTCCGACGCACGCTTCTCGGGCTCGCCGCTCATTCCAGCGTCAGTTTGTAGTTGCGCTCGACATCCGCCGTCAGCTCCTCCACCGCCGCGAACACCGACTGCATCGCCGCCGCGAAAGGAGAGACGTCGCTCTCGCCGAGCGCCTGCTCGAGCCGCCGCGACGCCGAGCCGACGGCGTCGAGGTAGGCGCCGCTCGCAATGCGCGGCTCCGCTTGCAGCGTGTCGGCGAGGGCGGCGGCCGCGGCTTCCGCTTCCTCGATGCCCTCCGGATTTGCGGTCTCGCGTAGCTCGGCGAGCCGAGCCTGGAGCTCGGGGAGGTTGCCGCCGCCCGCGGACTCCTCCGCCACCTCGCAGAGCGCGGCGAGCGACGCGGCCTCCAGCACGAGCCGCCTCTCGGTCAGAGGCTCCGCGTCGGCGCCGAGCGCGAGCCAGGCGTGCCTCTCGGCCGACTCGAACGCGCAGAGGTAGACGAGCCGTCCGAGAGTCTCGGCGACGAGCACGCCGGCGAGCTCCTCGCCCGCCTCCGCGGACGCAGCAGCCGTGCTCGCGATGCGACCGACGTCCTCCGCGACCGTCATGCGGCCAGAATACGGCCGTGGAGGCCTCCGCCCGCACCCGCCACGCGCGTGAACTGTTTGCTCCGCTCGGCCCGACGTACGACCGTTACGCCCGCCTCCTCTCCTTTGGGCAGGACCCGCGGTGGCGCTCGTTTCTCGTCTCGCGGATCCCGGCGGACGCGCAGCGAGTGCTCGACGTCGCGAGCGGGACGGCGGCCGTCGCGATCCAACTCGCGCGCGCGGACCCGGGCCGCACCGTGGTCGGCGTCGACCAGAGCCCCGAGATGCTCGCGGCGGGGCGCGAGCGTGTCGCGCATGAAGGACTGAGCGACCGGATCGAGCTGCGCGAGGCGCGGGCCGAGCGCCTGCCGTTCGCCGCCGGGGAGGTCGACGCGCTCACCTTCACGTACCTGCTCCGCTACGTGGACGACGTGCCCGCGACGCTGCTTGAGCTCGCCCGGGTCGTCCGGCCGGGCGGGACGGTGGCCATGCTCGAGTTCGGGCTCCCGCGCGGCGCGTGGCGCCCGCTCTGGGAGCTCTACGTGCGAGTCGGGCTGCCCGCGGCCGGGGCCGTCGTCTCGTCCGGCTGGGGCGGCGTCGGGCGCTTCCTCGGCCCGAGCATCCGAGACTTCTGGCGCGACTGGCCGGAGCCGCGCCTCCTCGAGGCGTGGCACGACGCGGGCCTCGCCGAGGTCGAGGCCAGGCGGCTCAGCCTCGGCGGCGGGATCGTCGTCTGGGGAAGGCGCACATGACCGCGGCGCGGCCGCGGCCGGCCTTCTACGCGCTCCGCCCGGGCGGCTGGCGCGATTACGTCACGCTCCTCCATCCTCCGTACACGCTCTGGCACCTCTCGTACGTCGCGGTCGGGGCGGCTCTCGCGCCGCGGATGGACTGGTCGCTGCTCGCGTGGACGACGCTCGCCTTCGCGCTCGCCATGGGTGTCGGGGCGCACGCCCTCGACGAGTTGCGCAGCCGCCCGCTGCAGACGCGCATCTCGGCGCCGGTGCTCGTCGCCCTCGCGGCTGCCTCGATCTCGGCCGCCGCCGCGATCGGCATCGCCGTCGCGATCTCCCGCACGCTCTGGCTTCTCGTCTTCGTCGCGGTCGGCGCCTTTCTCGTCGTCGCGTACAACCTCGAGCTGTTCGGGGGGAAGTTCCACGGCGGGCTCTGGTTCCCGGCGGCCTGGGGGGCCTTCCCGGTGCTGACGGCGTACTTCGCGTCGGCCGAGACGTTGCACGGCGCCGCCTTTGCCGGCGCAGCCTACGCGTTCGCCGCGAGCTGGGCCCAGCGGCGGCTCTCGACGCCGGTGCGGCTCGTTCGCCGCCGGGTCGTCGCCGTCGAGGGGGAGCTACGACTCGACGACGGGACGACGGTGCCGCTCGACGCGGACTCGCTTGCGGCCGAGCCCGAAGCTGCACTCAAGGCGCTCGCTGCCGCGGCTGTCCTCATCGCCGTCGCGCTGCTTCTTCTGCGGGCGGGATAGCGCTCTAAACTGAGCCGGGTGACGCTGACGACGATCGCCGATCTCATCTTCGCGGGCGGCGTCGTGCTCGCTGCCCTCGCTCTTGCCGGCGCTGGGCTCCGCCGCACATCGACGTCCGCGCTCGCTTCCGTGGTCGCCGTCGAGGCGGCCGCGTCCGTCGGTGTCTGGGTCGCGTTCGCCCTGCGCCACGACCGGCCGCTGGCCGTGGCCGCGGCGGGGCTGACCGTCTGCACGGCGGTGGCCGTGGCCGCCCTGCTCCTGCGCCGCGCGCTGAACCGCGTCGCCGCGATGGACGCTCGGCTCGCCGAGTCACAGACGGACCTCCTCGCCGCCGTCGAGCGGGAGAAGTCAGCACTCGGCAAGGATCTCCAGCTGACGCTCGCCCGCGCCCGCGCCGACTCGCGCTCGCTCTTGGAGGAGCAGGAGCGGCAGATCGCGGAGGAGCGGCGGACGCTCGTCTCTCAGTGGGAGCACGACGCGACGGCGGCTCTCGGCGAGAAGCTGAACCAGGTTCAGGCCGACATCGAGCAGCGGCTCGCAGGGTGGTCACAGGATCTCGATCGAATCGCCGAGGCGACCAGGACGCGGATCGCGGAGCTCGAGCAGCGGCAGCAGCAGGTGCTGCGCGAGATCGAGCTCCGGCTCACGGCGGACGCCGAGCGGCTCTCGGCCGAGAGCGAGGAGCAGCGGGCGGGAGTGGCACGGCTGCGCACCGAGCTCAACCGCACGGTCGAAGATGCTCTCGGCCTCGTAAGCAGCGAGCTCGAGGCGCACGCGGCCGAACGTCGGCGGGCGCTGCACGAGCTCGAGGAGCGGATGTCCCGCCGGGAGCGCGAGCTGACCGAGCAGGCGCAGCGCGAGGAAGCCGACGCGGTGCAGCGCGTGAAGGCCGGCTTCGACGACGTCTCCCGCCGACAGATCGAGCAGCTCGAGCGCGCCGTCGACCGAGCAGTGGCGTCCCATGCGGACGAGGCCGCGCAGCGATTCTCGCAGCTCGTGAAGACCTCGCGGGAGGACGCCGCGAAGCGCCTCGCCCGCGAGCTCGACCGGGCCGTGAGCACCTTCTCGCGGGAGGCCGAGACGGTGCTCGCGGAGCGGCTGGCGCACGTCGGAGACGCAGGCGCGCAGCGGCTCGAGCACCGGGTCTCGAATGTCGGGAAGGAGCTCGACCGGCGGCAGGACGAGCTCGTCGCGGCACAGGATCAGCGCCTGAGCGAGCTCGAGAGCGAGATGCGGCGACGGATCGAGGATCTCCGCTCCGACATCGAGGCGGAGCGTGGCGTGCTCGAAGCGCGTCTGCAGGAGCTCCTGCGCCGATATGCCTCGGCCGCAGCCGTCCGCGGCTCCTGAGCCCTTACAAAAAGTTGTCCTAACAACGCCCAGAAGGGTTCGTCGGTAGCAGCACGAACCTGAGTGGCCATGAGCGAGACGACAACCCCCATTCTCGAAGAGCCCCGGATCGACGAGCGCTCGAAGGTGGAGAGCTGGCGTCTCCACATCTTGATCGAGGCCGGCTACCCGCTCTCGCTCGCCGAGCGGCTGGCCGTGAGCGAGGCTGACCTCCATATCGCCTGCGAGATGCTCGGCCGCGGCTGCCAGCCGGATACGGCTGCCGAGATCCTTCTGTAACAGTCGCGCGAGTACGCTGCGGCGGTGGCCAAGGTCGAGGCGCTGCCGTACGACGATCGCACCGTCTACTCGGTCGCCGCGTTCAATCGCGGGGTCGGGCAGTGGCTGTCGCGCCTCCCCACGGTCTGGGTCGAGGGCGAGGTGACCGAGCTCCGCCGGCACGAGCGGTGGGCAACGGTCTTCTTCACGCTCAAGGATCCGGCCGACGGTTCCTGCGTGGGCGTGGCGATGGCGCGCGGGAGGTTCGACGCGCTGCGGCTCGACCTCTCGGACGGTGAGCGCGTGCACCTGTTCGGCAGGCCGGAGCTGTACGAGCAACGCGGCGAGTTCAAGCTCCGCGCGCTGACGATCGAGCGTTTCGGCGTCGGCGCCCACCTCGCCACACTCGAGCGGCTGAAGGCGGCCCTCGCGTCCGAGGGTCTCTTCTCCGACTCCCGCAAGCGCCCGCTGCCTTTGCTGCCGCGGCGCATCGGCATCGTGACCGGCAACGACGCAGCCGCGAAGCGCGACGTCGTGACGACGATCCGGACCCGCTTCCCATCGGCCGCGGTCCTCGTCGCGGAGACGTACGTCCAGGGCCCGCGCGCCGCCGCCGAGATCGTGGCCGCGATCGGCGCTCTCTGCGAACACGACGACGTCGACGTGGTCATCCTGACCCGCGGCGGCGGCAGCTTCGAGGATCTCCTCCCCTTCAGCGACGAGCGCGTCGTCCGCGCGGTCGCCGAGTGCCCGGTCCCCGTGGTCTCCGCCGTCGGACACGAGCAGGACACCCCGCTCTGCGATCTCGCCGCGGACGTCCGCGCCTCGACCCCTACCGCTGCCGGAAAGCTCGTCGTGCCGGAGTTGGCTGAGTTGTTCGGCAGGCTCGACCGCGCCCGCGGAGCGCTCGCCCGCAACGTCCGACGCTCACTCGACCGGGACCAGCAGCGGCTTACGCGCTCAGTCGAGCGGCTCCGAGCGCGGCCTCGCATGGCCCTCGAGCGGGAGGGTCAACGGCTCGAGCACACGCGCGAACGGCTGCGGCAGGCGCCGGCGCTCGCGGTCGAGCGGAAGCGGGCGGCGCTCGAGAAGAGGGCCGCGAAGCTCGTGACGTTGTCACCTGTGCAAACACTCGAGCGAGGGTACGCGATCGTCCGGACGGACTCCGGCGACGTCGTGGCCTCGTCCTCCGACGTCTCCGCAGGCACGCACGTGGACGTTACGGTCGCCGACGGCGGCTTCGGCGCCCGCGTCGAGGAGGTAAGACGGTGACCGAGCCGGCGGAGCCGACGTTCGAACAGGCGCAGGCCGAGCTCGAGCAGATCGTGGAGCGGCTCGAGCGCGGACAGGCGCCGCTCGACGAGGCGCTGGAGCTGTGGGAGCGCGGCGAGGAGCTCTACTCCTTCTGCAAGGCGAAGCTCGACGCCGCCGAGGGCCGCGTCGAGGAGCTCGCACGCCGAGCCGAGCAGTCGCGCCCGTCCGAGAGCGAGGGCTAGCCGGCAGCCGCGCGCTCGGCCTGCCGATCGCGCTCCTCCGCGCTCTCTTCGGCCTCATGCTCGGCCTTGTCCGCCGTGGGCATCACGCTCAACATCGCGAACGAGAGCCCTTCGCGGGCGAGGAAGAGGAGGCCGACGCCGATGCCTACCGACGCCTCGATCGCCTGCAGCCCGAAGCCGTAGGCGACGCCTGTGCTGTACGCGACGCCGTAGCCCACGAGCGCAGTCGCGATCGCGACCTGGACGAGGCCGATGTTGCCGGGCCAGAACGGAAAGATCGTCACCACGTTCATCAGCAACAGGACGACGCCCGCCGCCGGCAGAGGCGCGTGGATGTCGAAGGCGCGCATCGCGGTGTAGACGGCCAAGATCTGGCACGTCCACCCGATGATCTGGAAGAAGATCGCGGCGGCGGCTCCAGCCGGTGACCGCAGCACGACGAGCCCGGCGCGTCCCATCGTCAGCAGCCGGCGCACGGGGCCGAGCCCCTCGATTGCCATCTCCTGGTGTTGCCGGCGGGCGCTGACGAACGCGACGAGGAACAGCCCGACGCCCAAGCAGATCACGAAGATCAGGGTCGCGCGCGCCGAGGACGGGATGCTCGCGGTGGCGACGACGTAGAGGATCAGGAGAAGCACCGGCACGATGTCGAAGACGCGGTGCGCGAACACCGTCCCGACGAGCGTTGCCCATGCCCCCTTGCGTCCGGGCATCTTCCGTTGCAGTACAGCGACCCGAGCGAGCTCGCCGACCCGCCCCGGCAGCAGGGCATTCGCGAACAGGCCGACGGAGAAGGCCGAGAAGACGAGCGGCACGCGAGGGCGGGGCGGCTCCATCGCCGAATGGATGACGGTCGTCCAGGCAAGAGCGCGTGCGATCACCGAGAGGAGGTTCAGCAGGATCGCAACGACGACCCAATCCCACTTCACCGCGCTGAGCGCGCTGCCGAACGTCGCGAGGCTCTCGCGCCTCCACCAGAACAGGCCGGCGAGCGCGGCAAGAACGACGAGCCCCAGGAACACCCGCACGATGCGACTGGACGGCAGGCGGAGAAGCTGGCCGGGCTCGAGCTTCATCCGGCCATTATCGTCGGCCGCCCGGTGCGTCTTCGTTCCCCTCACGACCGCGAGATCGTCCGTCTCGCGCTACCGGCGCTCGGCGCGCTCGCAGCGGAGCCGCTCTACGTCCTCGCCGACACGGCGATCGTCGGTCACCTCGGCCGGCCGCAGATCGCGGCGCTCGGCCTCGCCGGCACCGTGCTCGCGGGGGCCTTCACGATCTTCAACTTTCTCACGTACGGAACGACGGCGGTCGTGGCGCGCGCCTCGGGGGCGGGCCGAGAGGACGAAGCCGCCCGGATCGCCGCGCAGGCGCTCTGGGCCTCCCTCGGCATCGGGTTCGCTCTGCTCGTCGCCTGTGAGATCGTCGCCGAGCCGCTCCTGCAGGGGCTCGGCGGCCACGGCCGGTCCGGCGACTTCGCACTCACCTACTTCCGGATCGCGGCGGTGGGACTGCCGGCGGCGCTCGTCGCGCTCGCCGGCCAGGGCTACCTGCGCGGCGTGTCGAACCTGCGTCGGCCGCTCGAGATCGTCGTCGCCGCGAACCTGCTCAATCTCGTCCTCGAGGTCGTGTTCGTCTACGTCTTCCACTGGGGCATCGCCGGCTCCGCGGCAGGCACGGCAATCGCGCAGGCCGCGATGGGCGCCGCCTTCGTCGTCGAGCTACTGCGGCCGCACGCGCCATCACGGAGACCGAGCCTGCAGGCGATGAAGCCGCTCTTCCGGATCGGCAGGCAGATCTTCGTGCGCACGGCGGCGCTCTACGCCTCGTTTCTGGTAGCGGCGTCGGTGCTCGCGCGGATGGGCGACGCGCAGCTCGGCGCGCACCAGATCGCGTACCAGTTCTTCATCCTCCTCGCCCTCATCCTGGACGCGGTCGCTATTGCCGGCCAGGTGATCGTGGGCCGGATGCTCGGCGCGGGCGAGGCCGACGGCGCGTACGCGGCCGCAGTGCGCATGATCGGGTGGTCGGTCGTGATCGGCCTCGTCTTCGCCCTGGTGCTCGCGCCGCTCTCGAAGGTGCTGCCGCGCGCGTTCACCGACGATCCGCACGTCCTGCACCAGGCAGCGCTGCTCTGGCCGTTTCTCGCCGTGATGCAGCCGCTCGGCGGCGCCGTCTTCGCCCTCGACGGAATCCTCATCGGCGCCGGCGACACGCGCTTCCTGATGTGGTCGATGGTCGCTGCGAGTGGCCTGTTCGTCCTCCTCGCCGGGCTCGCGCTCGCCTACGGCTGGGGCGTGATCGGAGTCTGGGTGGCACTCGACGTCCTCATCGCCGCGCGACTCGCGCTCCTCGGCCCACGCTTCGTCAGCCGCCGGTGGGCCGTGGTCGGCTGGACTTAGAGCTTCTAACGGACTGACCACGCGCTGACTGGGCGCGATGGGCGAGTGCGATGCAAGGACGCAGGGAGCGTGAATAGCAGCGC
>Ga0308175_100003648_pt1 | contig 10710 bp, 7 predicted proteins | sample PhyCR1_3_FD_203893 | JGI IMG/M metagenome (GOLD analysis project Ga0308175, IMG submission 203893) | Soil microbial communities from UC Gill Tract Community Farm, Albany, California, United States - DLSLS.C.R1 | ecosystem: Environmental > Terrestrial > Soil > Agricultural land | place: USA...
CGCCGGGTCCGAACAACCGATCTCAATCGTCATGATCGCCGGCGCCGCGGCCGGCCTCGCCGCGCAATGGGGCCTGATTCCGCGCCTCGGCCTCAAGCCCCGCGCGCTGATCCTCTGGGGTTCGGTTATCGCCGCGGCCGGATTCGTCGCGACCATGCTGGCGCCCAACCTCTACGGGCTGGTCATCGGCTTTGCCTTGTCCTCGCTGGGTTTCGGGTTCACCCGGCCAGGCTTTACCGCCGGCGCCAGCCTGGCGGTGCCGCTAAGCGACCAGGGCGGCGTTGCCGGGGTCATCACGGCCGCCAACGGCATCAGCTATGTCGCGGCCCCGGCCATCGGCATGGCGCTCTATGGCATGGACGAGCATTTGCCATTCCTCGTTTCGGCACTGCTGCTGCTGGCGATGATTCCGTGGGGCCGGGCCCGGCTGGACTAGAGATCCTCGCTGTTGGATGCGGGCTTCGGCCCCCGCGGCTGCAGCATGCCCGGATAGACGAAGCCAATCCCGCCCACGGGCCGCACCGCGTCCGACTTTAGCGTCCGCTGGATTTCGGCATAGTCGTTCAGCATATCCTCGGTGACGGACGCGCGGGTCTCGACCAGCGCGGCCTCGAAGTCCGCCATGGTGACGATGTCGGCGTCGATCCCGCGGCGAAGCGCGGTCAGGCCGGCGCGGCGGACAAGGTCTTCCAGATCGGCACCGGTAAAGCGCTCGGTCCGGCGGGCCAGAGACTCAAGGTCCACATCTTTCGCCATTGGCATCGCCTTGGTGTGGATCGCCAGGATGCGGCGCCGGCCGGCGGTGTCGGGCGTGCCGACATAGACCAGCTCGTCGAACCGGCCGGGCCGCAGCAGCGCCGGGTCGATCAGGTTCGGGCGGTTGGTGGCACCGATCAGCACGACATTGTTGAGCTCTTCCAGGCCGTCCATTTCGGCGAGGATGGTGTTGACCACGCGCTCGGTGACCTGCGGCTCGCCAAGTCCGCCGCCGCGCGCTGGCACCAGGCTGTCCAGCTCGTCGATGAAGATGACGGTCGGCGCGACCTGGCGGGCGCGGGCGAAGAGGCGGGCGATCTGCTGCTCGCTTTCGCCATACCATTTCGACAGCAAATCCGACGATTTGGTGGCGATGAAATTCGCCTCGGACTCGCGCGCCGTGGCTTTGGCCAGCAAGGTCTTGCCGGTTCCCGGCGGCCCATAGAGCAGGAACCCCTTGGCGGGGCGAATGCCGAGCCGGCGAAAGGCTTCGGGATGCTTCAGTGGCAGCTCGACGCCTTCGCGCAGCTTGTCCCGGGCTTCGTCCAGGCCGCCGACATCGTCCCAGCTGATGTTCGGCACCTGGACCATGACCTCACGCATCGCCGACGGCTGGACCCGTTTCAGGGCGTTGTCGAAATCTTTGGCCTCGACCGACAAGGCATCGAGGATCTCGTTCGGGATGGAATCCTGGTTGAGGTCGATGCGCGGCATGATCCGCCGCACGGCTTCCAGCGCCGCCTCACGGGTCAAAGCGGCAAGGTCGGCGCCAACGAAGCCGTAGGTGCGCCGCGCCAGCTCATCGAGGTTGACATCGTCGGTCAGCGGCATGCCGCGCGTGTGGATCGCCAGGATCTCGCGGCGGCCGGTGTCGTCGGGGACGCCGACCACGATCTCGCGGTCGAAGCGGCCGGGCCGGCGCAGCGCCTCGTCAAGCGCTTCCGGCCGGTTGGTGGCGGCGATGACGACCAGATTCTGCCTTGGCTCCAGCCCGTCCATCAAGGTCAGCAATTGGGCGACGAGCCGCTTCTCGGCCTCGCCGGACACCTGGCCGCGCTTGGGGGCGATGGAATCGATCTCATCGATGAAGACGATCGACGGAGCCGCCTTGGCCGCCTGCTCGAACAGGTCGCGCAGCTTCTTTTCGGATTCGCCATAGGCCGAGCCCATCACTTCGGGGCCGGCGATATGGAAGAATTGGGCGTCGCTTTCATTGGCGACGGCGCGTGCCAGCCGGGTCTTGCCGGTGCCGGGCGGGCCGTGGAGCAGGACGCCTTTCGGCGGATCGACGCCAAGGCGCTGGAACAGCTCGGGATGGCGCAGCGGCAACTCGACCATCTCGCGCAGCGCGTCGATCGTGTCGCGCATGCCGCCAAGGTCGTCATAAGTGACGTCGGCGCGCCGCTCGCCGGCTTTTTCGGTATATTCCGGAAGCAGCTCGACCTCGGTATCGGTGTCGATATGGACGATGCCCTTGGGCAGGGCGGTGACGACCATCATCCGCACTTCCTGAAGCGCGAATGCCGGGGCATTCAGCAGCTGCCGGATATGGTCGGGCACGTCGGCGTTGACCCGCTGCTGGCCGGCGGTGGCGACCGTGTCGCCCTGGGTCAGCGGCCGGCCGAGGAAGCTGCGCTTCAGCGCCTCGCTCGACCCTTGCAGGCGGATGTTGTTTTGCGCCGGCGCGAAAACCACGCGCGTGGCCGGCTTCGACTTGACCTTTTTCACCTCGACGAAATCGCCCGACCCGACGCCGGCATTAGCGCGCTGCAGGCCGTCGAGGCGAATGATGTCGAGGCCCTGGTCGTCGCTGTAGGGGCGGATCGCGCGAGCGGCGGTCAGGCGCTTGCCGGCAATAGAAATGACGTCGCCTTCGGCCAGGCCCAGCTCGGTCATCAGCTGCACCGGCAGCCGCGCCACGCCCCGACCGGTGTCGGTCGGCGCGAGGTTGGCAACCTGCAGTCGCCGGGCCGCCGTCTCGACATCCGCCATCAATACACCTTTCCTTTGTCCGCCCACCGTCCCGGTTCGGGCAACGGCTTTGACCATGTTCGGTTCAATGTGGTCGTTGCGGCGGGCGAATAAAGGGTCGGCCGGCGGAGCGCAAAAAAAGGCCGGACGGATTGGGTCCACCCGGCCTGAAGTCAGGAGAGGATGCCATTAAAGGCAGGCGAAATATCGCACTGCAGCATTCATTGTGCAAGTGCGAAATGGAGCCGAGCCGGGCGCAATTAGGCAATTTGCGACATTGTGCTAGAGCAGGCGCAGCCAGGGAGGGGTATCGCGAGTCCCATGGAGCGTCGGCTTTCCGCAATCATGGCCGCCGATGTCGTCGGCTACAGCCGCCTGATGGGCGCCAACGAGGTCGGCACGCTGACCGCGCTCAAGGAACATCGTGCCCAGTCGGTCGATCCGACCATCGGCGAGCACCAGGGGCGGATCGTCAAGCTGACCGGCGACGGCATGCTGGTCGAGTTTCCAAGCGTCGTCAGCGCGGTCGAGTGCGCCGCCGAAATCCAGCAGGAAATGCGCGCCCGCAATGTCGACGTTCCCGAAGACAGGCGCATCGAATTCCGCATCGGCATCAACCTGGGCGACGTTATCGTCGATGACGACGACATTTTCGGCGAAGGGGTCAACGTCGCCTCGCGGCTGGAAAGCGTCGCCAAGCCCGGTGGCGTCGCGGTTTCCAGCGCGGTCCGCGACAATATCGGCAACAAGCTCGACCTCGTCTTCGAGGACATGGGTGATCATGACCTGAAGAACATCGGTTATCCGGTGCGCGTCTATAACCTTGCCCTGGGCGCGGCGCCGCTGCGGTCGAAGGCCAAAGCCGCGGTCGAAGAGGAGACGGAGAAGCCGTCGATCGCCGTTCTGGCCTTCAACAATATGAGCGGCGATCCCGAGCAGGAATATTTCTCGGACGGCATCGCCGAGGACATCATCACCGACTTGAGCAAGGTCTCCGGCCTGTTCGTCGTCGGCCGCAACACCAGTTTCACCTACAAGGGCAAGGTGCTGCAATTGCAGCAGGTCGCCTCAGAGCTGGGCGTGAAATATCTGCTGGAAGGCAGCGTCCGGAAGTCCGGGAACCGGGTCCGCGTCACCGGCCAGCTGATCGACGGCATCAGCGGCGGGCATCTCTGGGCCGACCGCTATGACCGCGATCTCGACGACATCTTCGCCATCCAGGATGAAATCACCAACAGCATTGTCGGGCAGTTGAAGGTGCGGCTGGTGCCCGGCGAAAAACAGGACATCGAGCGCAACCCGACCGGCAATGTCGAGGCCTACAATTCCTATCTCAAGGGCCGGCAGCTGTTTCACGCCTTCACCCGGTCCTATTTGCTGCTCGCGAAAGAGATGTTCGCCAAGGCGGTCGAGCTCGACCCCAATTATGCCCGCGCTTATGCCGGCATGGCGAGCGCGACCTCCCGGCTGTGGGGTATGTACAACGTGCCGACGGATGCCGAGGAACTGCTCGCCGTCACCGACAAGGCGCTGGCGCTCGACCCGAAGCTGGCGGAAGCGCATGCCGCGCGGGGGGAGGCTTTGTCCAACAGCGGCCGGCGCGAGGAGGCCGCGGCGGCATGGGAGAAAGCCCTCGAGCTCGATCCCAACAGCTTTGACGCCAATTTGTCCTATGCCCGCTTTTGCGTGACCGAGGGCGATTTCGAAAAGGCGATCGAGCTCTACACCCGCGCGACCGAGGTCCAGCCCGACGATTCCCAGGCGCCGATGCTCCTCCAGATCGTGCTTCGCTCCAACGACCGGATCGAGGAGTCGGAAAAATATGGCCGCCTGGGAATCAAGCGCGCCGAAGAGCAATTGAAGATCCACCCGGAAAACTCGCGCCCCGCCCAGCTGGGCGCCGCGACCTTTGCGTCACTGGGCCTGAAGGAGCAGGCACTGAAATGGCTGGAGCGGGCCAAGCTGATCGATCCCGACGACAATAATGCCCGCTATAACGCCGCCTGCACCTATGCCCAGCTCGGCGAGATCGACGAGGCCATGGCCATGCTCGAGGAATGGTCAAAGCATTGCGGGGCGGAGCAGGAGATGTGGTTCCTCCACGATTCCGACCTGGATCCGGTCCGCGAGCATGCGCGCTACTCGGCGTTGCTCGACAGGTTCAAGGAGCGTCCGGACCAGGCCGCGGCCGCGCCTACTGCGCCGACGAGCTGATCAGCGCATCCGCGCCGCGCGCCGCATCAACGCGCGCGGGAAGAGGCGGTGGGCCTGCGAAATGGCCTTGTTGGACAGGCCCGGCACGACCACCGCCTTGTTGCGCGCCAGCCCCTTGAGCCCGGCGGCGACCACCGATTGCGCGTCCGCCGACAGCTTGGCGAGCTTGCCCTTGGGGTCGAAGCCCGAAACCGAGCGAAACTCAGTGCTGGTCGGCCCGGGGCACAGGCAGGAGACCTTGATGCCGAGCGGCTTGACCTCGTCGTGCAGCGCTTCGCTGAACGACAATACGAAGGCTTTGGTCGCGAAATAGACCGCCATGCCCGGCCCGGGCTGAAAGGCTGCGGTCGAGGCGACGTTGAGGATGCCGCCGGCCTTGCGCGCGATCATCCCGGCTATGGCGGCGCGCGACAGCTCCTCAAGCGCGCCGCAGTTGAGGTCGATCATCTCGCGCTGGCGGGCCGGGTCGAGTCCCGCGAAGCCGCCAGCGAGGCCGAAGCCGGCATTGTTGACCAGCGTCTCGACGGCTTCGTCGTGGCTGGCGAGACCGGCCATTAGCGCCGCCGCGGCATCCGGGGCGCTGAGGTCCATCCCGATGACGCGGGCGTTGCCGACCTCTTCCGCCAGCGCTTCGAGCCGCTCCCTGCGCCGCGCCACCAACACCAGCCGGTGGCCCTGGGCGGCCAGCTGCCGCGCGAACTGGGCGCCCAGGCCGGCCGAGGCGCCGGTGACGAGCGCGACGGGCGCCGGCATTTTAGCCGACGGTCGCCTTGACGATGCTGCCCGGGTTAGCCGGCGGCTCGCCGACCGGAAGGGCATCGACATGCTCCATGCCGCTCTCGACCTCGCCCCAGACGGTATATTGCCGGTCGAGGAAGCCGGCGTCGTCGAAGCAGATGAAGAACTGGCTGTTCGCGCTGTCCGGGCTTTGCGAGCGGGCCATCGAGCAGGTACCGCGGACGTGCGGCACGGCGCTGAACTCGGCCTTGAGGTCGGGCAGGTCCGAGCCATGATAGCCGGTGCCGCTGGGATCGCCGCCCTGGGCCATGAAGCCGGGGATGACCCGGTGAAAGATGACGCCGTCGTAGAAGCCCTGTTTCGCCAGGGTCGTGATCCGCTCGACATGGCCGGGTGCGACATCCGGGCGAAGCTTGATGACGACGTCGCCGCCGCTCGAAAGGGTCAGGGTCAGCGTGTCGTCGGCCATCGTCTTGTCTCCTTGAATCACCGGCCGCGCTTTAGGCGGGCGGCGCGGGTTGCGCCAGAGCCGGTGCGGCCATAGGGAACCGCAACGCGCCTTTGGTCGGGGGATAGAGAATGAGCGAGAGCGAGCCCATCGCCGCCACCCCGCTGCCCGCGGAAGAGGACATCATGGACGATGAGGACCGGCTGCGGCCCGACTTCGTCGAACGCGTCCTCGATGCGGTCGATCACGGCGACAATGAAACCGCCCGCAAGCTGGTCGAGCCGCTCCATCCCGCCGACATCGCCGACCTGATCGAGCTGGCCGCGCGCGACGAGCGCGAAGGTCTGGTCAAGGCGCTGGCCGAGATCGTCGACGCCGACGTCTATGCCGAGCTCAACGACTTCGTCCGCGAGACCCTGATCGACGAAATGGAGCCGGAGCAGGTCGCCGACCTCGCCGGCCAGCTCGACACCGATGACGCCGTCGCCATCATCGAGGACCTCGAGGAGCATGAGCAGCGCGCCGTGCTCGAGAAAATGGAGCCCGACGACCGCGCCGCGGTCGAAAACGCGCTCACCTATCCCGAGGAGACCGCCGGCCGCCTGATGCAGCGCGACCTGATCGCGGTGCCCGATCATTGGAAGGTCGGCCAGCTCATCGACTACATGCGCTCGACCGACGAGCTGGCGACCGATTTCTGGGAAGTGTTCGTCGTCTCGCCCGACCACCATCCGGTGGGCACCTGCAAATTGTCATCGATCCTGCGCTCGTCGCGAAGCTCGCTCGTCACCGACATCATGGTCGAGGACCAGACCCTGATCCCGGTCGACATGGACCAGGAAGAAGTCGCGCTCCGCTTCCAGAAATATGCGCTCATCTCGGCCGCCGTCGTCGACACCAGCGGCCGGCTGGTCGGGATGATCACCGTCGACGACGTGGTTCACATCATCCAGGAAGAAGCCGGCGAGGACGTGCTGCTGCTGTCGGGCGCCGGCGAAGGCGACATCAACGAGCCGATCATCGACACCTATCGCGGCCGCGTCCGCTGGCTGGCGGCCAATCTGATGACGGCGCTAGTCGCCGCCACCGTCATCCGCTTCTTCGAACATTCGATCGAGCGGCTGGCGGTCCTCGCCGTGCTGATGCCGATCGTCGCCGGGGTGGGCGGCAATGCCGGCACGCAGACATTGGCGGTCACGGTCCGCGCCATCGCCACCAACCAGCTGACCGGCTCCAACCGCTGGCGGGCCGTCGGCCGCGAATTGCGGGTGGCGCTGCTGAACGGCGTCACGATTGCGATCCTCATCGGCCTCGGCGTGACCCTGGTGCTGGGCAGCCCGTCGCTCGGCGGCGTGATTGCCGCGGCCATGCTGTTCAACATCATCGTCGCCGGCATGGCCGGCGTGCTCGTCCCACTGACCCTGGAAAGCTACGGCGCCGATCCGGCGGTGGCCTCGTCCATCTTCGTGACGATGATCACCGATTCCATCGGCTTCCTTGCCTTCCTCGGGCTGGCGACGGCGGTCGGCGTCGTCCGCTAGCCCTCCCCAAGGGCGCACGGCGCCCTACATATTGCCGGTGCCGACACTGCATCTCACCAAGGTCGCCTTTGGCTGCCGGACGCTTGAAGCGCTGGAAAAGCGCGTCGCCGCGCGCTCGCACGGCGGCGAAATGCGGGTGACGACGCGCATGCGGCCGAAGCGGATGGAGGAATTGGTCGGCGGCTCGCTGCACTGGATCGTCAAGCACCGCATCATCGGCCGCCAGCAGATCCTGCGCTTCGACGATCGCCCCGACGGCCGCATCGACATTGTCTGCTCAGGCGAGCTGGTGATCGTCCCGCCAATGCCCAAGCGGGCGCACCAGGGCTGGCGCTATCTCGAAGCGGAAGCGCCGGACGAGGCTGATCCGAGCGGCATCGCCGATTTGCCGCCGCGGCTTTATGGCAAGCTGGCGGCGCTGGCTTTGGTGTAACCTGGCGCGTTGCCTTCGGGGCACAATGCGCAGCGCATCGTTACGGTGGCGTCATTGCGATAATTGCTGGCGCCGGCTCACAAACCAGTCTCAGTTACATTTTTAAGTCTCCGGCCCAATTTCGGGAGGGGAATTATCTTGTCGCATCTCAAGAATTGGCTTGCTGTCTCAAGCGGGGCATCGCTGGCGCTGGCGTTGTGGTCTTCACCGGCTTTGGCCCAGGACGCCGCTGGCGCGCCCGCCGCGGCAGAGGGCAGCGCGGGGGCGACCACCTCCGCCGATGTTCAGCAGAATGATGCCAACATTGTGGTCACGGCGCAGAAGCGCGCCGAAAACGTGCAGGACGTGCCGATTTCGATTGCCGCTTTCTCCGGCGCGAACCTCGAAAAATCCAACGTCACGACGGTCGAGAGCCTGGCCAAGCTCGTCCCCAACTTCAGCGTCGCCAAGGGCGCCCAGACTTCATACATCCGCATGAACGTCCGCGGCATCGGCGCCGCCAGCAACACCACCGTCGAGCCGAGCGTCGCCGTCTTTCTCGACGGTGCCTATGTGCCTCATGCCGGGGCCGTCATCAGCTCGATGCTGGACATGGAAAGCGTCGAAATCCTGCGCGGTCCTCAGGGCACGTTGTTCGGCCGCAACGCCAGCGTCGGCGCCGTCTCCTTCCACACGGCCCGTCCCAAGCTCGGAGATTTCTCGGGCCAGGCAAGCGGCGAGATCGGCAATGGGGACCGTTACAAGCTCAGCGGTTTCGTCAACGTTCCCGTCGGCGATCATGCCGCCTTCCGCATCGCCGGCTCGCAGCAGTGGTTCGACGGTTATTGGCGCAACCGGCTCGACGGCGACCAGGTCGGCGGAACCAACGACACTATCCTGCGCGGCAGCTTCCGCGGCGAATGGGGGCCGGTAGAATGGTTGGTCCGAGCCGATCTTGCGAAGATCTCGGGCGACGGTGCGACGAACATCGATTTCGATCGGCACAGCGTCTCCGACGCGCAATGGGCATTCTTCAGCGCCTTTCTCGGGGCGCCTGACACCAATCTCAACGACAATAAGACGAACCAATTCCTGACCGCCGACGTCAACGACAAGCAATGGGGCCTCAACAGCACCTTGTCGTGGGACATTGGCGGCGGTTCGACGGTTCGCTTGATCAATGCCTATCGCGATTGGCGGAACAAGCAGGTCGATGGCGACGTCATCTTCACGCCGACGCCGCTCGTCACCCGGCTTGGCTTGTTCGATTCAAAGGCCCAGAATCACGAGCTGCAGTTCATCTCGCCCAAGGACGAGTGGCTGAACGGGCGCCTCGATATGGTCGGGGGCCTTTACTACTCGCATGAGAAGTACAGCCAGGGCGAGAATCTCGATCTCAACTCGCAGTTCTGCAACAAGCTGGTGCCACTCGGGCCAGGCCGCACGGCGTGCAACAATTTCCTGGTCTCGACCGGCGGGGAAGACGCAACGGTCCAGGACGTCGACCAGATTTCTGACAGTTACGCGGCTTACGCGCAGGCGAACTTCCATTTCACCGACAAGCTCTTCGCGACGCTTGGCGGGCGCTACACGAAGGACAGCAAGGAAGGCGCCTACGACCAGACCAGCAGCCCCTTTACGGGCACAGTCCGTGCCGCCGAGCATCTGGTTTTCCCAAAGATCAAGGATGACCGCTTCACCTACCGCATCGGCCTGAACTACGAGCCGACCCCGGATCAGCTGATCTTCGCGACCTATTCAACCGGCTATAAATCGGCGGGCTACAATTCCGGTGCCGGTTCGCCATCGCTGACGACGATCCCGGTGACTCCGCCGACCGTCCCGCCGACAACCCAGTTCGTGCCGGAGCGCCGGATGTTCGACCGCGAGACGGTTGAGAATTGGGAGCTTGGCGCCAAGACCAGCTGGCTCAACAATGCGCTGACTCTGAACCTCACCCTCTACCGGATGGACATCAAGGGCTTCCAGGACCGTGCGTTCGATGGCACGAGCTTCACCGTCCGCAACGCCGGCAATCTCCGTCACCAGGGCTTCGAGTTCGACGGCATCGCCCGGCCGTGGCGAAATCTCACCCTCTATGCGAACCTTGCCTATCTCGATTCCAATTTCACCGAATATGATGACGCCGCCAACTTGCCAGGGCTCAGCGGCACGCAGGATTTGAAAGGCACGCCGGCGACCTTCGCGCCGAAGTGGAGCGGCCGGATCGGCTTCGATTGGACCGGCGACATCGGTTCCAGCGGCATGAACTGGGACTTCAACTCCAACCTGTCGTTCGTCTCGAAATTCTACGGCGGCCTCGTCAACGACGCCAATCCGCAGACCATTGTTGACGGCTATGCGACGCTGGGCGCGCGGGCGACGTTGAACGGACCCGGCGACCGCTGGTCCGTCTCTTTGTTCGGCAACAACCTCACGAACACCCAATACGAGGCCGGCAATTTGTACCAGTTCCTCGACAGCTCGCTTGGTCTCCGCAACGGGGTCTTCCCCGGAAGCACGGCCGTCCGCCGGCTCCACGCCGATCCGCGCTCATACGGAGTGGCGGCCAGCTTCCGGTTCTGATCCTAGTTTGGAGGGCAAAGGCCCCGGTGCTCCCAGGCGCCGGG
>Ga0308175_100003649_pt1 | contig 10709 bp, 13 predicted proteins | sample PhyCR1_3_FD_203893 | JGI IMG/M metagenome (GOLD analysis project Ga0308175, IMG submission 203893) | Soil microbial communities from UC Gill Tract Community Farm, Albany, California, United States - DLSLS.C.R1 | ecosystem: Environmental > Terrestrial > Soil > Agricultural land | place: USA...
ACCCATCTCAGCGACGACCCGCGCTCGGTCGGCTTCCCGCCTGGGCACCCGCGGATGGACTCGTTCCTCGGCGTTCCCGTGATACTGCGCGGCGTCGCCTTCGGGAACCTGTACCTGACGGAGAAGGAGGGCGGCGACTTCACGGAAGACGACCAGGAGCTCGTCATGCTCCTCGCTGCGCAGGCGGCCGTCGCGATCGAGAACGCCCGCCTGTACGAGTCGGCGACGCGGTGGTCGCGACAGCTCGAGAGCCTGCACGAGACCGTGCGAATGGTGGTCGACGAAACCGACATGACGCGGCTGCTGTCGCTCGTGTGCGAGCGCGTGCGCGCCCTGACACAGGCGCGCCTCGCGCTGGTGGTGCTCCCGGCCGAGGGCGACCGCCTTCGCGTGGTCGCCGCCGACGGCGAGGACGACGAGCTGGTCCGCGGCCTGCTCGGGCACGAGTTCCGCAGGGACGCGTCGAAAGTCGGCCGCGTACTCGGACGGCAGCAGAGCTCCCGCATCGACTCGCTCCTCGACGATCTCGACGTCGATCAGACCGAGACGCGCGCGCTCGGGGCGCGCACCGGGCTCTATGCGCCGCTCGTGGCCCGCGGCCGCGGGCTCGGCGTGATCGCAGTGCACGACAAGCTGACCACCAATGGACGCTTCACCGACGGGGATCTCCGGCTTGCCGAGATCTTCGCGGGTCGTGCAGCCGTCGCCCTGGCCCTGTCGGAGCAGATCGCGCGGGACACCGTCCGCCGCGTCGTGGGTGCACAGGAAGAAGAGCGGCGACGGCTTGCGCTCGAGCTGCACGACGAGACGGGACAGGCATTGACCTCGATCCTTCTCGGCCTCAAGGCGATCGGAGGGGCGAAGAACAAGGAGGACGCCGAACGCGCCGAAGCCGACGTTCGTGCACTCGTCGTGCAGGCGCTACAGGACGTTCGGGCGCTCGCCGTCGAGCTTCGCCCGTCCGCACTCGACGATTTCGGTCTCGCGGCGGCGCTCGAACGGCTTGCGCACACCTTCGCCGAACGAAGCGGCATCGAGACGACCGTGGAGACACATCTCGAAGCTCGGTTGCCGCCGGAGATCGAGACGACCCTCTACCGCGTCGTGCAGGAAGCACTCTCGAACATCGTCAAGCACGCGGCCGCGGAGCACGTGAGCATCGTCGTCACGCAGCATGGCGGAGCCGTCGCCGCGACGGTCGACGACGACGGTCAGGGGTTCGCCGAAGGCACCGTGCGGGCGGACGCCCTTGGCCTCACCGGGATGCGGGAACGGCTGGCGCTCGTGGGCGGCACGCTCGAGCTCGAGTCCGCGCCCGGCAGCGGCACGACGGTGGCCGCTCAGGTGCCGCTCGCGCCGGCCTGAGCTCCGACCACGGCGGCCGCGAGATCCTGCAGCGAGCCCGGCCCGCCCATGCTCGCCACCGCGAGGGTGTCACCGCCGTCGAGCCCGACGGACAACACCGGCAGACCGCGCAGGCGGCGCGCCGGTGAGCGCTCGATCATCGAGGTCACGACGGATCCGAGCGGGAACGCGAACGCCCGGCCGCGCGAGGTGAGCTCGAGCCGGCCACGCGAGACGTCCACTCTTCCCGGAGAGGTCGTGCCGTGCAGCATCCAGATCACGGGCAGCTGGAGTTCCATGCGGGCACGGTAGGTCGCGGCGTCGGCCCCGCCATCAGGCGGAACCGAAGAAGGATTGCGGGAAACCACGGATAGAGACGGTCGGACACGGGTTATCGTCCGATCATGGCCGAGTCGATCCGCGTCCTCATCGTCGACGACCACGCAGTCGTCCGAACCGGCATCAAACTGCTGCTCGCGGCCGAGCCCGACATCGAGCCGGTGGGCGAGGCCGGCTCGCGGCGTGAGGCCATCTTCGAGGCGCGGAGCACGCAGCCGGACGTGATCCTCCTCGACGTCGTCATGCCGGACGGCAGCGGCCTCGAGTCGGTCCCGCAGCTGCTGCACGAGCAGCCCGAGGCGAAGATCCTCGTCCTGTCGATGCAGGACGATCCGCGCTACGTCCGCGAGGCGTTCGCGGTCGGCGCGAGTGGTTACGTCCTGAAGGAGGCGGCAGACGTCGAGGTCGTCGGCGCGGTGCGCGAGGTCGCACGCGGTGGCCGCTACGTCCATCCGGAGCTCGGGGCGCGGTTGATCGCCGCCGACGCCGAGGCCGCTCGCAAGGCCGAGCTGGATCCGCTGTCGGAGCGGGAGCGCGAAGTGCTCCGGCTGCTCGCCTACGGCTACACGAACCAGGAGATCGCCAAGCAGCTCTTCATCTCGGTTCGCACCGCGGAGACGCACCGCGCGCACATCATGCAGAAGCTCCGGTTCACCACCCGGGCGGAGCTCGTGCGCTACGCGATCGCGCAGGGCATGCTCGAAGAGTGATCCGCGGGCTACGCCGCGGTGTTCCTCGCCTCACGTCACGACGGGATCGTCTCGGCAGCCGAAGGTCAGCTCGCCGCACGGTCGCCGAGATACCCCCACGTCACAGAGACGGTCGTGCACGAGCGCCTTACGGCCTGGTCACGACCCTCACCGAGGCACTGGCGTCACGCAACCTGCAGCCGCTCCTCTCACCGAGAGGAACGGCCTGTCAGGTCCGGCCGGTTGAGGTCGAGCGCGATCGCCAGGATCAGCGTCGCGACCCACCAGTTGGGCGGATCGAATCGCAGCGGCGCGCGGCCTCCGACGAGGTCGGACACGAGCCACACGACAAACCAGGCGATGGACATGCGCTTGCTCCTTTCAGACCGTCGTCACGCTGACGACGCCCGGGACAGAGCGAACGAGTTGCTCTAGACGGTCGGGCTCGATGCCCGGCGCGACTCCCCGAAGCACCACGTTCCCGTCCGACACCGAGGCGTCGACGACATGATGGTCGAGCAGCAGCTGCCGCGCCAGGAGGTCCTGCTTGATCTCGAGCTCGATCTCGCGATCGGGGCGGACGAAGGCGCGCACCAGGTCCGAGCTCGTGACGATGCCCGCGAGCTCGCCCTTCACGGTGACCGGCAGTCGATTGACGCCTTCCTCGAGCATCCTCCGCGCCGCAAGCGCGACGCTCGTTCCCGGGCCGATCGTCATGGCCGGGGCGGTCATCGCGTCGGAGACGACGCGCGCGTCGCGCTCCGGCTGAGCACGAGCGGTGAACGGACCGACGAGGCGTGCCCGCCAACCGGACGGTTCCAGCGGTCGCTGCTCCTTGAACAGGTAGTCGCGCTTCGAGATGACTCCGACAACCACTCCCTCAGCGACCACCGGCATTCCCGAGATCCGGTGTGCGACAAGCAGTGCAGCGGCATCTCGCAACGGCACCGACGGGCCGACGGAGATCACGTTGCGGGTCATCACATCCTTGACCTGCACAGGCCTCACCTCCCTTTCGAGAGTTCAATCGTCGCCGGCGAGGCGCTTCGAGGCATCCGCAGTAGTCGGCCCACCGCGACGGCGAACTACTGATCTCCGCGCAGGGGACGTCAGCGACGGCTCGCGCGTTCGACCACGGCGGCGAGCTTGTCACGTACCTGGGCCGCGACCGGCTGCAGCTCGACGTTGCCGACGATCGAGAGCATCCGCTCCGCGTCGATAGCCGAGACGTGCGTCTCGCCGTCGCGCCGGTAGACGACGACGTTGCAGGGAAGCAGGGCACCGAGCTCCGCTTCGGCCATGAGTGCCTGATGAGCAAGCGGAGGGTTGCAGGCGCCGAGGATCACGTACGGCTCCATCTCGGCACCGAGCTTGGCGCGCATGGTCGCCTGGACGTCGATCTCACACAGGACGCCGAAGCCTTCCTGCTTCAGCTCGGCCCGCACGCGGTCGACGGCGTCGACGAAGTCGAGGTCGGCCGTCGTGCTCAGCGTGTAACCGGTTGCGGTGGACATTCGCATTCCTCCTCGAGATAGCGGCGTCGCGCCCGCTCGGCCCTCAGCCGGTGTGCCCTCGCCTCTCCGGGGACAGGCTCGTGAGCGTCGAGATAGGTGGTGATCGCCTCCTCGCCGACGACTACCGCACCCTCGGGCGTGACAAGGACGGGAATCGAGTCGACGCCCGTGCGCTCCTGCAGCAGGGCCCGCTCGGACTTGTCGACCGGGACCTGTCGCGTGATCGTGTCGATACCGAGCTCGGTCAGGCGCTGCCGCACCCGCCGGGAGGCTGGGCACCACTCGGTCTGCCAGAGCTCGTACATCCACCTTCCATGTTACACTAATCTACAACTTAACAGTGTTGCATTTTACGATGAAGCTTCCCCACCCACTCCCGGATGACCTCGCCGAGCTGATTGCCCGCCGCTTCCGCGCACTCGGAGACCCGTTGCGCATCCGGATCCTCGACCTCTTGCGCGACCAGGAGCTCAGTGTCGGCGCGATCGCGGGTGAGCTCGGCGCGGGGCAGCAGAACATCTCGAAGCACCTCGCCGTCCTCGTCGACTCCGGGATGCTCGCTCGCCGCAAGGACGGCACGACCGTCCATTACCGGATCGCCGACGAAGCGGTGTTCGCGCTGTGCGAGCAGATCTGCGGCTCTCTTCAGACACAGATTGCAGCGCTGAACGAGCTGGTCGCCGGCTGAGCCTCCGCACACGAAGGGCCGGGGTTGCGCCCGGCCCTTCGGTCACCAGCGACTGCGAGCAGGGGGCCCTACGCGGTCGCGGCCTTCGTCGTGTGACGCTTTGCGAACCAGGTCAGTGCAGTCTCGGGATTGCGGAGTGCACCTGCGATTGCCAGGATCCCGAACCCGATCCCGGTCAGCAGGAACGCGATTCCGGTCACGATCCCGAAGAGCGCCAGCTGGGACGCCATGTACGAGGTGTTGAGAGCGGTGGTGAGCGCCGTCTCGGTCACCCAGATGTTGCGAGCCGGGTTGTCGACGGGGCGGCCGTTCGCCTGAAGGGCCTTCGTCGCGTCGTTCGTGCCCTTCCCGTCGGCGGTCGCAAAGCGACCCAAGACGGCGTACGGCTGACCACCGGTTGCCTCGAGGGTGTGGATCCGCATGTAGCCCGCGAACGTGCGGGCGCGGTCACCGGTGTTGATCGGCAGACCGGCGACGGACTTCGTCGGGAACTTGATCGTCGCGACGTCGAGACCGGCCTTCGCCGCCTCCGCCCTGATGGCGGCGGGCGTCATGTCCGGCGAGCCCGTGATCTGCTCGAGCTTGAGGCTGTCCTTGACGGTGTTACCGCCGTTGATGCCCATGACGACGGCGGTGGCGCCGAAGGCAATCAGGACGACCGCTGCGACGAGACCACCGATTTCGAACAACTTGCGCATGATGCGCTCCTTCCCTGTTGGTCGATGCTCGTCTCTCTGCGTCGACCTGGTTGCTTTGATGTACGCAGTCTGCGAGCGAACCGCCGGCGTCAAATCGTGGGGGCCGCGGAACCGGGTTGCGGGATTTCCGCAACGCTCAGTAGAGAAGGCCGCGCTGCAGGACCCAGCGAACGAGCTCGGAGCGGCGCCGGAGCCCGAGCTTGCGCATCAGCTGTGAGCGCTCACCCTCGACGGTGCGGAGCGAGACGCGAAGCTCGCGAGCGACGTCGCGGTTCGTATGACCGCGCGCGATCAGGATCGCTGCCGCCCGCTGACGCTCGGTGAGCTCGGTGTCGACCATGTCCGCAGCGTGCCGCGACGCGTGGGAAAGGGGATCGGCACCGGCCCACACACGGGATCCGGGAATTCGCGCATTCGGCCGAACGACCGAACGCGGAGACTCGCGGCATGGGCGCCAACGTCCTCGTCGCCTCGTCGAGCCGGCACGGAGCAACGGACGAGCTCGCACGCATGCTCGCCGCGACCATGGCAGAACAAGGGCTGACCGTCGAGGTCCGCCGCATGCGGGAAGTCGACACCGTCTTCCCGTACGACGCCCTCGTCCTCGGGAGCGCGGTGTACATGGGCCGCTGGACCCCTGAGGCGCGAGGGTTCATCGAAGAGCACGAGGGCGGGATCGCGACTCGGCCCACCTGGCTCTTCTCGAGCGGCCCGATCGGCGAGTACGCCGGAGGCGAACCGTTCGACGCCGACCAGCTCGTGCGCGCGACCGGAGCCAGAGCGCATCACCTCTTCGGCGGCCGGCTGGAGACGAGCTCGCTCGGGTTGCGCGAGCGGATGCTCACCCGTTTGCTCCACGTCCCGGCCGGGGACTACCGCGAGTGGGCCACGGCCGCTGCGTGGGCGACCGCGATCGCGCGGACCCTTGCGGACGAGCAAGCGGCGTAGCATCCCATTCATGCAATCGCTCGGATCGACACACCCGTTCGACATCGAGGCCGCCAAGGCGCGGCTGAGCGACAAGGGCGGGTACGAGATCGTCCACGAGTCGGACGGCATCGAAATCGCCGTCTACGTCCTCGTCGCGCCAGAGCCGGACCGCCAGCAACCGCATGCCGACGACGAGGTCTACGTGGTCCTCGACGGCCACGGGACACTCGAGGTCGAGGGCGCACCCGTCGAGCTCCATCCCGGTAACGCAGTCTTCGTGCCGGCAGGCGCCGATCATCGCTTCACGGGATACGAAGAGCTCAGCGTTCTCGTGGTCTTCGACAAGGCGAAGAGGTGACGGACGCGCCGCTGTCGCAGTCGGAGCTCGAACTGATCGACGCGTACTGGCGGGCTGCCAACTATCTCTCGGTCGGGCAGATCTATCTGCTCGACAACCCGCTGCTCCGCGAGCCGCTCGGGCCCGAGCACATCAAGCCGCGCCTCCTAGGGCACTTCGGCACGACGCCTGCTCTGAACTTCGTCTACGCGCACCTGAACCGCGCGATCAAGGCCCGTGACCTCTCGATGATCTACATCACCGGCCCGGGACACGGCGGCCCAGGGCTCGTGGCGAACGCGTATCTCGAAGGGACGTACAGCGAGCTGTACCAGCACATCGGCGAGGACCTCGAAGGCCTGCGCGCGCTGTGCCGGCAGTTCTCGTTCCCGGGCGGCATCCCCTCGCACGTCGCGCCGGAGACGCCGGGCTCGATTCACGAAGGCGGCGAGCTCGGTTACGCGCTCTCGCACGCGTTCGGGGCAGCGTTCGACAATCCCGACCTCGTGGTCGCGTGCGTCGTCGGCGACGGCGAGGCGGAGACCGGGCCGCTCGCGACGAGCTGGCACTCGAACAAGTTCCTCGATCCGCGCAGCGACGGCGCGGTTCTGCCGATCCTCCAGCTGAACGGCTACAAGATCGCAAGCGCGACCGTCCTGGCGCGCATCCCCGAGCACGAGCTGCGCGCACTGTTCGAGGGCTACGGCTGGCGGCCGCTGTTCGTCACGAGCGAGCTCGACGAGCCGCCTGCGGACGCCCACCACCGGTTTGCCGCGGTCCTCGACGAGGCGCTGGACGAGATCCGGGCGATCCAGCAGTCCGCACGATCGGGCCACGCAGGCCAACGCCCGCGGTGGCCGATGATCGTGTTGCGGACACCGAAGGGCTGGACCGGGCCGCGCGAGGTCGACGGCGTTCAGGTCGAAGGCACGTGGCGGTCGCACCAGGTGCCCGTCTCAGCCGCGCGCGAGAACGACGACCACCGGCAGGTTCTCGAAACGTGGTTGCGCAGCTATCGGCCCGACGAGCTCTTCGGCGAAGACGGCCGGCTCGTCGCAGAGCTTCGGGCGCTCGCACCGGTCGGGGAGCGACGCATGAGCGCAAACCCCCACGCGAACGGCGGCAGCCTCCTGCAGGAGTTGGTGCTCCCCGACTTCCGCGACTACGCGGTCGACGTCCCGAAGCCCGGCGCGACGTTCAGCGAGGCGACACGTGTCCTCGGGGGCTTCCTCCGCGACGTGATCGCCGGCAACCCGGCGAACTTCCGCCTGTTCGGGCCCGACGAGACCGCGTCGAACCGACTGGGCGACGTCTTCGCGGTGACGACGCGCGCGTGGGATGCGGAGCTCGAGCCGACCGACGAGGATCTCGGGCCGGGTGGACGCGTGCTGGAGATGCTCTCGGAGCACCAGTGCCAGGGCTGGCTCGAGGGGTATCTGCTCACGGGCCGCCACGGGCTCTTCAACTGCTACGAGGCGTTCATCCACATCGTCGACTCGATGTTCAACCAGCATGCGAAGTGGCTGAAGACGACTCGCGAGATTCCGTGGCGGCGTCCTGTCGCGTCACTGAACTACCTGCTCAGCTCACACGTGTGGCGGCAAGATCACAACGGCTTCTCCCATCAGGACCCGGGCTTCATCGACCACGTCGTCAACAAGAAAGCCGAGATCATCCGGGTCTATCTCCCACCCGATGCGAACTGCCTGCTCTCGGTGGCAGATCACTGCCTCCGCTCGCGCCACTACGTGAACGTCATCGTCGCCGGGAAGCAGCCGGCGCTCAACTACCTCTCGATCGAGGACGCGATCGTGCACTGCACGCGCGGCGCGAGCATCTGGGACTGGGCGTCGAGCGACGACGGCGGGGAGCCGGACGTCGTGATGGCCTGTTGCGGCGACATCCCGACGCTCGAGACACTCGCCGCGGTCGCGATCCTGCGCGAGAGCCTTCCCGACCTGAAGGTGCGGGTCGTCAACGTGGTCGACCTGATGCGCCTGCAAACCGACACCGAGCATCCGCACGGGCTCCCCGACGCCGAGTTCGACTCGCTCTTCACGCACTCGAAGCCCATCGTCTTCGCTTACCACGGCTATCCCTGGCTCATCCATCGCCTGACGTACCGGCGCACGAACCACGTCAACCTCCACGTCCGCGGCTACAAGGAAGAAGGAACCACGACGACTCCGTTCGACATGGTCATGCTGAACGACCTCGACCGGTTCCATCTCGTGATCGACGTGATCGACCGCGTGCCGCACCTCGCAGACCGTGCAGCGCATCTGCGCCAGCGCATGACCGAGCAGCGTCTGGCCGCGCGCGCCTATACGCGCGAGCACGGTGACGACATGCCGGAGGTCCGCGACTGGACGTGGGCCGCCTGAGCGACGTCCTCGTCGTCAACGCCGGCTCGACGAGCCTCAAGCTGAGCGTGGTCGACGACGCCGAACGCTCGGAAGCTGTGGCGTCGCTCGGCGACGCGTCCCATGTCTCGGCAGTGGCACACCGAATCGTGCACGGAGGCAGCCGCTTCGTCGAGCCGACACCGATCGACGACGACGTGGTCGCTGCGCTGCACGAGCTCGTCGAGCTCGCGCCGCTGCACATGCGGCCTGCGCTCGAAGCGCTCGCCGATGCGCGGCGCTCGCTCCCGCACCTCCCCCACGTAGCCGTCTTCGACACCGCGTTCCATCGCACAATCCCCGAGCACGCGGCGACGTACGCACTGCCGTCGGCGTGGCGTGCGCGCGGCATTCGGCGGTACGGCTTCCACGGCCTCTCCGTCGCCTGGGCGGTGGAGCAGGTGCAGCTTCCGCGGCTCGTCGTCTGCCACCTCGGCGGCGGGTGCTCGGTCACCGCGGTGCGCGACGGACGCTCCGTCGACACGACCATGGGCTTCTCACCGCTGGAAGGCGTCCCGATGGGGACGCGCGCGGGCAGCGTCGACCCGGGCGCACTGCTGTACCTCATGCAGCACGGGGTCTCGCTCAGCGAGCTCGAAACGGGGCTCGAGCGCGAGTCCGGCCTCCGCGGGCTCGCGGGCACCAACGACGTCGCCGAACTGGTCGCGTCGCGCGAGCCGAACGCGCACCTCGCACTCGCTGTCTTCTCCTACCGGGTCGCGCAGGCGGTCGCCGGGATGGCGACGGCGCTCGGCGGCATCGACGCGGTGGTCTTCACGGGCGGGATCGGCGAGCACGCGGGATCGGTACGCGAGACGATCCTGGAGCACCTCCGCTTTCTGGGCAGCTTCGAGGTGCAGGTGGTGGCGGCGCGGGAAGACGTGATCGCCGCCAGAGCTGCTCGAACCCTGCTCTGAACCGTGTCCCGCACGAAGCCTCGGGTAGGAGCGGCCGCCGTCCGCGGCGAACTGGCCGGGCGATGCCTGCCGTGTTCAGCACATTCGGCGAGGACGCGTTCGGCCGCCGCGCCGAGGCTGCCGCCCGCTCCTTCGCGGTGGGTCACCGCTGGGACCCCTATCCGTTCATCCTGCTGAACCTCGCGTTCTCGACGCAGGCGGCGTACGCGGCGCCGCTGATCCTGCTCGCGCAGACGCGTCAGGTCGACGAGCTGAAAAGGTAAACGCTGAGCGACCGCCGCGCCGCGTACCTGACGCTGTTCGTTGCCATGCTCGCCTTCGGCGGCACCTGGCCGGCAGGGAAGGTAGCGGCCGACCATGTCCCGCCAGCCGTGGTCGCCGTATCGCGGTTTGCATCGGCGGCGCTGCTCCTCTGGTTGTGGGCACGGCTTTCGGGCCGTCGGGTGCCGGCACCGAGGCGTGCGGACATCCCGCTCGTGCTCGTCCTCGGGACAACCGTCGTCTTCGCTTACAACCTCTTCTTCCTCTACGGCGTCCGGCATTCGACTGCGGCCGACGGCTCCGTCCTCGTTCCCGGCCTGATCCCCGTCGCGACTGCGCTACTCGCGTGGGCGGTCCGCGGAGAGCGGCCGCGACGCCGGTCGCAACTCGGGTTGGCAGTCGCCTTCGCCGGCCTGCTGCTCGTTGCAAGTCCTACGGGCGGCATCGGGTCGGACAGGCTGCTCGGCGATGTGCTCTTCGTCGGCGCGGCGATCTCGTGGGCGGTGTACACGCTCGCCGGCCGCATCGCGACGGCGCGATACGGATCGGTGAGCGCGAACGTCTACGCAACCTCGGCGGGAACCGTGCTC
>Ga0308175_100003650_pt1 | contig 10709 bp, 11 predicted proteins | sample PhyCR1_3_FD_203893 | JGI IMG/M metagenome (GOLD analysis project Ga0308175, IMG submission 203893) | Soil microbial communities from UC Gill Tract Community Farm, Albany, California, United States - DLSLS.C.R1 | ecosystem: Environmental > Terrestrial > Soil > Agricultural land | place: USA...
CCGCCCCCACGGCGCCGGGACACGGGGATCACGCCCCATGGCACCGGGGGCACCCTACGGCACACGGCCCATGGCACCGGAGGCGCCGCCCTACGGCACCGGGGCGCCCGGCGAGCACGTCCCGCGCCACCGGAACGGCCGAGGGTTCGGCTTCACGCATCGAAGTGCCCGGGTTCAGCTTCACGCCGCCGCAGCGCCCGGCGGTCAGGCACGGCGACGCGGGAGTACCCGAGGTGTCGCCCCCCGGCACCGAAGCGCCCAAGCACCGCGCCCCACGGCACCGCAGCGCGCGGCGGCCACGCTCCACGGCACCACAGCGCCCAGCGGTCAGCGGTCAGCGGTCAGCGGTCAGGCACAGCGACGCGGGAGTGTCCGCCGCTCACGCCCCGCGGACGGCTCGGGACAGGTGGGTTGCCATGGTCGCCCTCGGTCTGCTGTCCGGCAGGCGTCTGCGGGGGTGGACCGTGTTCGCCAGCAGGACCAGGAAGGTGTCCGTGGCGGGGTCCAGGACGAGGGAGGTTCCGGTGAAGCCGGTGTGGCCCGCCGCTCCCCGGCCCGCGAGCTCGCCCATGAACCACGGCTGGTCCACGGCGAAGCCCAGGCCGGGCGGGGTCAGCAGGAGTTCCGTGAAGTCGGGGCCGAGGATGCGGGCGGGGCCGTACGCGCCGCCCGCCAGCAGGGCCCGGCAGAAGACCGCGAGGTCCGGCGCGGTGGAGAAGAGGCCCGCGTGACCCGCCACCCCGCCGAGCGCCCAGGCGTTCTCGTCGTGCACCACGCCCCGCAGCATCCCCCGGTCCACCTTGGCCCACGGCAGCCGCTGGTCCTCGGTGGCCGCCGCTCCGGGGCATGGTCCAAAGCCGGTCGCCGTCATCCCGAGCGGCCGGGTGATGCCGTCCTCGATCAGCACGTCCAGGGGCCGGCCGGTGATCCGCTCCAGGACGAACTGGAGCAGGATCATGTTCAGGTCCGAGTAGATGTAGGTGCCGGGCGCGGCGGCCGGCGCCTCGGCCCGCAGCATCGCCAGCCGGGCGGCGGTGTCCGGAAGGTCGTACAGCGGGAGTTCGGGGCGCAGCCCGGAGGTGTGGGTGAGCAACTGCCGCACAGTGATGCCGTGTTCGGCGGCGGCGGTGAACTCGGGCAGGTAGGCGCCCACCCGGGCGTCCATGCCGAGGGTGCCGCGCTCGATCTGCTGCACGGCGGCGACGGACGTGAACAGCTTGGTGAGGGAGGCCAGGTCGAAGGGGGTGTCGACACCGGCCGGGACCCGTTCGGCGGGCGGCAGTTCGACACCGGTGCCGGTCTCGGGGTCGTAGGAGGCGTAGCGCACCGCCCAGCCGGCCGCCTCGGCGACGGCGACCACCGGCCCGCGTCCGGCCAGCACGACGGCACCGACCGCCCATGGGCGCACTCCGGCGGTCAGGGCGTGCACCTCGTCGGCCAGGTGCCCGAGTTCCGTGGAATCGAGCCCGGCTCGTTCGGGTGTGCCGGGGCGCAGTCTCGGCGTGCTCAGTTGTGGTCTCCCTCCGGCCCCGTACGGGCCCTCCAGGGACGGCACAGTCCCACGAAGCAGGCCACCGCGACCAACGCACCCGCCAGTTGGACGATCGCCATGGGCACGGCGGTGTGCTCCCCGGCGACACCGACCAGCGGGGAGGCGACCGCGCCGATCAGGAAGGAGGAGGTGCCGAGCAGCGCGGAGGCTGATCCTGCGGCGTGCCGGGTGCGCAGCAGGGCGAGGGACTGGGCGTTGGGCAGGGTGATGCCCATCGCCGACATGAGCACGAAGAGCGCGGCGGCGACCGGGACCAGGCCTACCTCGCCGAAGGCCCCGGCGGACATCAGCAGCAGGGCGGCCGCCGCGAGCACGGTCACGGCCAGGCCGGCCGCGAGCACCTTGTCCAGGGCGACCCGGCCGACCAGCAGCTTGCCGTTGATCTGACCGGTGATCATCAGCCCGACCGAGTTGAGCCCGAAGAGCAGGCTGAAGGTCTGCGGGGAGGCGCCGTAGATTTCCTGCACGACGAACGGCGAGGCGCTGACGTAGGCGAACAGCGAGGCGAAGGCGAAGCCGCCGGCCAGCAGGTAGCCGCTGAACGGCGGGTCGGCGAGCAGGCCGCGCATCGCGCGCAGCGCCTCCCCCACTCCGCCCTGGTGCCGGCGGGCGGGCGGCAGGGTCTCCGGCAGCCGCGCCCAGACCAGGGCGGTGAGTGCGGCGCCGGCCACGGTGAGGACGACGAACACGCCCCGCCAGTCCGTCACCCGCAGGATCTGGCCGCCGATCAGCGGCGCCACGATCGGGGCGACCCCGGAGACCAGCATCAGGCTGGAGAAGAAGCGGGCCATGGCCAGGCCGTCGTAGAGGTCCCGCACGACGGCCCGGGCGATGACGATCCCGGCCGAGCCGGCGAGGCCCTGCGCCAGCCGAAGCGCCACCAGGGTCTCGACGTTGGGCGCGAGCGCGCAGAGGGCGGTGGCGACGACGTAGACGGCGAGGCCGGCCAGCAGCGGCCTGCGGCGCCCCCAGCGGTCGCTCATCGGTCCCACGACCAGTTGCCCGAGGGCCATGCCGGCCAGGCAGGCGGTGAGGGTGAGCTGGACGGTGGCGGCGGGGGCGTGCAGCGTGCGGGTGACCTCCGGCAGCGAGGGGAGGTACATGTCCATCGCCAGCGGGGTGGTGGCGGTGAGGCCGCCGAGGAGGAGGACGAGGAGCAGGCCGGCGGGCCGTGCGGGGCCGGCAGCGGGCCGCGCGGGGCCGGCCGGGTGCGCCGTTTCCGGTGCCGATGCCGCCGTGTCCTCGCGCATGCGTCCCTCCCTCTCGTGCTGTCCCGGCACCTATGCTCTCAGCTCGTACACACTGCCGAGGTACACACGAGCGAGGGCGGGGCGGGATGGGGCAGCGGAGCGTGCGGTGGGGGATCCTGGCGACGGGCGGGATAGCGGCGGCCTTCGCGGCGGATCTGGTGGATCTGCCGGACGCGGAGATCGTGGCCGTCGCCTCGCGCAGGGCGGAGTCCGCGGAGGCGTTCGCCGAGCGGTTCGGGGTGACCCGGGCCTACGGCGACTGGGAGTCGCTGGCCGCGGACCCGGACATCGATGTCGTGTACGTCGCCACCCCGCACGCGGCGCACCGGGCCGCGGCGGGACTGTGCCTGACGGCCGGGCGGAACGTGCTGTGCGAGAAGGCGTTCACGCTCAACGCCCGCGAGGCCGGGGAACTGGTGGCGCTGGCCAAGGAGCACGACCGCTTCCTGATGGAGGCGATGTGGATGTACTGCAACCCGCTGGTGCGGCGGCTGAAGGCACTGGTGGACGACGGAGCGATCGGTGAAGTCCGCACCGTGCAGGCCGACTTCGGTCTCGCGGGCCCCTTCCCGGCGGCGCACCGGCTGCGGGACCCGGCGCTCGGCGGCGGGTCGTTGCTGGACCTCGGGGTGTATCCGGTGTCGTTCGCGCAGTTGCTGCTCGGTGAGCCGGACGCGGTCGCCGCGAGCGCGGTGCTCTCGGCGGAGGGCGTCGACCTCCAGACCGGCGCCCTGCTCTCCTGGGAGAGCGGCGCGCTGGCCTCGCTGCACTGCTCCATCGCCGGGGGTACCGGGACCACCGCCTCGGTCACCGGCTCCCTCGGCCGGATCGACATCCCCGCCGGCTTCTTCCACCCCGAGCGCTTCGTACTGCACCGGGACGGCCGCGACTGCGAGGAGTTCACCGCGGAACCGGCCGACGGGCCGCGCACCAGCCTGCGGCACGAGGCGGCCGAGGTGATGCGGGCACTGCGGGCGGGCGAGCGGGAGTCACCGCTGGTGCCGCTGGACGGCAGCCTCGCGGTGATGCGCACGCTGGACACGATCCGGGAGCGGATCGGCGTGCGGTACCCCGGGGAGGCCGTGACCGCGGCCGCGGCCGCGGTCGCCGGTTAGGACCTGCCCGGCTCCTGAACCGGCTCCCGAAGCGGCTCCAACCGTATGGCGGACAGCCGATTCCGCATGGCGGATCTGCCGCCTACGCTGCGGAGCCATGACTGACAGGGAATCGAAGATCGCGGTGGTGACCGGCGCCGGTTCCGGCATCGGGCGGGCCGTCGCCGTGGAACTGCTGCGCGCCGGCTGGTCGGTGGTCCTGGCCGGCCGGCGCACGGAGACGCTCGAGGCGACGGCCGCGCGGGCGCCGGGGGGCCCGTGGCTCGCGGTACGCACCGACGTGTCCCGGCCCGAGGACGTGGCGGCGCTCTTCGCCGCGGCCGTCGAGCGGTTCGGCCGGGTGGACCTGCTGTTCAACAACGCGGGCACCTTCGGGCCCGGCGGGGTGCCGGTCGAGGACCTGCCCTACGAGGCCTGGCGGCACGTGGTGGACACCAACCTCAACGGGGCGTTCCTGTGCGCGCAGGCGGCGTACCGGCGGATGAAGGAGCAGGAGCCGCAGGGCGGCCGGATCATCAACAACGGCTCCATCTCGGCCCATACGCCCCGGCCCATGTCGGTCGCCTACACCGCGACCAAGCACGCGCTGACCGGTCTGACCAAGTCGCTGTCGCTGGACGGACGGCCGTACCGCATCGCCGTGGGCCAGATCGACATCGGCAACGCGGCCACCGAGATGACGGCCCGGATGGAGACCGGCGCGCTCCAGGCCAACGGGCAGACGTCTCCCGAGCCGGTGATGGACGTGGCGGACGTGGCGCGCACCGTGCGGCACATGGCCGAGCTGCCGCTGGAGGCGAACGTGCAGTTCGCGACGGTGCTGGCGACCGCGATGCCCTACATCGGGCGCGGCTGACGCCGGTTGGGCGAACGGAAGTCGAACATCTGCGGCATTGCGGCCGACCGGCCCCATATGGTCAACTTCTCTTCACAAGAGCTTCACACTTGGAGCACGGGGGTCCCGTAGCCATACCGAGGGGGGAGACGGCAGCCGTTCCACCGGCCGCAGGTTGGGGGTGGGCGCCGCGGGCGACCGCGAGGTGCGCACCGGCCGGCGGAACGGCTGCCGCAAATCGTTACGGCCCCTTCGGCTCCCGGCGGCTCAGATCCGGTGGCGTCCGGCGGATTCGCTCTCCGGCTGCGCCTCGGCCCCGGCCGCCCTCCCCCGGGTCAGCCGCCGGCGCACCGCCCACGCACCCGCGCCCAGCAGGGCCGCGGAGCCGGCGGCGCCCTCCAGCAGCCGCCACGACGAGGTGTGCCCGGACGCCGACCCGGGGGCGCCCGCCGCGGCCTGTGCCGCCTTCCGGGCCGTGCCCGGCGCCGGACTCGCGCTCGCCCCGCCCGCGCTGAGCGGTTCGGCCAGCGTGCCCACCGCCTGCGCCGAACTCCCTTTCCCGAAGCCCCAGTCGAGCAGCGCGGCGGTCTGCTCGTAGACGGCGTTGCCGCCGACGTGGGGATGCATCACGGTGACCAGCAGGGTGCGGCCGCCCCGGGTGGCCGCACCGGTGAAGGTGTTCCCGGCGTGGCTGGTGTAGCCGTTCTTCACGCCGATCAGGCCCTCGTACACGTCAAGACCCCATGCCCCGGTGAGCAGGCGGTCGGTGTTCTGGATCTGGAAGGTCTTCTTGCCGCCCGCCGGGAAGTCGGCGGTCCGGGTGCCGCAGTAGCCCCGGAAGTCGGCGTCCTTCAGGCCCTGCCGGGCGAACAGCGTGAGGTCGTACGCCGAGGAGAGCTGCCCCCTGTGGTCGAAGCCGTCGGGGCTGACCACCCGGGTGTCCAGGGCCTGCAGGTCCTCCGCCCTGGCCTGCATCTCGGCGACCGTCTTCGCGATGCCGCCGTTCATGTGCGACAGCACGTGCACCGCGTCGTTGCCGGAGCGCAGGAACACCCCCTGCCACAACTGCTCGACGGTGTAGGTGATGCCGGGCTTGATGCCGACCAGGCTGGAACCGGCCGGGACGTCGGCCAGGTCCTCGTCGGTGACCTTGTACCGCTCGGTGCGGTCGAACTTCTTGAGCACGGTGTCCGCGAAGAGCATCTTCAGCGTGGACGCGGGGGCGAGGCGCCGGTGCGCGTTGAACGCGGCGAGCACCTCGCCGCTCTCGCCGTCGGCGACGAGCCACGCGCGGGCGTCGAGCTTCCTGGGCGGTCCTGAGGCGCCGCGCACCTGGACTCCGCCACGCGCCAGCCGCTCACCGCCCACGACGGTGGTGGCGGCGGCCGGGGCGGCCGCGGACAGGGGAAGGGCGGCGGCCGTCAGCCCGAGGACGGCACGCCGGCGGAGCCGGGAACTATCACGCACCCCGGGACCGTACACCGCGTCGAACAGGAGTTTGTCCGCAGGAGCCGGGTAGACGACCGGAATTTGCCGTCCCATGAGAATCCGGTGAGTCACCCGCCTTCTCAGCCCTTGCACATCCTTTACCCAGGCCCCGTCAAAGGTTCCTCCCTAGCTTGTGGCCGCGCCCACAGCGGGCGCCAAGAACCTTCGAGGAACGGGATGTTTGGCATCTATCTCAAGCGCGAGCTGAGCCGCCGCAAGAAGGCCGCTCTGGTGATCGCGATGGGTCTGGCGCTCGGTATCGCGCTGGTCATCACCGTCAACTCGGTGTCGGCCGGCATGACGCAGGCCCAGGACAAGGTCCTGAAATCGCTGTACGGCCTCGGCACCGACATGACGGTCACCAAGGCGCGTTCGGCCCCCAAGGCGAACAGCTCACAGGGGCCGAACTTCAAGTTCGACGCCAAGCAGAGCGGCACGTCCACGCAGAGCTCCGACCGGGTGATGACACAGGGCGGCGAGGCCCTGAAGTCCTCGCTGGTCGCGAAGGTCGCCGCGCAGAAGGGCGTGTCGGCGGCGGTCGGCGCCCTGTCCCTGAACGTCACCAAGGTCGACGGCTCCTTCACCCAGGGCAAGGCGAACTCCTCCACCTCGTCGTCCGGCTCCCAGCAGCAGGGCGGTCCCGGCGGGACCGGCGGCGGCAGCGGGCAGCCGCAGGTACAGGGCGGCGGCGCCGACTTCGACGTCAACAGCTACTCGGTGGCCGGCGTCGACGTCACCGACCAGGCCCTCGGCCCGCTGGCCACCATGAAGATCACCTCCGGGAAGACGTTCACCTCGGCGCAGACGAACGCGAAGGCCGCGGTGGTCGCCAAGTCGTACGCCAAGGAGAAGAAGTACAAGGTCGGCTCGGCCATCAGGATCTCCGGGACCAAGTACACGGTCATCGGTATCGCCACCCCGGACAGCGGCGACTCCACCACCGACGTCTACCTGCCGCTGAAGCAGGCCCAGTCGCTGGGTGACGCCAAGAACAAGGTCACGACCATCTATGTCAAGGCGACGGACTCGAAGCGGATCTCGGTGGTGAAGAAGACCATCCAGAGCAACATCTCCGGTACGACCGTCACCACCTCCTCCGACCTCGCCTCCACCGTCTCCGGCTCGCTGTCCACGGCCTCGAGCCTGGCCTCCAGCGTCGGCAAGTGGCTGTCCGTCGCCGTGCTGGCCGCCGCGTTCCTGGTGGCCGCCCTGCTCACCTCCTCGGCGGTGTCCCGCCGGGTGCGGGAGTTCGGCACCCTGAAGGCGCTCGGCTGGCCGAGCCGCAAGGTGACCCGGCAGGTGGTCGGCGAGTCCATGGTCAACGGTCTGGTCGGCGGCGCCCTCGGCATCGCCCTGGGTCTCGCGGCGGCCCGCACGGTGACCGCGATCAGCCCGAAGCTCACCGCGCAGCTCGGCGGCAGCAGCGGCGGCGCCATGAGCGGCGGCCCGGGCGGCGGCCCCGGCGGTGGCGGCCCCGGCGGTGGCGGCCCCGGGCCGCAGGCCGCGCAGAACACCCTGGAGATCGCGCTGTCCGCACCCGTCTCCATCACGACCATCGCCCTCGCCGTCGGCCTCGCGGTCACCGGCGGACTCATCGCCGGTGCCATGGGCGGCTGGCGTGCCTCACGGATGCGCCCGGCCGACGCCCTGCGCAGCGTCTCGTAGTCCCCTCCCCCTCTCTTCACGTCCTTTCGTCACGGAGATCCCATGTACAGACTCACCGGCGTCACCAAGCGGTACACGCGGGGCAAGGAGACGGTGGAGGCGCTGCGCGGCGTCGACCTCACCATCGCCGACGGCGACCAGCTCGTCATCCAGGGCCCGACGGGCGGCGGCAAGTCCACGCTGCTGCAGATGATCGGTGGCCTGGACCGCCCGTCCGCCGGCAGCGTCGAGCTGGACGGCGTCGACCTGGGCGCCGTCGGCGAGGCCAAGCTGACCCGGCTGCGGGCCGAGAAGATCGGCATCATCTTCCAGGCGTTCAACCTCATCCCGACCCTGACCGCCCAGGAGAACGTGGAGACGGCCCTGGTCCCGCTCGGCGTCCGGCCCGCCGAGCGCCGCGAGCGGGCCGCCGAGGCGCTGCGCTCGGTCGGTCTCGGCGAACGCCTGGCGCACGTGCCCTCGGAGATGTCCGGCGGCCAGCAGCAGCGCGTCGCCATCGCCCGCGCGCTGGTGAAGAAGCCCAGGGTGCTGCTCGCCGACGAGCCCACCGGCAACCTCGACGAGGGCACCCGCGACGACATCATGGCCCTGCTGGAGGGCCTGTGGCGGGAGCACGGGCTGACCTTCGTCATGGTCACCCACGACTCCTCCATAGCCCGCCGCGCCCCGCGCCTGGCCACCATCGACGCGGGCCGGATCACGCTGACGGAGCAGGGGTCCGCGGTGCGGCGGGACGCCGTACAGCAGCAGTACGCACAGCAGCGGTTCGGCGGACACGGCTACTGACCGGCCGCTGATCGGCCCTTGATCCACCATGCCGGCCCGAGGGGCCGCTCATCGCCCCGGCAGACGGCCCGCATCGGCCGACTCCGTGATGATGAGCGGCCCTCGAGCGTCCACCCGCGCATGCGCCCGCCTACGGACAAGCCCCTCCGCAGCAGCTCGTACCCTCTCCCCGGCTACGCCTGCCCGGTCTCGAACCGCGAGATCCGCCCGTCGTCCCCGACGACGAAGGTCCACCTGGTGCGCATCTCGCCCCAGGTGTCGTTGCAGTAGCGAGCGAGGAGGGTGTGACCGCCGTTGGACTCGTTGTCTACCTCCATGTGGCCGTGGGAGGAGAAGATCTCCCGGTCGATCCAGTCGGCGAGGTCGCGGTCCGAGCCGTCGTCGGCCATCGTCGCGTCGGGCGCGAGGAGGGACAGGAAGCTGTCGCGGTCGTGGGCGTTGACGGCGTGGACGAACGCCCGGACGGCCGGATCGCGCAGCTTGGCTGGCTGAATGGTCATGGCGTCAGGCTCACACCGGTCCCCCACCATCGCCACCCGAACGCCATCCAGGACGGGCCCGGTGGGGTGAGGGGTGCGACGGTGGGAACGCGGAGGGGACCTGTCGCCTGCTGATGGAGAGTCACCGTGACCTGTTACGACCGACGCGACGTGGGCCTGCTGCTGCTCCGGCTGGGGACCGGCGGGGTGCTGGCCGCGCACGGCGCGCAGAAGCTGTTCGGCTGGTTCGGCGGGCACGGCCTGGAGGGCACCGGCCAGTTCATGGAGTCCGTCGGCTACGCGCCGGGCAAGGCGAGTGCGACGGCGGCGGGCCTGGCGGAGGCCGGCGGCGGCGTCCTGCTGGCGCTGGGCCTGGCGACCCCGGCGGCGGGCGCGGCGGCGGCCGGCGCGATGGCCGGGGCGTCGGCGGTCCACATGCCCAACGGCTTCTTCGCCCAGGAGGGCGGCTACGAACACGCGGCGTCCCTGGGCCTGGCCTCGGCCGGCCTGGCCATCACCGGCCCCGGCCGCCTCTCCCTCGACCACGCCTTCCGCCACGTCTTCGACCGCGGCTGGATGGTGCCCGTGGCCCTGGGCGTGACGGCGGCGACGACGGCCGTGGTGGTGGGCGCCCGGAACCGGCGGCTGCGGCAGCAGAAGGAGGGCGAGCAGGAGGCCCTGTTCGAGGAGTAGGAGCCCTTTCGAGCAGTAGCGGGGCAGCGCCGCGCGGCGGCATGGCAGTCTGCGCGGCATGACCCGTCAGGACACCACCGGCACCGCCGGCCCCGCCGATCCCACCCCCGGCCTCTGGCCGGCCGTGGACGAACTCTGGTCCCGTCTGGAGGCCACCCGATGCCACCCGGGCCCGGAGGGCGTACTACTGCGCATCCTCAAGCTCTCCGAGGAGGTCGGCGAGGTGGCCGAGGCGGTCATCGGCGCGACCGGCCAGAACCCCCGCAAGGGCGTCACCCACACGTGGGACGACGTCCAGTCGGAACTCTGCGACGTGGCCATCACCGCACTGGTCGCCCTGCGCACCCTGACGCCGGAGGCGCGGGAGGTCTTCGAACGGCATCTGAAGCGGGTGCGCGAGCGACCGCTGGAGCCGCCGGCGTGACCCACGGACCGGGCCACCGGCTGCATCGGTCACCTCGGAGCCACAGGGCACGCCAGTAAGACGGCGACTCAGCCGATCCGGTCGGCGGCGAACCCGACGAACGCGGCCCACGCCTGCGAACCGACGGCCACACCAGGGCGGTTCGTGTCCTTCGAGTCCCGCACGTGCACGGTGTGCGGGCAGGTGGCCACCTCTACGCACTCGCCGCCAGCTCCGCCGCTGTAGCTGCTCTTGAACCAGTCAAGCTGGTAGGTCCCGACGGTTCCTTTGACGCTCATAGTTCTCCCAGCGACTTCTCGATGAAGGCCAAGGACTCACGTGGAGTGAGGGCTTGCGCTCGGATGATCCCATAACGCGACACGATGCCGCGGACCTCGGTTCGCTCCGTCACTATTGTGCTCCGCCCCTGTGCCTCCAAGTAG
>Ga0308175_100003651_pt1 | contig 10709 bp, 7 predicted proteins | sample PhyCR1_3_FD_203893 | JGI IMG/M metagenome (GOLD analysis project Ga0308175, IMG submission 203893) | Soil microbial communities from UC Gill Tract Community Farm, Albany, California, United States - DLSLS.C.R1 | ecosystem: Environmental > Terrestrial > Soil > Agricultural land | place: USA...
TCGACGCTCTCACCGGCCACCAAGATCAAGCTCGCGACCCTGCCCAAGGGCGAGCTCATGCTCCGGCACCCGCATTTTACCCAGCCGATCTTCGTACGGTTCCCTCGGCCGGCGGTGCTCGGCAGCCGCGAGGGCATGGACCGGTTCCCGCCCGCGCCCGACCTACCGTTCGCGGACGCCGTTGCCCGCCAGCTCAGGGCGCTGGATCGCCGCGCCGGCACCGACGCCGTGCGGGCGTTGGTGGAGGGGCGCCGCGAAGATGACGTGCGCCGCGCGCTCGCCGCCACCCGCAGAGAGCGTCCCGACGATGCGCTCGCCTTCTTCCGCGCCTGCCTCGGCCGCCGGGTGGGCGCCGAGGTGGTGACGTCCCGCCGTCCGATCCCCGCCATGCGGCGGGGCGACGATCAGGACTACGGCTTCTGACCCTGGTTACCTTCCATCGCACGGCGGCATCTGGTCCGCGGCCGTCCCGTACCCGCACTGGAGGATGACGGCCGGCATGCCCGATCGCCTTCGCATCCTGTTCGTCACCGAGGACGATCCTCTCTACGTCATCCGCTTCTTCGAGGTGTTCCTCGCCGAGTATCCGGCCCGGAGTATGGACATCTGCGGCATCACCATCGACCGTCCCTGGCACGAGCCGATCTGGAAGACGCTCCGTCGGCTCACCGGGTTGTATGGCGCAACGGGCGTAGCCAGGCTGGGCACGCGCTTTCTTCGCGCGCGGCTCAGCGGCCGTTCCATTGCGCGGCTGGCCCACCGGCGGTCCATCCCCATGGTGCCCACGACCTCCGTCAACTCCCCCGCCTACGTCGCCGAGGTTCAGCGGCTCGCGCCCGATGTGGTTGTGTCTGTCGCGGCGCCGGAAATCTTCCGTGCCGATATCCTCCGGGTGCCGCGGCTCGGCTGCATCAACATCCATTCGGGTCGGCTGCCGGTCTACCGCGGCATGATGCCCACCTTCTGGCAGATGATGAGCGGCGAGTCCGAAGTCACCGTCACCGTGCATGAGATGGCCGAGCGGCTCGACGCCGGGGCGGTACTCGGGACGGCGACCGTTCCCATCACGCCGCGCGACTCCCTCGACCGGGTCATTACGGTTTCCAAGCAGGCGGGCGCCAGGCTCCTCATCCAGGTGCTGGATCAGCTCCGCCTCGGCACGACCGCTCGCACGCCGCTCGATATGGCGGGCGCGAGCTACTTTTCGTTTCCCGGCGAGCAGCACGTGCGCGAGTTCGTCAAGCGCGGCTACCGGCTCCTGTGAGGATCGGCTGATGGCGGTTTCGTCCCGCCCGGTCGCCGCCATGTCGGTGGACGTCGAAGACTGGTTTCAGGTCGAGAACCTGAAGCCGGTGGTCGCGCGCGACAGCTGGGAGGGCAGGGAGCGGCGGGTGGAGCGCAACACCGACCGGATCCTGGAGCTGCTCGCGCAGCGCCACCAGCGTGGCACCTTCTTCATTTTGGGATGGGTCGCCGACCGTTACCCGGCGCTGATTCGCCGCATCGCGGACGCCGGCCACGAGATCGCGTCGCATGGGTATGGCCACGATCTGGTGTACGAACTGACCGAGCAGCAGTTCCGGGACGATGTCGGGCGCAGCAAGCGTATCCTCGAGGACCTTACCGGTCAGGCCGTCCGGGGGTATCGCGCACCCTGCTTCTCGATCACCGACTGGGCGGTCACCGTCCTGCAGGAGCTGGGCTTCGAGTACGACTCCTCGGTATTTCCCACCGTCGCCCACGATCGCTACGGACGCCTCACCGGCGTCGGGGCAGGGCAGCCCGTGGTCGAGCTCCGACCCGGCTTCTACGAGGTATGCATCTCCTGCCTGCCGCTCGGGGGGCGCGGTCTCCCGTGGGGAGGCGGAGGCTATTTCCGGATGCTCCCGTACCGGGTATGGAGCGGAGGGGTGAGCCGGATCCTCGGCGCGGGGAGCCCTTACGTGTTCTATCTCCACCCTTGGGAGATCGACCCCGGTCAGCCGCGGGTATCCGGCCTGGGTCGCGTCGGGTACTTCCGGCACTACGTCAATTTGGCTCGCTGCGAGCCGCGCTTCCGGTCGCTGCTCGAGGATTTCTCCTGGGCCACCGTCCGGGACCTGCTCGAACAATGGAAGGGCTCGCCCGAGGCGAAGCGCGTCGCGTCCGGCCCTCGGACCGCCTAGCGTTCCGGGTTGCTTGTGGTCCGGCGCGATGCGCCGTTACGTTGGATTCATGAATCCACCTCCCCCATCCCAGACCGCACCCGCAGCCGACCCCCTTTCTACCCCCCCACCGCTTCCCCGTGACGACCGCCTCGGGGATTTCACCGCCGACTCCCGATTGCTGATCATCACGCCGATGGCCGCTGTGGTCGGGGTCATCAGCGCGTTCGTCGCGGTGGCGCTGGTATGGCTGATCGGGTCGTTGACCAATCTGTTCTATTATCACCGCCTCAGCTCGGCCCTGGTCTCGCCGGCGGCGAACCAGCTCGGGGTATGGGCGGTCCTCGTTCCGGTGGTGGGCGGGCTGGCGGTGGGCCTGATGGCCCGGTACGGATCGGAGAAGATCCGAGGCCACGGCATTCCCGAGGCCATGGAGGCGATCCTCATCGGCCGGAGCCGGATGAGCGCCAAGGTCGCGCTGCTCAAGCCGCTCTCTTCGGCCATCTCGATCGGGAGCGGCGGGCCGTTCGGGGCGGAAGGTCCCATCATCATGACCGGCGGAGCGTTCGGATCGCTGTTCGCCCAGGCGTTTCACCTTTCGGCCTCCGAGCGAAAGACGCTTCTCGTGGCCGGCGCGGCAGGGGGCATGGCCGCGATCTTCGCGACGCCCCTCGCGGCCGTCCTGCTGGCGGTCGAGTTGCTCCTGTTCGAGTGGAAGCCGCGAAGCTTCATCCCCGTCGCCGCGGCCGCGGCGGTTGCTGGCGCCGTTCGCGTCCCGCTGCTTGGGGCGGGACCGATCTTCCCGGTCACGCCTCATAGCGCGCTGGCGTGGGAGGAACTGCTGCTCGCGCTGGCCGTGGGCATCGCGGCCGGTTTCGCCTCCGGGGCCCTCACCTGGCTGGTCTATTTCTTCGAGGACGCGTTCGCCAAGCTGCCCTTCCACTATATGTGGTGGCCCGTCATCGGCGGGCTTTGCATCGGCATTGGCGGCCTCATGTTCCCCCGATCGCTGGGCGTGGGCTACGACACCATCGCCGACCTCATCAATGGCCACCTGGTAGGCGGCTTCCTCCTGGGGCTGGCGGTTACCAAGGCGCTCATCTGGGCCATCGCGCTTGGCTCCGGCACGTCGGGCGGCGTGCTCGCGCCGCTCCTCATCATGGGTGGATCGCTGGGAGCCATCGAGGCGCAGTGGATCCACGCCGGCGACACCGGGCTCTGGGCCATGATCAGCATGGCCTCCATCATGGGCGGCACCATGCGCTCGCCGCTCACGGCGGTCGCCTTCATGCTCGAGCTGACCGACGACATCCAGGTGCTGCCGGCCCTGTTCATCGCCTGCGTGGGTGCGCAGGCCGTGACCGTGCTGATCATGAAACGGTCGATCCTCACCGAGAAGGTGGCGCGCCGCGGGTACCACGTGATGCGGGAGTACATCGTGAATCCGCTCACCCGGGTGCGGGTGGAGGATGTCATGCAGCGTGACGTGCCGCCGGTGTCCGCCAGCATGAGCGTGCAGGATCTCTTCACCCGACTGGCGGCCTACGATCCCTTGCTGGCGCCGCACTATGCCTGGCCCATCGTGGACGACAAGGGCGCCCTCCTCGGCCTGATCACGCGCGGCGATGTCATTCGTGCCATGGGACGGCCCAGCGGACCGGCCGATAGTCTGCTGGTGGCGGGCACCTCGCCGCCGGTGGTGGCCTATCCCGACGAGCTGTTGGAGGAAGCCGTGGACAAGATGCTTCGGCGCGGGGTGGGCCGGCTGCCCGTGGTCGATCGCGAGCATCCGACCAGGCTGCTGGGCTATCTCGGACGGAAGGGAATCGCCGAAGCCTGGGAAGGGTTGCGGGAGGAGGACCAGGTGCGGGAAGCCGGCTGGATCACCAGCCAGGCCCGGCTCCTCCGGCGCAAGGTGCGCCGCGTCCTTTCCGACGCGCCCTGAGCCCGGGCCCAGGCTCTAACTCCTTGCCAGGTCGCCCGTTTCGTGCTCGCCGCGGGGCTTGATTAATCGGCCCGCGGCGAGACATTTCATGGGTGAAACTGGCCCACATCGCCGACCCGCATCTCGGCATTCGGCAGTACCACCGGCAGACTCCCTCCGGCATCAATCAGCGCGAGGCCGATGTCGCTCACGCGTTCCGGGCCTGCGTGGACGCGGTCATCGAGGCCCGTCCCGACGCGGTTGTGGTGGCGGGCGACCTGTTCCACTCGGTCCGCCCCACCAACGCCGCGATCGTCTTCGCGTTCCGGCAGTTTCAACGACTTCGTGAGGCGCTGCCCCAGGCTCCGATCGTCCTGATCGCCGGCAACCACGACACGCCGCGCTCCACCGAGACCGGGTCCATTCTGCGGCTGTTCGAGGAGCTGGGCATCGACGTGGCGAGTGAGGAGCCGCGGCGGTTGGCCTATCCGGCCCTGGATCTCAGCGTGCTGGCCGTGCCCCACCAGGCGCTGACCGGTGCCGAGCGGCCGGTGTTACGCCCGGAGGGCGAGGAGCGTCGCCGGATCCTGGTGCTGCATGGAGAAATCGAGGGCGTCTTCCCGTTCGACCGGAGCGGGGCCGAATACGGCGGCGCGGTCCTGCCCTTCGAGCAGTTGGGAGCCAGCGAGTGGAGTTACGTCGCGCTCGGTCATTATCACGTGCAGCATCGGGTCGCTCCCCGGGTCTGGTACGCCGGCTCGCTCGACTACGTGAGCCCAAATCTCTGGGGTGAGCTGGTGGACGAGGCCGACCACGGGTTCCACGGCAAGGGCTGGCTGCTGGTCGACGTGGACAGCGGGGCCGTCGAGCGCCGCCCGGTGCCGCAGGCGCGCGAGGTGCTCGATCTGGAGCCCATCGAGGCCGACGGACTCCAGGCCGCGGCGGTCGATGCCCTCATCGCCCAGAGGGTAGCGGCGGTGCCGGGCGGCGTGACCGACAAGGTCGTACGGCTCCGGGTGCAGAACGTCCCCCGCCATGTGGCGCGTGAGTTGAACCATACCGCCATCCGCGCGCTCAAGACCGCCGCACTGCACTTTCACCTGGACCTCCGGCGGCCCGAGGTCCACCGCGTGGTGGGGACCGGCGCCCCGGGCCGGCGCCAGACCCTGCCCGAGTTGGTGCGCTCGTACCTCGAGCGCCGGCCGCTGCCGGCCGAGCTCGACCGCGACGCGTTCGTGCGCCTGGGCGAGACCCTGATGGATGGTATCGAGCGGGAGTACGCCGGCTGATGCAGATCCACCGCCTGCGATTGGCCAACTTTCGACAGCACGAGCATACCGAGCTGGTGCTGGGCGCCGGGCTGACCGGGATCGTCGGGCCCAACGGGGCGGGGAAGACCACCATTCTCGAGGCCATTGCGTGGGCGATGTACGGCATGCCGGCCGCGCGTGGCAGCCGGGAGACCATCCGTCGGCGCGGGGCGCCGGCCCGCTCCCGCGTCGAAGTCGAGCTGGAGTTCAGCCTCGGCGCGCACCAGTACCGCGTGGTCCGCACGCTCAACGGTGCGGAGCTGTATCAGGACGGCGACCCGGCTCCCATCGCCAACTCGATCGGTGCCGTGACCGAGCGGATCACCCGACTGCTCGGCATGACGCGCGAGGAGTTCTTCAACACGTACTTCACCGGCCAGAAGGAGCTCGCGGTCATGGCGGCCATGTCGGCCCCTGAGCGCGCCCAGTTCCTCTCCCGGGTGCTCGGCTACGAACGGATCCGCGCCGCCCAGGACCGATTGAAGGAGCGGCGTTCGGCACTCCGCGCGCGGCTCGACGCGCTTCGCGCCAACCTCGGCGATCTGGCCGAGCTCGAGGCCGCGGAGGCTCAGGCTCAGCGAAGAGTGGAGGCCGCCACTGACGCGGAGGCGGCGTCGGCCGCCGCGTTCGAGGCCGCCGATGCCGCCCTGGCCTCGGTGCGCCCCCGCTGGGAGGAGCTGCAGCGCCAACGCGAGGTCGCGGTCAAGCTGGAGGCGGAGCTCCGGGTCGTGGAGCATCAGGCCCGCGCCGCGGGGGAGCGGACCGAGCGGCTCACCCGCGAGGTCGCCGAGGCGGACGAGGCGGCGCGCCAGCTGGAGCAGGTGTGCCGGAGGCTCGCCCCGCTGGACGGGCTCAAGGCCGAGGCCGCGTCGCTCGAGCGCGATGCCGAGGCGCACGCGGCAAGGAAGAGTCTGCTCGCGCAGGTCGACGATGTGCGGCGTCACCTGAGCTCGGTGGACGAGCGCTTGGGCCGCCTTCCCCCGCCGGATACGCTGGAGGCCGTGCGCATCCGGGTCACCGACGTTCGCGCGACGCTGACCGGGGTCACCCTCGACGGCGAGCAGCTGCGCACTGCGTGGGTCCGCGACGCGCAGGATGCCCGCACCAAACGGCAGGGCCTGCTGGATCAGTACCAGGAGCTCCGGGACCAGCGTCAGCGCATCGTCACCGCCGGGCCCGAAGGCGATTGCCCCACCTGCGCGCGGCCGCTGGGGGCCGAGTATGAGAAGGTGCTCGGCGTCCTCGATCGTCAGCTCGAGGACGTGGTGGCCAACGGCAACTTCTACAAGCAGCGCATCGAGCAGCTTCAGCTCGAGCCCCGGGAGCTGGAGGATGCGGATCGCCGGCGGCTCGGGCTCGAGCGCGAGCTGTCCGACGCTACTGCGGAAGCGGGTCGGCTGGCGGCGCTGGCGCAGGACGGTCCGGCGCTCCGCGATGAGCGCGACCGGTTGACCCGGCGCGTGGCCGAGCTCGACGCGGCGCTGAGTCGGGTGGCCGGCGCCTATGATCAGGCCCGGCATGAGCAGGTGCTCGCCGCCATCCGCGACCTCGAGCCGCTGGCCTTGCAGGCTGAGCGGCTCGGGGCGGCGGCCGATCGGCGCGCGGCCGCGGCGGCGGAGCTCGCGTCGTTGTCCGCCGAGCACGCTCGCCTGACAGGCGTCGTGACCGAGCTCAGGGACCGCCTCACGGGGCTGGGGTTCACCGAGACGGCCTTCCGGGCGGCTCGGGCCGCCGAGGCCGAGGCGGAGCGCGTGCGCCGCGAAACCGAGCTCGCGCTGGTGCGCGCCCGGGCGGAATCGGCGGCCGCGGTCGAAGCTGTGGAGGTGGCCGCGCGGCGTCGGGCCGAGCGGGCCGAGCGCGAGCGCGAGGCGCAGGCCACGGCCGTGGACCTCGCCATGCACCAGGAGCTCGATCGCGCGCTCTCCGATCTCCGCACCGAGCTCAACGCGACCCTGCGGCCGGATCTGAGCGACCTCGCCTCGGGATTCCTGCGCGACCTCACCAACGGCCGCTACACCGATCTCGAGCTGGACGAGGATTACGGCGCGACCCTGCTGGACGACGGCGACCCCAAGGCCGTCATCTCGGGGGGCGAGGAGGACGTGGCCAATCTCGCCCTGCGGTTGGCCATCAGCCAGATGATCGCCGAGCGCGCCGGCCAGCCGCTCTCGCTCCTGATCCTGGACGAGATCTTCGGATCGCTCGACGAGGACCGGCGCGCCGCCGTGGTGGACCTGCTGCGGAGCCTGGCCGACCGCTTTCCGCAGGTCATCCTCATCACCCACATCGACTCGGTACGCGAGGGCTTCGACCGGGTGGTGCGAGTGGGCTACGATGTCGCGCGCGGCGTGGCCACCGTGCACGACGAGCCCATCGGCGGGCACGATGTGGCGGCCTGACCGAAGCGTGCACGGCCCCGACCGGCCCACCGTGCGCGACATCGAGGCGCTGAACCGCGTGTTCGCCGACGCCTTTACCGATCGCTACAGTCGCGATGGTCTGGTCGGTGTGCGGGTGCCGCATCTGAACACGCAGGTGTGGCGCTACGCCCTCGAGGATGCGGGGCCCGGCGCCATGATCTGGCGCGACGCGGACGGACAGGTCGTGGCGTTCAACATGGTGCATCAGTCGGGGGTCGAGGGGTGGATGGGGCCGCTCGCGGTCCGGCCCGATCGCCAAGGCGAGGGTCTGGGCTCCACCATGGTGCGGCTGGGCGTCGATTGGCTGAAAGCCGAAGGCGCGCGCACCATCGGGCTCGAGACCATGCCGCGCACGGTGGAAAACATCGGGTTCTACAGCCGGATCGGCCTGGTGCCGGGCCCGCTCACCGTGACCCTGGTGCACGACGTGCCTCGGCGGGTCGGCCGCGCGCCGGAGCTCCTCTCCGCGGCCGGGGCCCAGCTCGGCCAGCGGCTGGAAGAGTGCCGCCGGCTCACCGATCAGCTCGCGCCCGGGGTGAACTTCAACCGTGAGATCACGCTCACCCGGGAGCTTGGTATCGGCGACACCACGCTGGTTCGGGAGGGCGGTGAGCTCATCGCCTTTGCGTTGTGGCACTCGACCCCCCTGGCGGCCGGACGCGCCAAGGACGAGGTACGAGTGCTCAAGCTCGTGGCGGTGTCGGTCGCGGCCTTCGACCGCCTGCTGGAGGCCCTGCACGGCACCGCCGCGGCGGAGCGGGTCGGCCGCCTGGCCATCCGCTGTCAGACCGAGTATGCCGACGCCTATCTCCGGCTCATCGCCGAAGGGTATCGGGTCCACTGGACCGACCTGCGTATGATTCTGCGCGGCTTTCCGGCGCCCCCGCGCCAGGGGGTGGTGCTCTCCAATTGGGAGATTTGAGCCCCCCGGGGGACTGGAACCCCGCGGGAGGAAACCCGCCAAAACTCGCGGGCCAAAAACTCTTGACAGTAGGGCTCGAGCTTCCCACTTTGCCTGCGCGAGGCAATACGGAAAAGAGATGGCGTTCGTCCGGCGGCCATTCCCTCGCTCTGGGTAACACTCCGGTTCGTCCCAGCACACCACCCTCTCTTCACATTCATCGGGGCTGACCCGCTCGAGCGCGTGCGCGCGAAGAGCGCCAGACCCCCGCGCGTCGGGTTATCTGACGACGAGCCATCGCTGCGGCCGTGCCGCGCGCTGGCCCCTCGCTGGCGCGCGTGACGACCACTGCATCTGGGAACAGAGACCTCGTCACATGATTCGCGCATGCCTCTCTTCTGCCGTCCGCTCCGGCCTGGCGGCGCTCGCGCTGGTCGCGGGCTCCGCCTGCCACGATACCGAAAACCCGATCGCGCCGGTCGAGACGCCGGCCGACAACACCGGCCCGGTGGCCGTGGGCGATACCGCCGTCACCACCGACACCCTCGCCACGCTGGCCAGCGTGAGCTACTCGGGCCAGCCCTACGGTCCCATCGGCCTGTGGGCCGGGGCCACCAATTTTGAATGGGGGCCCAAGCCTTTTACGCTGAGCCAGGACAATACCTACTCCAACACCATCATCACCCGCATCAACACCGCGCGGCAGCGGAACCAGCGGCTCGTCACGGCCATGACAGGCGGAGATGCGAGCCAGTTCAAGACCAACGGGAAGTTCGACTTTTCCAAATGGAAGCGCCGGATGAACTCGTTCAACACCTCGGCCATTCGGAATGCCGTAGCTGCGGCCGTTCGCGATGGCGTGATCGTCGGCAATACCATGATGGACGAGCCGGAGACGCCGAAATGGGGCGGCAACGTCACCAAGGCCCTCATCGATCAGATGGCCACCTACGCCAAGAACATTTTTCCGTCGCTCCCCGTGGGGATCAACCATGGCGGTCCCGGCTACAAATGGCGTGCATCGGAGCACTATCACAAGCTCGATTACGTGCTCTACCAGTATCAGTACCCGACAACGGACGGTGACATCAAGGCTTGGCGGAGTGCCGTGCTGAGTCGGGCGAAAGCCGATGGCGTTACGCCTGCGTTCAGCATGAATCTCCTCAACGGTGGCAGGCCCGACGAAAGCGGCAGCTGGGATTGCGGCGGGAGCGGACAGGCGGGTCGAGGGACCATCTCTCGCAAATGCAGGATGACCCCGAGTCAGGTGAAAAGCTGGGGCAGTGAGGTTGGACCGGCAGGGTGTTTCATGCTGATGTGGCGGTATGACGACGCCTACATGGGGAAGTCCGCCAACGTCGACGCCTTCCGGAGCGTCGCCTCGCTGCTGGCAAACAAGTCCCGTCGGAGCTGCCGTCGGCCGTAAAGCCTTCTCTCGCAGGCAACTCGAGAGCTGATCGCGGCTGCCCCACGAATCGTTCGTGGCCGTTGAGCGCCGCCGGTGGACCGTCCACCGGCGGCGCTCTGCCGGCCGACTGTATCATCTTGAGCGGGGTGTCACAAAATCGTGCGGTGCCGCTTGGGCGGTGTCGCTGATTTCGGTCCTTGACAATTGTGACGTGGCTCACGATTTTCCTTCCCGCGCGAGGCTTTCCTGAAAATGAGATGGCGCTTATCCCGGCGACCATTCCCTCGCTCTGGGGACTTGATCTAGTTCGTCCCAGCGAACCACTCAAAACCAAATCCAGTCGGGCTGATCCTCGAACCGCCTTCGCGGCGAGCAGTCATGCCCTGCGCGTCAGGACCCTCTGACGACGAGCCACCGCTCCGGCCGTGCCGAGCGCGGGCCCCTCGCCTGTCGCGCGCCTCGCTCACTGAATCTTTGGACAGGGATACTCCAAGATGATTCACGCGCTCTCGTATGTTTGTCGTCCGACCAGGCTTCGAACCAGCGTTCTGATCCTGTTCGCGGCCCTGGCGGCAACCAACTGCGGTACCGATCCGGTCTCA